>Ga0172376_10004108_pt1 | contig 16752 bp, 11 predicted proteins | sample Lak35m_FD_121114 | JGI IMG/M metagenome (GOLD analysis project Ga0172376, IMG submission 121114) | Freshwater microbial communities from Kabuno Bay, South-Kivu, Congo - kab_092012_35m | ecosystem: Environmental > Aquatic > Freshwater > Lake | place: Democratic Republic of the Congo: South-Kivu... | reverse complement strand
GGCGTGCAGGTCCTTCGCCTCGCCGGTGACGATGAGGCTGCGGTTCTTGGCGTCCACCACCACGCTGATGCGCTTGGTCGGGCGGCCGATGCGGTCCATCGTCACGAAGGCGTTGGTGAGGATTTCCGTGACCTGCGCGGGGTCGGCGGACTTGAGCTTGAAGATGCGCGCGTTGGCGCTCTGCGGGCTGGCCTTGTCCAGCTCGCGGACGAGGTGCTCGACCACCGCCAGCTCGTTCGTCGTGCCGGTCACGACGAGGCGGTTGGAATTCGTCTCCGCCAGAATCAACGTGTCGCGGGCCGGCGCACCGGGCCGCAGCCGGGCCTGCTCCAGATACAGCGGGCGCAACGTCCCGGCGAGCGTGCCGGCGTCGCTGCTGGTGAGGTCGAAGAACCGCGTCGCGCGCGGCTCCAGCGCCGCCGCGCCGCGCAACTGCCCGAGCAGCACCTCAATCTCCACGAGGTGGTTCGTGCGCGCGGTGACGATCATGCGGCCGTTGCGCGTGTCGGGCAGGAAGGTCGCGTCCGCCGGGTCCGAGAGCGGGCGCGTGCGCCACTTCTCCTCGTAGAACGAGCGCACGAGCGGCACGAGGCGAATGACCTCGTCGGCGGGGCCGAGGTCGAACGCCTTCGTGACGCGCTCGCCCGGCGTGAGCTGGAGTTTCTGCAAGTCGTCGAGAATCCGCGTGAACAGCTTCAACTGCGCGTCACTGCCGGCGAGGATGAGCTGGCTGCCGCTCGCGTCGTCCATCACGAGCAACTCCGCCACCGTGAGTTCCGGCTGCGTCTTCACCTGGTCGTCGTAGAGCTTGCGGGCCTGCGTGAGCAGGGTGTTCGGTGTGGCGGAGGTGAGCTGCACGGTCTGGATTTTCCGCGCGGGCTGCTCGCCGAGGGACTGGTCGAGCTGCTCGATGATGGCGGGCACGGCGGCGAGTTCCTTCGCGTCGCCGGTCACGATGAGCGTGCGCGTCTTCGCGTCCACCGAGACGCTCACGCGCTTCTGCGCGCGGCCGAGCGCGTCAAAGCGCACGAGCGCGGTGGTGAGCACCTCGGCGACCTTCGCGGGGTCGGCGGACTTGATCTTGAACACGCGCGCGGTCGCGCTCTGCCCCGCGGTGGAATCCAGCTTCTTCACCAGCGCGCCGACGGCTTCGAGTTCCACCGTGTCCCCGACGGCAATCACGCGGTTCGCGCTGGTGTCCGCCATGATGAGCGTGTCCGGCGTCTGCGCGCCGAAGCGGGACTTGGCGTCCTCCGCGTAAAGCAGCTTCAACGTCGCGGCCAGCTCCGTCGCGCTCGCAGTAGTCAGGTCGAAGAGCCGCGTCTCGCGCGCCTGCGGCCGGGCCTTCGCGGTGCCGAGCTTCTGGAGAATGGCCTCAATCTCCTTCACATGCTCGGGCCGGCCCGTGACGATGACGCGCCCGCCCTGCGGGTCGGCGACGATTTGCGCGTCCGCCGGGTCGGTCTCCGGCTTGTCCTTCCACTGCTCGGCGTAGAGCTTCTGCACGATGGGCAGCAGCCGCGCCACGTCGTTCGCGGAACCGACTTCAATCATCCGCGTCTCGCGCGCGGTGGCCGCCGCCGGCTGGAGGCGCGTGAAGATGGCTTCGATGGCCGGCATCTGGACCGCGCGGGCGCTGACGATGACGCGGCCGGAAACGCCGTCGCTGACCATCTGCGCGTCGGCCGCGCCGAGCTGCGGGTTGGCGGCGAACTGGTCCTTGTAGAGCTGGAGCGCGAGCGCCATGACGCGCCGGGCCTCGGCGAGCTTGCCGAGGTCAATGACCTTCGTCTCGCGCGTCGCGGGCTGGCCGCCGGCGAGCGTGTCGGCAATCTGCTGAATCGCCTCGGCCTGCTGCTTCGTGCCGAAGACGTTGAGCCGCGTGCCGCTCGCGTCGGCGTAAATCGTCGCGGGCTTCTGCGTCTTGCCGAGCGACTGCTCGGAGTAAATCGCCGTGACCTTGGGCAGCAGCTCGGTGGCCGACGCGTTCTTCAGCACGATGGGATGCAACTCGCGCTGCAGCTCGTCCGGCTTCGCGTCGAGCGAGGCGACGAGCGACTCGATCTGCACGAGCATCGGCTCGGGCGCGAGGACGATGAGGCGCTTGCCGTTCGGCGTGATGCTCACGAGGTTCGTCACCGCGCGACCGCCGCTTTGCACGGTGAAGATGCGCGTGGCCAGGGTCGCGAGCGCGTCAGCGTCGCCGCGCACTTCGATGAGCTTCATGCCCTTCGGCTTGTCCAAGTTCGACGGGTCAATGCCCTCGTTGTCGAGGCGTTGGATGATGTTCTCCGCGTCCTTCAAGTCCGCGCGCGTGCCGGCCACGACAATGCTGTTCGACTCCGGGTCGGCGGAGACGGTGACGCGGCGGATGGGCTGGTTGCGCGCGTCGAACTTCACCATCGCGTTCGAGACAACGCCGACGACCTTGAGCGCAGTCGCGTTGTTGAGCTTGAAGACCCGCGCGCCGCCCGCGCCCTCGGGGGCCTGGTCGAGCTGCTCGACGATGGTGTTGACCGCAAGCAGTTCGTTGCGCGGCCCGCTGATGATGAGGCGGTTCGAGGCGGCGTCGGCGATGACCTTGACCGAGGGCGAATACTCCGGCCCGCGCTGGCTCTTGAGCAGCTCGGTGACGAGCGGCAGCGCGAGCGCGGCGATGGCGGTGGCGTCGCCTTGCTTGAGTTCCATCACGCGCATCTCGCGCGGCTGCACGTCGCCGGGCGTGTCGAGCTGCTGGATGACCTTCGAGGCGGCCTCGACCGCGTCCGGCTCGCCGCTGAGGACAAGGCTGTTGCTGCGCGCGTCCACGAGCACCTTAACCGTCTGCGCCTGCGCGTTGAGGCTCTTCTCGACGAGGCCGGAAATCTCGGCGGCCAGCGCGGCCCGGAGGCGGATGACGCGCGTCTCGTCGCGCGCGGGCTTGCGGCCGGCGGGGTCGAGCTGGCGGATGATGGCCTCGACGCGGGTGATTTCCGCGTCCGCGCCGCTGACCATGATGCGGTTGTTCTTCGCGTCGGCGAGCACGGTGGCCGCGCCGCCGGGCGGCTCGTTCTGCCCCTTGAGCTGCTCCTGATAAAGCTGCGTGACCAGCGGCGTCAGTTCCGCCGCCGAGCGCGCGTGCAAGTCCACGGAGCGGAACTGGCGGACGAGGTTCTGCGTCGTGGCCGTGTCGAGCTGCGTGACCAAGTCCTGCACGCGCTTCATGTCCTTCTGCGCGGCGAGCACGATGATTTGCTTGCCGCTCGCGTCGGGGATGAGCTTCGGCTCCATCGTCGGGTCCGTGCCGGGGCCGCCCATCTGCGCGAGGAGCTGCGTGGCGAGCGTGATGATTTCCGTCGGCGTCTTGGCGCGCACGGGCAGCACGACCATCTCGCGGCGTTGCATCGCGGGCGCGAGGTCCACGACCTGCACGAGCTGCTCAATCTCCTTCAACTGCTCCGGCGTCGCGGTCACGAGCATCCGGTTGTTCGCGTTGTCGGCGACGACGGACGGCTTGGGCTGGCCCTCGAAGCGCCGGTCGGCCATGCGGTCGGTGAGCAACTTCTCGAAGCCGGCGAAGACCGTGTCCAGCTTGGTGTTCTTGAGCGCGATGATGGAAAGCTGGCGGTTCAGCACCACGCCGTTCCTGCCGCGCAGTTGCTTCACCAGCTCCTCCACGCGCGTCAGGTGCGCCTCGCTGGCGGTGACGATGAGCCGGCCGTTGTCGTCGCTCATCAGCTTGGCGTGCGCGCCGGAGTCGAGCGCGCCCGCGCCGCTCATCTGGTTGCGGTAAAGCTCCTCGACCAGCGGCAGCAGGCGCTTCGCGTCCGCCGCCGTGCCGACCTCGATGAAGCGCGTCTGGAGCGGCTGCGGCTGCGAAGTGCCCGTCTCCAACTGCGTGAGAATCTCCGTGGCCGTCTGCAAGTCGCCGGGCGAACCGGTGATGACCACGCTCTTGCTGGCCGCGTCGAACGTCACGCTCGCGGTGGAACTGCCCGTGCGCGCGCCGGGGTCGCGCCGCGTGAGCGCCTGCGTGATGATGGCGGCAAAGTCCTTCGGCTCGGTCGCGCGCGGGCGGAAGACTTTCGTGAGCATCACGGTCTGCGTGCGGAGCGCGATGTTGTTGGTGTTGCTGAGATTGCCGGTCGTGCCCTTGTCCACGCGGTTGACGAGCAAATCAATCTGCTCCAACTGCGCCGCGACGGGCGAGGCGACGATGAGGCGGTTCTGCTTGTCGTCCGCGATGACGCGCGCCTTGGTCGCGGCGGCGGAACCGGTTTCCCTCGGCTCCGCGACGCCGGGAATCGCCTGCCGGATGATGGCCGCGAGTTCCTCGGCCTTGGTGCTCTGCAACTGGTAGATGCGCACGTCGCCCGCCGGGCCTTCGCGCTGCTCGAACTTCGCAATCAGCTCCTCCGCCAGCGCAATGCGCTCGCGCGGGCCGAAGAGCACCATCGTGCGCGAGGCGTCGTCATAGACGGCGGTGATGTATTCGTTCGGATCGGGCGGGACGGCGACCATGGACTTGGTCGAGGGGTTGAACTCCTGCCGCTTGGGCGCGGTGGCGAGGCCGAAGGTGCGGTTGAGCAGGTCGGCGACAATCGCGCCGGAGGTGTTTTGCAGCGCGAAGGTTTTCATCATCCGCTCGGCGGGGGCCTCGATGTCAATCGTGGCGAGCAGCGTCTTGATGCGCTGAATGTTCGCCAGCCGGTCGGTGATGATGACGCCGCGCCCGCGTGGCAGCACGGCCATCGAACCCGCGCTCGACAGCATGGAGGTGAGCGAGTCAGTGATTTCCTTCGAGTCCACGTTCTTGGCGTCGAGCACGGCGGTGACGACCTCGCCGGGGCGAACGTCACCGGCGGGCGCGGTGCCGCGCAGGAGCTTCAGCGGCGTGGACGGTAGCTCCTTGAACGGCACGAGCTGAAGGTAGTTCGCGTTCTCGACGAGCATGACGCCCTTCATCGCGAGGATGACGTTGAGCGTGTCGAGCGCCTCGGTGTAGGTGTAGGCGTTGGGGTCGTTGTAGGTGAGCGTGCCCTCGGGCTTCGCGCCGGCCAAGAGCGGCTTGTTCGCCATCTGCGCGAACCGCTCGATGACATCGCCGTAGGGGATGCCGTCGAACTGGAAGCGGATGTTGCGCGCGGCGGACGCGGGCGCGGCGGTGCCGGGCGAAATGGTGACGGACTTCGCGGGCGCGTTCGTGGCGGGCGCCTTGGGCGCGTCCTGCGCCGCGAGGGTGAACGTGCCGGCGGCGAGCGCGACGGCGAGGAGCGGGGTGTGCGTGCGGTTCATAGGAGGGAAAAGTATTCGGGGGGCGACGAGACTGGGCCTGCGGCGAAAGTTCGAGCGCGGTGCTTCAACGCAGAGTCGCGAAGGGCGCGGAGAGGCGCGGAGCGGAATGCAGACCGGCCCGGAGGGCCGTCGGAACTTAGCCGGGGGCAACGCCCCCGGAACAGATGCGCCGAAAGCTCCCTGCCCTGAAGGGGCAGCGGAAAGGTGGACACCGAGTTCCAGCCCCCCTTCAGGGTGCTCGACGTTTGTGGCTCGGTTCCGGGGGCGTTGCCCCCGGCGAAGTTCCAAAGGCCCTCCGGGCTAAAGCGACAGTAGCGTTTCATTCCACCCTTCCTCCCGCTTTCGCCAGTTCGGGCGGCAGTTGCGCGAGTTCCAGTTTCCGCAGGTCCGCCAGCGTCTGCCCGCGCTCGATGGCGAAGAACTCGTCCTTCACGCGCACGATGACGCGGCTGTAGGACATCAGCCCGCTCGCGCCGGGCAGCGGCATCGAGCGATAGTCCACCAGCGCGATGGTGCCGCCCGCGAGCGCGTCGCCGGGCTTGTAGCGGACGGTCTTCTGCGCGGTCAGGTCACGCACATGGACCTCCGGCTGCCCCTGCCATTCGGAAAGCGACACGACGCGGAACGTCTCCGGGCCGGGCGCGGCGGGCGGGGTGGCGGGCACGGCGGTGGCGGAGGAATCTCCGCCGGCTTTCGCCACCACCGGCGGCGGCGGGCGCTTGACGTAGGGCCGCAGCAAATCGCGCGTCACGATGCCGTCGAAAACCCGGCGCTCGTCCGACTTCAGGTTCGCCTTCGCCACCATCGGCTCGCGCTTCGCGTCCGGCGCGGGCTCCAGCACCAGCGTCAGGCAGCGGAAGCGCACGCGCACCTCGCCGGGCTTCTCGGCCTGCGAGAGCACCAGCCCCTCGAGCCGCAGCAGATGCGGCGATTGCTCGAGGATGAAGAGCAGGTTCACGACCTTCGCCAGCGCGCCGTCGCCCTGCACGTTCCAGCCGATTTCGCTCGCGCCGCGCAGCTTGCGCGGGCCGAGCGGCAGGCGGGTGAAATTCCCCTCGTCGAGGCCAGCCTGGAGGATCTGCTTCGTCAACGCCTCGCCCGAGCGCGCGCTCGCCTCATCGGTCGTGTCCGCGAAGGCGAGCTTCGTCAGCGCCTTCAGGCGGTCCTCGGCGGCGAAGAAGTTCCGCCGCTCGGTCTGGATCTTCCCCAGCCGCTCGCGCGCGGCGACGATGCGCTTGTCGAGGTCCGTGAGCGGGCGCGAGATGAACGCGCGCAGGCCCAGCGCGCCGCCGAACAGCGCGGCGCAGCCGAGCACGAGGCCCGCCAGCAGTTTCTCGCGCGCGTTCACCCGCCTCCCTTCCTCCGCGCGGGCGGGTCGAGCGAGGCGTCGTCCGCCGGGCGTTCCGGCGGCTGGAGTTTCGAGAGGTCAACTTTCAGCTTCGGCGGCACACCCAGCTCGAGGGTGGACTGGAACTCGTAGCCGTGCTTGTCCGCGCCGGGCGTGATGGCGAGCGGCTTGACCTCGTAGCCGGCGGCGCGGAGCTGCTTCTCCGCCTTCGCCAGAATCGCGCCGCTCTTCGCGCGCACGCCGAGCCGCAGCGCGCCCGGCCCGCTCACGGCGAAGGACGTGAGAAAAATCTCCTCGCTGCGCGGCAGCACGGCGGCGAGGTGCGCATAGTGCTGCAGCCAGTCGCGCTCGCCGCCGACCCATGCGTTCACGACGGAGGCCTGCGAAATCACCTTACGATACGCGGGCCGGTTTTTCTCGGCGAGCACGGCTTCGGCGGTCACGGCGTCGAGCACGGCCTGCCGCTGGCCGACGAGCCATTGCCGGATGCCGGCGACGACCATGAACAACGTCGCGGCCCCGGCGAGGCCGGCCAGAATCTTCACCCGCCGCAGGTCGCGCGGCACGGCGGGACGCTTCGGGTTGAGAAAATCGAACGGCAGCCCGCCCGCGTCCGCGTAGCCGAGCGCGAGGCCGATGGCCGACGTGGAACCGGCCGCGTCCGCCCGCGCGTCCGTCGGCAAGTCGAGCGCCGCCGTGTCCAGCGCGGCCACCGGCACGCCCATGCGCGCCGCGAGCGCGGTGACGAGCGCGGCTTCGTGGCCGGTCGCGCCGCTGACGAAAACCTTCGCGGGCGAACCCGCCGCGCCCTGCCCGCCGTGGCTGTGCAGGCTGCGGACGACTTCAATCGTGGCCGCGTTGACGAAGGCATCCGGCGCGTTCGCGTCGGCCGGCTTCACCGCCGCGCCGCGACTGAACGGCACCGCGCCGTCGCACGCGACGTCAATGCTGACCTCGTCCGCGCGCAGCGACACGAGCGCGAACGGCTGCCCGCGCTCCGCGACGCGGCACGCCTCGACGCACCGCGCGCCCGCGTTCGGCAGCAGGCCGAGCGCGACGAGCTTCACGCCCGCCGCCTCCGCGACGCGCTGGTAAAACGCGACGGCCTCGCGCTTCGCGACGGCGACGAGCACTTCAAGCTTGGGCGGCGGCGCGGCGGGCGGTTCCGCGCCGGGCTTGGCGTTCGCGTCCGGCTTCGGTGTGGGCGGCGTGATTTGGCGGAGGATTTGGAAATCAATCACCGCGTCCGCCAGTCGGAACGGCAGGTCGCGGCCGACTTGGAGATGCACGACGGACGCCAGCTCGCTCACGTCCGGGATGACCGGCAGCAGCAGCGTCTTGAGCACGACCTGCGCGCGCGGCAGGCCCATGACGACGGGGCCGGGCTTGAGCTTGAGCTGCTCCAGCGCCTTCGCCAGCGCGGCCCCGAGCACGGCGGCGTCGGCGCGGTCCGCGTCCGCCGGCAGGTTCAACGGCGCGACGGCGACGCGGCTGAGGCCGGGCTGCACGACGCGCAGCGAACGGCTGTCAAAGTCGAGCGCGGCCGCCTGCGCGGGCAGTTTCGCGCGGGACGACGAAGCCTTCTTCAGCGGGAAGGCGGGGAGGGAATCGCGGTCAGCCACGGTTCACCTCCGGGGAAGAAAGCGCCAAAATCCAAGCTCCAAGTGCCAAAGAAGCTGGAGAGCCGACCGTGGCACTCCCGGGCGAGACCATCACTTGGGGTGCTTGGGTGGACCCTTCCCCCTCACCCCGGCCCTCTCCCGCCGGGAGAGGGGGAAAGTCAGCCAGTGCTCGAACTGCCGCGGCGTCCCGGTCGGCTGAACGCGGAATGCGATTCTCCCTCTCCCGGCGGGAGAGGGCCGGGGTGAGGGGGAAGGGCCGCGACCTCTCTCGGCACGATGCGATCGGGCCTGCGGCGCCGCGCTTCAACGCAAAGGAGCGACCGGGGCGGCGGAAATTCAATCCCAAGTCCAAACCCTGCGTTCCTCCGCGCTGTAATCGAGGCGCACTTTTGACTGCATCGTTCTGATTCAGGCTGGTGAATGACGGGCTTTCAGCCCCGCGTGCTTGCTGCGGCTGTGGGCGTCCGCGCGCCGGGGTTTGGCGCTTCGTCACTTGCCCCTCGCCTTCGCCCACAATCGTGAACGGCAGCCCGCGCCGCGTCACATCGCGCAGATAAGTCACGCGGCGCTCGCCACCGGTGACATCAATGCCCGCCTCCAGCACGCGGAACCGGCCGGACGGCAGGCCGTAGCCGATGACTTGAAACGTGAACTGCGCGCTGCGGGCGGTGAGCAGCGGCGCGAGCGTCTTGAACTTCGCCGCGTCGAGCACCCCTTCCTGATAGAGCCACGCGATGGTGGTCTTGCGGTCCGGCCCGAGCGCGCCGCGCGCGGACACGATGGTCTCGGCGAGCGCTTCGTCCACGCCGGGCAACGTCGCGAGCACGGTGGCGCTGGCGGTGTTCACGTTGATGAGGCCGTCGGTGTAGTCGTCGTCGGTGGCGGTGAAGAGTTCGAGCACGGCGGCCAGTTCGGCCTTGCCCACGCCCGAGGCCAACTCGGTCATCGCGCCTTTCGCGTCCTTGATGGGCAACGTGGCTTCGAGCAAGTCGGCGGGATGGCTGAGAGTCACCCCGTTGGTTTGCAGTGCGATGATGAAGTTCGTGACCGCCGGGGGCAGCAACTCGGTGGCGGGCAGCGGGGACGCGGGGTCGTTCAAGTTCGTGAAGTCCCAGCCGTCGGCGTCGGCGTTGAGTTCATAGGACGCGACGGTGAGGAACTGGCTGAGGCCGCGCGCGGGGCGGGGGTTGGCGGAGGCCGTGGGAGGCTCGACGTTCGTGGCGTTCGCGGGAGCCGCCGCCGCACCGTGCAGAATCTCCGCCGTGAAGCCGCGCACGAGCAGCAGCTCGTCGAGCGACGCCAGCGGGCCGTTGCGGATGGTGTAGGGCCGCGCCAGCGCGCTGTAATACTCCTGCTCCGCGCCCTCGGGTTCCGGGAGGTCGTCGGCGTCGAGGAAGTCCATGAGCGCGGCGGCCATCGTGGGCGAGACGCGCGGGAGCTTTTCCAGATTGGCGGAGGAGGAGTAATTGACGTTGAGCTTCGAGGCCTCGTCGGTCAGCCCGTGCCGGACCTCGTTGAGCGCGTCGCCGCCGCCGGGGGAGAACACGCTGAAATACCACTGCTCGCCGCCGTCCTCGAACACCAGCCGCTCGCGGAACGCGGCGGGATTGTCCTGCCAGTCCGTCGCGCCGGACGCGGCGGTGGCCGCGACGCGCAACGCCTCCTCGACGCCGCTCATCGCCGCCGCCCAGGCCTGCTCGCTGCCGAGGCTCGCGCTCGCGGCGGTGTCCTCCGCTTGGAACCGAAACAGCAGGCTGATGACGAGCATCGAGAGCAGCATCACGATGACAAGGACCGCGACGAGGACGAAGGCGGGCGGGCGGGGTTTAGCCTGGCGTGCGAACGTAAACCTGCGAGCGAACAGCGCCCCTTCTCCCTCTCCCTTCATCGGATGAGGGGAGAGGGCCGGGGTGAGGGGTTTCGCGCATCGGCGTTGGTGGCCGCACCCCTCATCCGGCCTGCGGCCACCTTCTCCCCTCGCTCCGCGAAGGGAGAAGGAGGAACTTCGGCCCAGTTCAGTTGCAGAGTTGAAGTTCACCGTTGGTTGATGCGAGCCACCAGATTGGTCTCCGCCGGCTTGGGCTGGCCGGCGGGGAGGAAGATGACGCGGCGGAAAACTTCGCCCGGATACAAGTCGGGCGTCAGGTCGGCGGGCAGCGGCTCGAAGCCGAGGCTGATTTCCACGCCGGGCGGCGGGGCCACGCCATTCCAGGAATCGGTCCACGCGGTGCCGTCCCAGAAACGGAAGTTGAGGAAGCGAATCGCCTGCGTCAGCGGCTCGGCGGCCCCGGTCACGGACGCGGTGGTGTTGGTGAGGCCGGCGGCCAGTTCCTCGGCGGCGTCGCCCACCGGCTCCGACGCGGGCGCGGTGGCGGGCGCGAGCGGCGACGGAATCAGCTCCACCGCCGGCTCGTCGAGGCGCGTGAGGCCGCTGATGGCGAGGTTCGTGGCGTCGCCGGAGAACAGGGCGCGGTAGGTCACGCGGCGCAGGTCGGAGTCGAAGCCGGCGGTGGCCAGCGGCAGGCGCGTGGTGACGAAGCGCAGCGAGTTGGAGTCGCCGGTGAAGCCGACGTGGTTGTGGACGGGCGCGACGCGCAGGTCGGCGGCGATGCGGTCCATGATCTGGCGCACGGCGGCGAGCCGCTCGGACTCGTCGAGGAGGCTGGCGCGCAGGGTCGTGGCCTGATGATGGAAAGCGAGGGCGACAACCAGAATCGCAATGGCGATGCTGATGGCGAGGACGACTTCCAGAAGAGTAAATGCGGCGTGCGGACTGCGGAGTGCGGAATGAAACCGGGCGGACGCCGCGCCCATTCGACATTCCGCATTCCGCATTCCGCAATTGGATGGAGCCTCCTCACGTCGGCTGCTACCGGGATGGTGGGGCAGGCGCATGGTCAGAAGGCGGCAGTGCGGGCCGCAGTGTCCGGCACGCGGATGACCTGCGCGAGGCGGCGCACGAGCGCGGATTCCTGGTGGCGGATGACGACCTCGACGCGGAGCAGGCCGCTGGCCTCGCCAGCCTCGGTCTCGGTCGGGGTCACGACGAGTTCAGCCGTCCACTGCTCGAACGGCGCGGCGAAGGGCTGCTCGCCGGCCTCGGCGGTGGAGCGGATGCCGAGCTGGATTTCCGCGAGCACGGTGGCCGCGAGGTTCGCGGCGTGGGTGTTGCGGCGCTGGCGGTCGAGGTTGTCCGTCGAGGCGCTCATGCCGCTGGTGACGATGGCGGCGGCGGTGACGAACAGCGCGAGGGCGAGGATGACTTCGAGCAGGGCGGTGCCCCGGCGCGGGGAATTGCGGGGGGCCGGACCGAACCTCATCGCGCGGCCTCCGCAGCGGCCTCCGTGGCCGGAGCGGGAGGCGCGGTTTCGGTGCTGGCGGGGTCGCCGACCAACTGGCGGCGGATGGAACCGGTGATGCCGGTGACGCGCACCGAGAAGCGGCGGGCGTCGTCATCGCTGCGCGAAGCCAGCAGCAGCTCGACGGAATCGCCGGTGCCGTCGGGATAAAACGTCACGGTTGAAAACGCGCTGCGCGGCGCCTCGTAGGCGGGGGCCGCCTCGCTGCCCGGCTCGGTGGCCGGCACGAAATCTTCCTCCTGATTCTCCACCGCCGGCTCGCCGGCCTGCACCTGCTGGATGCTCACGAGGTCGCTGATGCTCGTCACGTAGTTGGCCGCCGCCGGCACGTCCGTGAAGACGCCGGGCGCGCCGATGGGGTCCAGCTCGCTGGTCACGCGAACGGTCGCGCCGGGCGCTTCCGCCGCGAGCAGTTCGGCGTTGTCGCCGGACTCGGCCTCGGGGAAGAGGATGCGCACCTGCTTGCCGGTGCTGGCCGCGTGCGCGCGGGCGAAGCGGAACAGCGCCTCGACCTGCGTCGCGCCCTCGTCGAGCCGCGCGGTGCGGTTGAACGAGGAGAAGTTGAAGACCACCGCGCCGAGCAGTCCGAGCGCGAGCACCACGGCGAGCAGCAGCTCAAGCAGCGTGTAGCCGGGGCGGCGAAGTTGGTGACGGGCGACGCGCATGAAGCTCAACGTCCGGTGCTCTCCGTGCTGGCCGGCTCCGCGCCGTGCTTGATGTCGTCCTCGGTGTCGGGCTGGCCGTCGGGGCCGACGGAGAAAAGCTTGTAGGGCAGCGCCGTCGTGCTGCCGGCCTCGGCGGCATCGCCTCCGGCGGCGACCGGCTCGTAGCGGATTTTGAAGCCCCACGGGTCATCGAGGGTCGTGCCGGGCTTGAGATACGGCCCCTGCCACTTCTCGCCCATGCGCTCGTTCTCGAACGTCGGCTTCTTGGTCAGCGCCTCGATGCCGCCCTCCTGCTCGGTCGGGTAGTGGCCGAGGTTGAGGCGGTAGGTGTCGAGCGCGTTGGCGACCTGCGCGAGCATGAGCTTGGTCGTGTTCTTCTCCGCGCCCTTCTGCTGGGGCAGGACGAACACGACCATCGCGCCCGCGAGCATCAGGATGACGACGATGACCAGGAGGATTTCAATAAGCGTGAATCCCGCCGCGCGACGCGGCGACCGACGAACTGCCAATGCGTTGTTGAACTTCATGTCTCCAAAGTGTGACGGGATGTTTGATGTAAGATTCAACGGAACTCCGGCAAAGGCGAAAATTCTTTGGTCGCGCGTCACTTCGACCCCAGCGCGCTGGCCATGGTGAAGATGGGCAGCAGCAAACCGAGCGCAAGGAAGCCGATGCCCGCCGCCACGAGGCACAGGATGAGCGGCTCGATGAGGCGCACGGCCTGGTCCACCGAGCGGTTGGTGCGGCGCTCGACGGTGTCGGAGATTTGCACGAGCACCTGGTCAAGTTTGTTGGATTCCTCCGCCACGGCGATCATCGCCAGAATCTGGTCGGGGAAGAAGCCGCCCTTCGCCAGCGGCTCGGAGAGGCGCTTGCCGTCGCGCACGGACTCGGTGGCCTCGGCGATGCGCTCGGCAAGGAGGGTCGAGCCGGTGGCGTTCTGGGCGATCTTCAGCGCGGTGAGCAGCGGCACGCCGTTGGCGAGCATCGTGCCGAGGATGCGGCAGAAGCGCGTGATGGCCAGCAGTCGCAGCGCCTCTCCGACCACGGGAATTTTCAACTGCCACGCCTCCAGCTTCCGCCGCGCGGCCTCGGTCTGGAGATTCAGCCACAGGAAGAAACCCGCGCCCGCGCCGCCGAGGAGCAGCAGCCACCAGTAGCCGCGCACCAGCTTGCTCGCGCCGAAAAGAATCTCCGTGGGCAGCGGCTTCTTCGCGGCGGCCAGCAGCGGCTCGAAGCGCGGCACGAAGAACACCAGCGCGCCCACCATCACCAGCGTGCCCAGCGCCGAAAGCAGGGCCGGGTAAATCAGCGCGCCCATGACCTTGCTGCGCAGCTCCTCGAAGCGTTCGAGGAAGCCGGACAGGTTCCGCAGCACGTCCTCCAGGAAAGCCGCGCGCTCGCCGGCCTGAATCATCGCGATGTGCAGCGTGGGGAAAATCTCCGGGTAGGGCCGCAGCGCGTCGGTGAGCGTCTTGCCCTCGGAGACGGACGCGCGGATTTCCTTGAGCAGCTCGCGGACGGCCGGCGCGGGCGTCGAGCGGATGAGCGAGTCCAGCGCGCGCAGGAGCGGCACGCCGGAGCCGAGCAGGTCCGCGAGCTGGCCGTAGAGCGTGCCGAGGTCGCGGGTGCGGACCTTGCGCCGGGCGGGCTTGCCATCGTCCGTGCCCGCCGCGCCGGCCACGGTGACAGGAAACAGCCGCTTGTCCTCCAACGCCCGCATCGCCGCCGCCTCGCTCTCGGCTTCGAGCGAACCGGAGACGCGCTGCCCAGCCTCGGTCATGGCGGTGTAGGTGAACTGGGTCATGTCACACGGAGAGAGGAGACACGAATTTCACGAATTGGCACGGGTGGGGAAATTGCCGAAGCCGGCCCCAGCGGGGCCAGACAACAGTAGCCGTGGGTGAAGTTCGCCCCGCGAACGGAACCCACGGATAGGACCAAACAGTATGCAACCGCGTAGCGGTTGAACTGGGTAAGGCTTTGGAACAATGGACACGCTATTTGAGAAAATCGTGAATCACACTCTGACCCGTTACCAAATCCACTTCGTGCTCATAGCAATCAAAGCGAAATGCCATGAGCCGATCTCCTTCGGAGAAGTAAATGTTGGTGAACGGAGTTCGAGGGCGAACAGGTGGAGCCGCAGTAATCCTCCAGAGAACCCGACCGTCATCCGCCACCCGAAAGACATTATGGCTAACCTGATCATCAGGCAGCTCTTGACTGTAGCTGGACATATCAATGAGCACAATCGAGCCACCGTCGTGTAACGGAAGAGCTTTCTGAATGGAGTCCTTGGCGATTGTGGTCACGATGCGTCGGGTTCTAGTCAGTAGAAGTGCCACCGCTACGCGGTGGGCTTCCGTTGCCAGCACACCGTGGGTTGCGCTCGCTGCCGCTCGCCTCACCCACGGCTACTGTTGTCGGGCTGCTCCGCAGCCGGCAGCGGAGCGCCGGCGAACCTTGGCAAACCCGCATTCGAAGGCTAAACGCCCTCTTCAATCCGTGCCAATTCGTGAAATTAGTGTCTGTCCTCATGTCTCCCTTCACCCCGCCGTGCACAGCACCACTTCATCCGGCGTGGTGATGCCTTGGCGGACTTTGTCCCAGCCGTCCTCGCGCAGCAGGCGCAGGCCGCCTTGCTTGGCGACGGACACGATCTGGTGCTGCGGCGCGCGCTCGATGATCTTCTCCGAGATGGCGTCGCTCATCACCATGAGTTCGTAGAGGCCGCTGCGGCCGCGATAACCGGTGTTGCGGCAGTTCGGGCAACCCGTGCCGCGCCAGAGCTTTTCGCCGGGCGCGAGTTCGAGGTCGGTCGGTAGATGGGCGCGGTCCGGTTCGTAGTCGGTCTTGCACTTCGGGCAGATGCGGCGCACGAGGCGCTGGGCCATCGAGCCGATCATCGTGCTGCTGATCAGGAACGGCTCCACGCCCATGTCAATGAGGCGCATCGGCGCGGACGCGGCGTCGTTCGTGTGCAGCGTCGAGAGCACGAGGTGGCCGGTGAGCGCGGCCTGGATGGCGGCGCTGGCGGTTTCGAGATCGCGGATTTCACCGATCATCACCACGTCCGGGTCGTGACGCAGGATGGCGCGCAGGCCCTTCTCGAAGGTCATGCCCACGGCGGCGTTGACCGGAATCTGGTTCACGCCGGTGAGGTTGTATTCCACCGGGTCCTCGACCGTGAGCACCTTGAGGCCGGGGCCGACGATGGCGTTTAGCGCGGCGTAGAGCGTCGTGGTCTTGCCCGCGCCCGTGGGACCGGTGACGAGGAAGATTCCGTGCGGCCGGTCAATGAGGCCCTTGAACAGGCCAAAGGAACGCTCATCCATGCCGAGCTGCGGCAACGTGAAGAGCACGTTAGCCTTGTCGAGCAGACGCATGACGACGCCTTCGCCGAAGAGCATCGGGATGACGCTGACGCGCACGTCAATCTGCCGGCCGCCGACGTTGAACTTGATGCGGCCGTCCTGCGGGATGCGGCGCTCGGCGATGTTGAGGTTCGCGAGAATCTTGATGCGGCTGATGATGGCGGCGGCGAAGCGGTGCATCTGCGGCGGCACGGGCGCTTCCTGCAACACGCCGTCAATGCGGTAGCGAATCGCCATGTGGTGCTCGTAAGGCTCCACGTGAATGTCGCTCGCCCGCTCGTTCACGGCTTCGAGGATGATTTCGTTGACGAGCTTGATGACGCTGGCCTCCTGCGCGGCTTCCAGCAGGTCTTCGCCGTGGCCGGCTTCGAGCGCGGCGGCGGGCGTGTCGTCTCCGCCGACCATTTCATCCAGCGTGTCGCCGCCCAGGCCGTAATGGGTCTTGATGACCTTCTCAATCTCCTCGCGCGGGGCGAGCACGGGCTGGATGTTCAGCCCGGTGGTGAGGCGCAGGTCATCGAAGGCGTAGAGATCGAACGGGTCGCTCGTCGCCACCTGCAACGCATCCTCCACGCGCGCGACGGGCACGAGCCGCTGGCGATAGACCACGCGCGGCGGCAAGGCGCGGAGCAGTTCGGCGTCGAACGCGCGGTCTTCCAGCGAAACCAGCGGCAGGTGGAGCTGCTCCGCGAAGACTTCCAGCAACTGCTTCTCCGTGAGCAGCCCTTTCTGCACCACCGCGCGGTCCAGCCGCAGCCCTTCGCTCGTCGTGAGCGACTGCGCATCCGCGAGCTGCTCGGCGGTGAGCAGCCCCTTGCGCGTCAGCATGTCGGCAATGGTCATGAGTGGAGGTTGGATTGGCGCGCGGGATTTGTCTTCACGGAAAGTCAGCGCAAACCGGTGCCGGCGACTTGTAGTCGCCGTGCATGTGCGCCAGCAGTTCGGAAGCACTTCGCCGGCACGCTACTCCGGGATCGGATCCGTGCGCTTCACGAGCTTGCCCTCCCAGATGGCCTCGTCGGTGGCCTTGTCGTAGGTCAGCACGCGGCTGGCGCTGTTGGGCGCGGGCGGGCGGTCAATCTTCGGCAGCCACTGCCGGTGCGCGGC
>Ga0172376_10004107_pt1 | contig 16753 bp, 14 predicted proteins | sample Lak35m_FD_121114 | JGI IMG/M metagenome (GOLD analysis project Ga0172376, IMG submission 121114) | Freshwater microbial communities from Kabuno Bay, South-Kivu, Congo - kab_092012_35m | ecosystem: Environmental > Aquatic > Freshwater > Lake | place: Democratic Republic of the Congo: South-Kivu... | reverse complement strand
GGGCGTGCCTTGGAAGCGATGGCGGGCTATGAAGCAGCGTTGAAGTTAGATCCCCAGCATGAGGCTGCGCGTTTGGCACTTGCAGCACAATTGTCCTCACAACGACGCGCAGCGGATGCGGAGCGCGTATTGCGGGAAGGGCTCCATCTAAGACCGTCGCATCAGGGCTTCATCATGGCATTGGCGCGCGCGCAGGTAGATCAGGAGAATATCAACGGGGCGCTCGCCACCTTGCAACAGAATCTGCCCAAGGCGGATAACAAGCCGGATTACCAGGCTTTCTATGCGGCGTTGTTGCAACGTCAAGGGCGACATAAGGAAGCCATCAACCACTACCAGATTGCCACTCGACTGGTGCCCAGTAATGGCGTGTGGTTGATGGGCTACGGCATCTCATTGCAAGCAGTGCAACGCAACGAGGATGCCAAGGCCGCTTACCAGCAAGCGTTGGCCACGCAGACGCTTACGCCAGCATTGGCCGCCTTCGTCGAACAAAAGCTCAAGGGACTCTAATTCCCATCATGGCGTGGCAGGGTGCGCGCCACCACCCAAGCGCTTACCTCGCGGGCACCGGCTTGCTTGAGAGTGCGAGCGATCTCGCCGATAGAAGCGCCGGTCGTCATCACATCGTCAATGATCGCCACATGCTTGCCCCCAACATTGCTATCGGCGCGCATCGCGAAAGCGCCCCGGATGTTCTTGTCGCGCTCTTGCCAGGGTAAAGAAGATTGCGGCAGGGTATCTCGCACGCGTTGGCATACACCTGTGATGAGCGGAATGCCGGAACGTTGCGATATTCGCTCTGCCAACGCTTGGGATTGGTTGAATCCTCGTGTTTGCAGGCGTTTCGGATGTAAGGGCACAGCCATGAGGTGATCGGGCCTGTCGGTGACGCGCGCGACCAGTTCATCGGCTAAAAAGTTGACTAGGATCAAGCGCTCGTTGAATTTCAGCGCCTTGATGAGCTGGTCGATGGGGAACGTGTAACTGAAAGCCGCGATTGCATGATCGAACGCGGGCGGGTGTTGCAAACACTTGCCGCATATCTCACCTGTAGGCGTGGGAAGGGCGCAAGTGGGGCAGTGCGAGTTGTTTAGCCTAGGTAGTTCGTCGTTGCACGCTCGGCAACACAAGCCATCACGACTAAGCGCGCCGCACAGCAAACAGGGCTGCGCGGGCAGTAGGCGACTAAATTTCAGGCCGATGTTAAGCAGGTGCTGCGATAAAATAGACAAGTCGTTCCAATCCTATATTTTGAAGGGGCGATCCGTTCCCTCATTCTAATGGCAGGCCATTCAAATCATGCAAACTCAACCCGTCGAATTCATCCGTCCGCTCAAGCCCCAAACCACACCGCAACGCTGGAGCGTGGAGGCAGTAGAAGCGCTGTTCAAGCTACCCTTCACCGACTTGATGTTCCGTGCCCAACAAGTTCACCGAGCGCATTTTGATCCCAACGCGGTACAACTCTCCACATTGCTTTCCATCAAGACGGGGGGCTGTTCCGAAGACTGTGGCTATTGTCCGCAGTCCGCTTTCCACAATGCAGGCGTTGAGAACAAAAAAATGCTGGATGTGGACGCAGTGGTCAAAGCGGCCAAAGCCGCGCAGGAAGCGGGTGCGGATCGCTTCTGTATGGGCGCGGCGTGGCGCGAGCCTTCCAAAGAAGATATGGCATCCGTGGTGGAGATGGTGAAAGCCGTGCGCGGATTGGGGATGGAGACCTGCGCTACTTTGGGCATGTTGAACGATGAGCAGACCGAGCAACTGCGTCAAGCTGGGCTGGACTACTACAATCATAACCTCGACACCTCGCCTGAATTTTATGGCGACATCATCAGCACGCGTGACTATCAAGATCGCCTCGATACCCTAGAGCGCGTGCGCAAAGCAGGGATGCATGTATGCAGCGGCGGCATCGTGGGCATGGGCGAGAACCTGACGCAACGCGCAGGACTTGTGGCACAACTCGCCAACATGAACCCCTATCCCGAGAGCGTGCCGATCAACAATCTGGTGAAAGTCGAAGGCACACCGCTGGCGAATCAAGCCGACCTCGATCCGCTCGATTTTGTGCGCACCATCGCCGTGGCACGCATCACCATGCCCACTGCGCGCGTGCGTCTTTCCGCAGGCCGCCAGCAGATGAGCGATGCAGTGCAAGCCTTATGTTTCTTGGCGGGTGCCAACTCCATTTTCTACGGCGACCAGTTGCTGACCACGGGCAACCCCGACGTGGCGCGCGACCGTGCGCTGATGGACAAGTTGGGCATGTATCCGTTTGCGGATAAGAACCATTAACACCCAAAAACCATTTACCACAGAGGCACAGAGACACAGAGGAAAAGCATGAGAAAAACAGAACCATTTTGTGGTTTTGCTTTGATCTGTGTTTCTGTGTCTCTGTGGTGATATCTTGCCTTTTCCACAACTGCACACCGAACTCGATATCCGCAAAGCGCAAGGTCTCTTGCGCAGTCGCCGCACGTTGACTACGCCTCAGTCGCCACACATTGTGGTGGACGGAAAGTCTTACCTCGCTTTTTGTAGCAACGACTACCTCGGCTTGGCCAATCATCGGCAACTCATTAGTGCCTTGCAAAATGGTGCGCAGCAATGGGGTGTGGGCGCGGGGGCGGCGCATCTGGTGAGCGGGCATTTCGAGCCGCATCACCAGCTCGAACAACAACTCGCGGCTTTTGTGGGCAAACCTGCTGCGCTCCTTTTCTCGACTGGCTACATGGCTAACCTGGGTGTGGTGCAAGCGCTGGTGGGCAAGGGCGATACCGTGTTCGCGGATAAGCTCAATCATGCTTCGCTCAACGATTCGATGGCGTTGTCGCGTGCGGGGGTGAAGCGCTATCGGCATGGCGACATGGCGCAGTTGGAAAAGCGATTGCGCGAAACCAGCAAGGGTAGAAAGTTAGTCATTACCGACGCGGTGTTCAGCATGGATGGCGACATGGCACCGTTGCGCGAAATGTTGGCGCTGTGCGAACGATATGATGCTTGGCTGTATGTGGACGATGCTCATGGCTTTGGCGTTTTGGGTGAGCATGGGCGCGGTTCGCTCGCGCATTTCGGGCTGGCTTCCCCGCGCATCATCTACATGGCGACATTGGGTAAGGCGGCTGGCGTGTCGGGTGCATTCGTTGCGGCAGAACAAGTGGTGATAGACACACTCATCAATCACGCCAACAGCTATGTTTACACCACGGCGACACCACCGGCTTTGTCGAGTGCATTACTGCAAAGCTTGCAACTCATTGCGCAGGGGGATGCCTTGCGCACACATCTGAATCGTTTAATTGAAAAACTGCGCAGCGGCCTAGCCGATTTGCCGTGGTCACTCATGCCGTCCGCCACCGCCATTCAGCCTGTGTTGATTGGCGACAATCAGCGTGTTTTGGAATTGAGCGCGGGCTTGCGCGAACGCGGTGTCTGGGTGGCCGCGATACGCCCACCCACCGTGCCACAGGGGACGGCGCGTTTACGCATCACCCTGTCTGCGGCGCACAGCGAGGGTGACGTGGAACGATTGATAGGAGCATTGCATGAGCTTGCACAGGAACCATAAATTCGCGCAGCGAAGCGATTGTTCCCTCTCCCTCTTGGGGAGGGTTGGGGTGGGGGAAATGTGTTATGCACATTGAGATGATAGGCAGCGGAGCGCCACTGGTATTGATTCATGGCTGGGGCATGCACGGCGGCGTGTGGCGTGATATCGCTCAAAAACTGGCGGATGAATTTTGTGTGCACAGTGTTGACCTGCCTGGGTTTGGCTTGAGCGCAGGTCGGGCTTCAGCACAACCAAGCGCTGTCGGTCTGAAGCCGGACCTACAGTTGGACGCTATCGTTGACGAATTATGCGCAACGTTCGCATCACCCGTGAACGTGTGCGGCTGGTCATTGGGCGGCCAAATTGCGATGCGCTGGGTGGTACGTGAGCCCGCTAAAGTCAGCAAACTGGTGTTGGTGGCTACCACTCCCTGTTTCACCGAGCGCGAGGATTGGTTGTTCGGTATGGGGGCGGAGGTGCTGGAAAAGTTTGCCGCCGAACTGGAGCAGAATCATGCGGCAACCTTGCGTCGGTTTATTTCCTTGCAGCTACGGGGCAGCGAGAACGAGCGTGAATTGTTGAGTCAGTTACGCGCGCAACTTTTGAGTCGCGGCGAACCCGACATGGAAGCTTTGCGCGGTGGTTTGGCCATGCTGCGCGATGTCGATCAACGCGCCGAAGTGGTGAACATCAATCACGCTACTTTGTTGATTGCGGGGCAGCGCGACAAGCTCACGCCGCCCGAGGCCTCCTACTATCTGGCGCAGGTGATGCCGAATGCGCAGGTGGTTGAGATCGAAGGTGCGGCTCATGCGCCGTTTTTATCGCACCCCAGTTTGTTTGTTGAACACGTTAAAGATTTTCTCCACGAAAAACACGAAAGGCACGAACGATGAGATTGGCTCAGGCGCTTTTTTCGTGTCCTTCGTGGACGATAGGTTTTTCAGATGAATGAATTCGAAATAGACAAGAAGCAAGTGCGCCGCGCCTTTAGTCGTGCGGCGCTGCAATACGATGCGTCCGCTGTGTTGCAGCGCGAGGTGTGTACCCGCATGTTGGAGAAGCTGGACTACATCAAGTTGAAGCCAGCACGCTTGCTGGATGTGGGCAGCGGCACAGGATGGGGTACACGCCAACTGGGCGAACGCTATCCCAAGGCGGACATCACTTCGCTCGATATTGCGATTGGCATGTTGCAAGCCGCGCGCGGTACATCGAGTTGGTGGAAAAAATTGTTTAGCACGCCTCGCGAAAAGTATTTATGCGCAGACGTGGAGTCATTACCCATCGCCCCGAATAGTGTAGAAATGGTGTGGTCGAATCTGGCCTTGCAGTGGTGCAACGATCTGCCTGCCACCTTCGTTGAGCTGCATCGTATCCTCAAGACCGAAGGCTTGCTCATGTTCTCCACTTTCGGCGTGGACACCTTGCGTGAATTGCGTGTTGCTTTCGACGGCGTGGATGGCTACAACCATGTGAACCGTTTCGCCGACATGCACGACATCGGCGATATGCTGGTGGCGGCAGGCTTCGCCGATCCCGTGATGGAGATGGAAAAGCTCACCCTCACGTACGACGATGTGCGTGCGGTGATGCAAGACCTGAAAAACATCGGCGCGCATAATGCAACAGCGGGGCGGGCAAACGGCATGATGGGGAAAGCGGCATGGCAGCGCATCACTCAGAACTACGAGAAATTGCGCCGTGATGGTAAATTGCCGGCCACATTCGAGATCATCTACGGTCACGCATGGAAGCCTGCGCCGAAGGTGACGCAGGACGGGCGCGCGATTATCAAGACGGCTTTCAAGTTATGAAAAACTTATCACCACAGAAACACGGAGACGCGGAGAAAGGCAAAACCAATGTCTCCCCTCGTTGTTTGTATTGCAGCGTTGAGGTTTTCTGTGTGTCTCTGTGTCTCTGTGGTGGATTGGTATGAGTTATTTCATCACCGGCACCGATACCGGCGTAGGCAAGACATTGGTCAGCTGTGCGCTGATTCATGCCTTCGCCGCTCAAGGCAAGCGCGTGGTGGGCTTCAAACCGGTGGCGGCAGGGTGTGACGACGCGTATCACAACGACGATGCCAATCAATTGCGTGCGGCGAGTACCGTGCGTGCCACGTACGGCCAGATCAATCCCTACTGTTTTCCGCATCCCATCGCGCCGCATTTGTCTGCGCGCCATGCGGGGGTGCGTATCGAGTTCTCCCGTATCTTCGCTTCTTACGATGAATTGGCAGGGCAGTCGGATGAAGTCATCGTGGAAGGGGCGGGCGGTTTTTGTGTTCCGTTAAATGACAAGCAAGACAGTGTCGATCTGGCGCGTCAGTTGGAGATTCCCGTCATCGTGGTGGTTGGCATGCGTCTAGGGTGTTTGAACCATGCCTTGCTCACGCTACGCGCCATCGCCGAAGCACAGATCGAATGTGCGGGGTGGATCGCTAATGTGTTGGATGCCGACATGTTGGCCTTGCAAGAGAACATCGACGCGCTACGCGAGCGCATTCAAGCTCCCTTGCTGGGCGTCATCCCGTATCAATCGCAGCCAGATGCACGCGCAGCAGCGACGTATCTGGACATCAATGCGCTGATAAAGCCCGCTGCCGATGTCTGAGTTCAGCCTCTTTGCCGTGCTCTTGGTCGGCCTGCTCGGCGGTGTGCACTGCCTCGGCATGTGCGGCAGCATCGTCGGCATCTTCACCACCCAACTATCGAATCCCTCTCCCGAACCCTCTCCCGCCAGCGGGAGAGGGGCCGACCGTCTTGCCCCTGATGGGGCAAGGAAGCGTCTTTTTGCGGCACGCTGGCCCTTCCATCTGGCTTATAGCATTGGACGTATCGCCAGCTATGCCGTGGCGGGCGTCTTGGTGGGCGCAATCGGGCAGGCGGGCATGGTGATGCGCGATGTCGTGCCTGTGCAGCATCTCTTGTTCGCACTCTCCAGCACCATGCTTATTGTGTTGGGGTTGTATCTCGCCGGAGTGTGGGGGGTGGTACGCCGCTTGGAGCAAGTCGGTGCCGGGCTTTGGAAGCACCTGCAACCCTTTACGACCAAACTGCTGCCTGTGAATAGCTTGCCGCGCGCATTGGGGCTGGGCGCATTGTGGGGTTGGTTGCCGTGCGGCTTGGTGTACAGCGTGCTCATCACCGCCTTGGCGAGTGGCAGTGCGACTCAGGGGGCACTCATCATGGTGGCCTTTGGGTTAGGGACGCTGCCTAACTTGTTAGCGATTGGTTTATTCTGGGAAAGTCTCAAAGGCTGGGTACAGTCGCCGCAAGTGAGGTTAGTGGCGGGAGGGATGGTGATGGCGTTCGGTCTCTACGGGCTGTATAAAGTGGGCTACACCTTTGCGGTACACGGTTGGTCGGGAGCGTGTCATGTGGCTGCGTAATTTATGTGTCTTGTTATTTGGATTCGCCCTGGTCGCGTGTGGCGAACCCAAGTTACCTTCGCCCTTCAAGGCGAGTGATGTCACGTCCCGATTTGCGGAAGCCGATTTCCATTTGTTCGATGCGGCGGGAACGCCGCGTAGCCTGGCGGATTATCGCGGCAAGGTGGTGGCGCTGTTCTTTGGCTATACCCACTGTCCCGATGTTTGCCCGACGACGTTGGCGGATATGGCGACCGTGATGCGTAGCTTGGGCAAGGAGGCGGACAAGGTACAAGTGTTGTTCGTGACGGTGGATCCTGAACGCGATACGCGCGAGTTGCTGGCGCAATATCCGCCAGCCTTCTACCCCACGTTCATTGGCTTGTCAGGCGATGCGGCGGCGACAGCTCAAGCAGCCAACGCCTTCAATATCAAATATGAGAAGCAAGCAAGCAAGAGTGGCAGTTATACTGTGGATCATTCTGCCGGCACCTATCTTATCTCGCCTTCGGGTAAGACCATTCTGCTCTCCCCCTTCGCGCAACATCCCGACGCGCTGTTGCAAGACATTCGCTTATTGTTGGCGCTGCAATGAAACTGCTGATCGATCTGCTTCGTTTTGACATTGATGAGACCAACTTACCCGTTCGTCGTGAGCAGGTGCGCGCGCGCCTAGCCATGTACCCCACCATGATTGGCTCCGCCTTGCTGCTGGTGCCGCTGCTGGTGTGGCTGATGTGGGATGTGGTTGCACACAACGTATTGCTGGGCTGGATGGTGCTGGCGATCGCCGTGCATGCCACTGAGCTATGGCACTGGTCGCGAGCCAAGGCAAAAACGGAAGAGATCGAACAATGCCGTACATGGAATCGGCGCTTTCTATTCCACACCAGTATTGCTGCCTCGGTGTGGGGACTGGGCTGGATACTCATGTTCGTGCCGGGAGTGCTCAGTTATCAGGCGCTGTTGATCATCGTGGCGATGGGAATGGCGGCGGGTGCGGTCACCATCAACCCCGTGCATCGCCCCTCACTGTTCATTTATCTGATCATTCTGTTGTTGCCCTTGACGATACGGGTGGCTTGGGAAAATGACCGCACGCATTGGATATTGGCCTTCATGCTGCTGGTGTATGTTGGTTTTCTGCTGAATTCCGCCCTCAATCTCATGCGCACGTTTTCGCTTTCCTTGCGTCAACGCTTCGAGAATGAGGCATTGTTGCAGGAGTTGCGTATCCGCAAGGAAGAGCTCGCCCGTGCACTTGAGATCGCTGAACAGGCCAACCGTGCCAAATCCAAATTTCTTGCCACCGCCAGTCACGATTTGCGCCAACCCTTGCAGGCCTTACGCCTGTTCTCGGAAGCTTTGCAGGATGTCGCCAAAGAGCCCGAAAGCCAGCGCTTGGCGGGACAGATCGGCAAGTCCGTGAATGCGCTGGTGGATATGTTCGATGACCTGCTCGATGTGTCGCGCCTCGATGCGGGCATCATCCAACCGCGTTGGCAGAACTTTGAATTGTTCGATCTGTTCGATCGTCTGTATGTGGACTTCGAGCCGATGGCCAAAGCCAAGGGCCTGTCGCTGCAATTGCCTTACTGCAACGAGAGGGGGATGAACGGACCGCAGTGCGATGCCGTCGTGTATAGCGACCCCTTTCTGCTGGAACGCATGATGCGCAACCTTGTTTCGAATGCCATCCGCTATACCGACCACGGGTCGGTCGAGGTCAGATGCCGTTGCTTGCCCGATGCTGTGGAGATCGCGGTGCACGATACGGGTATCGGTATCCGTCCGGAAGTGTTGCCGCACATCTTTGAAGAATACTATCAGGTGGACAATCCACATCGTGATCGCCGCAAGGGTTTGGGCTTGGGCTTGGCCATCGTGCGCCGTGTGGAAGAGTTGCTGGGATACCGCGTGCTAGTAGAGTCAGTGCCGGGGCAAGGATCGGTCTTCACGTTCGCGGCCCCGCGCGGCGATGCCTCTACGCTGGCTCGTCCCTACGTCATTACGCAGTCGCGTCAAGACATCAGCAACAAAGTCATCGCCTTCGTCGAGGACGATGCCGACATCCGTCAATTTACGGTCGAGATCATGCAAGAGTGGGGCTGTCGCGTGTTCGCGGGAGAGAGCGGCGCGGCCGTGTTGAAGCAACTGGATCAGGTCGCGCTTAGGCCCGATCTGCTGGTCTGCGATTTCCGCTTGCCCGGCAACCAGACCGCGCTGGATGTGATGCGCGAGATGCGCACTTTCTGGGGGGCGCTTCCTGTACTCGTCATTACCGGGGATACGGGCGCAGAGACCTTGCAGGCCATTCGACAGAGCGGTGCCAGCCTGTTGCATAAACCCATCGCCACCACGCGCTTGCGCTCGATGATGTTCTTGGCCATGCAGGGGGCGGGGAAGCAGTAGTGGATGGTATGATTGCACACGCGAATTGAAAATGGCTTTTCACATTCGTCCTTTCTCCCGCTGAGTTTGGAGATTGTCTTTCACATTTGTCTCCTCTCCCGCTTGCGGAAGAGGATTGAGGTGAGGGCATCGGGGGAAAGTTAGAGAGGGAAGTGTGTGAGGCGGAGCGCTGGCTGTTTTCCGCAAGGATTAAAAAGAGGGTGTGGAAAATGAAGATCAAAGTACTGCTGGTAGATGACCATGCGCTGTTCCGAGATGGGATGCGTTATGTCTTGCAGCAGCTGGCCGATGAGGTCGAGATACTGGACACAGGTAATTTCAACGAGGCTTTGCAGCTGGTACAGGACAACCCAGATATCGACCTTGCGCTGCTCGATCTGAACATGCCCGACAGCGAAGGCGTGCCTTCCTTGCAACACTTCCATCAGCGTTTCCCCGATATCCCGCTGGTCGTCGTCTCCGGCTCGGAGCAACGCGACGACATCGAAGACGTGATGAACCTGGGAGCGATGGGATTCATCTCCAAGATGTCGGCCAGTAAAGTCATGTTGTCTGCCTTGCAGATGGTGTTGGACGGCGGCGTATATGTGCCGCCGCAGCTACTGCAACATGCGGTGGCGAAATTGGACGCAGGGCAAGCCCTCTCTGACAAGCGCAGCCAGCGCGCCAACAAATACGGACTCACCCCGCGCCAATCCGAGGTGCTGCAATTGATGGGTGCCGGGCTCAGCAACAAAGACATCTCCAGACAGCTCGATCTGGCTGAAGGTACCGTCAAGATCCATATCGCGGCCATCTATCAAGCGCTGCATGTGGGCTCGCTACTGGATGCGGTGACATCGGCGCGCCGTCTGGGATTCATCGCCGACGAAGCGGCTGACGCGCAGAACGGCAAGGAAGCCTGATGGCATTGCACGACGCGCCGCGCGCCCCACTGCCAGAAAGATTGCTTGCTCTATTGCGCGAATCGCGCTGGCTGTTGTTGGTTGCTGTCGCGCTGTATCTCATCCTCATCTTGTTCGGGTTTGATCGTAACGATCCTGCGTGGTCACATACTGCAACGTCGGCCATCACCAACAACCCCGGCGGGGTGGCAGGTGCCTGGATATCCGACCTCCTGTTGTATCTGTTCGGCTTTACCGCATGGTGGCTGGTCACGCTGATGTTGCAGCGGGTATGGGCGAGCTATCGCCGTATGCGTTCCGATAGCTTGTTCGATCAACGTGCTTTGTGGGTCTCCCTGTCCGGCTTCGTCATCCTGCTCTTTTCCAGCAGCACCTTGGAGGCCTTGCGTCTCTATACATGGGCGGTCGAATTGCCGCTGGCCCCCGGCGGGATGTTGGGGGCGGTGCTTGGCAACGTCTTGTCGCATGCGCTCGGCTTCACCGGCGCTACCTTGCTCCTGCTGGTGTTGATGGCGGTGAGCTTCAGTCTGTTCACAGGGTTGTCTTGGTTGCGCTTCATCGACTGGTTGGGCGCGACATTAGAGACCGCCTATCTGTGGGCGCGTAACGCTTGGCAGACGCGGCAAGACAAACGCATCGGCGCACAAGCCATGCAAGAGCGCGATGCCATCGTGGAAGAAGAGAAGAAACGCGTGGAAGACCATCAGCCCATCCACATCGAGATGCCAGTGGTCGAAGTGCAGAAGTCCGCCCGTGTGGAAAAGGAAAAACAGGTCTCCCTGTTCGCTGACATGCCGGATTCGCCGCTGCCCCCTTTGCACTTGCTGGACGAGGCCTCGCAGCAAGTAGAGTTGGTGAGTGCCGAGACGCTGGAGTTCACCTCGCGCCTCATCGAACGCAAGCTCAAAGATTTCGGAGTGAACGTGAAAGTGGTGGGCGCGTATCCTGGCCCCGTCATCACCCGTTACGAGATCGATCCCGATGTGGGCGTGAAGGGCAGCCAGATCACCAACCTCGTGCGCGATCTGGCCCGCGCGCTGTCGGTTGTCAGCATCCGTTTGGTGGAGACTATCCCCGGCAAGAGCTACATGGCCTTGGAGTTGCCCAATCCGAAACGCCAGATGGTGCACCTCTCCGAGATATTGGGTTCCAAGGTGTATGCCGACATGCATTCGCCGCTCACCATGGCGATGGGCAAGGACATCTCCGGCAAGCCCATCGTGGCCGATCTAGGCAAGATGCCCCATGTGTTGGTGGCGGGGACGACCGGCTCAGGTAAGTCCGTCGGCATCAACGCCATGATCTTGAGCATCCTGTACAAATCCACGCCGCAAGAAGTGCGCTTGCTGCTCATCGACCCCAAGATGCTGGAGCTCTCTGTGTATGAAGGCATCCCGCATCTGCTGGCACCCGTGGTCACCGACATGCGTCAGGCCGCATCTGGCTTGAACTGGTGCGTACAAGAGATGGACAAGCGCTACAAGTTGATGGCCTCGCTCGGTGTGCGCAACATCGCGGGCTATAACCAACAAGTGAGGGAAGCCATCAAGGCGGGTGCGCCCCTCACCAATCCGTTCACACTCACACCCGAGAATCCAGAAGCATTGGAAGAATTGCCGTTCATCGTGGTGTTCATCGACGAGTTGGCCGACCTGATGATGGTGGTGGGCAAGAAGGTGGAAGAACTCATCGCCCGTCTGGCGCAGAAGGCGCGTGCTGCGGGCATCCATCTGGTGCTGGCGACACAGCGTCCCTCCGTGGATGTCATCACTGGTCTCATCAAAGCCAACGTGCCGACACGCGTCGCGTTCCAAGTGTCGAGCAAGATCGACTCGCGCACGATTCTGGATCAAATGGGGGCGGAAGCCTTGCTGGGGCAGGGCGACATGCTCTATCTACCACCGGGTACGGGTTATCCACAGCGGGTGCATGGCGCGTTCGTGTCCGACCAAGAAGTGCATCGCGTCATTGAATATCTCAAATCGCAAGGCGAAGCCGATTACATCGACGGCGTACTCACCTCGCTGGACGAGGCAAGTGATGGCGGCGGTGAGCTAGATGGGGGAGCGAACGCCGAAGCCGACCCGCTGTATGACCAAGCCGTGGAGATCGTGGTCAAGACACGCCGTCCTTCCATCTCCTTGGTGCAACGCCACCTGCGCATCGGCTACAACCGCGCTGCACGCCTCATCGAAGCGATGGAGAAGGCGGGGCTGGTATCGCCGATGCAGGGCAATGGCAATCGCGAAGTCCTAGCTCCAGCAAGGGGTGAGTAACAAACAATCCACCACAGAGACACAGAGGCACGGAGAAAAGCGGAAGCAAGCGTGGGTGTTTGGGTTTTCTCTGTGCCTTTGTGGTGAAAGGTTTTTTAATGATAAGGCTATCCATTTTTTTCTTGATTCTGATGCTTGGTTCGGTTGGTGCACATGCAAGTGCTATCGATCAACTCAAATCATTCATCACGGCTACACGCGCGGCTCAGGCCAACTTCACTCAAGAAGTGCAAGACAAGAACGGCAAACGTCTGCAGTCCGCGTCCGGCACCATGCAGTTCGTGCGCCCCGGCAAGTTCCGTTGGGAATATCGCAAACCTTATGTGCAACTCATCGTGGGTGACGGGCAGAAATTCTGGATGTACGACCCTGATCTCAATCAAGTGACGGTGAAGCGTCTGGATGCCGCACTGGGTAGTAGCCCCGCCGCATTGCTTTCGGGCAGTAACGAGATCGAGCGCGGATTTTCCCTTTCCAACATCGAGGGGCGCGATGGCTTGGAGTGGCTGCAAGCCAAACCCAAATCGAATGAGACGACCTTCGAGAAGATCCTCATGGCTTTCGATTCCCAATCACAGTTGGTGGTGATGGAGTTGCATGATGCGTTCGGCAATCACACCGTGTTGCGTTTCACCGAACTTCTCAACAACCCGCCGCTGTCGCCGCAACGTTTCAAGTTCGTACCACCCAAAGGGGTGGATGTCTTAGGCGAATGATGTCTGACCTGTTCGCTCCCCACCAACCCGCTGCTCCCCTCGCCGAACGTCTGCGTCCGCAGCATATCGACGAGGTCATCGGGCAGTCGCATCTGTTGGGCGAAGGCAAGCCGCTGCGTCTCGCGTTCCAATCGGGCAAGCTGCATTCGATGATCTTGTGGGGGCCGCCGGGGGTGGGCAAGACCACGCTGGCGCGCTTGATGGCCTCTGCTTTCGATGCCGAGTTCGTGCCGCTGTCGGCGGTTCTGTCCGGTGTGAAGGACATCCGCGAAGCCATCGCGCAAGCCGAACTCACTTTGCAGCAGAGCGGTCGCCACACCATCCTGTTCGTGGACGAGGTGCACCGTTTCAACAAGTCGCAACAGGATGCGTTCCTGCCCTACGTCGAACAAGGCTTGGTCACCTTCATTGGCGCTACCACCGAGAATCCTTCCTTCGAATTGAACAACGCCTTGCTGTCTCGGGCGCAGGTGTATGTGCTGCAATCCTTGTCAGAAACCGAGATGGGACAATTGTTTGCGCGTGCGCTGTCATTTGTAGGTCGGGCTTCAGCCCGACAACAAGATGGGAGGCATAGCGAAGCTGTCGGGCTGAAGCCCGACCTACAGGCGGAAGGTTTGCAATTTAGCGATGAAGCAAAGGAGCGCGTCATCGCTTACGCCGACGGTGATGCGCGCCGCTTGTTGAATGTGATGGAGCAATTACAAACAGCGGCCAATGCCGCCAAGCTCAACAAGATAGACACGAAGTTTCTTGATGTCACGCTGGCGCAAAAGATGCGCCGCTTCGACAAGGGTGGCGAAGCCTTCTACGACCAGATCTCCGCGTTGCACAAGTCAGTGCGCGGTTCCAATCCCGATGCGGCCTTGTATTGGCTGGTACGCATGTTGGATGGCGGTGCCGATCCGCGTTACTTGGCGCGACGCATCGTGCGCATGGCGTGGGAAGACATCGGCCTCGCCGATCCGCGCGCCATCCAGTTGTGCAACGATGCGGCGCTAACCTACGAGCGACTGGGTTCGCCCGAAGGCGAGTTGGCACTGGCGCAAGCCGTGCTGTATATGGCCGTCGCAGCCAAGTCGAATGCGGGCTATGTTGCGTATAATGCCGCCCGCGCCTTCGTCGCTCAGGATGGTTCACGCGAAGTGCCGCTGCACCTGCGCAACGCGCCAACCAAATTGATGAAGCAACTCGATTACGGCAAGGACTACCGTTACGCGCATAACGAAGCGGGCGGCTATGCGGCGGGAGAGAACTACTTCCCCGACGGCATGCCAGCCGTGAGTTTTTATGAACCGACTGAGCGTGGCTTGGAAGGCAAGATCACAGAGAAGCTGAATCATCTGAGGCAACTCGATGAGGCAGCAAAAAACCGAAATAGCTGCGAACCAATTCCCTCTCCCACTGGGAGAGGGCTAGGGTGAGGGAACACACTCAAATCGAAGTGTGAAATTGGAAGCGTTCCCTCATCCCCACCCTTCTCCCGAGGGGAGAAGGGCTAACTGATTTTGATTAGAGGTCCTCATGTTAGACATACAAACACTACGCAATGATTTGGCCGGCGTGGCCGCCCGTTTGGCGACACGCGGTTACACACTCGACACCGCGAAGTTCGAGCAGATGGAAGCGGAGCGCAAGACTATCCAGACACGCACGCAAGAGTTGCAGGCCAAACGTAACGCGACCTCGAAACTCATCGGTCAAGCCAAGGCCAAGGGCGAAGATACGACGGCCATCATGGCGGAAGTGGGCGCACTGGGCGATGAGTTGAAGCAGCTCGAAGCGAAGTTGCCGCAAGTGTTGGCTGACATGGATGCTTTCCTGGCCGTCATTCCGAACGTGCCGCATTCCACCGTGCCAGTGGGCAAGTCGGAAGCGGACAACGTCGAAGTACGCAAAGTGGGGGCAGTACCCAAGTTCGATTTCGAAGTGCAGGATCACGTCAGCATCGGCGAAGGGTTGGGCGGATTGGATTTCGAGACGGCGACCAAGATCGCCGGCGCGCGTTTCACTTTGTTGAAAGGTTCGCTGGCGCGATTGCACCGCGCACTTGCCCAATTCATGCTGGATACGCATACAGAGAAACATGGCTACACCGAGACCTATGTGCCGTTCATGGTGAATGCGGACTCGATGCGTGGCACGGGGCAGTTGCCGAAGTTCGAGGAAGATTTATTCCGTGTACCGCGCGTGGTGAACGAAGAGGGGGATGTGAAGAATTTCTACCTCATCCCCACCGCCGAAGTGCCGGTGACTAACATGGTGCGCGACGAGATCGTGGCGTTGGAAAAGTTGCCGCTGAAGTTCGTGGCGCACACGCCATGTTTTCGCAGCGAGGCCGGTTCGTACGGGCGCGACACGCGCGGTATGATCCGCCAGCATCAGTTCGAGAAAGTGGAGCTGGTGCAGATGGTGCATCCCGAAAAATCCTACGAGGCACTGGAAGGCCTGCTCGGTCATGCCGAGACCATACTCAAAGCCTTGGCCCTGCCTTACCGCGTGCTGAAGCTGTGCACCGGCGACATGGGCTTCTCCTCGGCCACTACCTACGACATCGAGGTGTGGTTGCCCGCGCAGAACACCTACCGAGAAATTTCATCCTGCTCCAACTTCGAAGCGTTCCAAGCGCGTCGTATGCAGGCACGCTTCCGCAACGCGCAAGGCAAGCCAGAGTTGTTGCATACCTTGAACGGTTCCGGTCTGGCAGTCGGTCGTACCTTGGTCGCCGTGTTGGAGAACTATCAGCAGGCTGATGGCAGCGTGGTGATTCCTGAAGTGCTCCGCCCCTACATGGGTGGCATGGAGAAGCTCTCCAAGTAAGTCGTCAATATGAACTTCGTCCAGTTACTCGGTATCGCCGGTGTTGCAGAACATGAGACTGCCTCGGCCCGGCAATGGGCGCGCCGCTTGGAGTGGCCCATGGTCGGGGTGGCGCTGTGGATCGTCGTGCAGTGGTATCTGGAAGAGACAGGCGGCCTCTCGCATGAAGTGGCGCGCATCGGTGACTGGCTGGTGTGGGGCGCATTCCTGCTGGAGACCGTCATCCTCACCTCGCAGGTGCATGACAAACGCCGCTATTTGTTTGGCAACTGGCTCAACATCCTCATCATCACCGCCGGTTTTCCCTATTTCTGGCAATACGCGCCGCTCATCGGCTTGCTGCGTAGCGTGCGGCTGGTGTTGGTGTTGGCACTGTTGTTACGCATGTCACGCTCCGCGCGAAAGTTGCTGTCACAACACAAGCTGGGCACGACATTGCTGGTCGCTTTCTTCACGCTCGTACTCTCTGGCCTCATCATGTCGCGCATCGATCCGTCCATCGGCGACGCTTGGGACGGCATGTGGTGGGCTTGGGTGACGATGGCCACCGTGGGCTATGGCGATGTGGTGCCGCATACCGGTGCCGGTCGTTTGTTCGCCGCACTGGTCATGTTGTTCGGCGTGGTGCTCATCTCTTTGGTGACCGCGAATCTGGCCGCTTTCTTCATCGGTAGCGACGTGGAGAAGAT
>Ga0172376_10004104_pt1 | contig 16765 bp, 13 predicted proteins | sample Lak35m_FD_121114 | JGI IMG/M metagenome (GOLD analysis project Ga0172376, IMG submission 121114) | Freshwater microbial communities from Kabuno Bay, South-Kivu, Congo - kab_092012_35m | ecosystem: Environmental > Aquatic > Freshwater > Lake | place: Democratic Republic of the Congo: South-Kivu... | reverse complement strand
GTTGCCTGTGCTCCCGGCCGAGCCGATACCGGTCTCATTTGCAGTCACCGCCGTGGGGGCCGTGTCGCTCTGCGTAGCGTAGTCCCAGTAGCCCGCGTTCGTGCTGCCGCCCTTGTAGTACGCAGCCTTGTACCACTGGTCTTCCATCGGGATGTAGAACGTCGCACCGGGGTTCACCGCCGGGGCCGTGCCGCTCGTTGCACCGCTCAGCGTATACGCACCCGTCTCCGTGCTCGATGAACTCGTGCCGCCGTTCACCAGCCAGTTGGCAACCCGCGCCGCGTCGAACCAACTCACGTAGTTCACCGGCTTGTCGCCCATGTTTGCTTTGAAGGCGTACGTGAACGACCCCGAAGAGCCGTTTTGCGTGATGCCGCCACGGGCGTTGCTGCCCATGTTCGTGTTGTAGAGTCCATAAGTGTCGGTTACCGCCACGGAGTTCAAGAAGTCCGTGTACTGCTGGTTCGTGAACTCGAACTTCATGATCTGAAATGAGTCGGCCACGGCACCGTAGGTCGTGGTGTCTGCCGTGTTCCCCGGATCGCCAACCGTCACCCAGTCGATCGTGACGGCGCGGGCTGGTGTGGGGCGCAGACACGCCGCCACGAGGGCGAGGGACACGGCAACGCTGATGCGCACAATCGCTGACCATCCGCCTGCGGGGCGGCTGGGTTGAAGCATTGATGGGAAGTTCACGGGCAGGCTCCTATTGTGGATGGTCTCAAGGATAGTCCGGCCAATGGCACTTCGCAACCATGTCGATAGGCATTTCCGGGCCGATGGGGGGCTGGTGAGGCTGGTGCCGCGTTTTCCGGCACCAAATCAGCGGCTCCCGGAACGGCTGCCCTCCCCCCTCGGGTGGCGAGTTTCTCGTCTCGGCGCAGACCGTCTCCCGGGTCGCCCGTCCGGGGCTGTGGTTTGGTCCGGGGCTGTGGTTTGACCTCGCGCCCGGCAGGACTCAGAGGCTGTGGATGTCGATCACGGGCAGTTCGTCGGGCGAGGCTTGAAAGACGTCGCGGTCGTCATGAGCCTGGACAATCTCGCCCCAGTCGGTGGGCGGGCCCCGGGCGGCTGCAATCGGTGGCGGCTCGAGCGGTTCGCCCAGATGTGTGAGGATCTTCCGGATCGGGCCCGGCTCCGTAATGAACGCGATCAGCCGGATGTCGCCACCGCAGTTCGGGCACTCGAGCGGAAACTCCTCCCCCACCCGGGCCATGAGTTTCGCCCAGGCAATCCGCGAGGTGTCGTGCGAGCGGGGTTTTTGATGCGCGTCAGAGCAGCCCCCCGTGGCGTGACCGTCGCCCGCATGCCCGCGGGTCGCGGCCTCACCCCGTTTGCCGATGTTGCCGATCGCGAGCGCGGTGACGGCGGACCTGAGCTTGTGATTCGGCGCAAACACTCCGTGATACCTGTGCCGGTGTTTCCGCGGCGGCGGCACGAGATCGGCGAGCCGGTCCAAGAACTCAACCGGCGTGAGTTCGACGACGCCATTGGCTCCCGGCCGCGTGGACTTGCGGCCGCGGCCGGGGCCGACCCAGGTGGCCGCTTTGTGTCTGGGCAGCACGTAACGGATGCGGGCGATCCGGCCGTCTGGGCCGCGGATCACGGAGAGCCGCTCGAGCGCGAAGGGGGGCCGGGCACAGTATCGGAGAAGATGTTCGAGACTTCGAAAATAGCTCGGCACATCGCGGTCGACGAGCGTGATCCGGACGCTGGCATCGACTGAAAACCCGCTGTTGTCCCAGGCGAGCATCTCGGCGGCCGCCGCGGCGTCGAGCAGGCCCGCACGCCTGAACCAGCGGATCACGCGGCGGCGCACCCGCTCGGTGAGCGCGGCCAAGTCTGCGGCAGTGACTGGCCGGGCCGGCAGGAACGTCGGCGGTGCGTCACATCCTGCTTGGTCAGCAGCTGGCACGAAGACGCCGTCGGTCACGCACGCGTGCAGGTGCACGTGGTGATTGAGCGCCGAACCGGGTAGCCGTCGGCGTCGAGGTGCTGGCGGAAATAGCCTTGTGTATAGAAAAGCCCGACGGCAATGAGGGGAATCCCCAGGCCACTGGCGCTTTTAACGTGGTCGCCCGCGAGAACGCCCAGGCCGCCGGAGTAAATGGGCACCGATTCGTGGATGCCGAACTCGGCGGAAAAATACACCACCGGCTTCGAGCCGAGCACCCCGGCATGGACCGTGCTCCAGGTGTTGTCAGCCGACAGATATTCCTTCATCCGCCGGTAGGCTTGATTGATACGGCTATAGAGCACCAGTTCGGCGCAGCGGGCCTCGAGCCGCTCGGGGGTGAATTCAGCCAGGAGCGCGATCGGGTTGTGGTCGAGCTGCCGCCACCGGACGGGGTCGAGATCCCGAAAGAGATTGGTGACCTCGGGATGCCAGCTCCACCAGAGATTGCGGGCGAGGGCCATGCACTTCGCGTAGAGCGTCTCGGGCGAAAGTTCGTCGAGCTGCAAGGGCTTGTGAACGGCGCGGGACGGAACGTGAACGGATTGGGACGCGGCGGGAGCGGGTCGCACGGGTGCGTCTTTGGCCTGACTCATGAAGGCTGAACTCCTCGGACGAGGTGAAGGGAAGATGACGATCGAACACCTTCCAGAAGTGGCGGCAGTATAGCCATGCTGGCCAGGGCGTGCGCAGTCGGCCGCGACGCTCGTTTCCACGACGGGCCCGATCCGTATCATGGGCCCCATGACTCCGCCCGCCGAAGCCCCCGTTCCTCCCGTGCTCACAACAGCGGTCAGAAGCGAGCTTGTCGCGCGAGCCGACCTGGCTATTCGCGATGGGCCATGGTCTGCCGGCTCCATGCGAGCTCTCGCCGAGGGCGGGGTGCTCGCCGCGTTTGTCCCCGCCGACCATGGTGGCACAGCCGCGGACGAGCCTCGCCTCCTCGAGGCTCTTGCCGACATGGCCACGACGTGCCTGACGACGGCGCTGGCCGTCTCACAGTGGGCCGCCGCCGTCAGGATCATTGCGGGCGGCCCCCTTGCCGTCCGTGCCGCCCTGCTCCCTACGCTGGCTCGCGGCGATGGCTTCACGACGGTGGGCATTTCCCAAATCACGACAAGCCGCCAGCACCTCGGCCGGCCGGTGCTCCTTGCGAGTCGTGATTCGGGAGGCTGGCGGCTCGATGGGGTTTGCCCATGGGTCACCGGGGCCGACGCGAGCGACACGATCGTGACCGGCGCCGCGACTCCGGACGGAGATCAGCTCTTCTTTGTCGTTCCCACCGATGCCGCGGGAGTCGTCATCGATCCGCCGATGGACATGCTCGCCCTCACGGGGAGCCGCACGTCGGCGGTTCATTTCAACGGTGCTCGCCCGAGCCATGCCATTGAGCCGTCCGGCCAACAGGCCGCCCGCACCGGTGGCCTCGCGACCACGGCCCTGGCTCTCGGGTCGGCGCGGGCGGCCGTCGAGGTTGTGCAACGGGAAGCGGGGTGCCGTGCCGACCTTACACCGATTGGCGCCAGCCTCGAGGACGAACTCGCCTCTCTGTTTACACGACTCCAACGCGCGGCCCGCGACGGCATCGCCCTTGCCGATCGCGATGCTCTTCGGGGCGATGCGACGAGCCTCGTGCTGCGAGCCGCCCAGACGGCGCTCACGGCATCGAAGGGGGCTGGCTTCGTGCGAGGGCATCCTGCAGAACGCATCGCCCGCGAGTCGTTCTTCTTTCTCGTCTGGAGTTGCCCACAGTCGGTTTCGTCAGCACTCCTCTGCGAATGGGCCGGGGTTTCGGCGACCTGAGCCCACTGGCGAGAAGCTCGAGGTGGCCCGTGTCATGTCGCGGGACGTTCGCTCCGGGCATCCATGCCCTTCGCTCTCTCGGAGAAATCTGCGCTTCGCCCTCCGGGCTGCGCTGGCTTTCTACGCCCGCAACATGACACGGGCCACCCCGAGCGGCACTACTTGCCAGAACCAGCCTTCCCGGGCGTGACTTTCTCGAAGCCCGCGATCGTCACGCGGCTGCCGGCCGGCAGCGAAATCCCAAACAGCCCCTGGGCCCGGGCGGCCTTGTCGTCGATCACGTCGACGGGGCAGTCTGCTCCGTTGACCTTGCACGCGAGCTTGCCCACGGTGCGGCTCAGCTCGATCTCGATCGTGTCGGGAGGGAGTTTCACCGCGGCGACGAAGGGAGCATCGGCTTGCGCCCCCGTGAACACCCCGCACGTCTGGCCGTCGGGCAGCGACAGAAAAAAGAGTCGCACGGCGAAGTTCGGTGGCAGTTTGTGGGTGAGGACGAGGCAGACCTCCTTGTCAGCCGGCGCGGTGACCTCGAGCCTTTTCTGGTCATCGGTGCTGCCGTGGTCGCCGAGTGGCATCTTCTTCCAGGCGTCTCCGTCGCGAACGTGGAAGGACCACTGCCGTGGATTGAGCACGGCAGCGACCGCCGGCGTGACGCGAGGCACCTTGACCTGAGCCGCACCTGGCAGCGGCACACTGAGCTCGGCGAGCAGCGGCCCCGTTTCGGCGCCCCCCTTCTGGGCGTCGGTCCAGAGCTTGCGAGCGATGTCGCGGTCTCCCTTGGAATCCATCGCCTCGACGGCCCCGAGCAATTCGTTGCTCGCGGCACTGCCCTTCTTGATCGCGAAGGCGGAGAGCACGGCTGCAATCGGGATTGGCATGTCGGCAGGGGTGTACCGCCGAACCTCGCCCCGCACCTTCAAGGCAACTTCTTTGCGAGCCTCGATGTATTCCACGAACGCGACGAGTGATCCGCCGACTTCAATTTCCTCCGTGCCAGCCATCCGTTTGCCGCCGGCATTCACCGAATCCCAGAATCGCGTCAACCTTTCCTGAATCGCGGTGAGGCGAGAGGCCACGACCTTCTCGTCCTCGGACAGCGCGAGAATGGCAAGTCTTTCGAGCGCCTGGTCGGCTCCAGCAAAGTCCCGGAGCGCCATAGCGGTGCGTGCCCGGATGGCGACTTCTTCGAACGGGGTCGCGTCGGCCGCGATCGTGAACGGTGCCGAAAGTAGCACGACGCATGTCGCGGCGATGACGGAGCGGGGCATCGGAAACCTCGGTGTAATAAATCCTGACCCTTGATTGTGCCAATCAACCGCCCGGCCTCTCTAGCCCTGGTGGGATTTTCACCACGTGGACTTCGGCCCAGGACGACAGCAGTATTCCCCCCGGATTGTTGCCGTTGGAAGCCGCATTGCCTCGCCGCGCGTTACCGAACTACACTTCGTTGGCATCCCGGTCGAAAACGAGTCTCCATGAAACTCGCCCTCGCATTGCTCGTGTTTGCCGATCTGCTCCTGCGCGGAGCGGCGGTTCCTCACGCCCATGCCCCCGACGCAGCCGATCACGACCATTCGGTGCGGCCGCATCTGCATGTCACGTGGGACGTGAACGACCACGAACATTCGCACGACCACTCGGCCCCGGCACACGACCACACGGCGATCTACCTCGACGGGGGCGCGATGATGTTCTCGTCGCCCGACCAAGCCGCCGTGGCGCACTCCGAAGGAGCATGGGTCACGCCCGCAGTCGAATGCCCTTGCATCATCCCTGCCGACGTCTCGGGGAAGGCCACGGCCGCCCGACCGCCCGGTGATCGTGCTGCCACAACCCACGATCTCTTGCCGCACGTGCTTCGCATCTGATTGCGACGCCCGCTTCGCGCGCCTTTCACGTTCCTCTCCGCGTGAAAGCGTTCTCCGTCCGCTCTGAGGACGGTGTTCCGCGGTTGTTGCAGTGTGCGTTCGTCTATTTCGAATGATCTCTCCGTCCCTCCCTGGTGCCTCATGCTCGCGTCTGCCGCCCGCTTCCTGCGTGGTCTTCTGATTCTGGTCGCGCTCAGCGCCGTGATCGCCGCCGTCGCCTGGTCCATGTCTTGGCTCTGGCCTCAGGGGGCACCGCAGGCGAGCGTGGCGGCAGAGGATGACACCGCACCGCCGGCCGAAAAGCCGCACCTCCTCGAGCTCAGCCCACAGGCCCGAAAAAACCTGAAGCTCGTATCACGGCCCGCAACGGTTTCCACGTATTGGAAATCGATCATCGTCCCCGGTGAGATCGCGGATCGTCCTGGAATCTCCGACCGCGGCGTGACATCCCCGGCAGTCGGCATCGTCACCAAGATCCATGTGTTTCCCGGCGACACGGTGCGCCCGGGCGACAAGCTCTTTACGCTGCGGCTGCTCAGCGAATACCTCCAGAACGCGCAGTCCGAGCTCTTCAAGGTGACCCGGGAGATCGAGCTCGAGAACGAGAAGCGACAGCGACTCTCGCAGATCGGCGAGGGGGCCATACCCCAGGTGCGGATCATCGAGGTCGACCAGCAGCTTCGCCGACTCCAGGCCGCGGTCTTGGGGCACCGCCAGGAACTCCTCGCCCGCGGCCTCAGCCCCGAGCAGGTCGCCGGCGTCGAGGCGGGGCAGTTTGTCGCGAGCGTGGACGTCGTCGCGCCCCCTGCGCTCTCGCCGCCGGTTCCGTCGACGCAGCCGCCTCCGGGAACCAAGCACGCCCCGCTCATCGACGTGTTCTACGAGCTCCAGGAGTTGAAAGTCGACCTCGGCACGCAAGTGCAGGCCGGACAACTCCTCGGCGTGCTCTCGAACCATTCGCAGCTCTTCATCGTCGGGCGGGCGTTCAAACGCGAAGCCTCTTCGCTCGAACGGGCTGCGGAAGACCAATGGCCCATCCGCGTCGAGTTCGCCGACGACGATCCAGGTGCGTGGCCGCCGCTCGATCAGGAGTTTCGGGTTCATCACCTCGCAAACATGATCGATCCCGAAAGCCGCACGTTCGACTTCTTCGTGCCGCTTGCCAACCAGTCGAGCAGCTATGTGAAGGATGCCCGCACGTTCGTCGTCTGGCGGTTTCGGCCCGGCCAGCGGGCGAGGCTCTACGTGCCCGTGGAGAAACTCGAGAACGTGATCGTGCTGCCGGCGGCCGCGGCCGTCCGCGAAGGTCCTGAGGCGTACGTGTTTCGACAAAACGGCGACCTCTTCGATCGGCGACCGGTTCAGGTGCTTCACGAGGATCGCCTCAATATCGTCATCGCCAATGACGGAAGCGTCGCCCCCGGCTGGTATCTCGCGCAAGGGTCGGCCGAGTCACTCAACCGTGTGCTCAAGGCCCAGTCGGCCAGCGGCACCCCGGTCGGCATGCACGTGCATGCCGATGGAAGCGTCCACGAAGCACATTAAGCACCAAGTTTTTGCACGGTCGGCAGCCGCGGCCTCGTGCGGCGGTTCGTTCGTATCACGATCCTCGAGTCAATTCTCATGCTCAACGCTGTCATCCGCGCCGCCCTCCGCTATCGCCTGCTCGTCGTCGTGGCGAGTCTCGTGTTGCTGGTCTACGGCAGCTACCTCGCCACGCTGATGCCGATCGACGTGTTTCCAGATCTCGACCGACCGCGGGTCGTGATCATCACCGAATGCCCAGGGCTCGCCACCGAGGAAGTGGAGACGCTCGTGACCCAGCCGATCGAGATCGCCTTGCTCGGCTCGAGCGGCGTCGAGGCAGTGCGCAGCCAGTCCACGGCGGGGCTTAACGTGATTTACGTGGAGTTCCACTGGGATGTCGCCGTGCAATCGGCCCGGCAAACCGTCCAGGAACGGCTTGCGACCGTCGCGGGCGTCCTTCCCGATGGGATTCGCCCGCAGATGACACCCCCGGCCTCGATCATGGGGCAGATCGTGATCGGTGGCATGTATCGCCAGAAGGGGCCGGGGGGAGGCGAGTTGGCGGTCGTCCCAGGCACTTCGTTCCTCGCCGAGAAGGTTTCCGGGAGTGGCGACGAGGAACCGACCGTACGCGTGTGGCGAGTGGCAGAACGGCATCGGCCCGACACATGGACGAGCGTGCCCGCCGAAGCCGTGCACTGGCGGGAGCCGCCGGCGGCGACGGACGAAACCGCCGATCAGCGCGCTGCCACGGCAACCGTCGCGATCGCCGGACGCACCCACGAGATTGAATTCCCGACTCCCCTGCAGCAGTCCATGAACCTTCGGACCACGGCTGACTGGGTGGTGCGTCCGCGGCTCCTGAAGGTGACCGGAGTCGCCGAGGTGTTCGTGCAAGGAGGGGATCGCAAGCAGTACCAGATCCTGGCCGACCCCACGGCGATGCTCGAGTACGGCGTGTCGCTGCAAGATGTCGAGCGGGCACTGGCCGAGAGCAACATCAATTCGAGCGGCGGCTTTGCCGTGACCGGCGAGCGGGAGCGGCCGATCCGTATCCTCGGACGCCTGGGCCCCGACTCGGTCCGCGTGCTCGAAGACCTCCGCCGTGTGCCGATCGCGGTGCATTCGGAACGCACGATTCTTCTTGGCCAGGTCGCCGAGGTCGTCGAGGGACCGCAGTTCAAACGGGGCGATGCGGCCGTCAACGGCGTGCCCGGCGTCGTGTTCACGATCGCCAAGCAGCCGCATGTCGACACCCGGGACCTGACCGACCGGATCGCTGCGGCATTCGAAGAAGTGGAGGCCTCGCTTCCGGCCGACGTCGTCGTGACCTCCGACCTCTTCCGCATGAAGAATTTCATCGACCGCGGCATCTTCAATGTCGGCGAGGCGCTCGTGATCGGTGCCGTGCTCGTCTTGATCGTGCTGTTTCTGTTTCTCATGAATCTCCGCACGACGTTCATCACGCTCACGGCGATCCCGCTGTCGCTCGTGATCACGACGCTCGTGTTCCGCCTCACCGGCATGCTCACCGGCTCGGTGCTCTCGATCAACGTGATGACGCTCGGCGGCATCGCCGTGGCGATGGGGGAGCTCGTGGACGACGCCATCGTCGACGTCGAGAACATTTTCCGGCGGCTCAAGGAAAACAACTCACTCGACAAGCCGCTGCCTCCGCTTCGCGTGGTGTACGACGCCAGCCGTGAGATTCGCAGTGCCATCGTCTTTGGCACCGCCGTCGTGATTCTCGTCTTCATGCCGCTCTTCGCGCTGTCGGGCATCGAGGGCCGGCTCTTCGCCCCGCTCGGCGTGGCCTACATCGTGTCGATCCTCGCGTCGCTGTTGGTGTCGCTCACGGTGACGCCGGTGCTCTCGTACTACCTCCTGCCGCAGTCGCCGGCCACGCACCACGACTCTGACGGCCTCGTGCTGCGGGTGCTCAAGCGCGCCGCCACGCCCCTCATCCGATTCAGCATGGCCTTGCCGGGCGTTCTGCTGGTGGCCACCTGGATCGGCGTGGCGATCGCTGCCTGGCAGCTTTCGCATCTCGGCCGTGACTTCCTGCCCCCCTTCGACGAGGGAAGCGTGCAGGTCAATGTCACCCTGCCGCCGGGCTCGTCGCTCGATGCTTCCAATCAGGTGTCGGGGCTCATCGACGCGAAGCTGCGGGCCATGAAGGGACCGGACAAAGAAATTCTGTCGTTTGTCCGCCGGACGGGCCGCGCCGAAATGGACGAGCATGCGGCCCCCGTGAATGCTGGCGAATACATCGTGAGCATGAACCCGCACGGCGGTCATCACCGCGAAGAGATCATTGCCAAACTCCTCGAGGAGCTCGGCAGCGAAGTGCCCGGGGTGGCCATCGAAGTGGAGCAGCCGTTGGCCCACCTCATCAGCCACATGGTGTCGGGCGTGTATGCCCAGATTGCGGTCAAGGTCCATGGCGATGACCTCGATGTGCTCATCCAGTCTGCCGACCGAATCAAGGCAGCGATCCGATCGGTGCCCGGGCTCACGCCGCCGGTCGTCGAGCCGATCCAGATGGCCGAGGAACTCACGATCCGGCTCCGCCCCGACGACCTGGCCTTTCACGGAGTCACGCGAGCCTATGTCGCGAGGATCCTCGAGACGGCCCTTCAGGGGGAGGTTCTGTCGCAGGTACTCGAAGGTCAGCGTCGCTTCGACCTGCTCGTGCGGCTTGAAGAGGGGTACCGCACCGACTACGCCAATCTCGGCCGCCTCCGTATCGATCTGCCGAACGACCGCGGCCAGATCGAGCTTCGCGAGCTTGCCGACGTCGGCGAGGGACTCAGTCCCAACGCGGTCAATCGTGAAAACGCCCGGCGGCGGATCGTGGTGCGGTGCAATACGCAGGGCCGGGATCTCGCGAGTGCGGTGGCAGAGATCCAGAACCGGATCCGCGACACGGTGGCGCTGCCCGAAGGCTACTTCGTGGAATACGCCGGCCAGTTCGAGAGCCAACAGCGGGCCACGACGATGATCGTCGTGCTGGCGGCCGTGTCGGTCGCGGGCATGTTCGTGGTGCTCATGATCCTCTATCCGTCGGTACGGATCGTGCTCCAGCTTCTCAATGCCCTGCCCACCGCGTTCATCGGCGGGGCGTTCGCGCTGGTGCTCACGAATCAGCCGCTCACGGTGGCAAGTCTCGTTGGCTTCATCTCGCTCGGCGGCATCGCCGTCCGAAACGGGATTCTCCTCGTCACCCATTACTTCCATCTGATGCAGAGCGAGGGAGAGGCGTTCTCGAAGAGCATGGTCCTTCGCGGCAGCCTCGAACGGCTCGCACCCGTTCTCATGACGGCGCTCACCGCCGGCATCGGCCTGGTGCCACTCGTCATCGGAGGCCAGGAGCCAGGCCGCGAAATCCTCTATCCCGTGGCCACGGTTATTTTGGGTGGCCTCGTCACTTCGACCTTCTGCGAGTTCTTGATTCACCCGGGGTTGTTCTGGCGGTTCAGTGGGCAAGACGCCTCACGGCTCGCGCAAACCCGCGGTGATGCCGACGTGTTGAAGACCGATGACCATGCCTGATTCAGCGATGCCGTCTCGGGATGGCATCGCTCGTGTCCTTTGTTCTTACCTTCGTGCGGAGACCCGTTTCATGTTCCAGCCAACGCCCCGTCGCCTCGCTTCGATGCTTCTGATCGCTCCTCTCACCATCGGTTGCTCGCAGCCCCCTGCCCCACCTGCCAAAGCGCCTGCGGCATCGGCACCGGAGAAAGACCACGGCCACGCTCATGACCACGGCAATGGGCACGGGCACGGCGCCGGTCCCCATGACGGCACGCTCGCCGATTGGGGAGGCGGCGCGTACCACGTGGAATTCACCGTGGACCACGGCAAGAAAGAGGCACTGGTTTATATCCTCGGCAGCGACGAGAAGACGCCAGTGCCCGTGAAGACCGCCGACGGCACGCTCCTGCTCACCATCAAGGAGCCGGCATTCCAGGTCGCGCTCACGGCCCGCCCGCTCGCCGGTGAAACCGACGGCAAAGCGTCATGCTATGGCGGCACGCATGAAAGTCTCGGGATCGTGCGCGAGTTTGCCGGAACGATCAGTGCCGAGGTCGACGGCACCCCGTATGCCGGTGATTTTGCCGAGGAGCCACACGGGCACGATCACAAGTGAGGCTCGTTCGGCGCCCGGTTGCCCAGCTTGCCCGACGCGCAAGGTGGCGGCCCGTTGCGCCGCGTCCGCCTCTCCCGCGGATTGCCCGCGCTCGCTGGCTGGACTTTGACGGTGTGCCGTGACCTGTGCCGGTGGCTCAAGTCGATACCCCAGAGAAAGGTGTACTGATGCCGTGGACATGGATGTCCGAGCGGGCAAGGCCTGCCTCATGGGGCATGGTGGCGGCATTCTGCGCCCTGGTGCTCGGCCTTGGGCCTGGCGCGGGGAGCGCCCGGGGAGAGGAGTGGTCTCCCTCGCCCGCGCCCACAAGGGTCGATGATCCTGGCCGCGTGCTCGACGGACGTCCGTCACCCAAGACGCTCGAGGAGTATGTCGCCCTCGCCGAGCAAAGCCACCCAAAGCTCCGTGGAGCCCTCGCCGCGGTCGAGGCTGCGCGAGGGAAGGCGGTTCAGGCCCGCCTCTACCCGAACCCCATGGTCGCGGCAGGCTCGCCACAGATCGCGGGCTCCGACAGCCAGTGGAACGGCTTTGCCACGCAAGACATCGTGACCGCCGGCAAACTCCGTCTCTCGCAACAGGCGGCACTCCGCGAGGTGCAGAAGGCGGAGTATGAGCTGATCCGAGCCCGCTTCGACGTTCTCCGCGATGTCCGCGGTTCGTTCTATGCCCTCCTCGTCGCTCAGCGCCGCGTCGAGATCTACAAGCAGCTCCTCGACATTGCCCAGCATTCGTACGACATCGGCAGCGAACTCATGAAGGCCGGCGAGGGCACGAAGGCCGACGTGCTCTTCTGGAGCATCGAGCGCGACAGGGCGGAAGTGCGACTCCTCAACTCCACGGTCTTTGTCGAGACGGGGCGGCGCGAACTTGCGGCCCACATCGGCCTGCCGCGCGCCGATGTAGGCACGATCGAGGCTGACCTCTTCGCGAAGCTGCCGTCCTTCGATCTCAAGGAGTTGCAGGAGCGGGTCGTGCAGCGCAATGCGCTGCCGCAAGCGGCCGCGGCTGACATCGCCCGCGCCGAGTGGGCCCTCGAGCGGGCTGTGGTGGAGCCGATCCCGAACGTGAATGTCTTGGGCGGGTATCAGCGCCAGGTCGATCTTCCACCACAGAACCAGGGGCTCTTGCAGGTGATGGTGGAGGTGCCGCTCTTCGATCGCAATCAGGGCACGATCCGTTCGGCCCGCGCCGACATCGCGACATCACGGGCCAACCTTCGAACGATCGAACTCGATCTTGCAACTCAGTCAGCCGACGCCATCGCCCGGTACCGCACGGCCCAACGCCTTGTCAGCTGGTACGAGGAATACATCATCCCAAAGGCCCGTGAGACCGTTCGTCTCACGCAGCAACTCTACGGCCAGGGGGAGGTCACGTTCCTGAGCCTGCTCCAGGCCCAGCGAACGCTCACCGAGACGGAACTCGCCTTCGTCGATGCCCAGGCCGAACGCTGGTCGTCGGCCGTCGCCGTGGCGGACCTGCTCCAGCTCGAGGTCTTCCCGCCGCAGGCTGATGCTCCGGCGGTTTCCAACGTCGACGAGGATTTCCATCTCGAACTCGGCGACAAGGCCGGCCGCGTGGGTCGCGATCCGAATCAGCCGGCGGCACCGCTGCCGGGCCCTGGGGAACCGGCCGCCCCCGAGACCATACGACCGCTTCCGCCGCCATGAGACACACCATGCGAATGCTCACGTTCTTCACCGGTCGTACGGCGCTGCTGGTGCTCGCCGGCCTCTTCGTCTCGTCGGTTGCCGCAGAGCCGACGCCCGGAGCCAGTTCGGCTGTCGTGAAACCTCCATCGAAGACACAGACGCCCGAACCGCTCGCGAACGTTCCTTCGGTCGGCGCGGACGACTCGGGCGTCGATCCAACACGGTCGATGGCCGACATGCTGCCACCGCGAACCGACTCGCCGCACGACTGGTACGCCGGCCTCGAACCACTGCATCAGTGCGGTGAACCTCGCTGGCTTCCGCCCTGCATCCCTCCGCCTCCTTGCCACCCAAGCTGTCCGCCGCAGCCATTCGATCTGATCGGCGTCGATGGCATGCCCACGCGGGGCCCGCGGTATCGAGGCCCGTGCTGCCCGCGCACCGGCACCTACGACGACCACCCCTTCCCGTGCATGCACCGTCTGCACGACCGTGCCTTCGACTGGTTCTACCGGCCAAAGTAGCGGCGCAGCCGAATAGGCCGGATTGTGAAAGGCTCACGACAGCGGCGCCAAAATGATCTTGCGGCGGCTGGCCATTCGGGGGGATTCTCTCGGAAGTCCTCCCCGGGGCTCTTCAATCATGGTCACACCGCGTTCGATCGTCATCGTCAAGCTCTCCGCGATCGGGGACGTTCTGCACGGCGTTCCGGTGGCCGTGGCCCTCAAGAAAGCGTTTCCCGATGCCCACATCGGCTGGGCCGTCGAAGGTCGTGCGGCCGATGTGCTCGCGGGCCATCCGGCAGTCGATCACCTTTTCAGGCTCCCTCGCGGTTGGCTGAAAAGCCCATCGGCCGTGCTGTCGCTGCGACGCCAGCTCCATGCCTTCGCCCCGGACGTCACGATCGACCTTCAGGGGCTGCTCAAGAGCGGCGTGGCGAGTTGGCTCTCCGGTGCTCGCATGCGCATCGGTTTTGCGAAGCCGTTCTCGCGCGAGCGCGCCTGGTTCGCCTACACCAATCGCATCCGCCCCGTGGCCGACCACGTGGTCGATCGCAACTGTGACCTCCTCGTCTCACTGGGCATCCGCGAAGGCAGCCCGACATTCGACATGCCGACCTGGCCCGTGAGTCGGGCCAGAGTCCGGCAGTGGCTCGGCGGCCTCGGTTTTGCCGACGTGCCGGTCCTCATCAACCCGGGCGCCGGCTGGTCGAGCAAGCTCTGGCCTGCGGACCGTTTTGCAGCGGTCGCGCGTGGGCTCCACCAGCGCCGCGGCCTTCGATCACTCGTCGTGTGGGGTGGCAGCGCCGAGCACAAGGCCGCCGAGCAGATCGTCGCCGCATCGGACGGCGCTGCGGTCCTCGCTCCCGACACGAGCTTGCAAGACCTGGGCGAACTGTGCCGCGTGTCGCGGATGATGATCTCGAGCGACACCGGACCGTTGCATCTCGCCGCGGCCGTGGGCACCCCATGCGTCGGCCTGTTCGGTCCCGTGCCTGCATCCCGCAACGGCCCGTACGGCCGTCAGCACATCTGCGTCGAGCCCCCTGCCGAGGCGCGCCCCGCGTGGGACGACCGAAAGACCGACACGGTCTCGATGGCCGCCATCGACGTCGACCGAGTCATCGCCGCCGCCGAGTCGCTCCTCTCCAGCGCCCAAGCAGCGGCTTAACGGCACCACTGCTGCTTGCTTCTCCGGGCTCGCGTAGCGGCAATCGCACGCAGCGGGCAAAGCCCGCGCCGCGTGCGCCTCAGGACAGCACCGCTGCAAGGCTCAGGGTGGCCCGTGTCCCGTCACCGGCGTAGAAAGCCAGCGCAGCCCGGAGCGCGAAGCGCCGATTTCTCCGAGTGAGCGGAGGGCATGGATGCCCGAAGCGAACGTCCGGTGACGGGACACGGGCCACCCTGAGCCACGCTAGACTATGCTTCGAAAATATCCCCCAAGCGGCCGCCGTGTCACGCGAACCACGAAATCCTTTTTACGTCATCCTCGGCGTCGTGGGCTTCGCGTTCACGATCACTGCGGCGGCGTATTGCGTGTCGGTGTTGCGGGGGGTGAGGCCCGAGACGAGCGGGGCCCGTGGGGATCACCCGATGGAGCGGCTCTTCGATCAGTACGGCACGACGATCCTGGCCGGTGAGATCATCGTGCTGGCAGTTGCGACCGTCGGGGCGATCTGGCTCGATCACGTGGCCGGTGAGAAGATCCGGCGCGAGCGAGATGCCGAACGGGCGAGGATCCGTGAGGACGAGACTGCGAGGACAGACGCGTCGTGACGCCATCGGCCGCCGCCCGTATCCACACGCTCCGCGCCGAGATTCGCCGCCACGACCGGCTGTATTACGTCGAGGCCAGGCCGGAGATCAGTGATCTCGATTACGACCGGCTCGTCGAGGAACTGCGCCGCTTGGAGGCGGGGCATCCCGACCTCGTCTCGGCCGACAGCCCGACGCAGCGGATCGGTGACGAGGCCGTCGAGAGCCTCCAGTCGGTGCGGCATCGCGTGCCAATGATGTCGATCGACAACACCTATGGCGTGGATGACCTCCGGGCCTGGGGCCGTCGCGTGGAAAAGCTCCTGACCGAAGGGGGCGACGAGCGGCCCCCCCGGTGGGTGCTCGAACTCAAGATCGACGGGGTGGCGACATCGCTGACGTATGAAGCCGGCCGGCTCGTGCTTGCGGCCACCCGTGGCAATGGCGTCACAGGCGACGACATCACGCACAACGCCAGGACGGTTCCCGGCATCCCGCTCGTCCTCGCTGTCGATGATCCGCCCGCGTCCGTCGAAGTTCGCGGCGAGGTCTACATGACGAATTCCGCCCTCGTGACACTCAACGAGCGACAGGCTGCCGCGGGACATGCGGCATTCGCCAACACGCGCAATGTCGTGGCGGGGAGTAACCGCCTGCTCGATCCACGGGAATGTGCCGCACGTCCACTGGCTTTCCTCTGTCATGGACTGGGCGACGCGACGGGGCTTGGCCTGACATCGCAGACCGATCTGTATGCCTGGGCGGCACGGGCCGGGCTTCCGGTGGCACCTCGAACGCAGGTCTTCGACTCCCTCGACATGCTCATCGAGAGGGGCACAGAACTCATCGAGGAACTTCACGACCTCGATTTCGAAGTCGACGGCTTTGTCGTGAAGGTCAATGACTTCGAACAGCAACGGCTGCTCGGGGCCACGGCCAAGAGTCCTCGCTGGGCGATCGCGTGGAAGTTTGAAAAGTTCGAGGCGACCACGGTGCTGGCCGACATCCGGGTCCAGGTGGGCCGCGGCGGCACCATCACCCCGGTGGCCGATCTCGAACCGGTCGAGCTTGCCGGCACGATCGTCCGCCGGGCGAGTCTCCATAATGCCGAAGAGGTGGCCCGTAAGGACATTCGGGTGGGCGACGTGCTCGTGGTCGAGAAGGCCGGGAAGGTGATCCCCCACGTCGTCCGCGTGGAGAGACACCTCCGCAAGGAGGAACTGCCCGCCTGGCATCCTCCGAAGGAGTGCCCGGAATGCGGAACGCCGGTGGAGAAGGATACAGACGGGGTCTACATCCGCTGCCCGAACATCGACTGCCCCGCTCGCTGCCGAGAGCGGATCAAGTTTTTCGCCTCGCGGAACGCGATGGACATCGAGGGCCTCGGCGACAAGCTCGTCGAGCAGCTCGTGGCCACCGGCCTCGTGAAGTCCTTCGCCGATCTCTACGCACTCGATGAGGCCCAACTCGAGCCGCTCGAGCGCATGGGCAAGAAGTCGGCCACGTCGCTCGTCAAGGATAGTCCGGCCAATGGCACTTCGCAACCATGTCGATAG
>Ga0172376_10004103_pt1 | contig 16767 bp, 11 predicted proteins | sample Lak35m_FD_121114 | JGI IMG/M metagenome (GOLD analysis project Ga0172376, IMG submission 121114) | Freshwater microbial communities from Kabuno Bay, South-Kivu, Congo - kab_092012_35m | ecosystem: Environmental > Aquatic > Freshwater > Lake | place: Democratic Republic of the Congo: South-Kivu... | reverse complement strand
CTTTTGACAAGGTTTTTAATTCATCACTGATTAAAGGCGGTATCCAAAAGCTATTTGATTTGTAAAGTTTAAAAGGAAATTTAATGAAATTTTTTAAGCCTCTTTTATCAGTTACTTCTTCAATCTTAAAATGCATCTATTCCAAAAATTAATTTAATGTATTGCAAATATAACCACATTAACTCGATAAATATTATTCGTCACTTAAGTTTTATCATTCGTTAAATTCAAGCCATTTTTAGAGTGATGTCTGATTTATCGATAATTGTTCTTGCACTTCTTATCGTTTGTTTTTGATAATTTTTAATAAATGCGCAGACATTGGTTCAATGTTGATTTCAGAAGCGTTGATGATTTTGTTGGAAAACAGATCCTGAACAAAACTTATATTTTTCATCTGAGTAAAATATTTGTTGTTAAAATGATAAGTATTATTGCTAGCATTTACTATATCAAGAATTACTTCATCTTCAAATTCTCTGAAATATACGTATGTGTTTTCCTGTGGTGGAAAATGAATCAACTTTCCTGAAGTTAAAGCTTTGTGATTTTTCCTGATTTCTAAAAGTTTACTCAAATAATTGTAAATAACATTTTCGGATTCTGTTCTGCCATCTTTTGTAAATGCATTTCGTGAATCATTTGGAAAACCACCAGGAAATTTTTTCCGCAGAGTTCCGTGGTCTTCATTTTCTTTCATCCCTATTTCAGTCCCGTAAAATATCTGCGGAATACCACGTGTTGTGAGCAGAATATGAAAAGCGAGTTTAAATTTTGCCAAATTAGAATCAGCATAAAACATAGCTCGACCAACATCATGATTATCAATAAAAGTAACTAACGCATTTGGATTTGGATATAAGTAATCCTTGGCAATAGTATTAAAAATTTCATACAAATCACTTCTGCCTTGCAAAAATTTTACAAATGAATCACGCAAAGCAAAATCAGTAACTGAATATAAATAAGTATTTCGTTCTTTGTTTAGTTTTGAGTCTGATTGATAGCAAGAAAGATAATCACTTTCACCAGTCCAAACTTCTCCTAATATTTTTAAGGTTGGATACTCATTCAATATTTCATTTGCCCACCGTGCCATAAATTTCTGATTACAGTAAGGATAAGTGTCTTCCCTGATTCCATCAATTCCAGTCGATTCAATCCACCAAATTGTGTTTTGAATAAGATAATTTTCCAGAAAAGGATTTTCATGATTTAAATCAGGCATATAGCTTGTAAACCATCCTTCCTGAACTTCTTTAATTGTAATACTATCGGCATACAAATCAAAAAAAGCCATTTTATTATGATTCGCCGGAAGATGATTTTCTACTGAACCATTAATCCAGTTTTTCATTGGCAGGCTTTTCATCCATTCATGATCTATTGCAATATGATTTGCAACATGATCCATAATGATTTTCAATCCCATTTCGTGAGCTTTTGTGACAAGATTTTTATACAGATATATATCACCAAGACGGGGATCAACCTTATAATGATTGGTTGTTGAATATCCGTGGTAACTTCTGAATGTATTATTTTCCAGAAGCGGTGTAAGCCAAAGAGCTGTTGCTCCGAAATTTTTTATATATTCAAGGTGATTTATTACTCCGGTAATATCTCCACCTTTTCTAGCTTGTGTCGGAATAGTTTGCAGTGAATCATAGAACCCTTCGATAGAATCATTTGTCGTATCTCCGTTTGCAAATCTATCTGGCATTAATAAATAAATAATATCATCATTTCCAAAACCCTGAAATCTATTGCGTGTGTTTTCTCTTTTATGAACAGGGAACAGAATTTCCTTAGATTCATTCTTATTAGAAAAGATTAGTTTATAATTGCCTTCTTTAATGCTTCTCGAAATCGTAATATCTATAAATAAATAATCTGGGTTATCGACTTTGTGAATTTTGTTGATACCGAGGTTTTTAGAATTGCATTTGACTTTTACATCAGTAAGATTTTTTCCATACACCATCAACTGAATTTTGTCATGCTGCATTTTTATCCACCAGTTCGGAGGTTCAATTTTATTGATTGAAAATGATTGGGCAAAAACACATGTTGATGTAAATAATGTGATAAGAAAAAAATTAAATATTTTCATAATAGCCTTCATTTATAAAACAAATGAATTAATTCCAAAAACAAAATTGTTTTTTCCAAAGTAATTTAATTTCCATGTAAACTCAAATTTAATCGGGAAAAGAATTTGCCAAAGCGAAAATCCGATTTCATAAAAGGGTTTGTTGAATTCAACAGGTTCTTTCTGAAATATATGTTTGTTTAGCTTGATGGATTTTGCCGATAAATCTGTCCATGCAGTATTAAAGTATATACACATTTGAAGTTGCAAATCTTTAATATAAGGCAGACTGAGAAGTTTGAACAAATAATCACCAAAATTATACTGTGTGTTTATGGTCAGTGAATTGTCTGAAAAGATTTCATTATAGGCAAGGGTACGGAACGTAAAATCTTTACCGGAGGATTTAATATTGCCCGGAAGTGCATAGAAAAATTGAATTGGAAGAGCATTCATTGTGAATGATGAAGTAACGTTTATATCAAGTGAAGTGGATTTGAAAGAATTAATTCGCGAATTGATGTTGATTGTGTGTTGATTAAAATCAAATGAAGTTGGAATCAATTTCTGATAACTGAAAATCGATTCACCCGAGAGAATGATATTTGATTTGCCCTCAGAAATTCTTCTTCTGAAATATCCATCTTCAATAAAGTTACGAAAATCCAGTTGCCAGTTGAAAGATAAATACCGCATAGTAGAATTCATTATAGGCTGGTTAACTGAGTAAGATTTTTTCTTGTTGAACAAAGAAAATTGGGTGGTGACATAAGCGGTATTATCAGTAACGATTGTAAGTCCCGCTCCCAACCTCAATATTGAAAAAACATCTGCACTTACTTTCGCATTCATGCCTTTGGTGTAATAATAATCTCTGAAATCATAATGACCAAACAGGGAAGTTAAAGTTGATGTTAGTGAGTTATATTCATCGGAGTTTCCGAAAAGAATTTTCACATCATCATAAACACTTAGCTTAGTTGTGATTGTTCTGTAATCTCCAAATAAATATCGTGCAAATGAATTCCATTTGAATTTTTTATCGCTGAATCCATAACCAGGTTTTATGCTAAACGAAAATCTTTTTTCCTGCCGGTCATTGTAAAACACACCAAAATTAATCTCGTTTCCTTCAATTGGATTAAAACTATAAATTCCAAGCGGACCGCTGATTGACCAATCGTCATCAATTGAATTTTGAGTTGCAAGCCATGAAAATCTGTCAGAAAAAGATTTTGGAATAGATTCAATGCTATCAATTCTTTCATAAGCAACTAACTCACGTCTAGTATTTGGAATAATCTGAACTCCTTGCCAGTAAAGGCTATCCTTTTTATCAGCGTCGGGTAAAACTTTTACAATGACTCTATCAAAAAAATCTTCAGATATGGCAGTGTTTATTTTATAGTCGTACATGATTGAGTTTAGTTCAAAACCAAATTTTACCAATCCTAAAAAATTTCCCTCAACAAAAAGACGATAATCTATTGGCATATAGATGTTGCTTTCAAAAGGCATAAACTGTTGATAAATATTTATCTTCGAAAAAATCCCACCGGGGTTTGCGGCTGAATTTAAATCAATATCGAGTTTAACCATATCATAGCTATCATTCAGAATGTAAACTTTCCCTTGAAATCCGGGGTCAGATTTGTCTTCGGGTTCAAAAAAAATTTGATAAACTTTTTTATCATCCAACGCAAGAGAGTCTTCAAGGAAGTAATAATAAAAATCAAGAGCATCATCACTTATCGGGCTTAAAAGATCACGATTGAAAAACTTAATGTCGTCTGTATAAAAATTCTGAATCACGCGACCGCCGGTTAAAGTATTAATCGATGGAGGAAAATTTGCTGTTTGCTTCCGTGCGATAATTTCTTCCTTATAAAATTTGGGTTTTTTAAAAAATCCTTTGCTTTGATTTTCAAGAATACCGGTGATTTTTAATTCGGCAGTATCTTTTTCTCCCAAACCAATTCCTACTGAATTATCAGAAGTTGAAATATCTTTTGTGGTTTTAATTAATCCTTTTGTGTAAGCTGTGAATGAGTAATCTTGAATAAGTTTTTCCCTTTCCTGCTTTCTGATAATTGCTTTTCTGATGATATTTATTGCGGGATTTTCTTTTGGCAGCACAGTAACTTCCTGAAGTTTCAGTTCAATTGGTTCAAGATCAATTTGAATTTTGATATTGTGGGATAAACTAATATTAATCGTATCAGACTTGAACCCAATAAAAGAAGCAATAATTCGGTAATTCCCTTTTGCAAGTTTTAATTCAAAATCCCCTTCGATATTTGCGGCAGTACCAAAAGTTGTTCCGAGTACCCGCAAGTTTGCAAAACTCAGAGGTTCATTTGTTCTGGCTGATGAAATATTTCCGTGAAGCAGAAAAGATTGTGCATTCAGCATATTATTCAGTGAAAATAGGAGTAAAATTACAACGACTAAATATTTTGTTTTTTTCATACTTATAATTTCAATGTTTTGTTTGCAAATTAAACAAATAAAATTAAGTTTAGTTCAGTTAATAGGGGAAATATTTTATACAAGGAATTGAAAAATGATAATTGCAATCACAGGAGCAACTGGATTAATCGGGAAAAAACTTGTAAAAAAATTACTCATGAAAGGTTATCAAATTATCGCTCTCTCCCGTTTTGCAAAAAAAGCTGAAAGTGTTTTTGATAACAATGTGAAAGTCATTCAATGGGATCCTACCAGTGGAAATATTTCCAGTCCGTTGAATGAAATGGAAAACTTGGATTCTGTGATTAATCTTGCTGGCGAAAACGTAATATCAAAGCGCTGGAACGAAGTGCACAAAAAAAATATTTTGGAAAGTAGGGTATTATCAACCCGAAATTTGTTTGAACTTATTTCAAAATTAGAACGTAAGCCGAAGTCCATAATTTCCGCTTCTGCTGTGGGTTATTATGATAATGCTATTGAAAATGTAGTTGATGAAAATTCAGAGAAGGGAAATGATTTTCTTGCTCAGGTAACGTATCAATGGGAAAATGAGGTCAAAAAATTTTCAGAGTTAAACATAAGAGAAGCAAGAGTTAGAATAGGAATCGTGCTTGATAAAAGCGGCGGTGCATTGGCAAAACTACTTCCAGTTTATAAAAATTTTCTTGGCGGTTCGATAGCAAGCGGAAAACAATGGTTTCCATGGATTCATATTGATGATCTTGTTGATTTGATTGTCTTTCTGTTAGAAAATGAATCCTGTTCCGGCGCTTACAATGCTGTTTCTCCCGGAATTGTAAACATGAAAGAGTTCAGTAAAATATTTGCAAGAGTTATTTCAAGACCTGCTTTGTTCACTATCCCTTCATTCATGCTGAAATTAGCCCTAGGTGAAGCTGCATATACATTAATAAATGGTGCAAAAATATTACCCAATAAAACATTGAACTCAGGTTACCGATTTAATTTTAACGATTTACAAACGGCATTGAAAGATTTGTTAAAATAATTTAACTTGACTTAAACATTTTCTTTATATTTCGCTCCCAAATATCCCAATCATTTTTAAGAGTGAAATGAAAAAAGCACATCTCATTTTAGAGGATGGTTCAATCTACACTGGTTATTCTTTCGGAAATTATTGTAATGCAGAAGGTGAAGTTGTATTTAATACAGGCATGGTTGGCTATCCTGAAACTTTAACGGACCCATCTTATCACGGTCAAATTCTTGTATTTACATATCCGCTAATTGGAAATTATGGAGTGCCGGCAAAAACCAAGAAAGATAATATTCTGACTAATTATGAATCAGACAAAATACAAATCAAAGGACTGATTATTACAGATTATTCATTTGATTATTCACATTGGAATGCCGAAAAGTCACTTCATGATTGGCTGTTGGAAGAAAACATTCCAGCAATTTGGGGAGTCGACACTAGAGCCCTTACAAGAAAACTTCGTAATAATGGAACAATGCTTGGAAGAATTCTTACTGATGATTCTGATTTGAACTACATCCCGGTTAATGATCCGAATAAACAAAATCTTGCAGCATAAGTTTGTATTAAAAACCCATTGCTTCATAAAAAAGGAAATAAGAAAATTGTTCTTGTTGATTGCGGGGTTAAGAACAATATTATTCGCGCATTTCTTGAAAGAAATATAAGTGTTTTGCAAGTACCACAGGATTACAATTTTGCAACAGAAGATAGCAGTGGCGTTGTAATTTCAAATGGTCCTGGTGATCCCAAAAATTGCAGTGTAACTATTGAGAATACCAAAAAGGCAATGTCAGCAAACACACCAATTTTGGGTATTTGTCTTGGAAGTCAGATTCTTGCTTTGGCTTCAGGAGCTGATACATACAAACTTAAATATGGTCATAGAAGCCATAATCAACCAGTGAATGAGATGGGTACACGGCGATGTTATATCACTTCTCAAAATCATGGTTATGCTATCAACTCAGATTCACTTTCGGAAGATTGGCGTGTATGGTTTGTGAATGATAATGATGGAACTAACGAAGGGATAATACATATTTCGAAACCTTTTTTTGGTACTCAATTTCATCCTGAAGCCTCACCAGGTCCGGATGATACAGAATTTATTTTTGACATGTTCGTAAGAGCATTAAAATAATTATTAACGCAGCAGGAAAATTTTAATGATAAAAAAAGGCAAACCTCAAAAAGTATTAATCCTCGGCAGCGGCGCATTACAGATCGGGCAGGCGGGGGAGTTTGATTATTCGGGAAGTCAGGCAATCAAAGCCTTGAAGGAAGATGGAATTAAAACCGTTTTAATTAATCCGAATATTGCAACAATTCAGACATCAGAACAACTTGCCGATCAGGTTTACTTTCTCCCACTTAGAAAAGAATTTGTAAATAGAATTGTTGAAAAGGAACAACCTGAAGCGATTTTACTTGGCTTCGGAGGTCAGACAGCTCTTAATGTTGGTATCGAATTATATAAAGATAAAATTCTTGAAAAATATAATGTGAAAGTACTCGGAACGCCAGTAAAAAGTATTGAAGATACAGAAGACAGATTTTTGTTTGCAAAAAGAGTTGAAGAAGCTGGGTTGAAATGTGCAGTAAGTCAGACAGTTCATAACATTGATGAAGCAAAAAAAACAGCGAAAAATATTGGTTATCCACTAATGGTTAGAATTGCTTATGCGCTCGGTGGATTAGGCTCGGGAATCGTATCGAACGAAACGGAACTTATTGAAAAACTTCAGCGTGCATTTTCATTTACAAATCAGGTTTTGATTGAAGAATCTTTATATGGTTGGAAAGAAGTTGAATATGAAATTGTACGTGATAAATATGATAATTGCATTACAATTTGTTCGATGGAAAATCTTGATCCAATGGGAATCCATACCGGAGATAGCATTGTTGTTGCACCTGTTCAAACCTTATCGGCAAATGAAAACTTTAAACTGCGCTCGATTGGAATAAAACTGATTAGACATTTGGGAATTATTGGCGAATGTAATATCCAATATGCTTTATCACCAACTTCTGATGATTATAGAATTATCGAAGTAAATGCAAGATTGAGCAGGAGTTCTGCGTTAGCTTCAAAAGCTACAGGTTATCCATTAGCATTCGTCGCAACAAAACTTGCAATCGGGTATAACCTGAATGAAATCGAAAATGCTATCACCAGAGAAACATCGGCTTGCTGTGAGCCTGCGCTTGATTATGTTGTTTTGAAGTTTCCTCGTTGGGATTTACAAAAATTTAATAAAGTAAATACTGAACTTAGCTCTGAAATGAAATCTGTCGGTGAAGTTATGGCAATTGCACGATCTTTCGAAGAGGTTTTGCAGAAAGCTATAAGGATGCTTGACCTTGGTTATTTTGGTCTTGTTGGAAATCAATTTGACGAAGACAATCTTCAAATAAAAATTTCTAAGCCGACGGACAAACGAATTTTTTACATTGCAAAAGCATTGGAATCGGGCTACAGCGTTGAACGAATCCATGAATTATCGAAGATTGATAAATGGTTCTTGTATAAAATTAAAAACGTTGTGGACTTTTTCTCAAAGTTCAATAAAAAGAAAATTACAGAATGGTCTTTAGATGAAATCAGAAAAGCGAAAAGGTTTGGCTTTTCGGATATGCAGATTGCATTGATGACAGGAAGTTCTGAAAACTTCATTCGCGATTTTAGAAAGTTTAATAATATTATTCCGGCTATTAAGCAGATTGATACGATGGCAGCAGAATTCCCTGCAAAGACGAATTACCTTTATGTAACTTATAATGGTTTTGAGGATGATATAGTAACTGGTGAAGAAAAACAATTTATTGTCCTAGGAAGCGGCGCTTACAGAATTGGTTCATCAGTTGAGTTTGATTGGTGTTGCGTGAATGCAGCAGCCACACTTGAAAACCATGGTTATAAATCAATCATGATAAATTATAATCCCGAAACAGTTTCAACGGATCATGATATTTGCAATAAACTTTATTTTGAAGAAATGTCACTTGAAAGAGTTCTTGATATTTATGATAAAGAAAATCCTTCAGGAGTAATAGTTTCTGTTGGGGGGCAGATTCCGAACAACCTTGCAACCAAGCTTTATAAAAATGGTGTAAATATTCTTGGAACGTCGCCTGCTATGATTGATAATGCTGAAGATAGAAACAAATTTTCCAAAATACTCGATCAGCTTGATATTGATCAGCCGGAATGGGAGGAATTGACTGATCTGAAATCAGCAGAAGAATTTTGTGGCAAAGTGGGTTATCCTGTTTTGATTAGACCGAGTTATGTGCTTAGCGGTGCTGCAATGAGTATAGTATTGTCGCAAACCGAACTTGAAAATTATCTAAAAAAAGCTTCTGACATAAGCAAGGAACATCCTGTTGTCATTAGTAAATTTATCACTGACGCGCGTGAAATTGAAGTTGATGCTGTTGCAGACAGAGGAGAATTATTTTTGTATGCAATCTCAGAGCACGTTGAAAATGCCGGAGTTCATTCCGGGGATGCTACTATAGTTTTACCGCCTCAAAGAACTTATCTTGAAACAATGAGAAGGGTGAAATTAATTACAAGAAAAATTGCCGTGGCTCTTGAAATAACAGGACCTTTCAATATTCAGTTTATTGCAAAAGATAACGATGTTAAAGTTATCGAGTGTAATCTTCGAGCGTCACGAAGTTTTCCGTTTGTTTCAAAAGTTTTAAAGATAAATTTTATTGACTCTGCAACTAAAATAATGATTGGCGAAAAACCTCCGCATATCAGCGGTTCATCTTTTGATCTTGATTATGTTGGTGTAAAAGCATCGCAGTTTTCATTTACAAGGCTTAAGGGTTCGGATCCGGTTTTGGGAGTTGAAATGTCATCTACGGGTGAAGTTGCTTGTCTAGGCGATGATTTTAACGAAGCTTTTCTAAAAAGTATTTTATCAACAGGTTTTAAGATTCCGCAAAAAGGAATATTACTATCAACTGGAACATTGAAAGAGAAAGCTGAATTTATTGAACAGGTCAACTACCTGAACAGTACAGGTATTAAATTATATGCAACAAAAGGAACATCAGATTTTTACAGAAATAATGGAGTTGAGTTGGAAATTCTTTATAGATCTTTTGAAAACAGAAATCCTTCAACAATGGATTATATGAATACAGGAAAGATTGATTTGATCATCAACATTCCAAAAACTGCTGAGCAGGTTGAGCTTGATCATGATTATGAAATCAGAAGAAAAGCAATTGATTTGAATATTTCTTTAATAACCAATATTCAAATAGCGAAAAGATTTGTAAAAGCATTATCACTGCTTAAAGTGGATGAGATGCCTGTCAAAAGCTGGTCTGAATACAATTAGTGCTATTCTTCAAGTCCCAATTTTTTCATTAGCGATTTGTGAGACTCTGAGGGCAATTCAACGTTGTAAAGTTTATAAAATTGAATTGTGTCTTCAACTGACTTGAAATATTTCTGGCATGAATCACAATTATCAAGGTGTTCTTTGATCGCAACACATCGGGGTGAATTCAGATCTTCACCTAAATTATCACAAATATGATTCATTACTTCATGGCATGAAACTTTTTCATTAAGCATATCTCAAAGCTCCATTTAGTTTGTTTCTTAAAAATGCTCTCGCTCTGTGAAGGCGCGATTTTACTGCTGCAACTGAAAGATTTGTGATTTCGCCGGTTTCTTCAGTAGAAAGTCCTTCGACGTCCCGCAGCATAAATACAATTTTATAATCAGGAGGTAATTCATTAATTGCTGTATCTAAAATCTCTTTCAACTCGGAATTTTCCATAATTTTATCAGGTGAAACTGACCAATCAGTAATACTTTTTTCATCAATTAGTGCTTCATCATCATCAAAAGAAGCAGAATTTTCAAATTTTTTATTTGCCCGCATCAACATTAAACAATGATTAGAAACTACCGTATATAGCCATGTTGATAATTTTGATTTACCCGTAAATTGATCAAGCGATTTAATCATGCTTAAAAAAGTTTCCTGCATTGTGTGTTCAGCTCTTTCGCGGTTTCGGCAAATCTTGAAAGCAAAATTGTAAATGGTTTTTTCATATTTCTTTACAATTTCCGAAAGTGCTTTTCGATCACCAGATTGAGCAAGTTTAATTAAAATTTCTTCTTCCATAAAATTCGATGTTATTTGGCAAAAAAAGATTCATTATAATAAACAAAAATATTTTCCGCCGAAATTTAACACATAATAATTTCTACCCCAAAGTGGATAGGTGGGCACAAAATTCAAATGGAAGTATTATTTTTATCTATTAATTTTAGTCAGACAAAGTTTTATATTTCAGCAGTAAAATAAAAAGTGTTATTATTTATTGTGGTTTACTATTTTTTGAAAAATTAGAGAATGGATAAAATGGAAAATCAAATTTTACTTGCTTTAAAAAACAATAAGTTGTTTAGCAATATTCCATTTGAAGAGCTTGATCTAACCAAGATAAGTGGAGCTTTAATATCTTTACGTGAGGGGGAAATTTTATTCAGGGAAAAATCAAAATCCAATTTTATCTATCTGATTGTTAGCGGTGAAATAAATTTATTGATTAAGCAAAAGAATGCAAAAGCTCAGTCTCTGATTTTTATTGATAATGATTTCCTTGGCACTGAAGAATTTATAGCTAATATTCCAAGAAAATCAACTGCGGTTGCACTTCGTGATTCTTATCTTATTGCGCTTTCAAAAGAAGAAATAGACATTCTCGTTGAACAAAATTTTGATATTTTAAATAATATTTATGCAACCATTCCCGAAAATGAAGAAGATAAACTAGCCAAAAATAATAAGCAGGAAATTGACGAAAATCTACAGACAGAAAATGAGTTGCCTCCAGAAAATGATGAAGCTGTAACAGATATTTCGAATGAACCGGTGAAGAGTGATATGAATAATTTGAATTTTGATTTGCCAGAAATTTCTGATATAAGTCATGAGAAGGAAAGCTTGCCGGTAACCGACGATATTGAACAGGAAATTGTTATTAAGTCTGATGAAAATATTCCTTCAGAGTTGGTTGAAAGTATCGAACTGAATGAGACTGAAAATATTGCTACAAATCCCGAAGAGGATTCCACAACGAAATCTGAAACGCCTTTTGAACAAACTAAAACCCAATCAGTAAGTGAACCACAACATATTGATTTTTCTTTTAGTGAAAGATTTGGCTTGAATGATTCTTTTATGAATGATATTCAACAGTCGGAAAATACTTTTGCTGATAATAGTGATACCACAAATGCAGAAAAATCTGAAGAGGATTTAAGTTCATTCTATAAAAATGATTTTAAATTTTATAACGAATCTGAAAATCTTCCAGTAGATGAGGAAGAATCAAAACCCGAAGAGATAACTGAGAATCAAATTCCTGAAAAGACAAATGTTGAACCAATAACTGAAAAAGTTAATACACCTATAACTATTGATGGAGAATTATTTCCAACAATTGACCATCTTCAAAAAATTAATGATGCAGCAAGTTTGGTAAATTCAAATATTAAAATTGATGATATTCTAAGGAATATTGTAACTGTTGCCTGCGATTTGACAAGTGCAGATAGAGGGACACTCTATTTTGTTGATAAAGAGAAGAGCGAGCTATGGTCTAAAATTGCAATGGGAAGTGAGTTTCGTGAAATTAAATTAAAAATTGGAGAAGGGATTGCAGGCTGGGTTGCAAAATCAGGTGAAATTATAAATCTAGAAAATGTTCGTGAAGATCCTCGCTTCAATGCATCATTTGATAAATCAAGTGGTTACGAAACAAAAAACATGATTTGCTTTCCGATAAAAAATACCGATAATGAAGTTGTAGGCGTGATTCAATTGCTGAACAGTGCAAATGGAAAGTTTCGAAAAATAGATGAAGAATTCTTGAAAGCCTTGTCCATTCATATATCTCTTGCGTTCAGAAATGCGAATATGGTTGAAAACATGTTGTCAAGTGAAAGAATTTCATCATTGGGGAAGATGGCAAACTTTCTGATTCAGGATATTAAAAAGCCAATTTTGGTTAGCAAGCGTTATGCCGAACATTTGAAATCAAAAAATTTGAGTGAAGATATTGTTAAAATTGTAGATCTGCTTTCAGAACAATTAAACCACATCGCAGATTTGATTCAATCAACTTTAAGCTATTCTGAAGGACAAATTATTCTGCGAAGTATTGTACGTAATATTAATGAAGTTCTTGACGATTTTATCGGTAGGATTGATGGATATGTAAAATCGCGTAATTGTAAAATTGGTAAAAAGTTTGATACAAATGTCAATGTTAAAATTGCTGAGAAGCAGTTTTATCATGCTTTCGAACACATTATTAGAAACGCATGTGACGCAATGCCTGAAGGTGGAGAGATTCATATTGAAACTCAAAAGTCGGGGGATAATATCTTAATTATGATTGCGGACGGTGGTTTGGGAATTCCCGAAAGTTTGCATGAAAAAATATTTGAGCCTTTCATGTCATTAGGAAAAAGGGAAGCAACTGGTCTTGGTTTATCAATAACCAAAAAAATTATTGAAGAACATGGTGGAAAAATATCTGTAAAAAGTCAGATGGGTGAAGGGGCAACTTTTACAATTTCGTTTCCGATAATATATTCATACTGATATGTCACATAAATTAATTGTTATTATTGGTCCAACGGCTGTTGGTAAAACCCGTTTTGCCGTTCGACTAGCGAATGAATTTAATGGCGAAATTATTTCTGCTGATAGCCGTCAGGTTTATAAACTTATGGATATTGGCACCGGCAAAGATTTAAATGAATATTTTTTTGATGGCAAGTGTATTCCTTATCATTTAATTGATTTCGTTTCACCTCGTGATGAGTATAATCTATTCAGATTTGTAAAAGATTTCAATGAAGAGTTTAACAAAATTTGTATGGCTGATAAAGTTCCATTTTTAGTGGGCGGAACGGCAATGTACATTAATGCAATATTAAAAAATTATGAATTACCTGAAACTGATTTTTCAGATGTCGGTGAAAAATTTGTTGATAAATCAGATGATGAATTGAGAGAACTTTTGCTTTCAAAAAAAAACAATCTACACAACACCACAGATTTACTTGATCGTGAAAGATTGATTAAAGCAATATTATTAACCGAACAACAAAACATGAAAATTCTGCTCATTCCAGAAATTGAATATTTAGTGATTGGAATAACCGACGAAAGAGATTCATTGAAAAAGAAGATAGACCAAAGACTAAAAGTCAGACTTCAAAACGGAATGATTGAGGAAGCCCGAAAATTAATTGAATCTGGTGTTGACATCGAAAAATTAAAATTCTTTGGGCTGGAATATAAATATTTGGCAGAGTTCCTTGAAGGCAAATTAAATTATAATGATATGTACCAAAAACTTCGAAGTGCAATAACAGGCTTTGCGAAGCGGCAAATGACATGGTTCAGAAAAATGGAAAGAGAAGGAATCCGGATTGAATGGCTTCGAAATGATGAATATGAAAAAGCAAGAAATTTGATAAATAATTTTTTGAGTCGATGAATAAACTTCCTGCCGAGGTTAATTTTTATTTGGATAAATATTCTGATTCACATTGGAATCTTGAGCTGAATCATCAGCGATTGTTCAAACAGATTGTCGTGGTTCCTTGCCTTGCGGAGTATCAAAATGTTATCACATTATTAAAATCAATATCCGAAAATCAGGAATCAATCCTTTCTGAAACCTTGATTATGTTTGTCATAAACAATTCCAGAACAGCTTCAGGTGAAATTAAAACCGATAACCTGAAAACATTTGATTATCTGAAGCAAAAATATTTTCGCGAAGAAATGAAAATAAATATTGGAATTGTTGATGCTTTCACGAATGAAAAATCTTTAATTGAAAAAGATGCAGGTGTAGGTTTGGCTCGCAAAATCGGGATGGATTTAGCGCTGAAATATTTTAATTATTCTAATAAGCGAAAAAATATTTTAATTTGTCTTGATGCAGATTGTGTCGTCGATAAAAACTATTTGTCTGAAATTTCAGTGAAGTTTAATAAAAGAAATATGTTTGCCGCATACGTGAATTTCAAACATCGGTTTTCTGAAAGAGAACAAATTAACAGAGCTATAATCGCTTATGAAATATTCCTAAGATATTATGTTTTGGGACTTCAATATGCCAACTCGCCTTTTGCGTTCCATTCTATCGGCTCGACGATGGTTTGTGAATATTCTGCTTATATAAAAGTTCAGGGAATGAATAAAAAAAAAGCCGCAGAAGATTTTTATTTTCTTGAGAAACTTGCAAAGGTTTATACAATTGATAAAATTAATGACACAACTGTTTATCCGGCAGCAAGGCAATCTTCCCGTGTTCCATTTGGAACCGGTCAAAGAGTGAACCGATTTCTAGCAGGGACTCATAATGAATATGAGCTTTACTCGCCACAAATTTTTGATGTGCTAAAACAATGGAATGGTATTTATTTAAATACTGAGTTATCAGAATCAAAAATAATCTTGAATGAGGCGAGAGAAATAAACTGTGTGCTTTATGATTTTTTAGTTGAAAAAAATTTTGAGGTTGCATTTGGAAAAATTATCGCTAATTCAAAATCAATGACGCAACTTCAAAATCAGAAAAAAATGTGGTTCGATGGTTTTAGCACCTTAAAACTAGTTCATCTTTTACGTGACAAAGAATTTCCGAATGAATTTATGTTTGATGCACTTAATTCAATGTTTGAAAAAATTGGTATTACAATGTCCATTCGAGAAACTAATTCTATACTTTCGGAGATAGAGGATCAGCAGCAATATTTGAATCTACTTCGAATCTATGCCTAAACTCAATTTGGAATTGTACTATATTTGCACAGAAAATTTGGAATAATAATGGATTACATCGATAGACTGCAAGAAATAAAAGACCGATATTTGAGAATTAATGAAGAACTAATGGATCCTCAAATTGTTGCAGATAAAAATAAATATGTCAAACTTAGTAAAGAACGACGGGATTTGACTGAAATTGTTGAGGCTTATGACAGCTATCTTCAGGTGGTTGAGAATCTAAAGGGAAACAACGAAATTTTAACCGGCACTGACGACGAGTTGAAATTATTAGCCGAAGAAGAAATTCCTGTTTTGAATCAAGAGAAAATTGAATTGGAAGAGAAAATTAAAATTCTTCTTATTCCCAAAGACCCTGATGATGAAAGAAATGCAATTTTAGAAATACGTGCGGGAACAGGTGGAGATGAAGCTGGATTATTTGCAAGTGATTTGATGAGAATGTATTCGCGTTACGCCGAAACTAAAAATTGGGTTGTTGAAATATTGGATATCAATGAAGCTTCCCTCGGAGCAATACGTGAAGTTGTTATGATGATTCGAGGAAATGGAGTTTATGGAGAATTAAAATATGAATCAGGCGTACACAGAGTTCAAAGAGTTCCATTGACGGAGTCGAGCGGAAGAATTCATACCTCGGCTGCATCTGTTGCGGTTCTTCCTGAAATCGAAGATGTCGGGGAAGTCGAAATTGATCAAAATGAAATTCGCATTGATGTTTTTCGTAGTGGTGGCGCCGGAGGACAAAATGTTAACAAAGTTGAAACAGCAATCAGAATTACCCATATTCCCACCGGACTTGTTGTGCAATGTCAGGATGAGCGATCACAATTAAAGAACAGACAAAAAGCCATGAAAGTTTTAGCCTCGCGACTTTATGATCTGAAAATTCGTGAGCATAATAGCGAAATTGCAGCTCAACGAAAGTCTATGGTGAAAAGTGGTGACAGAAGTGATAAAATAAGAACATACAATTTCCCTCAGAATCGTGTAACTGATCATAGAATTGGGCTTACTTTATACAATCTTTCAAATATTGTTGAAGGTGATATTGGCGGATTAATTGAAGCTTTGAAACTTGCTGATCGTGCAGAAAAGTTAAAGGGTGATTAATCTTCTTTTTTGCGGAAGTTTTCTAAAATTCTGATTAGAAAAACAAGGAAAAAACCGAGTAGAGAAAGAATTATATCATCTGCATCCAAAGTAAATTTATCTATTGTTCCAACACAGCATCCAAGAAATTTTGTGATTCCAATGACAAATAGAAACATTAAGAATCCCAAAACACCTGCAAATATTGGCTTGATGGCAAAGTTCATCAAGAAATATTGAGCTTTGTTTTT
>Ga0172376_10004101_pt1 | contig 16768 bp, 13 predicted proteins | sample Lak35m_FD_121114 | JGI IMG/M metagenome (GOLD analysis project Ga0172376, IMG submission 121114) | Freshwater microbial communities from Kabuno Bay, South-Kivu, Congo - kab_092012_35m | ecosystem: Environmental > Aquatic > Freshwater > Lake | place: Democratic Republic of the Congo: South-Kivu... | reverse complement strand
TTAGGATCCCAAACAAGAGGCGAAGCCCCTTTGACAGTGGCATTTTCTTGGGGATTCTTAAGGGGCGTAGCCCCTTAAGGCGGGCGCGGGTGCGCAGCACCCGCTAACAAATTTGCTGGGGCTCGGGGACCGCAGGCTTATGATTGATACCCCCACCCCGGCCCTCCCCAGAGGGGAGGGAGTAAGAATTTAAATGTGGGGACCTTCGGTCCCCGAGCCCCAGACCAGGGGCGGAGCCCCTGGACCCCAAGTGGACGAAGGCACCTATTTTGCCTCTTGTTTTGGGGATTTAAAGGGGTGAAACCCCTTTGCTGGGGTTTGGGGACCGCAGGTCCCCGAAATAAATTGTATTTTCCCTCCCCCCTGGGGAGGGTCAGGGTGGGGTTAAAATTTAACCACGGGGTGTGGGCCAAAAAATAAAATAAACCCCCACATCTAAAAAAACCACCCCTTTGCTGGGGCTCGGGGACCGCAGGTCCCCGAATCAAAACGTTTACTCCCTCCCCTCTGGGGAGGGTCAGGGAGGGGTTAAAAATACCCCCCCCCTTTGACACCCTATTATACAAATCGACTTACTAGATATTGATTCTTTTTTGTGGGTGGTTTACTCTTTGTTTGGTCATTGATGGGGTGGGGTTTAATGGGGATCACTAAAAAAGGAGTCTGCATGAAAATTGCCAATTCAGTACTTGATTTAATCGGAAACACCCCATTGGTTCGTTTGAATCGCGTGAGTGAGGGCCTTGGTGCGACGGTATTGGGCAAATGCGAGTTTATGAATCCCTGTTCGTCGGTTAAAGACCGGCCTGGATTGGCCATGATTACCGCCGCTGAAGAAGCGGGATTGATCACCCCCCAATCGGTGATCGTTGAACCGACCAGTGGTAACACGGGTATCGCATTGGCATTGGCGTGTGCCGTTAAAGGGTACCGAATTATTTTGACCATGCCAGAATCCATGAGCCTCGAACGCCGTGCCATGCTAAAAGCCTTTGGTGCGGAACTTGAATTAACCCCCGCCCATTTGGGTATGAAAGGTGCCATTCAACGGGCACAAGAATTGGCCGATTCGTTGCCCAATGCCTTTATTCCCCATCAATTTAATAACCCCGCCAATCCAGAGATTCATCGCCGTACCACCGCCCAAGAAATTTGGCGTGATACCGAAGGACAGGTTGATGCCATTGTGGCAGGGGTTGGCACGGGGGGGACTATTTCTGGGGTGGCAGGGTTTATTAAATCCCAAAAACCATCATTCAAAGCCATCGCCGTTGAACCCGCTGATTCGCCCGTGTTATCGGGTGGAAGCCCCGGCCCGCACATGATTCAGGGTATTGGGGCTGGATTTGTGCCTCAAAACCTGAATCAATCGTTGGTTGATGAGGTGGTGCAGGTTACCAACGACGAGGCCCTCGAAATGGGGCGTCGATTGGCCCGTGAAGAAGGGTTGATGTTGGGTATTTCGGCAGGGGCCAATGTGGTGGCCGCTTTAAGGGTGGCCGCACGACCTGAATTCAATGGCAAAACCATTGTGACCATATTGTGTGATTTTGGTGAACGGTATTTGAGTACCGTCATGTTTAAATAAGGATACCCATCATGAATGTAACCATTAACGGGCAAGTTGAAGTGATTCCACAGGGACTAACGGTTGTCGGGGTGTTGTCGCACAAACAAGTGGACATGCCCGATATGGTGTCGGTCGAACTAAACGGAGAGATTTTAGATCGTGTGGCATTCGACACCACCGTGGTGAGCGAAGGCGATACCTTGGAATTTTTATATTTTATGGGTGGGGGACGATGAACTGGGGATTTGAAACCCTGGCCATTCATGCCGGGTGTCACCCCCAAGGCGACGGGGTGTCAACCGCCATACCGATTGTACAGAGTGCCTCTTTTTCGTATGACAGTGCGTCAGCCTTAGAAGATGTGTTTGCGGGTCGCAAATTAGGGCATGTGTATGCCCGCATTTCGAACCCAACGGTGGCGGCACTCGAAGAACGAATGGTGCGCTTAGAGGGTGGCTTGGCGGCTGTTGCCTTGTCGTCGGGGATGGCGGCCATTGTGGCGGTGGTTGAAACCCTTTGCGAATCGGGCGATCACATGGTGGCATCGTCTGGTTTATTTGGGGGCACGTTGACTTTGTTTGACGAGGTATTAAGTCGCCGGGGGATTGGCGTCACGTGGGTGGATGTGCATGACAGGGGGGCTTGGGAATCGGCATGTCAAGACCGAACCCGATTGCTATTTGTCGAATCCATTTCAAATCCCAAATTAGATGTGGCAAACATTCCGGTTTTGTCGGCATTGGCAGCGTCTCGGGGGATCCCCTTGGTGGTAGACAATACCTTGACCACGCCCTATTTGGGATCATTGCGTGATATGGGGGCCCACGTCACGGTGAATTGCATGGGCAAATACATGTCCGGTACGGGTGGTACCATTGGGGGGATTGCGGTGGATTTGGGAACGTTTGATTGGACCCAATCAACGGCCCCATTGATCAAGTCATTCGTGAAGCGGTTTGGGGCTTATGGTTTTATTGCCGCCATGAAAAAAGGGGTCACCACCCACACGGGTGCGTGTTTGTCGCCCATGAACGCCCATTTGATTATGTTGGGGATGGAATCGTTGGCATTGCGAATGCAACGACATTGCGACAATGCACTGGGGTTGGCGGTGGCCTTATCTGAGCACCCATTGATTGAGTCGGTCACCTATCCGGGTCGGTCTGATCACCCGGATGCGGATACGGTTGCCACGTGGTATGGGGGACGGGGTGGGGCGATCGTCACCTGTCAGACCGCATCCAAGGCCAATGCCTTTGCCTTGATTGATTCATTGGCCTTGGTGCGTCGGGCCTCTAATTTGGGGGATGCCAAAACCTTAATTATTCATCCGGCCAGCACCATTTACCGTGAGGCCACCCCCGAACGACGTGCCATGGCGGGTGTGACCGATGGCACGGTGAGGGTATCGGTGGGCATCGAAACCCTACGTGATTTAATTGATGATTTTTTTAGGAGCACATAGCCATGTTACGCGATGATCAAATTGAACGCTATTCTCGCCACATCATTTTAAGTGATGTGGGGGGAAAGGGTCAGGAAAAAATATTACAAGCCCGTATATTGGTTATTGGAGCGGGTGGCTTGGGCGCCCCCATTGCCCTGTATTTGGCCGCTGCAGGGGTGGGCACCCTCGGGATAGTGGATGGGGATTGTGTGGATATCACCAATTTACAACGGCAGGTGATTCATTTCACACCGGATATTGGCAAACCAAAGGTAGAATCGGCCACCGAAAAAATTCGGGCCATCAACCCCGATGTGACGGTCATTCCCATTCATGACATGGTCCACAGTGGCAACATTCGATCGTTGATACGTGATTATGACATGGTGGTAGACGGCACCGACAACTTTGCTGCCAAATTTTTGATCAATGATGCCTGTGTGATGGAAAAAAAGCCCTTTTCTCATGGCGGTATTTTGCGATTTGACGGTCAAACCATGACGGTGGTGCCGGGTCAATCGGCATGTTATCGCTGTGTATTTAAAGCCCCGCCGCCCAAAAACGCGGTGCCGACATGTTCGCAGGCGGGGGTGTTGGGTGCGGTGGCGGGTATGCTGGGTACGATTCAGGCTGCTGAAGTGCTTAAATGGATCACGGGGGTGGGCGACTTGTTAACCGATCGATTGCTAACCTTCAACGCCAAAACGATGGCGTTTCGTCAGGTGGCGGTACGACGGCAAGCCACCTGTCCCATTTGTTCAGAGACCCCCAGCATTACCACCCTGGTGGATGAAGAAGGTCCCGTATGCGATCTGAAATAGTGGCAATCAGTCGCCTAGCATACCAACGCATGGTCGACGATTGTGTGGCCCGTGCCCCGATTGAAGCCTGTGGGTATTTGGGTGGCCATGAGGGGGTGATCACCCATTGTTTTATAATGACCAACCACGATCAGGCAACCGATCATTTTTCATTTGATCCCAAAGAACAGTTTTCGGTGCTTAAAGAGGCCCGTGCGGCTGGCGTTCAGTTGATGGGGGTTTATCATTCCCATCCCGAAACCCCGGCACGATTATCGGCTGAAGATTTGCGATTGTTTTCTGACCCTCACATGCAATATTGGATTGTATCGCTGTCTGACCCAATCCCCCAAGTGGGGGTGTTTCGGATACAAAAATCCACCCATCAAGTGGATATTTCGGTGGTGTCGGTTGTCATTAACTGAGCTGTATGCGGCCTTAAAAGAGGCACTGATGGCAGAGGGATTGGTGGTCAACCCGCATCGCGAGATTCAATATGGCATTCAGTTTTTGGTTTTTTTAGGTCAACAAAATGGGTTGGTACGGGTCTATGATGGCAAAAAAGGGCGTCGACTCGATTTGTCGCAAGTGGGCGACCCATCCCTGGGGGGGGTGGTTGAACGGGTGTTTCAGCAAGTCTGTGCGATCACGCCGCCTCCCCGTGCGGTGTCGGTAGGGCCATTGGTGAGGCCCCAATCCACAGGTGATCCGGATTCTTTGATCGGGGTGGATGAGTCGGGTAAAGGGGATTATTTTGGTCCGTTGGTGATTGCCGGGGTGTATGTGGATGCAGACCGAACCGCTTATTTGCGGTCATTGGGTGTCAAAGACAGCAAGAATTTGTCGGAGCACGCCATTTTGATGATGGAAGAAAAAATACGTGATGCGTGTCCCCATTCGGTGGTGGTATTAAATAATTTGGTGTATAACGATGTGTACGAAAAGTTTCCGAACTTGAATCAGGTGTTGGCATGGGGGCATGGTCGGGTCATCGAAAATATGTTGTCTCAGGTCAAGGTCACCCATGCATTGTGTGACCAGTTTGGGCATCACACGTTGATTCAATCTGCATTGTTGATTCGGGGGATCGATATTACACTGTTGCAACGTCCCCGGGCAGAAGACAATATGGGGGTGGCGGCGGCGAGTGTGTTGGCCCGTGCTGCTTTTTTGTATGCCATGGCGGGATTGGCCGAAACGTTTCAGATGGTGTTTCCGAGGGGGGCCAGTGCGGCAGTCAAAGCGGCACGCGAGCGGTTTGTGGCCCAATATGGGCAAGATCGTTTGGTCAATGTGGCCAAGTGTCATTTTAAATTGAGGTGAATGGGCATGTTAACAGTACAGGTTTCGGTTGGTGAAGTAATTGATAAAGTGACCATATTAGAGATTAAGTTGGCCCATATTGCCGATGCGGACAAACGACAAAACATTCAGTTTGAACATGATGGGTTATGGCAGGTATTGCGTGAATCGGGTGTGTTAACCGATGAGGTATTGGCGTTAAAGGCGTCATTAAAAACCATCAACGAAGCGTTGTGGGCGATTGAAGATGACATTCGAGCGTGTGAACGACGCAAAGTGTTTGACGATGCATTTGTGCAGTTGGCACGATCGGTTTATCACACCAATGATGAGCGGGCCAAAGTCAAACGGACCATCAACGAGGTGACCCAGTCTCAGATGATCGAAGAAAAATCATACCAAGCCTATTAAACCAGGTGGGGAGGGGTAAAATTTTGATATGAGGGCGTTCCCCCCTCATAACTCCCCCCTGATTTAAGGGTGTTTTTTTACCCCCACCCCGACCCTCCCCAGAGGGGAGGGAGTAAAAGTTTTGATTCGGGGACCTGCGGTCCCCGAGCCCCAGCAAAGGGGTGGTTTTTTAGATGTGGGGCGTTCCCCCGGCTCTATACCCCCCCTGGCCCTTCGGGGCCCCCCCCTATTTTCGGGGACCTGCGGTCCCCGAGCCCCAGCAAAGGGGTTTCACCCCTTTAGATCCCCAAGACATAGAGCAAGCACCCCTTTTGGGGTCCAAGGTCGAAGCCCCTTCTGGGATCCTAAGGGCGAAGCCCTTAGTCTGGGGTCTGGGGACCGAAGGTCCCCGAATTTAACTATTTTTAGGGGGGAGTTATGAGGGGGGAACGCCCTCATATCAAATAAAAAAAACCACGGGGTGGGGGACTACTCTAATACCCCGGTATCAACTGGGTCACCCCCTTGGCCCCATTTTGATAGTGTGTCACCATTCGTTTTTTGCCTTCTTGCCATATCACTTCCAATTCCAAATACCCTGTTTTGTCAGAAAAATGCAATGACGTGCCGTCTTTTTTGCCGTTGGCATATCGAATAACGTGGGATGGATTGCCATCCATAAAATACTGGGTTTCGGTCCCGTTTTTGAGGCCATCGGCATACATGATTTCTGATTCAATATCCCCATTCGAGCGGTATTGGGTGGTGAGGCCATGTCGACGGTTTTGTTGCAACGATTCCAAGTGGTGCAACTGGCCAGCGGGTTGATACACCCACCGTTTTAGCATGTCGCCTTGTTCAAACAACGCCTCAATAATGGGCAATCCATCCTCGTTGTATTGTTGAAACATGCCATGAATGATTCCGTTTTGATAATGGGTACGTTGGATGAGGATGCCACGTTCACTGTATTGTTGATTGGGTCCATGAAGTTGGTCTTGGCGATACATGCGATGGTTTTTGGTCACCCCGGATTCATAATAAGTGGTATACCATCCCTCTAGCATCCCTTTTTGAAGGGTGCCTCGTCGGGATACCCCACCCGTTGGAAAATAGGCCACATACGTGCCGTGTTCCAACCCGTTTTGGTAGGTCACTTCTGACATTTTAATACCGTTGGGGTGGTACAACGTCATCAGTCCGTGTAATTGGTCATCCACATAAAATGAGGTGCTTTTAATGGCATTGTTGTCGTGATACTTCACGGTTTTCCCATTTCGTTTGCCGTTGGCATAGGTGCTTTCTTCTATGATGCGACCATTTAATTGACCGATGTGAATACCGTCCGGAATGCGGCCTTCTTCTTGGGTGAGCGTGCCGTTGTCATAATACCGAACGGACACGGTGTTCTTTCCCTCATAAAACAGTTGGGTTAATTGATTCTCTGATCCTATTTTGGCCACATATTGATAGGTTAAACCATGCACCATTCCCCCATTCAATAGGCATAACAGACCAATCCACCACGCCCGCCACTTCATCACCGAATCCCCCGTAGCATATGATGTTTACCGGGTGGTCCTGGCAACCGGGTAACGGTGAAGCCTTCTTCGATCAGCCCACGGCGCACCGTTCCTTTGGCACAATAGGTGACCAATACCCCCCCTGGACGCAACCACGACGCCACCAACGCAAGCCTGGCTTGTTGCCACATATGGGGGGCTACGGTGGGCGAAAACGCATCAAAAAACAACACATCAATGGGGGTGGGGGGCGTCCATTCATGAAACGAAACGGCTTGTTTTTCGAAGGTTAGGGTGGGGCTTAAATGATGTGGCACGCCCCAAGACAAGGCGTTCAATTGCCCCAATCGGTGTGCAATGGGGGAGGGGAGTGAGTCAATGAGGGGGGATAATGTGGGGGGATCCGGGGGATAAGGATCAAGCCCGGTGTAATGCAGTGAGAGGTCCTGGTTAGTCGGGTTACAGGCCACACTGGCGTTGAGGCCGGTGCCATACCCAATTTCTAAGATGTGACAGGTGGTGGCATGAGGGTGTTGGTCACGCCAGTAACACAGGCCTTCCTGATAATAGACGTGTTGCGATTCGGTGAGGGCCCCGTTCAACGAGTGATAGGGTTCATCTTGGGGGCCCAACAGTGTCACCGAGCCATCGCGGGTGGTGACCCATTGGGGGGGATGAACAAAATGGGTGAGGGGTGGGGTCATGATGGGATGAGGTATTGCCCCAATGCCTCTCGGATGTGGGGGGGGATGGGTTGTTTGCGGCGGGTGATAGGGTCGATGCAGACATGCACGGTGGCCATTTTGCCCATTAGCTCATGGTCTTTTTTTACTTGGTATTGCAACCTAAAAGAAGAGGTACCGATGTGGGCGATGTGTAACACGACGGTAATGTCATCGCCGACAGTGAGCGACCGATGGTAATCGGCATCGGCATGCACAATCACAAACAGGGCCTTTCCTCCTGAGATCATGGTATGAAACGACAGCCCATGATGGGCCATCAACGATTCGAAGGCATCGTGGGCAAATCGAAACTGACTGGCAAAGTATTGAATGCCAGCGGCATCGGTATCATACATTCTAACGGTCATGGGATGCTCAAAATATGTCATGGGTCACCTTTGGTAATAGGGGAATACAACAGGGGTATCATATCCGATTGGGTATATCTTGGGGATTCCCAGTTGGGGGGGCGGTGTAACATTAAAGGGGTTTCACCCCTTTAGAACCCCAGCAAAGGGGTGGTTTTTTTGATGTGGGGGCCTATTTTATTTTTTTGGCCCACACCCCGTGGTTAATTTTTAACCCCACCCTAGCCCTCCCCTAAAGGGGAGGGGAAAGAAATTTGATAGTGGGCACTGCGTGCCCACGCCCGCCTTAAGGGCTTCGCCCTTAAGAATCCCGAGGGGGGCACGCCCAGTTTAGGGGGTTCAAAGGGGGCTCTGCCCCCCTAAAGGGGAGGGGTAGGGTGGGGTTCTAATAGTGGGTGCGTAGCACCCACCACCTTAAGGGGCGAAGCCCCTTTCATTCCCGAGGGGGTACGCCCAGTTTAGGGGGTTCAAAGGGGGCTCCGCCCCCTTGGCAGGGCTGGGCGCGCAGCGCCCACACCCATAATGTGGGGACCGAAGGTCCCCAAACCCCAGCAAAGTATTCTCGCAAGCCATAAAGGTAGCTTTTTATAGTTTTGGAGCGATAAGTCTTGATTTTTAATTCTCGCTCTGTTTTTTGAAGTTCTGTTTGCATAATGACTTGAAAATATTATATATTCAATATGTTGTAATATTATTATTATTTCGCATAATACGGAATTTAGTGTATTTTTTACGCATAAAGGTTCGTATAATAACGAGTTATATGAAATACATGTTTTCCTTTTGGGACTCGCCCTGCTCTTAAAAAGAATTCAATTTTGTTTTTTTATTTATTAATTAGGGAGAATAAGGTGTTTTCTCCACTGTCGCTGCGAAAACAAATAAATTTATATTATGAAATTAAACAGAGTAGAAATAAAAAATTTCAGATCTATTAAAGAAACTACCGTATCCCTCGACCCAGCTTGCCGAGTTCTTGTTGGTATAAATGAATCCGGTAAATCAAACATTCTAAATGCCTTGGCTTTTTTAGGTGAAAATTACAAACCCGTAACAAAGGATGACTTGCGTGAAGCTTTGCCTGGTGAAGACCCCATCAAAGAATCCAATGTAAGATTTGTATTTCAATTTGAAAAAAAGGAGTCTGATGAACTGCTCGAAATAGTTTCTTCAAAAATTGCAGCGAATGATAAATATCCAGAAATAGTTACCGAAACCAAGTCGCTTGATCTAAAACAATTTTGTTCTACATTGCAGGAAGGAGTCTATAAAGCAGACATTTTAGAGGAAACAAAATTTTGTGCCTATTGGAAAATTGATGATTCCAAATACAAATTGCTTGCCGGCTGGAAAAAACCGACTAGCGCATGTCCTGCGGATTTTAAAATTGAATTAAGAGGCAAGGCACACATACTTTCACAATTTAAATTAATCCGCTCAGCAGACTTTACAAGCATCCCGCCGGAATATCTCGAGGACGCAAAAATTTCAGACTTAACATCACTTGCTGGCAACGCAATAATTAAAATCACAAAAGAAAACTTGCCAGATACTTTATTTTGGGAGTACGACGAGGACAATCTTTTGCCGAGCGTGATAAAAATTGACGCTTTTTCAGCCGACCCAAACACATGCGTTCCATTAAAAAATATGTTTACACTTGCTGGCATCACTGACATTTCAACGGCCATTGCAAATGCAAAAGATAGGGGTAACAATCAATTTCAAAACTTTTTAGACGGCGTAGCCGATAAGACTACTAAGCATTTTAGAAAAGTATGGAAGGAGTATAGAAATATCGATTTTTCTCTTCGTTTAAACGCCGATCAAATTGTGCCTGGCGTAAAAGAAAAAAATACACTTGATTTTTCCAAAAGAAGTGACGGCTTTAAGAGATTTGTCACTTTTTTGCTTATGATTTCCGTGAATGTAAAAACAGACAACTTAACTGACACACTCTTACTAATTGACGAGCCCGAAATTAGCTTGCATCCATCTGGAGCGAGATACTTACGCGAAGAACTTATCAAAATTTCAAAGACAAATTACGTTGTATATAGCACACACTCAATTTTCATGATTGATTCAGGTGATATCGGGCGTCATTATATCGTCAATAAAAAAGATGAAATTACAAATATTGAACCAGCGAAAGATTCAAATATTGTTGACGAGGAAGTGTTATATAACGCCCTTGGCCATTCCGTGTATGCAGTGCTTAAAGAAAAAAATTTGATTTTTGAAGGCTGGAAAGATAAGCACTTATTTGTAATTGCTCTGCAGGGTGCCGCTGCTGATACTGTAAATAAAGCCGCTGCTGATACTGTAAATAAATTTAAAGATTATGGAATCTGCCATGCCAAGGGTGTAGGATCCATAAAGGCTATTACGCCAATGATTGAGCTTGCTCAAAGGCAATGCTTGATTATCAGTGACAGCGACAGCCCTGCGAAAGACAAACAAAAAGAATACAAGAAAGAAAAAGGGTTTGGCAGTTGGAAAACCTATCAAGATATTGACCCAACTATTAAAGCAATAACTGGGGAAGATTTTATAAAAAATGATTTCATCGCCGAACAAATAAAATCAACTTTAGCTGAGACAGCTATGCCAGCTTTCGACAAATTCTCCTTGGGTGATAAAAATAAACTTTCTGCAATTAGTAAATGGCTCACAGATAACGGCATGACAAAAGAGCAAGCAAACAGCACTCTATCGAATATTAAAAATTCCATTTTCGAAAACTTAGAATCTCAGAATATTGAAGATGAATACCTAAAAATGTTTAACGGAATCACCTTGTAGGCTGCAATATTTGGAGTTTTGGGGAAAGGTCATTCACCCCCAGCCCCTCTTGCCCCTCACCCAAACGAAATCAAATTTGTTCTTTATTTTATAAAAGTGGTTTCGCTTTCGCGAAAAAAAATGGAAAGCATACATCACTTAACACTGCATATACGGCTACGGTTTGCTACGCAAACCTCCGCCCATATTGCACGGGTGTAGCCTGACGGCTATTATACACCCGCGCAACATCGCATATACTGAAACGTTAGGTGTCATATTTTTCTGATTTTTTCTCTGAATATCTTCACCTTGGCATATTTTTAAAACGATAGAACGAAATTTTGATTTTTATTTTAAGAAGGGGGATAGGGTTTCCTTCGGAGCCTTGATTAATTTATGAATTCAATTACCTCCAATCAGTATAGCCATCTTTTAGACAATATCAGTAAGATTATTGATCAAGGCAGAAGAAATGCTTATCTCGCTGTGAGTACGATTATTATCAAAACCTACTGGGAAATTGGCAAAGAAATCGTTGAGTTTGAGCAAAAAGGTAAAAAGCGAGCTGAGTATGGCAGAAAGCTACTGGATAAATTGTACAGTGATTTGAAAAGCAAACACGGCAAAGGCTTTAGCCGTAGCAATGTCTATGCTATGCGCCAATTTTATCTCTGTTATCCCAATTTTCCAGACGCGTCTGGAAAATTGACCTGGAGTCATTTTGTAGAGCTGGTTAGCGTTAGTGACGATTTAGCCAGAAGCTTTTATGAGAAACAGTGTCTCAAAGAAAAATGGTCTATTCGAGAACTCAAGCGCCAAATCGACTCTATGCTATTTGAGCGAATTGCTCTGAGTAAAGATAAAAAAGGAGTATTAAAGTTAGCCTCCAAAGGTCAGGCAATTGAACGAACTAAAGATCTGATTAAAGAACTGTATGTGTTAGAGTTTGGGGCGTCCCCCCGGCTCTATACCCCCCTGGACCTTCGGGGCCCCCCCTATTTTTGGGGACCTGCGGTCCCCGAGCCCCAGCAAAGGGGTTTCACCCCTTTAGATACCCAAGGCATGAGGCAAGCATCCCTTTTCGGGTCCAGAGGTATCGCCCCGGGTCTGGGATCCTAAGGGCGAAGCCCTTAGTCTGGGGCGTGGGGACCGAAGGTCCCCACATTTAAAAAAACCACCCCTTGCTGGGGTCTGGGGATAAATGAAACCTAGCAACTGCCGATCGTGCATCGGAATAAACCGTCGTATCCACAAGGCATGTTGGGGCTTAAAACCGGAGCGTACTTGGGTGTAGGTGAGGATTTTAAGCCCCAACATAACGCCGTGGAACGGCGGTTTAACCGATGCACTTATACTCCCTCCCCTTTGGGGAGGGTTGGGGTGGGGGTGGGGGTATAAATGGGGGCACACTGCCTTGACAACGTGATGCGTGACAAATAGAGTCTAAACCATTCATTTTTTTGAATCATTACATCATCACGTTAGATTAAAAAAAGGGGTCTATTCATGAATCGTCTATCGTCAGTGTCTTCTATCGTGCCAGCGATAAGGCCCACTGCGTTGTCTAAAAAGCCAAATAAGCAAACCATCATCGAAAGGGATACCTTGCAGTCGGTGTATCCGACCTTATCTGAGTTGGATCAAGAGGCATTATCGCGGCATGCCGTTCTTTTTAGGGGTGCCACCACCCTTACGTTGCCATCCGGTATAAAAGTGGCGTTGCGTAGCCATGGGTTAAAAGGGGGGGGGAGGCAAGAAGAATTGCTCGCTGAATTAGATCAGCTAGCACGTGATAGCAAAAAACCAGATGGGCAACCGCAAACGCATTTGCAATATTTCATGTCGTTAGAAAAAGTAAGAAGCCTAAACGAAAATCAGTTAGGGCAAGTTAAAAAATATTTATTGAATCCACGGGGATGCTCGCTTGTTGATCTTATGAAAGAATTTATTCAAGACAATGATACGATAGATGAGTTTGAATTTGAAATTCGACAGGGAGGGCATAGTGACCTCAACACCTTGGTTTCTCAGATCGTAACAAATCTTCCGCCTAAAAAAACAATTTGTGATCTTTTAAAAGACGATACGTTAAAAGAAAAGGTAAAAGGCAAATTTTTTTGGGTAGAGTCTGGTGCGGTGGCGTCACGTTCAAGTGGGACGGCACCAAGTTGGGGCTCTCATTCAAAGACGGGTGTGATAAGAGAGGTGTCAGAAAAAAGTGATACCCAATATCAATTGGTCTTTGAAGATGATAGTAGTGTTACATTATGCCTTAATAACGGTCGGACTGCTGTCACCAGTTTTTCATACACCACCACACAAAAAAAATCGCTTTTGAATATATTTAGAAGTGGCGCTAAAGACCTTGTCGAATTAAACAAAACAATTGTCTCGTTTAAATCTTTGGGAGACCGTTTGGTTGGATTCTTAGAAGAAAATAAAGGGTATTCTCTTAGCATCCCCCCTTCTGATAAAGCCCCTAAGGAAAATACTTGGTCTTTTAAAAAGAAATTCTCAGACTGGAGTGGTACATCCAAAAAAAGACAGTCAGATTGTCTTGTGTTTGAAACAAGAGACCCACAGAAGACAAGGGTGTCATTAAAATTGTATGACGATTTAAGCGTGTCGATTGCAATAGAGGCCAATGGTAAAAAAAGTTCTAAAACAAAGATCCCAGCGGATAAAACAAGGGCATTATTAGACACGACGATTTGCTTTGAAACACCTAGTGATGGGGAGGTGCCCATTCCAGCCAGCACTTTTACTAAGTATATTGGAATTGACATGGATTTTGTGTCGGATATCACCTTGTTGGATGAATTAAGAAGTAGCTTGTCGGTAAGAAACAAACTAATTCAAGGGTTGATGGAGGACGACCTTTTAAGGTATTGGGATTCGGGGTCTCGTTCGTTTAATGGGTTGCCCGAAACGATCAATAAAAGGATAAACGATCATTTTACGTCGTTACGCTTGCTGTCAGAAGAAGACAAAGCGAACGAGCGAGAAAAATTGGTGATGGATGTCATGTACAGGAAGTGCATTTCTGCCGATCAATTCGAGTTGATGAATAATTTGGTTCCCATGTTTGCACAGGCCTATCGGCATGCAGATGAATTAAGAGGAACGGCATCGATTTGTGTGATTGGGGGCACTGGATCTGGCAAAAGCACGTTTGTTAATTTTGCAATGGGATTAAAAATGATGACAGGGGATAGATATGGTGTTCCCAATATGACAGTTGCGCCTCAAAAAAGTCAGAATCTTTCAAAATCAATGAGTCAAGCGCATTTGGACTGGATAAGAACCCCTGAGTATACGGCGTTAACCACTAGAGAAAAGATGGATAGTCTCACAAGGTTTAATTTGGATCCCGACCAAGCCGTCGCCATTGGGTATTCGGCGGTATCCAAGACAGTGTGTGTCCAGCCGGTTGCAATTTTGACACCGGAATCAAATCCTGCATTAATGGCAGAAAACCTGAGAATTATTGATTGCCCAGGGTTTTCAGACACACGTGGATCTGAATATGAAGTGGTAACCAATTTAAGTATCGACGGTATTTTTGCACCAGAAAACAATGTGGACATTCGTGCAATTGTGATTGTGTTACAACACGAGGAATTTTATGTCAACAGGGGCGGGCCCTTCATTGACCGCATGGAAGACTTAAAAGGACGCTTTAAAGATTTTTTAAATCCAGACAATCCGAATGATCCTTATTTTCATTTCTTAATTAACAAAACCAGGCCTGGGTGCACACTGGAGGACTTTCAAGCAGATATTCGCAGACGGTGTGACGAACTGAGGGGAAAAGAAGGCTCTGGTGCCAAAAAAAGAGGGGAGATATATTCGTATATCATGCGGTTATTACACGAGGGGAGGGTTACGATTCTCAATCTTGCTGATCAACACCAAAGAAAAAATTTATTGTCGACATTTTTTAAATGCAAACGTTCACCCTTTAAGGTAAGCGAGTATTGTGGATCATTTTCTATTGGTAACGCCGCGAACCTTGGTAATGTGGCAACTGCTATTACTGAATGGGATACCAATTTGTGTCGCACGTTTGAAAACGCTTTTCATATATATCGCCACAAACAGGCTCAAATTGAAGAGAAATCAGAGGTGATAGCCAATGGTAAAAGAGCGATTATCGCATTGCAGGAAGCGATACCCAATATAGAAAGTCAAGTGAAAGAGAAAGAAAAAGAACTGGCGAAATGTCTCGATCCTCAATACGAGCTGGCCGTTTCAAAAAGCAATGAAATAGAAAAAGAAGTATCAGAAAAATACTCAGCGTTGAATAAAGACCAAGAAGGCATGCTGACTGGATATCGTGATCAGTTACAGCACATTGAAGAGGATATCGCTACTCTTGAAACAAAGATCGCAACGCAACACCAGCAAATTGATGAATTGAACAAAGAACAGTTTGTACTTAAGACATATATTGACGATAAGTCTAATAAATCAGAAGAAACAAAATTGTCGAATAGGGAGTTCACGCCTGACGAGAGTGTCACATATTCCACATGGAAAGAGGGTACCCTAGAGAAACTACTGATTGAAAATAGGAATGTAGCAGAGGCAGACAAGGTGCCTGGAAGCGAAAAAACCGTAAGGATAGGTAGCTTCACTGGTGTGCTGATATATAGTCATACCATTGACCGAATGTATGCGGTATTGCCAACAGATACCGACCTACGTGATTTAAAAGACGACGGCAACAAGGGGCATAAGACACTTACAAAAGATGGAAGCGGAGAGAATTATGGTCAGTACAAGATAGATATACACATGTATAGGGCAACATTAGTGGCTGCAAAGTTATGTGAGAGTGATAATCAGAAAGTGACGTACCAATATGAAATGGCGTTTAAAGCAGGTGAGCCATTGCCTTATTTTCGGGTGGTGCATACCTTGCCAACCGATCAGATTTACAAGTCCCAGATTAATGAAAATCGTATTAAAATGAAACACAATGCGGATGAGATCACAAGATTAAAATTAGATATCAAGACGTTAGAAGATAACCAATCAAACAAAGCAAAAGAATTAGAAAGATTAAATCAAAAAATTGATGGGATACAGATAGAAATGAGTCAACAAAAAGACCAGGAAACACGCCAACTGAAGAAGAGTGCCGTTCAGAAGTTGATTCATGCCACCGAAAAAGAGTTGGAGAATTTAAAAAGAAAAAGGCAAGATGTGACAGAGGAAATAGCCCAACATGAAATTAATATCACATTGTCAGAAGAAGAGATTAAAAAAATTGAATCTGACATCAATACCTTGAAACGAGAAACCGTTGCATTGGCGCGATTAATGCTATACAAGTGGGACGATTTACAAGGGCTTGTTAAAATTTCTAAAAAAATGATTGAGTATGGTCATGGTAGCGCAGTGGTCGAATATGCACATGAGGACGGCAGTCAGGAAAAAAGTGACAAAGAAAAACTAAGACATTTTGTTTATCATTACGAAGATGGCGACAGGAAGCCGGGTAGGGCCCTAAAAGAAAAACTAGCACAGTATGTGGGTGAGTCTCAATATCGAAGGGACTCTTTTTTAACCCCACCCCTTCCCTCCCCTAAAGGGGAGGGAGAATAAGTGCATCGGTTAAACCGCCGTTCCACTGTGTTATGTTGGGGCTTAAAATCCTCACGTACGGAGGTAGATTTTTAACCCCACCCTAGCCCTCCCCTAAAGGGGAGGGAATAAGAATTTAAATGTGGGGACCTGCGGTCCCCAAACCCCAGCAAAGGGGTTTCACCCCTTTAAATCCCCAAGACATGGCATGCATCCTTTTTGGGGTTCTAGGGGCCTTTGGCCCCTAGTCTGGGGTTCGGGGACCGA
>Ga0172376_10004098_pt1 | contig 16771 bp, 18 predicted proteins | sample Lak35m_FD_121114 | JGI IMG/M metagenome (GOLD analysis project Ga0172376, IMG submission 121114) | Freshwater microbial communities from Kabuno Bay, South-Kivu, Congo - kab_092012_35m | ecosystem: Environmental > Aquatic > Freshwater > Lake | place: Democratic Republic of the Congo: South-Kivu... | reverse complement strand
CATCACATTCGTCGGTCATTACTGGCGGGTGGGTGAGATGCAGCCGCTGAGTCCGCGGGTCGTCTGCGTCGACTACAGTGCCGGCAAGGGCGGACCACTCGCCGCGTACCGGTGGACCGGTGAAACGGAACCAGACCGCGGCCATTTCATCGCGGTAGAAGCGTGATTTTGGCAGATGTTGCCCAATGAGGACGGGCTTCTACTGTGATATGCGGGTCATCCCCACAAGCCACATTAGTACGGTCTCCGATGATGCATTCTTGGGCGGTTGCTACCGACCCCAGTTGCATGCAACGGACCCTGCCAGAGCGCGTCGAGCAGAGAAGGCCTGCAGCCTTCTTGTTCGGTTTTTCGTCTCCTGGCGGGATTACCCGACAAGACACGAAGAGCGTGGTAACGCTACACAACGCTCCAGCGTGTAAGTTCGAGAAGCACTCGAACATCCGCTGGGATGCAGTTGCATCTGGTACATACCGTACACCAATCAAACGTAGCTTACGCTACACAGACGCGCCGTCAGTTTCCCGCAAGGAGCTGACGGCGCGCCGACGTTACCGATCGTTACCGATCGTTACCGATCGTTATCGAGGTGCCTGAACGGGGTCAAAATGTCAAAACCGCCCGGGCACACTGGTGCCGGGCGGTTTTGCGTTGGTGGGACTGTTCGTAGGGAGTGATGCGCCGAGGGGCGCGTGAACTCAGTCGGAAACGGTTTTGGGCCGGGCGATGCAGCCGTCGAACTCGGTGTTGGCGATGAGCTCGTCCGATTCGGCTTTCGTCAAGAACTTGACGTTGGGCTGCGCGGCGAGTTTCTCCCAAAAATCAGCGTTCGCCTCGGCGAACGAAGCTCGGGACGATCCGCTCCGGGATACTTTGGAGGAGGTTTTCTTGCCTCGAGTCGTCTTTCGTTTACGTGGTTTGGACATTGGGGGCCTTTCTGATGATGCGGTTTTTGGGTCGCAAAAACCTTGTTGGTGTATTCTCACTATGACGGCGAGGTTGCGGAACACACACCATGGGTGGGCACGTGGCGCCACCTGACCGCGTGGTATGTCGTATCGGCATGGCGCTTGTGTGGCGGTACACGAACACGACCCCCCGTTTTCTTGCGAAAACGGGGGGTCGTTGTGTTCAGATACTGCGCTCAGGAGTCGACCTTGTACTCTTCCCCATCCTTACGATGCGAGTCGAGTCGGCGGGCCGCATTCACGAGGCGCTCTGGTTCGTGGTATTTGCTCCAACGATCCGGGCGCCAGAGGGCGGCGACCGTGTCTTTGTACGTGCCGTACGCGGTGGCCGGTTCGGTCACGCGCGGGGTGTCGTACGAGTCGGTGCTCTCCCCGATGAACGCGCTTTGACACACCCAGCGGGGGGCGAGTATAAGCGCGGAGAAACCGTACTCGTCAGAGGCGAGACGGTCATCCCATGAGTGTTCGGACATTCCGAACGGATCGGGACCGGCAATTTGGAACTTTGCGAGCATCACCAGCGCGGCGGGGTGGCGTACGCTACCAGAAACGGAGACGTAACACCACTCTTCACCCGCAGGCGAGGAGTCCACCGAAGGGTCAGCCAGCTCCAGAAACGCGAGGCGGGCCTGGGAGTACAAATCGTCGCTACGCAACGCCTCCCGTGCCGCCGTCTCGGCCGCCACGATGCGCCCGACGAGCCTCTTGGCGCGCGTTTTGGCGATCGTGTTGGGTGGTTCGACATCGAACCGGTCCGCGGTCTTGAGCAGTAGGCCGGCTTGCTTGTACCGTGAAATCGCGGTACTGAGCGAAACTTGCTCTTGCTCCAGCGTACGCAACGTGCGGCGGGCTTGCTTGAAGGCGCGTGGCGAACTGGACATACCCAGAAACGCCGCTAACCACGAGAAACGAGCGGAACACCACTCGGTTTCGCAGAACGTGACGATGCCGACGATGAGCAGGAAGAACGCAGCCACCGAGGCCGCCGAGATGACGAACACCAGGGAGTGCGCAAGCACTCCTTGGGGGCTGACCAGCGTTTCGTTGGTCTCGTCGTCGGGTATGTACACCGCTAGGATGTACACCAGCGTCGAGGTGGCCAGGTACAGGCCGGATAGGGCCAGGAACGAGCCGCGGTCGCGGACGTTGAAGTGGAAGAAATCTTTCAGATTCTCCACGTATTTTTTCTTGAAACTCACTGCGACCTCCTTTCCGAGGGCGAGGTAGGTTGAATGGATACGTTCCCACCTTTGCCGCTCGGCCCCGGGAGAGAACCGGCGCTCAAGGACGGCGCACCTCGTCAAATCCGAGTTCGGTGAGGGTGTCGCGGCCAAAAACGTTGAGCACCACCTTCACACGCAGGCGATCTGGATAGACCTCGGCGACGTTGCCAAGGAAACCGGCGAACGGTCCCGTCTGCACCCGCACCGGCTCGCCCGCTTGGTACGAATCAACCGGACGCGCCTTCGTTGAAGACATCGTGGAGGCGAGCATCGAGGCGACCTCGGCATCGGTCATCGGGGCGGGCAACCGGTCACGCTGCCCTTGGCCGGCGAAACCGGAGATACCGGGCGTGTAGCGAATCGCCGCCCATGCCTCCTCGTCGAGGAGGCAGCGAACGAAGAGGTACCCCGGATAGCGTTTCTGCGCGACGATCTTCTTCTTCCCGTTGCGCAACGTCGAGACCTGGTCGGTGGGGAGCAGTACCTCCAGAATTCGGTCGGCCAGACCCAAACTGGCGGCCCGCGACTCGAGTGCTTGTTTCGCCTTCAACTCGTGCCCGGTGAGCGTGTTGACCACGAACCAACGACCTTTTTCGGGACGCGCGATGGTTCCTGGGGTGTGGTCGTGGGGGTCTGTGGCCATGCGGTGAGACGGTGCTTGTTGCGGGGGAGGTGGCACACGGGCGTATGCCTGGCAACCCCTTGGCGGTCACCATTAATAGTACGAATATAATAGTACGAATATACGAACGAAAGGAACACCATGGGTGCACATAGCATCACCACATACGTCCACACCGAGGCGACCCTTCAGGAGGCGTGGGAGCAACTTCAACGCGATGCGCGGCGCGAGCACGGCAACGATCCGTACTCTGGTACGTTCGCCACGTGCAGCGGCGTGACCTTAGCCGGTGAGGCCATGGGCCGTACCGACGCCGAGGCGGCAAGCAACGCGATATTTCTCCACACCGCGCCACCCGCCCGGTTGGTCGGTAAAGTGAAACACTGCACCGCCCAGAAGTGGGGTCCGGCTCTGGCCATACCGGTGCTCGACGGGGAACAGGCGGGATGGCGGCGTCGGAGCGTACAAGCCGAACTCGCCACCCTCACCGTCCCGTCAACTCTCGAACTCATCGAACTGGCGCACCAAACACTCACGCTCCCGTCCGGGAGTTGGATCGAGAACCCAGAGATCGTGGACGACGCGGTACGAACCAAGAAGCGGGTGGCGCGCGCGAGCGGTAAATCGAGCATCACTTACCGCCTCGAATCAAACTCGGTCCGACTGGACGGGGCGACGTACGGCACCGAGCGCGAGGCGATCGAGGCGGCGAATACGATCCTGGACCGTGAGTTGCAGCGCGGCCACCTTCGCGAAAACGAGAAGATCACCGTCGTGCCGGTGCGCAGCAAAGGCGGAGGTCACACTACGGTTGGAATCGAACTCATGAAACGGCGCATCAAGTACACCGTCGAGGTCGCCACGCCACACGCAGGAGCCGGGGCGGTGGGATGGTACTTTTTCGCAATGGCAGCGAGTTGAACCACATGCACACGGTCCAGGATCGTATTCGCCGCGAGGCCGAGGATCCGGGGATCTCGCTGCGCGAGAAAGTCACCGAGAGCGTCGAGACCCTGTCGACCTGGGCGGGAGACTCGCCGCACTTTGGCAGCCTCGCAGAACTCGAGGCCGTCGGAGAGTTCGCGATGCGCTGTATCGACTGGAGCGACGTGCTTTTCTATGTCCACCGCACCGGATCTGGGCGGCCGTTGCTCGACACAAACTCCATCGAAACGCTGGTGGAGATCGCGAAACGAGTCCGGGCGAACGTGCTCGATGCCGAGTGCGGCGAGCACTTGCGTGGCGAGACGCGGGTAGAAGCGCGGCGAACTCTCGGCCTGGGCGAGATGAGCGAACCATGGGAGTACTACGCCGTAGCCGTCGAGGCGGAGGTCTGGGAGGATCTGCTCGCACCCGTGGCGGTGCGGCTCGCCCGGCAACACCGAGTCGTCAGCGACGACCATGGTAAGGCGCTCGTACACGCACCTGCGTGGTTCGCGGCGCTGGCCGAGGCGAGCGAACTCTTCGAGCGGTGCGAACGCATCGAACCAGCCGCGAGCGACCATGACATGCTGCACGGCGCGCTCGCGCTTTGGGAGCCATGGCGAGATGGGCACGTGATGTTCTCGTACTCGCGCGCTTTGCGGGCGGTCGGGGCCGTTTGGCGTAAAGAGACGCGAACGCCTCGCTGCACTGGACGCTTGCCCAGTATCGGGTCTGTTGCACCGTCACACCCATGCGGATCGGAGTAAAACGAGGTATCGCCCTTGCCACTCTGCTCGTGTGGGGTGGGCTCGGTCTTTGGGTATTAGGGAGGGACGCTACGTTCACGGAGGCCGAAACGATCGAGGCGGTGAACCGCGAGTTGGCGAACCCGGGGTTGGTGTGGGCCCGCGAAGACATGTACCTCAACAGCCTCGAAATGTGGCGGCGACCATGCCCCACCTGCCCACCGGGACGGTTGCTCGGAGGTGAGACCGGCCTGCCTGTGTGGGAGAATCCCGAGCGAATTCGGATCTTGGGCGTCGGGGATTCCTTCGCGGTCGGATCGGGCCTGTTCGACGCGAATGCCCGGTGGGGGGCGCGGCTCGAACAAGTTCTCTCACGGCGACACGGCGAAGGAACCTTCGAAGTGGTCTCAACCGGGGAGAGCGCGGTGAGCGCATTTGCCTACACGAAGTGGCTCGAGGCAATCGAACGCGGCGACTACTCGTGGTTCACGAACGACGAAACCGGTGCGTTGCGGGGCAAATTCGACGTGATCATCATCGGTCATATTGGGAACGACGTCGTGTACTCCCCGGGGGATGCGTACTTGGATATACCCGACCTGGAGATCATTCCATGGGACGAACAGACTGCCGTGCTTCAGAAGGGAGGCGCGAACCCCAACTGGGAAGCATACACCCAACTGCCCGAACGCATGAAGGCGGCGGGAGGCGGGGCAGCGATGTTGGTGGCGCCCATGTACTCCAATGGCGTTGATGAGGCGTTCGGAGACCCGCGTATACAGCCTTTATACGAAGCGGCCGGGTTTGACATCGTCACTATGTCGCGAAGCGCAGCATGGACGAATGAAGCGGGACCGGAACGATCCCGGGTGAACCCGGCTGACTTACACCCTGGGCATGGTTTTTACACGGTGGTGGGCGAAGACATGGCGGATGCGGTCGAGACGGCGGTAGGTCCAGCTCGCATCGCTCGAGCTAAAACCCGCGGCGGGGAAGTGCGGCGAGCGTTGCTCACCTCGCACCTCAGCGTCGGTCTCAAAGTGGTGCACGACACGAACGGCGTCAGCGTCGCATGGGACGGGGATGGGTGGTTGCCCGACACGTTCCCATGCCTCGCTGCCGCAGGTCGGAGCGAGGGTTCCTACCTCGATTGCGGATCGTATTACTACCAAGGCTCGCGCATCCCCGCCCAGCACCTGCCTTGCGCCACGCTCGGGCGGCCACACATGGTGCTGGCCTTCGCGACCGACCGGGAGGGTCGGGCGACCATTACAAACGGCGCCGGTAGCGAGACCGCGTTGGAGGTGTACGGCTACCAGTACGGGATGATAGACGTCGAAATTGCGCCGGTGGCACGTCTCGTGGCGGGTGAGACGGGAAGCATCGACGTGCACGGAGAGGTCGGTTTTGACGGGATCTTCGTCGCCGAAGTCGGCAAAACCACGTGCATGTACGAGGAGGGGGACGACGGCATGGTCGGACCGTTCCAGTTGTACATCAGCGAACCCAAGAAATGAAACCTTAGAACGCTCGGACGGGACGCACCAACAAGACCACATCGCGGGCATCAAGATTGAACTGGGCTCCGGCGAGAAAATACTGCGACCATGCTCCCACCGGCTCGATCTCGGTCGAACTCCAGTAGAAATCGGGATCCATGTCGAGAAACCGGCGGGCGGCGTACACCTGTGCGAGTTCGTCCTTGGACGCGAGAAACCAGTCGTCGAACCCACCCTGTTCGTACGCCGCTGCGTACGCCGCCGCTGAACGCTCGACATCGGGGTCGAGCGCTACAATGTCTGCAGTGTTTCCCGCACCAGCCCCAAGGCCGGTGTCGTCGGCCCCGACGATTGCCGTGGCGAGATGTGCGGGTGAGACCCAGGTACGGGAAGCCTCGGCGGATTTCGACGCGACCTCAAGGTACGTGCAGCGGGTGCTGCGATCCGCTCCGCATGGAAACGGCGAAGTGGCGACGTAGACGACTACACCACCGGCTGGGCCGGTGTCGCCGAGCGCGTACCGAGCAGGCGGCGGGGCGGACGTTTCAGCACAGGCAGTGAGCAGCAGCAGGACGAACAGCGCGCGACGCATAGGTTGGACGGTCATCGGTGCGGAGCGGGACGCACTGAACCGCTCTCCTGACTGGGTGAAGCGGGTGCGCACCGTCATGTATATGCCTGCTGACGGGAAAAACCGCGATCGGATGGTGCTGCGCGGATTCGCCATCGTGGCGCTGACCTTGTGCAGCGTGTTTGCCGTATGGGCGTGGGGGCAGAGCGGGACAATGGATGAGGCGCGCGAAGTCGAGGAGGTGAACGAGGCAATAAGTGACCCCGAACTTGTCTGGGTACGCGAAAAACTCCATTACGGCGGGCACGAGACGCTCCGCAGACCTTGCCCGCACTGCCCTGAGGGGGTGCTACTGGGAGATCGCACGGGTCTGGCGACGTACACGAACCCGGAGCGAATACGCGTGCTCGCCATCTCCGACTCGTACGCGGTTGGGGCGTACCTTCCCGATCTTGCTGCGCGTTGGTGGGTGCAGTTGGAAGACGCCCTCGACGACGCCACCGCCGAAGGCACGTTCGAAGTGGTGGGCGTCGGACGAAGCGGGGTGAGCGGCTACTCGTACGCTGCCTGGGTGGAAGCGATTGCGGCTGGCGACTTTGCGATGTTCGCCAACGACGACAGCGGCGTGCTGCGCGGCGGATTCGACGTGATCGTCATCGGACACGTCGGGAATGATTCAATTACTGACGTTGCAGACGGGGAAGCGGCGCCGCGGCGGGTGGGAACTGCTGGGGTAGTCGACTGGGCGACGTACGAACGTGTTCCGGCGAGGATCGCGGCGGCGGGGCGGGGAGCTACGCTGTACCTTGCACCATTGTACAAAGGTAGGGACGAGACACGGATCAAACAAATCTACCGCGAGCACGGATTCCATGTCGTCGCCATGGACCGCAGCGAAACAATACAACGACGCCACGACTTACGCGACTTGATCGTACTCCCCGTGGACGGACACCCCAATGGGGCGGTGTATCGTGCAAACGCCGAGGACATCGCGGCGGCGATGCTCGCCACGCTCGACCGCGGGAGACTCGCCGCGGCGACTTTGGGGGCGCGGCCGGCGGAGCGGCCATTCCTCGCCTCGTACATGCCCACCACACTCGACGTGTCCGTGGACGGTGTAGGACGATACGCGACGATCCGCTGGACAGGACGGAGCGGGATGCACCCGTGCCTGAACGCGGGGGCCGAGGACGTGGGTGGCATGCTCGAATGCGGAACGTACTTCGTGCGCGGGGAGAAGGTCCCCACCCAGCACACACCGTGTGCGGCGATGGGGCAGCCGTACATACAAATCATGATCGACCGGAAGTACGATGGTCAAGTCGTCGTTTCAATGCTCGACGCAGAGGGGACCGGGTACGAGGTGTATGGCTATGGGTACGACCCGGAAGGGTTTGCGGTCGTGGCACGCATCGGTGCGCTGACACCGGGGGGTGAACTTGGTTTCATGACCACCGAAACACTGCGCGGGGTGCTGATAACCGAGACCGGACGGGTCGGCTGCGAATGGGGCGGCGAATCGGGGGGCGTGATCACACCGTTCACCCTCCGCTTCGAACGCGGCGCTGGGTGAAATCAGCTCACACGCGCGGGGTCTCGACGAACTGCTCGGCGTAACGCTGGGCGGCATCGAGCGAGGCGAACCAGAACGTCTGTTGATACGCACCGAAATCGAGAACCACGTACCACGCGGGCTGGGTTATGCCCTCGCTGGACCACTCCTCAAACACCGGACCTTCGGCGAGAAACGGGACGCTCACCACGAATCACACTCCACCTCGGCGAGCGCTTGCAGAGAGGAGAACACGTCAAATCCGTCGTTCATCGTGGCTGACTCAAAATCCTCGGCGGCGTCGATCCTCGTGTACGTACCGGCGGCAAGCGCGGCACGCAGTGCGGAGAAACGCTCGATCGCCTCGCCCAAACTCTCGTACAGATGCAACATGGTGGGCTGAATTTCGGATGGATACGCGGCGAACTCGGCTGGAGTTGACATGGAAACCTCGTGCATTTCTTTCTCTGGGCTCTCGCACCTCACCAGGTGCGGTGAGGTGATTATATGATTGTTCCCTTGTATTGTGCCGTCGGGAACGTGGTGTGGCACACCCGCACAACGCGGGCGTAACGCAGCGCGGCCGCCCCCGACGAATCGCATCTTTCGATGCTCATCGCCGGAAGCGGACGCGTGATACTTGGTTGGGCTACCTGCGGGCCAACTCTTCGGAGGCTTCCTTGATCAGCTGCAGCAACTCTTCGTTGCTGAGCGTGGCAAGGTCGCTCGAGGGGTCGACTACCGGGGTGGTAGCGGGGGTGGTGGGTTGAGTCCCGAGGTTGAGGCCTCGCAACGTCCCGATTGGCGCTTCACCGTCTGAGGCCTTGCGGCACTCAATCTTCCTCGAGGCATTGCTGCCGGAGGGAGCGGTGTAGATGCACCAGGAGAACTCGGTCGAGTCAGCCGACAATGTCGCCTTGACGTCCACGATGTACTGTGGATTCGTCGCGGTTCCAATCGTCAGTCGCATCGAGCCTGGCTCCGTGGGCGTGATCTCGTAGATCCTCGACGCGGTGGCCTGGTCGGCCGAGGCGTCGATTTCCGTCAGCCAAGTCAAGTCGCTGGTGTACGCAGGGGTCAGGGCTTGCACGATTACTCGGTGCGAAACCTCGTTTATCCCCTTGTACAGCGTCGCCTTGGGCAGAACGCCGTAGGAAGCCGCATCGGCCGGGACTTCGAAGTACGCGGTGATGTTGCGGCCGTTGCCATAATTGGTCAAGGGCGTCACCATCGCGATCGAGCCGTCGGCACGGTACAGGACGAACTCGGAAAAATTCTCCGAATTGACGTCGCTCTGCTCCTCGCCGTTGATGACATTGGTCGCCTCGTACGGAGTGTTGCGCTTGAGGCACTTCTCCTTGTTGAGGTTTCCAGCGCACCAGTATCCGGCACGTTCGTTCAGCGAAGCACGAAGATCTCGAGCCACCTTGTACGGCAGCACCGCGACATCGTACTCACCGGGAGTCGCCTCTTTGTCGTACGTCAGCGTTCCGCTGACGTCGTACAAGAAGACACCGGCTGGCAGCGTGATCGGGTTCATGCCACCCCTGCGGAAGGTCGCTGGCACGATCATCAACGGCTTCCCGTCTTTGATCATGAAGCGAACGTCCTCGAGGGCGACGGAGACGCCGGGCTTGGCTTCTGCGAGTTTCTTTCGCAAGTTCGTCGAGAAGTTTCCGTCAATCGAAGGAACCAGGCCGTTGAAGGCCGCCTTCGACATCTTGTTCTCATCGTCGATGCACACGACCTGGGTCGTGTACTTGCGGCCGAAACGGTCGCTCCTTCCCATGCCGCCGAGGCACCATGCGGGCTTGCCGTTCGCGCGAGTGTACTGGGCCGGTGTCGTCGAGGAGATCGAGACATCGTTCAGCAACTCGAGTGCGATGCGGTTGGCCTGCACGGAGTTCGGACGAACCAGGTACTCGGGATGGGACTCTGTCGACTCAGACACGTTCGTCGCGATTGCTCGCAAACTATCGTGACCGTTTCGCCAGGCTTGTGAACCGAGCAACCCCACGCCGGGGACCAGCAAGTTCACCGAACCGAACACCACCAGAAGGGTGGCGACGATGCGGGTCTTGCGGACCTTGACTGCGTGCGCTTTCTTCGGTTCCGCGTCCCACGGCTCATCCGCGGTAGCGGCGAGGCCGAAGAGGACGATCCCGAGCAGGATCATGCCGAAAATCGGCAACAATGCCAGCACCCACGCGGGGGTGGATGCCTTGACAACGTTCCATACGTACGTGCGGAGCCAGAGCTCGCCGTAGACGTAAGAGACCGTGCCAAGCGCGACCGAAGTCGCAATGACCGCGGACCAGATGATGGTCCGCTTTTTACGGTTGGTACTCATGGTTTGTGATTCTCACTTTCGTGTAAGTGCGGTAAGGCCGCACGCCTGATACCCGTACACCGTGTGTGCGGGAGCACCGTACGCCAGTGGAGCGCGGTGTCTGCACCGCCGCATTCGATGCGGGTTGGGCGTACCCTGGGGATGCCCGCGTGGGTGGTGGGGTGGCAAGTGGCAAAACCAAGGCGGGGTGGGACGGTTGCTACGTATGCGCAGCAACGCTTTCCTCCCCGCCGTGGTGCTTACCGCGGGAGCCCTCCTTGTTGGATGCGGCGACACCCATATTGACGCCGGCGTTGGCGACACCCGCGACGGGATCACGGTTACCGCGGTCGGCGAGGCGGAGGCGACACCGGACACGCTACGCGCCAGCCTCACCGCGAGCGGGACCGGCACGACCAGCGAAATCGCACTCGAGAACGCGAACCGGGCTGCGGCGGCCGTACGCGAAGCCTTGGATGATGCCGGCGTGCCAGAGAAGGACTACAGCACCCCTGGCTTGTACGTGAACCCTGAGTACAACTACACACAGCGAGGCCAAGAACTCATCGGATACCGGGCCACCCAGGTTTTCGAGGTCGTATTTCGCGACATCGAGAACGCCGGGGGTGTCCTTGACGTGATCGTCGCAAAAAGCGGGGACGGGGTGAGCATCAACGGGACGAGCCTTGAGGTGAGCGACACGGGCGGAGCGGTAGAGGCGGCGCGCAAAGATGCCGTAGCCAAAGCGAAAGCAAAAGCCGAGTCGTACGCCGACTTGCTCGACGTGGAGATCGGTGAGGTGCGGTACGTACAAGAAACCTCCGCCCCGGGCGGGATGGTCTTTGACGGGCGCGTCTCGGCGGCGCCGAAAGAAGCAGGCACCGAGATCGACCCGGGCACCCAAAAAATCACCGTTGCGGTCGAGATTCGTTGGTCGCTGCGCGACTGAGATAAACGAAACCGGCGGGCGCTGAAAACCTCACTTGCTCCCTATTGGGTGCCTTGTTGCTATTCCTTCCACGGCCGTGGACAGTGGTACGTGACCGACGCCACGCGCGTCAGGAGAGATGTATGCGCACCAATCTAACCACCCGCATCACACGCGGCTTTGCCGCGATGCTCGTCGCACTCATGTTCAACACCGGGGTATCCCCGGTACTGGCTGACGAGGGTGATGATACCAGTACCACCGTGGCCCAACGACCGGGGCGGCGCGAAGATGCTGCAAACGACGAGAAGCGAGAGGCCGTCAAGACCGAACGAGAAGCGAAACGAGAGGCCGCCAAGACCGAACGAGAAGAGAAGCGAGAGGCCGTCAAGACCGAACGAGAAGAGAAGCGAGAGGCCGTCAAGACCGAACGAGAAGAGAAGCGAGAGGCCGTCAAGACCGAGAGAGACGAGAAGCGAGAGGCCGCCAAGACCGAACGAGAAGAGAAGCGAGAGGCCGTCAAGACCGAACGAGAAGAGAAGCGAGAGGCCGCCAAGGCCGAACGAGAAGAGAAGCGCGAAGCGGCAGCAGTCGAGTTGCGCCAGTGGGTGACGGCCCGAAAAAAAATCCAGAGTACCCGCGCCAGCACCATACGCGAGGCACGTGAAACGCTGGTTGCCGCGGTGAAAGAGGCGAAGGGCGATCGCACCAAAGTGCGCGAGGCCCAGGAAGCATTCAAAGCCACAGTCGCCGAAGCTAACGCAACGGCGACTGCCGCAATCGAGGCACTCGGACCGCGACCTACGTTCAAAAAGTAGCGCGGGTGCGTTCACGGCTGACGTAAACTACGGCAGAGTATCTCAGTCCCGACTGCGTTGTGCGACTCCCTCGGGGGTTGCCGAAACTGTTGTGCGCGGAACACGATATTGGTGGGTGCCGTATTGGTTGCGGCGCGTGCTCCCTGGGCTCCGGGTCGAGTAGCGAAACGGGAGAGGCTTGATGTGGCGGACCTCGTTGAGTGCCGGAGGGGAAACCACACCATCTTGTGCATGGTGGTGGAGGATCGCGAGGCGGCGCTCTCGGCGCACGAGGCACAGTTCCGTGCCGCCGGGCTGGTCAGTTTCTGCCGACGGCCGCATCTGCGACCCACCACAGCGCTCCTTTTCCTCGCCGCGGCGGTCATCGCCGTCGAAGCCGTGTACTACCTTCCGCTACCCGACGGGGGGCGCATCCTTGGCTTGCTACTCGCCGCGGCTGCGGCGATCGGAGCTGGGGTCGTGTTGCGGCGCTTGGAACACCGAGTGGAGCGGCCTGCGGCGAGAGGATTGGCGGAAGGTGGGTTCATTCTCGCACCAGCCGTGATCGCGGGGATGATCGGAAACTGGGGGGACGCGCTTGAAGTGGGGATCCTCAACGCGTTCCTCCTCGCTGGATACGGGGTGGAGGAACGCATCGGGGCGCGCTTCGTGTTCATATGGGCCGTGCGCTTTGCGGTAACACACCTGCGGGCGGGGTGGCGCAGCTTGTACCGGGCGGTACCACTGCTCACCGTCGTGCTGCTCGCCTTGTTCTTTGCCGCCGAGACATGGCAGGTGGCGGCACGGGCGAGCTGGCCAACGCTTGCAATCCTCGGGATGCTGCTTGCGGGCGGCACGATGCTGCTGGGCGGGCTATCCTCAACTGACCTCACCGCAGGTTCAAAAGACGGGTTGCGCACGGTGGAGCGGTGGAACATTGCGGCGCTCGCCGCGGTAGCCACCGGGACGCTCTCGACGATGGCGGCGGGGGCGTTTGCGATACTTCTCACGATCCTTGGGGCGTTGCTGATGCCGCAAGCGGTCGTGGAGTCCTGGACCGGGGTCGAGGATGTGGGGGTCTACCTCGGCGGGCCAGTCTCCGTTGGAATCGGGGTAGCGCTTGGCAAAACGGTGCTACTCATCTCCGCGATCGCGGCGTTCGTCTGCTCGGCGACGCTCGGCGCAAGCGAGGCGTACCAGGCGCTCTCTACCGAGGCGTTGCGCGACGAGATCGACGGCTTGCTGCGCGAGCGGGAACGATACCTTGCCTTGGTCGCTGAAGGGCACGCGAATCAGTCGTAGAGTGCTTTACACGCCGGGACCAACTCGGCGGTGAAGGCGATACCTACCGATTCGCTCTTGAACGAGTCAACCCATGCGTCATGGGCTTCCGTCAAGTAGTTGGCAAAAGCAGCACCGGACTTGAACCCGTGTTTTTTGATCACCGCAAGAGCACCTTTCTCGTTTGAAGCGGTGGAGAGATCTTCGGCGATTTTGGCGATCATCTCGGCACGCTGTTGGAAGTATTCTTGCAGTTCGGCGCGTTTGCTGTAGTTCATCGTCAAAGGAATACCGTTGACGGTGGAGCCGGTGTTGAGCGTTCCGATGGCGGCGAGCAGATCGGCGTGTGCTTCATACATCGCCGCCTGGGCGGCGAGGGAGGCAGACTCCCTTTTTATTTCTTCCGGACCGAAGAGCGATTCGTCAGCGTCCTGACCTATAGCGGCTGCGAACTCCTGCATCGTATCGGACGCATCCATGCACGCGGTCATCGTAGCCAGATAGTAGACGGCGTCAAATTCGTACGTGGCGCCATCGCTGGCGTCGATACTGATGCGTTCACTGTTGGCTAAGGGGCTCTCTGCGCCGTTTCGTGCAGCCATGTCATCCTCGGGGTCGGTGAAGATCCCGAAGTCTTCGTCGCCCGTCTGCTCCCCATCCGCCGGGGTCGACTGTGCGCCCTCGGCCCGCTTCTCTCGGTACTCAGAGACCCCCGCTTGCAGCCCGGAAATGAGCGCTATTACGAGGACGACGACAAGAGTCAGCTTTTTCTCTTTTCCTTTAAGGCGCGAACCGAGCGTCTCCTCCTTGGGGGGATGCGGCACGTGGTTGGGTCGTTGCGCCCACGCTTCTGTGGGACGGGCGGGAATTGGGTGCGACTGCTCCGGGAACACTCTGGTGCGTAGTTGCTCCCATGTTTGCTGTGGGTTGGGCTGCACGCCGGGAGCGGAACCTTCTCCTGCCTGGGGTGTGTCCGCACCCACCCAAGGTTGTGGTGTAGATGCGGTGTGTGGGGCATGCGACTGCGGCAGCCACGATGGCGCGGCGGGAGCGGCGTCTGATGGTGCGGGATCATACGAAGTCGGCGGTGGTGGGACGCGCTGTGGGGCAGTGTCGTCCGTGTACTGCCGACCGTCGCGCGCGATGTGCTCGGTCCAGGCAGCGCCGTTCCAATAGCGGGACTGGCCAGCGACATGCGGATCTTCGTACCATCCGGCCGGAACTGCAGGAGCCGAGACGACCGGCCGTACGTGTTCGCTCCACGCGGACCCATCCCACCAGCGTTCGGTGTTTGGGTCGTATGGATCGTCGTACCAGCCTTGCGATGGGTTGGGCATGGTCCGTATTGTCATCCAAGACAAGCGTCGGGCAAGATATCAAGGGTGGTGCACGGAGAGCGGCTCACGGCGTGGCAGAATCATGCCGCCAGGCGTTCCAAATCGCGCCAAAGATGACGGCGCTGGCGAACACGTACGTCCACCAGAGCAACGCGAAGACTGAGGCAATCGAACCGAACACCGCATTGGTGTCCAACAGCGAAAACCAGCCGCGGAGCAGCCTCCCGGAGAGATCGCCGACGGCGACGGCGAGGACCGCACCGGGGAGCTGCTGCTTGAACGGGAGGGTACACTTGGGGAGGCGGACGTACAGCCAGGCAAGCCAGAGGGCCGCAGCAGCGTAGCCGAAAAAACTCACCGTTTTCGCCGCGGCGAGGGCAACGGCACCATCGCCGTAGAGCGAGCGCGCCACGCGACCGCCTGCGGTGAGCGCGAGAATCGAGAACAGGAGCACCACCATGGAAGCGCACGCGAACCAGGCGGCGCGCAAGCGTGTCGCGACCCAACCACGGCGCTGGGAGGCGGGGGTGAAGATGACGTCGAGCGAGCCGGCGAGCGAGACGAGCACCCGCGACGCGCCGTAGAGCGAGGCGAGAAGACCGAAAGTGAGCGTTGCGCCACTCGATGATTCGAACAACTCATCCACCAAGTCGAGCACCGGTGTCTCCCTGCCGAGCACACGGATGATGTGGCGCTCAAGGAAACGTTCGACATCGGAGGCGAGCACCACACCGAGAAGGTGCTCAAGGACGCCGAGCCCGGCGACGGCGACGAGGAGCAGCGGAAGCGCCGAGAGCACGGCGAACAAGGTTAGTTCGGCCGCCATCGCACCACCGCGGTGTTCGCGCCAGCGGCGGTACAGCGAAGGAATGGAGAAACGGCGGGGCACGGCGAGGACGGTCAGGGATGGGTGTACGGCGGCATTCTGGATGGTGCTTCGCGCGAAACGGCGAGGACGGGGATTGATCAACCCTCGATGAAGATGCATTCGCCAGGGCAAGCGTCCGCGGCGGTGCGTACTTGTGCGGCGAGACGATCGGGGACCGCGGCAGTCTGCTGACCACCGCCCGGATCGTTGCAGACGACGCCGTCATTCACCACGTACGCGATCCCGTCTTCGAGCATTGAGAACACCTCCGGGGCGTAATCGGTGCAGAGCCCGTCGCCGGTGCAGAGATCTTGATCGATCCAGACGCGCATATGTGGTACCGTCCCGGGACCGAAACGGTCGGCATATATAGAATCGCCCCGTTGAACGGTACTTTGAGGGGTCTCTTTGTGTACTGGGGAGGCGGATCAGGCGCCCAATTGTCTACCGACCTTCTTCTCAGCCGCTGACAGGTATGCGTCAATCATGGGCTCTATATGCTTGCTCTGGCCCTTACAGAGCAGTTCCTGGGCGACCGAGAGGAGCGTGACGTACCGCGTGGCGGCCATAACTGCCCAGAAGTACACCTCGTCTTCGGACATTCCGAACTGCGCACCGTCGAGTTGGGGGCCGAGGAAACCCTCCAAATCTTCGACGGTCAGATCGGATAGAGTACCAACCACTTCCCGGGAGACGCGTTTGCGTTGCGCGGAGGTCTTGGCCGCGATCATCATCTTGCAAATCCTGTTCGAGGTGGAGAACATCCACGGATCTTGGGAGATTTCCTCAACCACCTTGAGGTGCCCGGCGGTCAGATCGAAATCAAGACCGGCGTGCACATCTTTTGCTATGTACAGCATCACGCCCGACGTGTACGAATAGTAGCGCCGCTCCTTCTTCGACGCTGCCTGGACCGGGGAGGCCGAGCCGACGACGAGCAACACAGCGAAGATGAAAGCGAGCGGACGGCGGAGACGGTTTACGAGGTGCATGGATAAAATAGCGTCCAAGGCGGGGGTGGCTCCCGCCATTATTCAGTCCTTGGACGGCGGAGTGGTGCCGGGGAGCTGATCGGGGCACTCGGCGAGCATCAATCGGTACGCGATGCGCAGATCCAGCACGT
>Ga0172376_10004097_pt1 | contig 16771 bp, 18 predicted proteins | sample Lak35m_FD_121114 | JGI IMG/M metagenome (GOLD analysis project Ga0172376, IMG submission 121114) | Freshwater microbial communities from Kabuno Bay, South-Kivu, Congo - kab_092012_35m | ecosystem: Environmental > Aquatic > Freshwater > Lake | place: Democratic Republic of the Congo: South-Kivu... | reverse complement strand
GTAGTTATGTAAATTACTTTCTGCTAATGAACATATTTGAAATAACTCTTTTTCTTCTTGTATATTACCGGCCGCAATCATACCTTTACTAAAAATTTTTAATGCCCATTCAGGTAACTCTCTCACCTTTGATGGTTTAAACCATTTTGTTTCGTGTATAAACCAGTTTGTTAAAGGATGATCTTTATTTAATAATGGTGAAAAATCGTGGAATGCACCTGTAATTTTATTTTTACCCGCTATAACATCAAATCCATAAATTGGGCCGCCATTTGTAAGACCTGGAAATAAACAAACGTGCATCATCCAAAGGCCTTTTGTTTCTCTTGCGTCCACTACATCAACGTGAGCTCGCCTTACATTATCATTTTTCCAAGTACGATTAACCCAACCGGTTTTATTAAAACGGTCCATGCCATCTTCAAAATATTCTACACAATTTAAATCTAAAATATCTATAATGTTATTCTTGCACTGTATAAGATTTTCCCAAATCATTCATTTCCTTAAATAATTCTGTAGCATATTCAAAACATAATTTAGCTTCAGCTACTACATTTATTTTATAAGTATTCATATAATTATTTACGATTTCTCTTATAACTCTTTTTGTTTCTTCTGGTTTTAAAAAAACAAGATACGTATTTGGACCTGGCGTTTTTCTTCGTAACATTTGACCGCCATATAAATCGCCCATATGTCTTACATAAATGTGAGCGTAAAGTTTTTCTGCGTCATCTTTAATTGAATCTAAATGATACATATATCTTAAAGTGCTATCAGTAATGTAAGGTTTTTCTGATTTACCCCACAGTGAGCGAAAGTCGTGGTCTATTTTTTGAGCTCTATCTAAACCTGGTGTTTGTCTAAACAGGCCATTTGCAAAAGCATATTTTTCAAGTGTAGCATAACATTGTAATAAATTAAATAAGTAAATAGCATATAATTCAGGATTAATTTTACCTGACATAAGAGTTTGAACAAATGGTTGAGACTCAGCATTTTTATGTTCATCTATTGTATAGTCTTTAATATCACCAGCCATATTTTTTCCAAAATTCTTTTATATTATTGTAGTTTACATTAAAACTTGCACTTAAAAGTTTCTTGGTTATAATATTTTCTTTTTTATAATTTTTATCATTAGCTTCTTCAATAATTTTAAAACTAGGCTCTTCTTTTGGTATTAGTATAAATTGAGCTATTGGCGTACCCGCTAAAATTGTATGTGTGCCTTCTAAAACATGGCAAAATATAGGAACAGTACCTATATCAGCTATGCCTAATTGAGGGTCATAAAATCCTGTGCATACAGTAAATCTATTATCATCCAAATACATTGGGTGCATTAACAAAAGTTTATAACCTTCAGGTATTCTTGCAGACCAAGGTAAATGTAATTTAACAATTTTTTTCATTGTATTTTTAGGCCAATTTTCAAAAAACGGATAAAAAGAATGTTTAAGATGAAAAGTAACTGGTCTTTTGATATTTGAGCCATCAGCTGTTATAAAATCCCAATATTCGCCACCTGGAGTTCCTACTACCTGAAATTTAATATCTTTATCCAATCGCATAATCCAACCAGAATTATGCCACATTTGTAAACCAGGACATTTAATAGTATGCCTATTATCTTCTTTTTTAAAATTAAGTGTCGCTACCGCCATAAAATTTTCATCATCATCAGGTAAGTCTTTTGATAATGACCCGTGATTTTTAAAATCTTGTGCGGCTTTTTTTATCCAAGATGGTTTATATTCTGATGATCTTATAATAGGCATTGTAGATTCAACGCCTGGATCTGTGCAAATAAAATCTATATTGGGAATGTTTGTTTTTTTCATCATATAATCACATAAAAATAATTATTTTAAAATAACTATACTAACTTTTACTGTCTAGTAATTTTCTTCTAGCTGCTCTTTTTATTAATTCTTCTAATTCGGAATTTTTTGCAAATTGATCATCAGCTGCTTTATTTTTTTTTGCAAGAATTAAAGTTTCATCTTCTTGTTGTTTTAATGCTTGTTCTTCATTTTTTTCAACGCCACCAAAAACATTTACTGTTCTTGTAATTATATCATAACTTAATCTCCAGCTTGAAATATTTTCAGGAATTTCAGCTGCCACAGCCATATTTTGTTTTACAGCTTCTTCACCTGCTATTGCGTTTTCTGAAAAAATTAATCCGTTGTGTATATTAAAATAAGCTATTTTCATATCCTATTTATTGTCTAATACCTCCATAATTCATATCGTTTTGGCCAAAAGGACCCCACCAATTTACTTGCATCATAAGAGGATAGTTAGTCGAGTTTTGTCCACCATGTAAATATGTTCTGGACGCAGGTATACCGAAAACTCCTGTGCCATTTGTAATTACTGAACCTGATGTAATACTTGAAGCACTAGCTATATTAGTATCATTAGTTGTACTTACCAAACTGTCTGCATTAGTTTCACCATATAACACTTTTGTTGTCACAGTGTGATCTGAATCGTTAGGATCAAAACTCCATGAGTATGTTCTAAATGTATCGCCGTCACAGTTATCAGACCAGCCTCCGTGAAATCCTGTTCTACCCCAAGCAAAATAAGGATTTGACCTTGAAGATTTAGTTTGACTTACACTAATAAATTTTCTAGGATTTTCCAAGCTCATACAAAAAGCGTCTAATCCTGGCCCGTAATAATAGTAAGGTGCATGAATCATTCCCCAAGTTCCGTCCCAAGTGTGATTAAATTTTGTGTAATATTGATTACCTTGATTACAATTATATCTAGTGGTTGTTGAACCTTGAAATGATTGAAATGTACCAAATTGTCTGGCTGCACCTGTAATTCCTAAACCTAATCCTACGTTACAGTTAAATACGCCGTAAGTCAATGAGTTACCAGTTGTTTGACCAAATCCTACGTAACCGTTATTTCCTACGACAGTTACCCAATCTTTATTGTTATCTGTTGACCAAGTATCGGTAAAATATTCTGTGTAAGTTAAATTGTCAAAATATTCTTTTATTTTTTGTACAGCATTTAAACATTTAGTTGATTTAAATATTGTAACTGTTTTTGCTGATTCACTGCTTTCTCCTGATGAGTGAACCATAACCAACATTTTATTTTTTTCATTGTATCCTGTACTTACAGCATATGTGTTTGTAACTTCAGGCATATGAGCAGAATAATTATAATATTGAATTTGTCCATTACTGTTATTTCCTGGATTTAATTCTCTTAATGTTTGTCTTCGATTACAAAATAATCTTCTTGGTCTAATACCTTCCGGTAAAACGTGATTTATTTTTGTCCAGCCAATTGTAAATTCCATAGATGATGTTATTTGGTGATATGATTGCCATGTTACATCTCAAGCTCTGGAAACAGTATAATATTGTGCCCAAGGATATTGATCACATTGGTAATTACTTCTATTCCAAATAGTATAAGAAGAATAACTTTGTGATGTTAAATCACCATGTGATATATCAGTACCAAAATCATTATGTGTATAACAGTGCATAGCGTCAGCACAAATACCAAATCTGTGGTGTGTGGTAGAGTGGCCAGTTCCGCCCCAAGGATTTCCTACGCATTTGTGACCTGAGTCAAAAATTCTAAAAGTCCATTGTCCATTTCCGTCACCAGAGTCACCTATCATTCCGTATAAAGGTAATCCTTCTTTACGGTGATCTACCCTCGATTGAAGTAAGTTTAAAAGTCTTGCCATTTTTACTATTTATACTCCTCTTGTAGTTTTTTCATTAAAGCTTTTCGTTCATCTTCTTGTTTTTCAATAAGTGCCAGTTGTAAATCGGCTTTTTCTTTATTTTTTATCGTTTCTTCATTAGATAGTTTGTTTTTATGTTCTAAAGCTTGTTCGTCAGTTTTTTCTACTCCACCAAAAATAACAAGTTCTCTAGTTTTTAAATCTGCTTTTAATCTCCATTGAGCAATGTTTAAAGGAGTTTCAATAGCTAAAGCTTTACCTTGTTTTACCATTGGTTGGCCGGCTTCGTCTTTGTCTGTTAAAATTGATCCGTCGTGTGTGTTAAAATACATTATTGCCATAAATTAAGTACCGTATAGTCCTCCATATGAGTGTTCAGCATTTCCATATTTACCCCACCAGTTAACTTGGAACATAAGTGGATATGAAGTCGATTGATAACCGCCGTGTAAAAAAGTTCTAGATTCAGGTATACCAAAATTACCTGTACCATTTGTAACAACTGAACCTGATTCAATACTTGAAGCTGTTTCTAAATTAGTATCATTAGTTGTAGTTACTAAGCTAGAAGCGTCATTATGTCCCCATAGCACTTTTGTTGTCTTTGTGTGATCTGAATCTGTTGGGTCGAAAGAAAAAGCATATGTTCTGTGAGATTGAGAATCCGTATTATCGCTATGACCACCATGAAATCCTGTTCTGCCCCAAGCAAAATAAGGATTTCCTCTACTTGATTTTGTTTGATTTACGCTAATAAATTTTCTAGGATTTTCTAAGCTCATACAAAAAGCATTTAATCCTACACCATAGTAATAATATGGACTATAAACCATTCCCCAAGTTCCGTCCCAAGTAGTATTAAATTTTGTGTAATATTGAGAACCTTGGCTTGTACCATAAGACGTTGTTGTTGAACCTTGAAAAGCTTGCCAGCTACCAAATTGTCTAGCTGCGCCTGTAATTCCTAAAGCAGAGCCAACATTACAGTTAAACACTCCATAATTCATACTGTTACCGTATTTTTGACTAAATCCTACGTAACCATTATTTCCTACAATTGTAACCCAATCTCTATTATTATCTGTTGTCCAAGTGTCTGTAAAATATTCTGTGTAAGTTAAATTGTCAAAATATTCTTTTATTGTAGTTGCTTTATTTAAGCATGAAGATGATTTAAATATTGTAACTGTTTTTGCTGTTTCACCACCTTCTCCTGATGAATGAACCATAACCAACATTTTATTTTTTTCATTATATCCTGTGCTTACAGCATATGTATTTGTAACTTCAGGCATATGAGCAGAATAATTATAATATTGAATTTGCCCGCTTGCATTATTTCCTGGATTTAATTCTCTTAATGTTTGTCTTCGATTACAAAATAATCTTCTTGGTCTAATGCCCTCTGGTAAAACGTGGTTTACTTTTGTCCAGCCAATTGTAAATTCCATAGATTCTGAAAATTGATGATATGATTGCCAAGTAACATAACCGGTTCTGGAAAGAGTGTAATATTGTGCCCAAGGATATTGATCACATTGATATACACTTTTTAGCCAGTTGACCCAGCTACTATAACCTTGTGTTGTTAAATCACTATGTGTTACGTCAGTACCAAAATCGTTATAGTTATAAGCGTGCATAGCGTCACTAGTAATACCAAATCTATAACTTGCAGTAGAATAACAGCCGTGTCCCCAAGGTGTCCCTACAAGTTTATGACCTGAGTCAAAAATTCTAAATGTCATTACTGCGTCTGCATTACCACTATCTCCCATAAATCCGTATAATGGTAAACCTTCTTTACGAGAATCTGTTTTTGATAAAACTAATTGTGAAATTGAAGCCATATTATTTTATTCCTAAAATTTCTTGTTTTTAATTATAAAAGTTTTTACTTTCATATTTAAATTATGTTAATAACCAGCCAATATAAGTTGATGTAACATCAGGAGTAGTTTTAAATGTCAATCTTATAGTAGCATAATTTTGATCACAAGTTAAATTTTCATTTGCATTTGCTATTTTATAACCACCTGCCTGTGCTACAGTTAAATTATTTGTTGCCCATGTACCAAATGAATCAACGAATAAAACTTGATCGTTGTCTGCAGGAGCTGAAGGTAAAGTCATAGTAAATGCAGTAGCTGTTGTATTAATTATATATGCGCCTCCGGCCGCAGCGGTAAAGTTTGCATCTTTATATTGCCATAAAACAGAGCTTGCAGAAGTCCATGATGGATTTGCACCTGGGCCTCCTGTTTGTAAAACTTGGCCTGCTGTGCCTGCTGGTAATCTTTGTACGCCTGAAGCGTCTCTATATACAAAATCTCCTTGAGTTGTAAGTACAGTTATATCATCGCCTTTTTTTGCTAATTTTGCCCAATATGTTGTATTTGAGGTAGCAATTCCTGTTGAAGCTAGAATATTAATAAACGTTTCGCCGTTAAATGTAACAATGTCATCTACCACATATTCTGTAGCTGAATTGTAAGCGCCTTGAAATACAGGTTTAATTCGTCCTAAATTGAGTGTTGCCATTATTATTTTTCCTTCTTATATTTATACTAGTTTATACTTTCATTTTTTTAAACTATTGTTTTTTTTTCATAAAAATCATAATTTTTATACGATATTTATTACTAAATCTCCATTAACAACAGAAAATTGTGTATTTGCACTCAATAAATAACTAGCTTGAAACACATCTTCTTGTAATTTTGATTGTTTTCTTGTTAATATATTATCAACAAAGTTAGTTGATATTACTTTTAATATTTCTTTATATTCTGGAGTTGAAATACTACCTCCTAATTTACTATGTTTATTATCAAAATAAAATAAATTAGCTACAGCACTGCCTGGAGTTATACTATCAGCATTTTTAGGAATTACAATTGTTACAGTAGCGCCTGCGTTACCAATAGTGCCTGAAGAAGTTACTCCTGTTGTATATGCTGATCCACCTGCATGAGTACCGTTTGAAGTTGTTGAAAAACTTAAATTGTGGTCTAATAAAGTTGAGCTACTAACATCAAACACATAAGTAAAACCTTCGTACATTCTAATTGCGTTTCTAGTCCTAGCCAAGTGAGTGTATGGAGTTTCATCATCACCACCATCTATTTGAAATCTTCCAGCATCACCAGTTATATACATTTTGGTGCCTGCAGTATTAAAAGTAATTCCTTTAGGATTTATATTATTTGTTCTTATTGAAAAGTTAGCACTAGAAGGCTGTGTACTTACAATATTGAAAGCCGTGTTTAATGGATATTCATAAACTAAATTTGTTGCATTATTTAAAGCATATAATTTAGTTCCTGCCGCATTTAAAGCTATGCCTCGAATAGTTGAAGCAGTAGAAGTATGATCATACGAATCTAAAGCAGTGACAGTTGCAATATCGAAAGATGATGATATAGTATAAGCAGATGTTAAATTATTTGTATCATCTGAAACATAGAAAACTGTTCCGGCCACGTTAGAAATTAAACCTTTTACGTCAGGATAACTAGAAGTCAACGAAGCCCTTTTTGAAAAAGTTGCTGTTGAAATATTAAAAGCAGTTGACAATGTATATTGCACAAGATGTGGAGCTGATATACCTTGATCATAATTTCCTCCTGCGCCTAAAACAATCATTGTTGTACCAGCAGCATTAAAAATTAAATCTCGTGGCGTAATTTCTTTTGCATAAGTTGAGAATGTTGTTGCGTAAGAAGCTGTAGATATGTCAAAAGCTGTAGAACAATTATATTGATTGATTCTACTATTTGCAGAATCACAAACATAAAATTTTGTGCCATCATTATTAAATTTTATTCCAGAAATACTAATGTCAGCCGCCGTTGCAAATTTGGATGAATTATATGCTAACTCGTTACTTTGATTTAAAGAAAATGAATCTGTGAAGGTAGCTGTTGCAGTATTAAATGCCGTTGAAAGTGAAAATTCAAAAACACTATCATTACCTGAAACTCTTGTAAGTGTTTTTTGAATAGTTTTTGAATCGGTAGATAATAGAATTCCATAGAAATCATCTTTTTCTTTTTTACTTAATTTAAAACTTTGATATGTGCTCATATTTTTTTATTATTTATTAATCGTTTTCAACTATTTTCCAACCATAAGTTGATCCTGTGTAAACTAAAGTAAAGCCTGCATTTTCAACATTTACAGTCATGTCTTCGTTAAGTCCCATAATTTTTAAACCATTTCTATTTATGGTTAAAATATTTGTGTCAAAAGTTCCTGCAAAATCTAAAAATTGTATTTCATCTCCTAATAATGGAGAAGATGGCAAGCTTATTGTAGCAGTCGCTGATGATGTATTTACAAAAATTCTATCATTTGATAATGCTGTAAATATAGTTGAACCATCACCTACAATAGTAATATATGGATTGCCGCCTCCTAATCCTGTCCAAGAACTTCCATTATATCCTTCCCACTGTGTTAAAGTTGTATTATATCTAAATCCACCTGTGTATAAAGCACCACCTGTAGGTCTTTCTCCTGTTGTGCCGGTAGGTGGCACCCAATGTCCTGTGCCTGCGTGATCTCTTGTCATATAACCTAACACGGCATTTTCTGTAGGTATAGCTGTATTACTATTTCCTGCTAAAGTTTCATCAATTGAAAATTCATTAATTGTAGCACCTAATTGAGCACCGATAGAACCAAGTTGTAATTCTGAAAGACCTGAAAGGTCAAAAGCGTCAGCATTTAAGGTTGCAATACCAGTTGCCTGTTGAATACGGAATAAATCACCAACTCTAAAGTCACCATCTTGGTCGGTAGAAACGAAATAAACACGGCCACCATTTTGTTCATCTACTTCATCTGTTTGATCGGCTGGTTGAGAAGGTGTTCCTGGATAATTTGTTGTAATTACATCTCCAGTACCTACATCCAAAAAGTCGTGGCCTGTTAATCGTACGTTTGAAAATTTCCTTGTTACAAGTGTAACAGCGTTATTTGTTACAGTACCATCAAGTTGTGTCACACTATCTGTTAAACGTATAGTTGCTGTACCAGCAGCGGTGTTTTCTTCTGTTACTAAATTGACACGATAAAATGTTGAGTTACCTGCAAATTTTACGTTAGCACCTACTCTTATTATGTTAGGTGCTGTTAATGGTGTAGTTCCTGATTTTACAGAAATAATTGGACCTACTTGACCTATTTGAGCAACAGTGGATGGAGATGTTTCACCAAAACTTACATTTAATGTAACTTGAAATGTTGATGAGTTTTCTTTTGTTATTGTAATAACTTCACCTTTTTGAAAATTTCCTGCTCTATTTTTTATATGTATATTATTTAATTCAACGTTATATCTAAAAAATGTAGCTGTTGCGCCTGATGTATTTCCTATAATTGTAGCAGTTCCTGAACCATTAGTTGTAATTGATCCTGAAATATCTGTTTGTGAAGCTAAACCTATAAATCCACCAGGTCCTACTGACGCTAAAGTTGAATTATACCTTAACATTTCACCATTACCTTGTACAGATACAGGTACTTCAGCAACTAATTGTCCTTCTGCAACGGCACCTTGTTCTCCATAACAAGATGATCCGTTTAGACTTCTAATAAAACCACCTTCAGTAGCAGTATAAGATTTGTTACAAAAATATGTAAAACAAGAAACCATTTCTGCTCGGCCATTTCCGTGGCACCAGATACCAATACCATCTGAATTAATTTGTGTAAAATGCGTACCTAAAATTGATTTATTACTTGCAGCACTTGTGTGTAAAAGACCATCAATTTTTATACCTACGGCATTAGAGTTTATGGATGTCATATCTTGGCAATATGGTGATTGTGTTAAAATACTTCCTTCAGGATCTAACGAAGCTATAACTGCACCACCAAAAGCAGTATTTGCTGATAAGTGTACAGATGTACCTGTCATACCTCTTAAAGTCATTAATCGTAAATTTGTTCCATCATTTAATAACCACATATAAGAAGCATTATTATTTTCTAATGTTGCAACTTGCAATGTTAGAGTACCTGACCCTCCGCAACCAATCGTTCCTGCACTTACTGATACGGTGTTTCCTAATTCAAAACCATAACCTCCATGATAAACAGCAACAGCACTCACAGCTACGCCTGTGATTGTAACATTTATTACTAATCCAGCTCCTGAACCGGTAACTGCTGTTGTGTGTACATATTTGTAAGTTCCTGGAGTAGCACCTGAAATTGTTGAAGCGAATGTGACTGTTGCAGCTGTTGATGAACTACCAGTAGCAGGTCTTACTTCAACAGCTCTTAATGCTTCACCTCTTACTGATACGTTAGGAGGAACTACTAATGGTAAATTTTCTAAATATGATCCGGCTTTTATCCATACCATATCTCCAAAACCTACATTGCTCACTATTAAAGTCATATTTGAAGCGCCACCCAAATATGTTGCACCATTTATTGTAACAGAATCACCTATAGCGTAATTTTTACCACCGTTTACAATTGTAACATTTGAAACTGTAGGTATTGATGAACCGTCTAATGTAATTCTAAAAACCACTCCTGTTCCTATACCGCCTGTTGTGGTAGTAGAAACAGTAAAAACACCTGCTGGACCGCCTGAGCCTCCAGTAACAGATGAAAGTGCTAAAATATCATTTTTATTTGAAGCAGCTAATGCAGCTTTAATAGTTTTGTATGGTAAAGTTTTAGCGCCTGTTCCTGTAGAATCATCTCCTGAATTAGCAACATATAAAACGTTTTTTGTACCTTCATCATAACGCCATTCAGGTAATATTCCATTAGAAGTTAATATTGAACCTGCAGGTCCTAAATCTAATCTTGCTGGAGCACCTGAAGCATTAAGAATAATCATATCTCCAGCTTCAGTCATCACATTGCCTTCATCACCTACTGCTAATGTTTCCCAAACTGTAGCGTCAACGCCTGGAGTTATACCTGTTTGTCTATCTTTTTTATTTACGTATGATGATCCTAAATATCTTACAACTTCACCTATGTAATATGTTGTACCTGAAGAATAAGATCCTTGATATTTAAAACCTGATGTTACTAAATTCCAATAAGATGAGTTTACGGCGCCAGTTGCCTGAACGGCCGGATATTGATTCGAATGATTTGCATTTGCTACGTAAGAATTACCTCCGTAATTTACAACATCTCCTGTTTTATATGCCGTGCCATATGAAAATAATCCTACTGGATTATAACCTGTTGTTACGATATCCCAAAATGCGTTATTTGTTGGTGTATTGCCTGCCGGTACCTCAACGATTGCAACGTAAACATATCCACCATAAGTTACAATATCGCCTTTTTGGTAATTTGTAGCAGAGTTATAACTATCTTCAAATTGTAAACCTTCTGAATAAGAATTAAATTTTGTTTCGTCAAAAGAAGATGCAGCTCCTGATGATGTGTGTGCAGTGATACAAATGTATAAACTGCCACCATATTTTACAACATCATTAACTTTATAATATGTGCTTACAGTATAGTCGCCTTTGTAATCTGTTGCGTCAATATATAATTGAAAATTTGCTGTATTTAAAATTGCTACACCACTAACAGCGGCCGCTGATGTGTGTTGAGTTGTACAACGATATTGTCTAGCACCGTATTTTACTGTATCGTTTAATTTGTAATGTGTTGAAGCGGCATAATCGCCTTTAAAGAAAAGAGATTCGGAATGTAAAGAATATTTTGAAGCTGCTAAATCTGTATAAAAGTTTGCGGATGTTGCAGCTGAAGTATGGTTTACAGTAACAACATATGTATTACCGCCATATTTTACTAAATCATCTACAACGTATGCCGTTGAGGTAGCCCAGTCGCCTCGCCATTTAAATTTAAGTCTACCTAGTTGAAAATCTGCCATAGTTGTAATTTATTTTAAATATATATTTATAAACATTTTTTAGTAGGTGCTCCAAGTTGTGCTGTTAACCGTAGCTGTAGTTTCAAAAGTATTAAAATTATCACTAGCTAATGGTGTTCGAGCTACTGGTTTATTTTCCCTTCTTGTAAGTATTCCATCACTATTTATAAAGTAAGTTGAGTTAAAATCATAAGTAAATTGTTGGTATTTGTCACTATCATTGTTTTTATATCTCTTATTATTTTGCAAAACTACCACAGAAATTCCGGCTGCTGGTGCCAAAACTAAAGTCAATGTTGTGCCTGAAAAAGTATAGTCCGTAAATGCTGTTTTTTCAATACCATTTACAAAAACACTTATATTTGATATTGTTAAACCTGATGTGCTTAGAGAAAAAGTAGTTGTGGCACCATCTCCTGTAAAGATTTGCGGATTAAAATATTCTTTTCTTTCTGTAACATAATTTGTTTCATCTGTAGGAACTAAATCTGATTTACCTTCTTCAAAATAAAGTGAGACTAAAATTTCTTCATTACTTCTTTGTCTATCAATAGTTGTTAAATACAACATACCCTCGGTCGTTCTTCTTAAAGCATTAAAGTTTTTTAATTTATCTACTGATATTGAAGTTGTACCTATTAAATATGACATTATGAAATCTCCAATATACTAGCAAATGCTTCTATATCTGGTGCAGTTGAGTCAACATTGAGCTCTGCAACAATTCTAATAATATCGTTTGCTTCTAAATTTACTGGTTTATCTAAAACTAATGTATTATTAGTTTCTATCTCTAAAGATTTTCCTATATGATAAAAAGTTGTGCCGCCATCAGTTGTAACTTTTACATCTACATTGCCTACGTTTGAAGAACTTTTATTTGAAATATATAAAGCGTGTATAACGGCCACTGTGCTAGCAGGACAAGTATAGAAATTTGCACTAGCATTATCAGATGTTACTATTTGCATTCCGGCATTTTTAAATAAACTTGCCATTTTTTATCCTCCAAAAACAATAGAGTATGCTAAAGCGTCTCCATCCATTGCCACTGTGCCTGATTGATCTGGTAAAGTAATTGTTCGATCTGATGTTGGTTCTGCTACAGTTAAAGTTGTTTCAAAAGCATTTTCAACAAGACCTTCAAATATTAAGTTGCCACCATTTAAAGTAATACTGTTTGTTGTGACAGCACTGTTGTCAGTAACACCTTGAAGTGTAATTGCACCAGCACCACCAACTTCTAATACAGAACCAAATTGATCTTTTGTATAAAATTTACCATCAGGTATGTTCATAGCCAATTCGCCTATTTCTAAAGAGCCTGCTAGCGGAACTGAAGCTGGTACAGTTGACCTTTTAGGTTTAATTACAGTTGGCATAATTATTTCCTAAAAATATTTTTTATACGATCTATAATTTTAAAATTTCTTTTTTCAATAGCATTTTTATGACCTATACTATATCCTATAATATAAGAAACAGTCATAACTGTTAAAATTGCTAAAATATGCCAAATAAAAAATGACATTAATATGTTCCTCCGTCTATTGTTGTTACGGTAACATCACCGCTTGTAACTGTAAAATTACCTGCATTAAATGAAGCTACTCCTTTATTTGCGTTTGACGCTAATTCTCCTATAATATTAATCATATTGCCTGAAATAGATGTATCAATACCTTCGCCTGCATTTATTTGTAAAGTTTCATTTAAATTTATTTGTGCAACAGATGATGTTTCATCTGAAATAAAAAAATGTGGTGCAGCTAATTTACTAGTTGCAATACTACCTGCTAACATTGAGTTTGTAATACCTAATGCTTTTACATTTAATTGATCTGCTACAATTTCTATTGAACTGTTATCTACCGCTACGTCTAATTGATTACCAGTTTTTGTTAAAGCAGCACCTGCTGTAATTTGGCCTGCACCTGAAAATTGTGATACTGTAAGTGATGTTGAACCTAATGTAGGTGTGCCTTCGTGTGTAAAGACATAACCATTTTCTGCGTTAGCTGTACCTTGTTCTACAAATACAAATGCACCGCCTGTTATTTCACTTGCTGTATCAGCGTCAACTGTTCTTGTTAAAACAGTTGATGATGTTCTTATGTAAATACCGTTTTCACTTGCGGTCGTTTGGTCTTTAACTAAAATTCTATCGCCGTTTGTTAGTGCAATACCGTCAAGTGTATTTACAGCTGAAGCAAAAGTTAATGTTGCACCTACACCTAAAACGCCATTATCGTAAGTTGCTACTAAATTTGCAGTTGTTGCTACTACAACAGAATTTTTTACATCTAAACCTTGCGATACTGAATCAACATATTCTTTTGTTGCAAGTGATGTTGTTCCAAAACCTGCTCGATCTTTATATCCTGCTGGAACGGTAACAGTGCCGGTTCCGTGTGGTGTTAATACAATATCTTTATTTCCAATTATTGTTGTAATAGTTTGACCATTTATTGTAATGTCATCTACAACTAAAGAAGTTAATCCTGATAAATCTGTTTGTGTTGAACCTAAAGTAAGTGTTGTGCTACCTAATGTTGTTGCCGGATTTGCTAACTTTGCATTTGTAACACCTGCATTTGTAAGTTGCGTTGTACCGATTGAATCATTAATAATATTAAAAGAGACTTTGTTATCACTTACAGTGGTATTAATTTGAGCATTACCTTCAAAATCTAAAGTCTCGTTAGTATTAAATGTATCTGAACCTGTATCACCAACAATTGTAAAATTTGAATATATTGTATCAAAAGATAAATTTTTATTACCATCTGTTTTTAAATATTGACCTGCCGAACCATCTTGTGCTGGTAAAACAAATGTAAGAGTTGACGCTAGAACGTCAGGAGCTTTAAGTCCTACAAAATTAGCACCATTGCTTGTGCCTTCATTAAATTTTATTACACCGCCATCTGTAATGTGATTACCTACTGATAACTCATCTATTCTTTTACTTGAGTCAACAATAATTGCAGATGAAGCGGTAAGAACGCCTGGCTGATGATCTGCTAAATCTGTAAAATATTTACCACCAATAACTTCTTGTATTGAAGCGTTACCTACACCATCAATAGGGCCTACACCTATAAAAAGTTTATCACCATTTGTGTTATAAGCACCTACTCCATAAGAATATGCAAGCTCTCCGATTTTGGCTGTAGCGGGTTTACCAACGGCATTAGATGTTTTAATTTTAATTACTGTTGCCATTTATTAGTATTCTCCTCCATTTAGAGTTAAATTACCTGTATTTGTAATTATTTCGTTTCTACTTACAAATTTTTGATCGCTTGCTCTATATTGTAATAATGCTCCGTCATTTAAATCAGTTACATCAACATCACCTAAAAGTTTTAATTGTAAATTACTATTTTGTACGGCTACAGTTGCAGGAACGCTAACTGATACCTTTTGAGGTCCTGATGATGAGGGTGTGTTAATTTTAGCTGTAATGTTAACCATTTAAATCTCTCTTTTTGATATATTTATATTATTTTTAACTTATAATATAGATTTATTTTATGTAGAAACTTCAGGTCTAACAGTAATAATGCCTTCTATAACTCTTGTAACCACGCCTGTTGGCGACTCAATTTCCACATCATAAACGTATCTTTCAGGATCTAATGCAGACGTTTGATTGGCCGTTAATGAAATTGTTAACACGCCTGTGGTTCTATCAGCAGCAAATGTAACTGTTATTGTTGTTCGTGTTTTTGTGGAAGCATAACCTTTGGCCATTTTGGCTCGACCAATATAACCTGTCAAATCAAATACAGCTCCGTCAAGATCTTTAACCGTGACATCTGATGTGAAAGTTGCACCTTGGTCTATTGATAAGTTAGCTATAGCGGCCATTATTTTTTATTATCTGTATCTTTGTTTATTTGTATACCTAATTCTTCAATAATTTTGTTATTATAGTATTCTATTAAAACATCTATCTTTTCAACTTCTATTACATGACGGGTTTTACTTTGTACGATTTCTTGTCTAGCAATAATATAATTTCTTAATTTATCACTAAACTTTGTTTCATCATATTCTACGCCATTTATTGTTACCATATAATCACTCCTTATATGTTATTTATAACAGATAAATAGTGTTATATAATTAACAAATTGAATAATAATGAAAAACTTACGTGTTATAAAAGAAAACGTAAATGTGTCTGCTATTGTAAAACAATTAGATCAATATTCTAATGATTGGTCAAAGATGACAAAGATGGCATCTACTCAATTTACAAGTAAAAAAATTCATACTTTATTACAATTGATTGTAGGTGGTGTTTCAAAACCTGGTGAGTTAAGTGGTGATACAGAAATATGTATGCCTACTCCAGCTTTACAAAGACATACTGAAATACAAAAATTTATTACAGAACAAAAATTTACGAATGCTGTATGCCGTTGTGCTTTTCTAAAAACATCTCCTGGAAATATTACTGAAAAACATATAGATGTAGGTAAATATTATCAGTCTAAAGATCGTTACCATTTGTGTATTGCAGGTACATATAGATTTAATGTATGGGACGATGGTAATGACGACAGTACAAAAGAGGTCATTATAGTAGAACCAGGTACATTCTTCTGGTTCAACAATAAAAAAAATCATATGGCCGAGAGTTTAGGTGATATAGAAAGAATTACCTTTATCTTTGATATACCAATGTCACTAAACAATCCTTAGATTTTATAAATGAACAATATTAAAGTAGTATCTATTGACAGTTTTAATTGGCAAAAATATGAAGATATTTTAAAAAGAATCTGTAAACTTTCAGAAGAAGATTTAAGTTTAGCGTCAAAAAATATTAATTGGAAAAATTGGCAAAACACAAAATCTTCATTAATGTATAGTATTGTTAATAAAAAAAGATTTGACAAAGGTAAATTTTTTGTATTATTAAAAAATGAAACACCAATAGCGGCCAGTGGTTGTTATATAAGTCCTTGGTCAAAAGATATTATGATATTAGGTTCTCGTACTTGGACAAATCTTAATGCAAGAAAAAAATGGTGGCAAGGCGATTACTTATTACCAAAACAATTTGAAGAAGCTAAAAAATTAAATGTTAAAGCAGTTGTTTTTACTTTTAACCTATATAATGAATGGTTAATTAAATTTTT
>Ga0172376_10004095_pt1 | contig 16775 bp, 10 predicted proteins | sample Lak35m_FD_121114 | JGI IMG/M metagenome (GOLD analysis project Ga0172376, IMG submission 121114) | Freshwater microbial communities from Kabuno Bay, South-Kivu, Congo - kab_092012_35m | ecosystem: Environmental > Aquatic > Freshwater > Lake | place: Democratic Republic of the Congo: South-Kivu... | reverse complement strand
TCCAGCCGATAGAGTTTGGTCAGCATAAAATCACCTCCTTTCCGTGAGGTGATTTTATCGTATATCCGAGAGCTACGCTTTAAACGCACACACCATGCTCCGCATGGTGGTTTACCGGTATAAAAACGAAAACTCCCCTTGCGGGGAGTTTTTCGGTTCCGATCGGACCGGAGCTTATACCTCGATGACCACCGGCAGTACCATCGGGCGGCGTTCCGTCTTGGTGAAGAGGAACTGGCCGACGACGTCGCGGATCTGGTTCCGGATAAGGTCCCAGTCGATGGAGGTATCTTTGGACGTATTGTCCTTCACGACCTTCTGGACCTTGCGTTTCGTCTCGTTCACGAGGTCGAAGTTCTCCTTCACGTGGATGAATCCGCGCGAGGTGATCTGGATGCCTCCGACGACCTCCTTGGACTTCGGATTGATGATGACCGTGATGACCACCATGCCGTCGGCGGCAAGCATCTGACGGTCGCGCAGCACGACGTTGCCCACGTCGCCCACGCCGAGCCCGTCGATGAAGACGTAGCTCGAGTCGACCTTCTTCGGAAGGATCTTCGCGCCGCCCTGCTCGTCGAACTCGAGCGCGTGGCCGTTGTCGAGCACGAAGACGTTCCTTTCGGGAATGCCCATGTGATACGCGATCTTCGCCGCCTCCTTGAGGAAGAAGTGGTTCCCGTAGACCGGGAGGAAATACGACGGCTGCACCTGCCGGATCATCTCCTCGATGCCGAGCGCGGTCGAGTGTCCACCGATGTGCACGTCCATGATGTCGCTGTGGATCACGTTGTCGCACTTGCGGTACAGATTGTCCTTGAGCCGCTGGATGGAGCGCTCGTTCCCGGGTATGACCGACGAGGAGAACACGATCGTGTCGCTTTTCTTGAGCTTCACGTTCTTGTCGTTGTCGGTCACGATCCGCGCGAGCGCGGCGTTCGACTCACCCTGTGCCCCGGTGCAGATCACCACGACCTGGTTGTCCGGATACTTGTGGATGTCGTTGATCGGGACGATCGTCTCCTTCTTTGTCTTGATGTAGCCGAGCTCCTTGGCGGTCTCGACGTTCATCTTCATGCTGTACCCCATGAGCGCGACGCGCTTGCCGAGCCGCTCCGCGTACTCGAGGAGATAGGCCACCCGACGGATCTGGGAAGCGAAGGTGCCGATGATGATGCGCCCCGGCGCGCCGGAGAGGATGGACTGGAAGTTCTCGTGCACTTCGCGCTCCGACGGCGGAAGACCCTTCTTGAGGGCGCCGAGACTCTCGAGCATGAGGATCGTCGGGCGTGGCAGGTCGGCAAGATGCTTGTACGAGATGTCCTCGCCCTCGACCCGGTCGTGAGAGATGGTCCAGTCACCCATATGGATCACCGTTCCGGCCGGCGTGACAAGCGCGATGCCGATGGCGTCCATGATCGAATGCTCGACCTCGAAGAAGCGCGCTTCGAAGGCGCCCAGCCGCAGGCGGTCGGAAAGGCTTCCGATCCGGATCGTCTTGAGCCGGGAAGCCGCCCCCTGTTCCTGGTCCTCGACCTTATGCTTGACGAGCGCCAGGGTGAAATCCCGGCCGATGACCGTCGGGTACCCGAGCTGCTTGAGCAGGATCGGCGCACCGCCGATGTGGTCGAGGTGTCCGTGCGTGAAAATCACGCCGCGGATACGCTTCTCCTTTCCCTTGAGATAGTTCACGTTCGGGACGATGTAGTCCACGCCCGGCATGTCCTCCTCGGGCCACTGGACACCCATGTCGACGATGACGATGTCGTCCCCGTACTCGAAGACGGTCATGTTTCGTCCGACCTCCTCCTGTCCGCCCAAAGGTATGATACGGAGGTGCTTTCCCGCCGGAGGAAGATCGTTCGCGATATTGCCCCCGTTCGTCGTCGCGAGCGCGATCTTTGTCGGGAACTGCGGACGGCGGCCGCCGCGGCCGCCGGACTGCTTCCGGGACGGCTTTTTCGCCGCAGGCCTTTCCGCCGTCTGCGACCCGTCGGTCGCGGGCTTTACGGACGGAGCCGCCGGACGACCCTCCTGTTTCTGTCGATGCTTCCGAGACGGATGCGTGGGATGACGACGGGTCTCGTCACTACGGGACGACGAGGCATGCTCGGGCTTGTAAGCCTGACTCCGCGCCACCACTCCTTCGAAGGAACCGAGCGCGAGCGCGTCCTTGAGTCCGGAAGAGAGGATATCCCCTCCATGGACCGGTTTCCGGTTCTCCTGCGGAGCGGTCGTCGGTCGGTCCGACTGGACCGGTTTCCGACCTCCGCGGCGGGGAAAACGCCGCCTGTTCCCGCCGGTAAGACTTCCGGGGTTGTTATTGCTGCCGGTGACGTTGCCGCCTCCGCCGGTCATATTGAATTCGTTCATACTGTATATTCCTGATTACATCGGGATGTCGTCACTCCGACGATCCGCTCCGCGGACCGTTGGGTCGTATCATGTTCACATGAAACGGATGGACGCATTCCATTCGATATTATGCTGACTGATTTTCGTTCGGCTTTCCCGGATCGCATCACTGCGCCCGACGGGAAAACCGTAAAGAAGCGTACGGACACATCTTCCTTCGACCGCGGGAATATCCCGGTGAAGACATGCGTACGGTATCGTCATTGTGCCGAAGGGGGGACTCGAACCCCCATGTCCTTGCGAACGCTGGCACCTGAAGCCAGTGCGTCTACCAATTCCGCCACCTCGGCAAATTTTGAAATTCAAAGTGAAAAACGAAAAATGTAAAATTGAGGAATCCACCTTCGGCGGATAAGACTATTTTTCACTTTGCGCTTTACGCTTCTCTGCCCCGCACTGTACGTTTTTCACTTTTCACCTTACGTTTTCAAACAAGCATCTTTTTCAATTTCTCAACCATAGCGACCGGCGTCGGATCGATACCGGTCGACAGCGCGAGGTGATAGGAAGCGAAATCCGCGAGAAGAAGAGACGAGAATACCCTATTAAACACGTTTTTTCCTTCCATGTCAAGTACCTCTACAGGAATGCCTTGTTCACGCAATAATCCGGCTGTCACCTCGAACCGCTTCAGGTTCTTCGGATGATCCTCCGGATCCCGGAGCAGGATGACCTGGAACGGGCCCTGCGGACGGGTATACCCGACCATCTCGTTGTGATTGAGCTCGGGAAAAAAATTCCAGAACGCCGGCGTCTTGGCGTTCTCGTTGAATTTTATCTTCCAGACCATCGCAATGGATTTGTACCGTGGCGACGCATAAATGACCGGCGTCTTTCCTTCGCATTTCGCCGCAAGCGCCTTTCCGGCCTCCTCGAGTTCCGGGAGACACGACCTGAGATATTCCGCCCCGCTTTCGATCTCGTCCCTCATATCCGGCACCAAACCCTCGTTTACGAGCACCTGATACAGCGCGCCGAAGAAATACCCCGTTCCGAGCCTGGGCTGGAAATCCGGAAACGGGATCGGGAGCTTGATATGCGGAATCCCCTCCCGCAGGCATATGTCCTCGATCTTTCCGCCGGCGGAAACGCCGATGGACAGAAGCTTCTCAGCGATGGCGGTCTCGAACGCCTCGACGGTCTCCTCGGTATTCCCCGAATACGAGGCGAACACGTTCAGGGATCGGCGTGCCTCCCACGGAAGCTCGTAAAACCGGTTCTGGTAAATGGAGATCGGCTCCGGAATCAGCCCCCGACGCGCAAGGTCGGAAAGATAGATTCGGAAAATGTTTCCAGGCAACGCGGAACCGCCCATACCGGAAATCATTATCGACCGGAGTCCGTCGTGAGCCGGAAATCGCACGCCTTCGGCGAGGCGCACCCCCTCGGAGAACTGGTCCGGGCTTTCGAGTATCATCCGCCGGAAATCCGAGGGGTCCTGTTGTCGATCCATATGTTTTTCTGTTTGTTCGATTACCACGGGGCGGTATTATACCGGAACGTTACCGATTCCAGATCCGCTTCGTCCCGATATACCATTGCTCGATCCCGGAGAACCGGGAGGAGGCGCTGTTCGCGCTTCGCACGTCCCACCCTTTCACCTCGTCGGACATGACATAGAACACGTCGGGGCTGTAGAGGAAAACGGCCGGATTCTTCTGCGCGAGGGTGTTGAGGAATGACCCGAGCAGCTCGTTCCGTTTCGCCGGATCGGACTCTTCCCGAAGGCGGAGCAACGTATCGTCGGCACCCGAATCGTCGAACATGGCGAGATTGAGACCCGGATCGTTCTTCTCGCTCGAATGCCAGAAGGAATAGAAATCCGGATTCACGACCATCTCCTCGCCGTAGAGCAACGCCCCGTACTCGCGGGGACGGATCACGTCCCGGTTCAGCTCGGTAAGCGGCATCACTTTCACCGTGACATCGGCGCCGACGGCACGCCATTGTCCGCGAAGCAACTCGGCCGTCCGTTTCAGTTCCGGCCAATCCGGAACCAGGAGATCGAACGCAAACCGGTCCTGCCCCTTCGTCCGGATGCCGTCATCGCCCTTTTTCCAACCCTTCTCTTCGAGAAGACGGCTCGCCCCCTCGATATCATACGGGATGGACGGGATGGACGGATTCCCCTTCATGAAGGAAAGGAACGGCATCGGCGCGGCGACTCCCCGACCGGCAAGCGCCTCGCGGACGAGAGCGTCGCGATCGGTCGCCATGGAGAGTGCCTGTCGGGTCTCGGCGAACGCGAGTGGGACACTTTTTACGGGATTGAAGAATACGGAGAAAATCCGGGGAAGGTGAAACCCATGGACGATCGACCCCTTCTTTCCGAAAAAGGATCGTCCCTTTTCCGAAGAAAGTGGACTCATGCCCATGATTTCCTTCTTTCCATAGGCATCGATCATCGTCTCCTCGTCCGGATAGAAACTGAACGCGAGCTTGCCGATATGCGGCTCCCCGCCGGCGTATCCCGGAAACGAACGCAACTCATACGAGAGGATGTTTCCCTCCGCATCCTTCTGGAAACCGAAGAAGCGGTACGGACCGGAGCCGATAGGTGAAAGATTGGCATCGGCGAGCGCGAACCGTTCCGGGGCCACCGTTTCCCAGACATGCTTCGGCAGGATGCCGACCGCAAGGTGATTTTCGAGGAAACCGAAATATGCCTTCTCCAGGACGAACGCGACCGTCCGCGGATCGCGGACTTCCACGTTCACACCCTGCCACTTCTGCCGGAGCGGACTCCGATAGGCGGGATCCTTGATCGCCTCGACCGTGAACGCGACATCCTCGGCGGTGACCGGCTTTCCGTCGTGCCAGGTCGCGCCGTTCCGGATCGTCACGACATAGGTCGTACCGTCACCAGACACGTCGATCTTTTCCGCGAGCCGGTTCACGATCCGTCCGTCGGCATCGTATCCGGTCAATCCGGAATAGATCACGGACGTCAAATCCTCGTCGGCGGCGTTCGCGGACGAGAGGATCGGATTCACATACCGGGGCTGGCCGATGATGCCTTCGACATACCGACCACCGTAATCGGGAACCTCGCGGGTCGCCGCCATGTACGCCACCCCGATCCAGAACAGAAGGGCGCCTGCGAAGAACAGGGAAAGGACCGTGACGATCGCCTTGTCGCGAAAACGGAGCGCCCGGAACAGGGCGGTCGGACCGAACTCTTTCAGTGTCGGAAAAACGTCTTTCGAAAAGATACGCGTATGTTACGGATGATATGGGTGTTTCCCGATGAAAATCGGAAACCGTGAAGCCCGTGATGTCCCCGGACCGTTCCGACGGACTTCACGGGCTTCACGGACAACCCTAGGACATTCTGGCGTTCAGGATCGCCAGGATAAGGAATGCCGTGCCGAGCGCGACCGAAGCATAGAAAAGAAATTTTTCGACTCCCCGTTTCGTGTAATACCCACCGAAATCCCCACCGAAAGAAAGGCCCGCGTCGGTCCCCCGATTCTGAAGCAGGATAGAAACGATAAGCAGGATGGAAACGACGGTCTGTGCGATGAGAAGAGGACTCATAATGGCCGAAAGAAGAGAAAAATGCTCCGACTCACGGAGGCCTTGTTCCTAGAGACTATACTCGAAAAACAGGCCGGCGTCAAAGAAAAATGGCTTTTTTGCCTTATAAAAGGGAAAAATCAGCCGGAGAGGAAATCGACCCGAGCGCCCTCTGATTCCCGCGTCTCCCTTGTCGGTACACGCTCAGGAGAAGACCCGTGATCGTGAAGGAAGCGATGAGCGAACTTCCACCGTAGGAAAGGAACGGGGCCGGAAGGCCGGCGACCGGCAGGAGCCCCATGTTCATACCGACATTGATGAATATCTGCACCACGAAATAGACCTGCTCCCCGACGGCGATAAGGTAGCCGGCATTGTCCCTGGCACATTCCGCTATCCTCCAGGCCCGGAACAGGAACACCCCGTACGAAAAGAGGATTGCCCCGGCTCCGACCAGGCCGAGTTCCTCGGTCACCGTCGCGAAGATGAAGTCCGTATGCTTCTCGGGAAGGAAGTTGAGTTGGGACTGCGATCCGTATCCGACCCCCTTTCCGGACACGCCTCCGGATCCGACCGCGACCATCGCCTGCAGGACATTGTATCCGCTCCCCCGCGGATCCGATTCGGGATGCAGGAATATCTCGATCCGATCGCGCTGGTATCCCTCGAGGAAGAACCATCCCGTCGATATCACCGCCGCCCCGGCCAGAAAGAGCGCGAGGATATGCCGGGTCCGTATGCCGGAAACGAGTATCATACCGCCCCAGATCGCGGCGAGCGTGAGCGCGGAACCGAGATCAGGCTGTCTGAGGACGAGGAATATGAGCAGGAAGGAGAGCACGAGCGACGCGATGATCCGGACCCACTCCCCGAGCTCGGAGCGCTTCGCGATAATGAATCGTGCAAGGAAGAGTATGAGCGCGATCTTCGCTCCTTCGACCGGTTGGAACCGCGCGAATCCGAGCGAGATCCATCCGGATGTCCCGTTGATCGTCCGGCCGAACAGGAGAACCAGGATGAGGACCGCCATCGCAAGGAAGTACAGATGCGTGCCGTATCGGACGATATGCCGGTAATCAAGAAACTGGAAGAACGCCATAAGCGCGATCCCGATCGCGCCGAACATCGCCTGACGGAGGAAGTAGCTCCCCGACAGGGACCACGGGTCTCCGGTCACGGAAATGCTGTATAACGAAAGCAGTCCGGCCCCGAACACGAACAGGGCGGACAGGACCAACAGCCAATCCGTTTCAAGAATGCGTTTTACCATACGATAGTCGCAAGCCTATAAAGTCACAAGTCACGAGTCCTGCCCGCAATGCTGCACATAGCGCTGCAGGCGGGCGAAAGTCTTTTTTGTCACCCCAGGCCTTCTTCTTTGTAGCTCCGAGCCCTCTTTTTTGTCACCTCGGGCTCATTTCTTTGTCACCCCGGGCTCATTTCTTTGTCACCCCGGGCTCATTTCTTTGTCACCCCGGGCTTGACCCGGGGTCCAGGACCGAAAACGGAATTATGGATCCTGAATCAAGTTCAGGATGACAGAAAGGAATTGTCACCCCGGGCCGTCTTCTTTGTAGCCCCGGCTCAAGGCCAGAATGACAGGCTTCGTTCCCTGTTCCCTGCTAACTGTTATCTGCTCTCTGCTCCCTGTTCCCTGCTAACTGTTATCTGCCTACCGAAGCATCTGGAACTGCTCGCTTCCGGTCCGGTACCGCCGTATGAAGTTCTCCTCATGGAAGAAGTCGACGTCGGCCTCCGTCTCGACGGTCGATACCTCTCCGGGAAACGCCTTCGGGAAACGGAGCGTGAAATCGCGGACATCACCGGAAAGGAGCGTGTTCACCTCGGTCTGATTGATTGCAACCGGCCTTCCGGAGGCGTCGCGAAGGACCACCTTCACCGTGACCGCACGGAAATCGAACGTGCTGTCGTTACGCAGCGTCCCGAACGCCTCGCCGAAGAACGGCCCCGAAGAGATCTTGTCGAACCGCGTCCGGTAAACCGTGAGCGGAGGACGTTCCTGATATCCCGAAAAGCGTTGCCACCTGGCATCACGGAACGACACTTCGGCCGATGCGGGCGCGCCACTCGTCCGGACACCGATCGAGAGCAGCGTCCTGGTCTCCTGCGGCAACAGTGAATCCGTCCCGGACGCACGACCGACCTCCGAACCGGTCGAATCCCTGAGGATGATGTCATACCCGATTTCCGAGGCACCGATCGTGTCGTTCGGATTGTACACCTTTGCGACCACATCGTATTCGGAAGACGAATTCCCGGGAACGAACGCCGCTTCACGGACCAGGAGAGCCTCCGGAGAGAAGATTTCCGCGCAGGCGCCACACGGCCCGCCGCAATCGACTCCGGTCTCGCCCTGATTCCGTTTCTTGTCGGAGCAGGTCTCCTTCGGCTTCGTGGAAAAATACCAGATCGTCCCGACGAGCGCGAGAAAGACGATCGCGACCGATACGATCTTCACGCGCTTCATCATCCGATGGGAATTGGTCATAATAACGGATAACAGTAATCGGATAACAGGTAACGAAATCGGGGATAAAGGCAATAAACAGATAATGATGAACGATTTCCGTTCATTGACACACCTCCATTCTAACACACTTCTCCACAGAAAAAACGGCCTTGCGGCCGCCCTTTCGAAGTCGTTTCCAACCCTTTGAAAATCATGGTCTTGGCGGCGACCTACTCTCCCCCGCCTTTACGGCGAAGTACCATCGGCGCAGACAGGCTTAACTGCCGAGTTCGGAATGGGATCGGGTGTACCCCCGTCGCAAGAACCACCAAGACTATGATTTCCAAAGAGGTCGGAAGCTTCCTGTTGCCAACCGAAAAAAGGAAAGTTTAGAAGGTATGTGGACATATTAGTACTTCTCGACTCAACCCCTCGCGGGGCTTCCATCTGAAGCCTATCAACCTCGTCATCTCCGAGGATGTCCTTTCCGTGCAAGCACGGAAAACTGCCTTATCTTGAGCCTGGCTTCCCGCTTAGATGCTTTCAGCGGTTATCCTACCCGAACATAGCTACCGAGCAGTGCTCCTGGCGGAACAGCTCGTACACCAGAGGTTCGTTCTTCCCGGTCCTCTCGTACTAAGGAAGAGATCTCTCAAGCAGTGGCGCCCACAGCAGATAGGAGACCAACCTGTCTCACGACGGTTTGAACCCAGCTCACGTACCGCTTTAATTGGCGAACAGCCAAACCCTTGGGACCTTCTCCAGCCCCAGGATGCGATGAGCCGACATCGAGGTGCCAAACCTTGCCGTCGATATGGACTCTTGGGCAAGATCAGCCTGTTATCCCCAGGGTAACTTTTATCTGATGATCTTCCACGCTCCTACGAGCGATGGTCGGTTCACTAACTTCTTCTTTCGAAACTGATTGACTGATCGGTCTTTCAGTAAAGCTGGCTTGTGCGTTTGCGCTATCGGCCCGATTTCCATCCGGGCCTAGCCAACCTTTGTAAACGCCTCCGTTGCCTTTTAGGAGGCGACCGCCCCAGTCAAACTACCCACCAGGCACTGTCCCCCCGCCGGATTCACGGCGGCAGGTGAGAAGCGACACTTTTGCAGGGTGGTATTCCATTGTTGGCTCCGCCCGGACCGGAATCCGGGTTTCAAAGCCTCCCACCTATGCTCGGCAACAAAAATATCGCGTCAATACCAAGTTATAGTAAAGCTCCATGGGGTCTTTTCGTCTTGCTGCAGGGCGACGGCATCTTTACCGTCATTGCAATTTCACCGGGATCTTCGTTGAGACAGTTTCCAAGTCGTTACGCCTTTCATGCAGGTCAGAACTTACCTGACAAGGAATTTCGCTCTGTAGTGTTATCTCATCGTCGCCGATGAGCACGGACTCTCTTTTCCCGCTCTCGCGGGCTTAGCGTTTGGTCTCTGAGGATTCTAAAAACCTCGAAGTTTTCTTGTGATTCATCTTTTCAACCCGATGCGCGATCACCATCATCCCCTTCTTCGTACGATGTTTTTTTAGTTCCATCTGACGAAGAATGAAGGAAAAATGCTTGAAATCTTCTTTCTTGGCGGTTCGGAGTCGATGCTCCTCGAAGAACGGTATTATGATTCTTCGAAGATCTTCCTGTGACCGGACGCAGTACCGATACACGTGTTCCCGATGGTTGTCATACCGTCGATTCACGAATACCTTCCCACATCCGAAGAAGGTTCGGATCATCTCAAGCGAAGCCTTACTTTTCCCGCCTTGCGTGACCACGAATTCCGGAAAAATCTGCCATCCGGTCTTCGTAGTGGCGTTCCTGATAAAACTTACCGAGAAGCATCCTTCCCCATCGACATATCCCGTTATCCAGCCAACGGTTTTCAGTCTTTCCTGCTGATTGTCTGGCGTCCCGCCCGAAGGGCGAAACACGCTGATCGATTTGTCACTTGGCATATTGTCCCATGGAACAACACTACCATAGTATCGTCAGATACTCCAGGGTTCCCAGCATATGGCTAAGTATTTTGGACCTATCGATTCTCATCGATAGAAGCAATTACTTTTCCTTGTCTGTAATACTGTCTTGTTCTGCCGTTTATCCACTTCCTACAATCGTCCCAGTCCTTCTGGAACCTTTTTCAAGTTCCAGAACCTTAGGACGATTATAGTTATCGCCGACGTTCACCGGCGCTTCGGGGATTGGCGTGAACCGCTCCCGTTAACGTTCCGGCACTGGTCAGGCGTCACCCCCTATACTTCCCCTTGCGGGTTTGCAGAGAGCTGTGTTTTTGATAAACAGTCGCTTGGAAAACTTTCGCTGCGCCCAGCCGTAGTTTCAGTCCGCGAGCAGGCTGTCGCTGATTCTGTCGAATAACCAGCGCTTATTGCTCCCGTGTTGCTTCAATGCCCGCTCCCGTCGATCGGCGTCGGACTTCTCCCGGTATGCTTCTGCATACACCAGAATCCACCGACCCCGCAGACGATGCGTGGCAGTCTGCTCACCCGCGTTGTGTTCCTGTAAACGTCGTTTCAGATCACCGGTCTTTCCGATATAGATCTCTTTCGAAACATCATTTTGAATCACATACACGCTGAACATATTATTTTCTCTCAGACTGAAACTACGGCTGGGAAGACATCTTGCGAACGTACGTCTAGCTTTTTTGCCGAGTTCCTTAACGAAGACTCTCCCGTTCACCTTAGGCTACTCGCCCAGTTCACCTGTGTCGGTTTGCGGTACGGTTGGGTATATACGAACCTTAGAAGCTTTTCTTGGCACTCCGCTCCCTCTTCTCTCCCCGTGTTGCCACGGAAATCGGATCGTTCCTCGGACTGGTGTCCCGTGGATTTGCCTGCGGGACATCCTCGAAACGCTCACATCAATCCAATAAGATGCAAGAGGTACAGGAATGCGTCACTCCATCGAATATATACTCAGTGCAGGAATATTAACCTGCTGGCCATCGACTACGCCTTTCGGCCTCGCCTTAGGACCGACTAACCCTGGGGCGATCAACGTGGCCCAGGAAACCTTGAACTTTCGGTGTGTGAGGATCTCACTCACATTGCGGTTACTCATTCCAACATTCTCACTTCCGTACGCTCCACGGGGGGTCACCCCGCCCGCTTCGGCGCATACGGAACGCTCTCCTACCGACCGGCATACATGCCGGTCCCGCAGCTTCGGTACCATGTTTGAGCCCCGTTACATTGTCGGCGCGAAGTCTCTAGACTAGTGAGCTATTACGCACTCTTTAAAGGATGGCTGCTTCTAAGCCAACCTCCTAGGTGTCAAAGAAACTTCACTTCCTTTCCCACTGAACATGGATTTTGGGACCTTAGCTGGCGGTCTGGGCTGTTTCCCTTTTGAGTTCCGAGCTTAGCCCCGGAATTCTGACTGCCCTGATAACATACCTCGGCATTCGGAGTTTGGTTGAAGACCCTACGGCAAGCCGCGAATCCTCATCCAGTAGCTCTACCTCCGAGGCAGAGTGTCAGGACGCTAGCCCTCAAGCTATTTCGGAGAGAACCAGCTATTGCCGAACTCGATTGGAATTTCTCCTCTACGCTCAAGTCATCCCCGAGAGTCGCACGACTCGTGGGTGCGGGCCTCCACGCGGTTTTACCCGCGCTTCACCCTGCTCAAGCGTAGCTCGTCCGGCTTCGGGTCTTGTCCACGCGACGATCGCCCTTATCAGGCTCGCTTTCACTATGTCTCCGGAGTTTTTACCCCCTTAGACTGCCGCGTAGAACAAACTCGTTGGATCGTGCTACAAAAAGCACGCCGTCACCCGCGGCTTGCGCCGCAGGCTCCGACTCTTCGTTAGCATGTGGTTTCAGGTCTATTTCACCTCCCTTTCGGGATACTTTTCACCTTTCCCTCACGGTACTAGTTCGCTATCGATCTTGAATGATATTTAGCCTTGGAAGTTAGTGCTCCCTGATTCAAACGGGATTTCTCCGGTCCCGCCCTACTTGGGTACGATCACATCTGACACCGTTTCTTTTCGCGTACGGGACTATTACCCCCTTTGGTGTATCTTTCCAGATACTTCCGCTAAGAAACGGTGCGAGACCCCGGTCAACCGAGTCCGATCGCCCCGCAACCCCCAGCACCTATCGAACCTACAATAGACTTTCGCGTATCCTTTCCTTCAAAAGTCGTATTGCTCTGCCATGATGTTTCAACCGTCTTTCTCTTGTCCGGGCATCGTTTTCGGAGGCATACGCCTCGTAGTAAACGAGTCTTACCGGCAATCGAAAACCGGTCGCGAACGATTTTCCAGACTGATGCTCCCGCATCCTCCTTCGTAAATCGTTCGTATAGCCGACGCATATGTCTCCATCCTTCGCGGATTTCAGAACATACACGTAATACATACAGGCTCGATAGGTGCTGGGTTTAGGCTCTTCCGGTTTCGCTCGCCACTACTCCCGGAATCTCATCTGATTTCTCTTCCTCCTGGTACTAAGATGTTTCAATTCCCAGGGTGCGCTACGCGATCCTATGAATTCAGATCGCGTTCCCCGACACGAGGTCGGGGGGGTTTCCCCATTCGGATATCCACGGATCAAAGCTTGCTTGGCAGCTCCCCGAGGCTTTTCGCAGCCTGCTACGTCCTTCATCGCTCATTCAAGTCAAGGCATCCACCACATGCGTCATTAACCTTCTTCTTTCCTCACTTCGTCCGCAAGCGTCCCTGCCCGCATCACCTGCGAGTTTGCACTCGCAAGCGAAGCGTTGCGGGCGGGCGACGAACCATCTCTCCCGTTTTAAGGCGAGAGAAACGGCCATCGACACCGCCGTTGAGGGACAGTCGCGGACAGAAGCGGTTGACAACAGGAAACTTCCGCTCCCCGTCGTCGTCTTTCTCCTTTACTTCAGTCATGCACGGACCACATCATCGCGAAGCGATCTCATGCACGATTGATAACATTTGCTTGACCTCTCCGGCCGTTTCCCCTGTTCCCGTTTCCGCGGACGACAAGGTTCAGGTTTCGACTGCCGGAATACTGATTGTCAAGATTCGTTTGCGCGGAAATGAAAATCAGGGAACGGTTCCCGGATCGACATCTCATCACAAGGGATTTCTCTGGCTGATTTTTCCTCAGACAAGTGATTTCCATGATAGGCAATCGCAGACAACCTGTCAAGTACCCGTCATCCCCCTCCCGGACGGGAAGGGAAGGGGCGCCCCGATCAGACATCGGAGCGCCCTGAAACCGCCTTTTTTCCTGTCTTACGGGGTCGTCGTCTTGGTCGTCGTGGCCGGGGTCGTGGTCGTCACCGGAACCGTGGTCGTCGGCGTCACATTCGCGGACGGGGTCGCCGTCGCGGCCGGGGTCGACGGAGCCGGGGTCGCGGTGGCCGGAACGGTGCTCGCGGTCGGAGCCGCGGTATCCGGAGTCGTGACCGTCGGAGTCGTCGGGACCGGAACCGTTTCCGGAGCGGCCGAAGACGTCGTAGGAACGACCTGGGTCGACGGGGCCGGAGCGGCCGGCGGAGTCGTCTTCGCTACGTTGCTACCGCCGTCCTTGATCGTCTGCACGAAGACACCGATCTGCTTCCGAAGCGCATCGCCCTGATCGCCGCTCGGGAGGAAGTCGAGAATCTTCTTGTATTCCGCGAGTGCCTGATCTTTCTCCTTCTTCTCCTCGTGCAGGAGTCCGAGCGCGAGACGGACATCCACGAACTTCTCGTTCGCCGAAAGGATGTTCTCGTAGATCTTCTGCGCGTTGTCGAGATCGCCGTCACCGTTGCGGAGCTGATAGAGCGAACCGAGGCTGTACCAGTACGTGACATTCGACTGTTCGAGGCTGATGGCCTTGGAGACCTCGTCGATGGCCCGGCCGTTGTCCTTGAGACGGGAGAGGACCACGGCGAGATTGTAGTGCGCTATCCCGAGGTTGTCCTTCTTCGATGCCGCCTGCTCGAAGTATCCCTTCGCCTCGTTGTACGCGTCCGTCCTGGACTGCCCTTCGGCCGCCTGATCGCCGATCGCCCGCTTCACCTGGCCCAGCTTCACGAGCGTGACCGGATTGTTCGGCTCAAGATCGGACGCCTTCTTGTAGAAGTCGAACGCTTTCGAAAGCGCGTCGGGAGCGTAGAGGGAGCTGTTCTCGTAGATGAGTCCGGCCGCCTCCGCCGTTCGGACGCTGTCGGGCGAGAGCGAGTACGCCTGCTCGGTCACCTGGATCGCCTGTCGGATGAGAGCGGCGACCTTGTTCGTATCGCGCGTCCCTTCCGGCTTCGTGGCTTCCTGATTGGCAAGCGATATGTATTCCTGTCCGAGACTGATCAGATACTGCTTCTCCCGCGGATTGAGGAAGTTCGCGCGACCGAGCAACGCGACGGACCGGTCGGACGGGGCGGCCTCGCGAGCCGCGATACCGGCCGAGATGTCCGCGACGAGCACCTTGCCGAGGAAGACGAACAGGAACGCCACGCCGGCCGACACCACCATGAACACGAAAGCGAGCGCGAGCGCGAATTTCGGCGACGCCTTGAGCGAGAGCGTGAGATGCCGTTCTTCCGTCCCGCTCTCCCACAGCACGGTCGCGATGGCAAGCGACGCGATAAGTACCGAAAGGATCAGGACCGGCCCATTGAAGGCGGAGATGAAACTCGCGATGAAGAACATGACCGAAACGCTCCACACCCCGAGCGAGAAAAGCTTGTTCCGACCCTTGTCGTTGGAGAGAAGGAAGATTCCGACACTCACGAACGAAAGAAGGAGCACGAGATACGCGATGGTTCCGAGCGCGCCGATCGTCGAGAACGCCTCAAGGAAGACTCCCGGGGTCTGGTCGAATCGGAGCGTGAACAGGGAGTTCTGATTGTACTCGATGGGACGGTACTGCGAGAAGACGGAGCCGTAGGTCGCCGGGCCGTTCCCGAGGAAAAAGTGATCCTTGATGGCATCCTTCGCTATGTTGAGCGCGAACGAGAACTTGGGGATGACCTCGACGGGAAGGTTCGTCTTCGCGATACGGACCCCGTCGAACATGAGGAACGTGAGAATGACGACAAAGACGACCATCGGGACCCAGATCCATCTCTCGGAAGGCCGGACGATCTGGGCGAGGATGAAGATAAGGAAGAAACCGATGCCCCCGATAAGGACGGGCCAGGACACGAACGGGAAGAGCGCGAGCAGGAGAAACAGGTTGAGCAGGAGTCCGGTAAAGATCAGGCCGACCGATGTCCACAACATCCACGGAACCATGGTCCGGCTTTCCTCACGGAACAAGGCGAACAGCACCGTCATGAAGACGACCGGTGTAACCGAAAGGAAGAGCGCGAGCGTCGTCACCGTCCCGAGAAGCGAGAGCGGCGCGTAACTCTCGATCGAAGACGGAAGGAATCGGATTCCCATGACCGCGAGGAAGCTCCAGACAACGACGATGAACGCCGAGGTGGCAAGTCCGCCGGACATGAGGAAGAAGCGTCTCTTGTTGAAGTGGCTCACGACAAGGAAATACGCGAGCGCGAGCGCGGCCACCGAAAGGAACCCGCGTGACGGATCGCTGAACGTCCCCCAGAAGGAATCCCATCGGTCGTTCGAGAATACCGTCGCGAGTCCGTAGACCCCGAGAAATGCCACGACCGGGATGTCGAGCGGCGTCCGGCGGATCTTCATCTCCCCGAGAACGACGCCCTTGGAGACCCATCCGACCACGCCGATGAGAATCCAGAAATAGAAATAAATCTGTTTCTCGAACGTGATCCCCTGCAGGGACAGTCCGGTGAAGAATATCGGGAGTCCGAAGAACAGCGCGACGAGGCTCGTCGTGATGACGGCGTCGAAAATCTTCTCCAGCTTCGGAAGGGATCCGACGTCCTTTTTCCGATCGACCGGAACGCGGACTTCGGAAGCCGCGCGATTCACGATCCCGGCATTCTCACTTCCCGCCCTCACGGCATCCTCGGCCGCTCCGGAAGAAAAAACTTTTTCCGTATCCATAAAAAACTTACCGAATAAGCATCTTAAAAACCGCCCTCTCAGTATACCGGATTTTTGGAATATGACCAAATCCGAGAAGCCGGAAAGACGGGAGTCGGAAAGACCGGAAATCTCTCCTCCCATCATGTCGAACCTCCCCCGTTCCCTGCTCCCCGTTGTAAGTTGTAAGTTGTAAGTTGTAAGTTCCCCTCTGTCATTCCGGGCTACAACCCGGCATCCATGTTCTTTCTGTCATGCCGGACTTATCTGTCATTCCGGGCTTTCTCGCTTGTCATGCCGGGCTACGACCCGGCATCCATGTTCTTTCTGTCATCCTTCTTTCTGTCATCCTTCCTTCCGTCATCCTGAACTTGATTCAGGATCCATGGCTTCCGTTTTCAGTCCTGGACCCCGGGTCAAGCCCGGGGTG
>Ga0172376_10004092_pt1 | contig 16780 bp, 11 predicted proteins | sample Lak35m_FD_121114 | JGI IMG/M metagenome (GOLD analysis project Ga0172376, IMG submission 121114) | Freshwater microbial communities from Kabuno Bay, South-Kivu, Congo - kab_092012_35m | ecosystem: Environmental > Aquatic > Freshwater > Lake | place: Democratic Republic of the Congo: South-Kivu... | reverse complement strand
GTATAGGTGATAAGGCCAGAATTACTTATAAGTTAGGCTATGCTGCTGGACAAGCAGGTAGTGGAGACTATCTTTTAACATTGCCCACTGGTATGGCATTTAATAGCACATATCATCCACCATTTACAGGATCTATATGGACTGGTGATGTACAAACTATGGCCATATACTTTACTCCTGCTACAGGCGGTATAACTTTACCTGGCCATTGGTCTAATCAAATAATGGTAGTTCCCTATGATGCTACAAGATTTAGACTGGCCGTTACCAATAATAACAGTCAAACTACTTACCAATTTTGGAACAGTGGTTGGTATGCTGCCAGTGCTAATACAGGATTGAATATAACTTTTGATATATGGCCTACAACAGCACCTACACCAACTCCTGTGGCCACTGCGGCACCACCAAGAGCATTGGGGGCGATGAGGCCTCCAGTTTAACGAATAGCCATAAAAGGTCCAGTAGGGCCTTTTTTCTTGGAAAACCTTTTAGAATATTTTAGGTAAATATGATATCCGCGGAAACTAACGATGCCATATAAAAAGAATAAACTACTGAATGTTGATAATATACAGCTAGACGGTAGCAGTATTAATATCACCTATCCTAACACTGATCTAACACTTAACCCCAGCGGCACTGGTCGAGTGAACATCGCAGGTGCTTGGACCTTACCAAAAACTTCTTCTAATAACGGTTACGTGCTTACGATGGGTCCTAGTGGTGTGACATCTTGGCAACCTGCTGTTGGCGGAACAGCAGCAGAAGCCACTACTGCCACACATCTACTAGGTGGGCTTTCTGGTCAGATTCCTTATCAATCCTCTGAAGGACAAACCACTTTTGTAGGGCCAGGTCTAATCAACCAAATTTTAACCAGCAATGGGTCATATGGCCCAGTTTTTTCCTCAACTATTACAGTAGCAGCAGTTAATGCATCTGCAATTTATTTGAACGGACATGCTGTAAGCACTATTAGTAATTTTGTAGCAGACTTGGATGATTTAACTGATGTTAATATTTCTGGATATGGTGTAACTGGAGGTAAAGTTTTAACATATGCTAGCACTATTAGTCAATGGATTCCTCAAGATATAGGTAGTATTTTAGGATTAGGACTTGCAGGTAGCGGATATAATACCACAGTATTTACAGCCACAGGGTCTACATCTAGTTACACGATTGAGGCTGGATATTCCGCACAGAATATTCTGGTATTAGAAAACGGTGTAATGCAGGTTCCTAGTTCGGATTATAATGTATCCGGTAGCCAGTTAATCTTTACTTCAATTCCGACTGCTGGCGCAGTATATCAGGTTAGATATCTTGCCACAATATATCAAGAAAATAGTGCTACGACAGCAACTAATATTAACTCTGGCACAGCAGGTGATATTCCGTACCAAACAGGCGCTAGTCAAACTACATTTTTAGGTATAGGCGCCAATGGGGCAATACTTGTAAGTAACGGAACAGCACCAGTTTGGACAGCAACTATTGCTAATTCACAACTGGCCAATAGTAGTATAACATTAAACGGTTCTACAGTAAACCTAGGCGACTCAGTTAACATTACTGCACTACCAAGTCAAACTGGGAATAGTGGAACATTCTTAACTACAGACGGAACTACTGCAACTTGGGCAGCATTACCTGCAACAGGTATAACATTTACTGCTAGCACAACTCCACACGTAAGCCCAATACCTGGTGATAAATGGTACAACACTGATAATAATAGATTATACGAATATATCAACGATGGCACTAGTAACTATTGGGTAGATATCCAAAGCCTAACTGTAGCTGAAGCCAATAATATGTATGGCGGTGCAGCTGGTTCTCTAATATATCAAAGCACAGTAAGCACTACTGCATTTATTCCTATTGCTACAACAAGCGGATGGATATTAACTAGTGATGGAACTGTGCCAAAATGGGCTGCTCCTGCTGCCGATGTAGCCACAACAGCAACCAATCTTAATAACGGTACTGCAGGGCAAATACCATATCAAACCAGCGCAGGACATACTAGTTTTGTAGGTCCTGGTAGTGTGGGACAAATATTAACTAGCAATAGTGTAGCTGGTCCACAGTATACTTCAACCAGTTCAATCCATGTGGGTAAGGCAGATTCTGCTCTACAATGGACTACAGCAAGAACTATCACTGTAACAGGTGATTTAACTGGTACTGTAACATTTAACGGTAGTTCAGATGCTACACTAACAGCTACAATTACAGCAGACAGCGTGGCATTAGGCGTAGATACTTCGGGTAACTATGTAGGCAGTGGTGCTACAAGCGGTTATGGATTAAGCGGTTCATTAGCAGCAGAAGGTGGTACATTTACTGTTACAGCAAATAGTACAAGTTCAAACACAGCAGATACTATTGTATATAGAGATGGATCTGGTGATATATCTATTTCAGCACTGTCAGTAGCAGGAAATATTGTTCCTACTACTAACGGAACGTTTAATCTTGGTAGTCCTACAAATAGGTTTGGTACTTTATATGTAAGTAGTTCGACAGTTGATATTGGTGGTGCAACTATTTCGGCTAGTGCGGATGGAACGGTTTCATTTACAAAAGTAAATGTCACTGCTACACAGGCCAGCACAAGCACTGTAGTTAATAACGCACTATATGTTGCAGGTGGAGCAGGTATTGGTGGTAGTCTTTATGTAACAGGACCAGCAATATTTAGAGATGATGTTACATTTGCTGGAACTACAACCTATGTGTTAACCACTCAAAGTGTATATACTGATAACATTATTAATATACACACAGTAAATGGGGATCCAAACAACCCCTGGACTGTAGACGATGGTGCAGATGTGGGATTTGTTTTCCATTATTATAAAACACAAGATTCTCACGGATTTTTAGGTTGGGCTAACGACACAGGATATCTAGAATGGTATGGTGATGGTAGAGAAAATAATGGTGTATTTTCATCCGGAACCTATGGTACATTTAAGACTGGTGCTGTAAAACTAGTAGGTGGGACAGCAAATCAAGGCAATGCTACAACAGGCGACCTTACTGTAACAGGTGGTGTAGGCATTGGCGGTAGTTTATTTGTATCAGGTAGTATAACAGCTACAACAATCACAGCATCACTATCCGGTAATGCAAGTAGTGCTAATTTAGCAACCACAGCAACTAATTTAGCAGGCGGTTCATTAGGAAAAATTCCTTATCAAACTGCTGCTGGTCAGACTAGTTTCTTAGATGTCGGTGTAGATGGTCAATATCTAAAGAGTAACGGAGCTAATTCTGCAACATTTGTTAACATTTACTTAGATGATTTGCATAATGTTAGTGTACCAAGTCCCAGTGCAGGTAATGTATTAGGATGGAATACTGTAAGTAATGCTTGGACTGCAACTAAAGTCAGTGTAGCATTAGAAATTGAAGCAGGATCATACGATACCGATGTATTTGTAGCAGATGGTACAACTAGCACATATACAATAGGTTATGGATATAGTGCTGATAGTGTATTAGTTACTGTAGAAGGTCTAGTACAAATACCTACAACTGATTATAGCATTGTAAGTAATAATTTAGTATTCACTGAAGTAATTTCAAACGGTGCTGTAGTACATGTTAAGAAACTTGCACAGGTCTTTTTCGACCAAACAGAAACATTAACTCTAGGTGCCGGATCATATACAACTAGTGTGTTTACAGGAACAGGAGCTACATATTCGTTCTCGATAGGTAGTGGATACACAGCTGATACCATATTAGTTACAGAAAACGGTGTATTACAAGTCCCTATAACTGACTATGTTATAAGTGGTAGTAATTTAGTATTTGTAAATCCTCCTGCTAACGGTGTTACTGTACAGGTTAGAAAACTTGCCAATGTTTATTATAACGCTATATTAACCACAGCAACTAATTTAAATAATGGATCTGCTGGTCAAATACCATATCAAACAGGCGCAGGGCAAACAGATTTTACTAGTCTAATCTCAATAACTAGTGCTAATACAGCAACTATCAACGGTGATTTGCTTCCGGGCACTGATGTTACTTATGATTTAGGCAGCAGCACAAAGAGATGGAAGAGTCTCTATGTAAGCACCAGCACAATATATATTGGTGATTTCGCATTAGGTGTTACAACAAGTGGTCTTATTACAGTACAAAATACATTAGATCCACTTGCCGAACCTACCACAGTAATCGGACCACAAGGGCCGCAAGGACCGAGTGGGGCAAGTGTTACTGGAGCCACCGGACCACAAGGACCCCAGGGACCAACTGGACCAAGTGGGGCTAACGGAACTATCGGAGTAAATGGATCTACAGGTCCGCAAGGCCCGACTGGACCAATAGGTGGAACCAATCAGCAAGTTTTATATAATAACGGTGGCACAACAGGTGGTTTTGGTACGTGGACTGGATCAGTTCTGCAGGTTTCGGGATCGATAGAAATAGGTGGTTCTCCTGCTATAGTAAGGTCTAAGATGTACGGATACAACGTGTTGTTCGGGGGATAATATGGCAACAAAGATACAAGCACTTAACATCGCAACCGCAGCAGTTACAGCGGATAAACTTTCTGTGTCTGGAATTACAACTGATGGAGTTACTAGTTCAAAAAATATAGCAGATGGAAGTGCTAATCAAATATTATTTCAAACTTCTACTGGAATAACAAGTTTTATAGTTGCTCCTAGTTCTGCTACAACTTATTTACAATGGGATGGATCGGCGTTTACATGGGCAGATTCAGTAGGACCACAAGGACCACAGGGCCCAGAAGGACCTAGTGGTGCGAATGGAACTATTGGAGTAGATGGTGCTACTGGTCCAGAAGGCCCACAAGGACCCAGTGGTGCGAATGGTTATGTAGGCGCTGACGGGTCCACCGGACCACAAGGACCACAGGGTACTCAAGGAGATACTGGGCCGCAAGGACCACAAGGACCACAAGGACCACAGGGTCCGCAAGGAGTAACTGGTGCCACCGGACCGCAAGGACCGCGTGGATCAACCGGACCACAAGGACCACAAGGACCACAAGGACCTAGCGGCCCAGAAGGACCCCAAGGCTCCATAGGATCTGCTGGTGCTAGCGGTGCAACTGGGCCTACTGGTCCGAGTGGCTCGCAAGGAGAAACAGGCGCTTTTGGAGGAGCCAGTTTTACCTATCAGTTCAGCACATCTACTACAAATTCTAACCCAGGTACTGGGCACTTGCGAGTTAATAATCCTACATTTAGTTCTGCAAGTGCTATCTATATTAATAGGTATGATGGCGATAATAACGATATTGCTAACTTTATTAACACCCTAGATGGTAGTGAATCTACTATTAACGGTTACGCTAAAATCGTTAGTGCTACTACAACTACAAATTTTGTATTTTTCTCTGTAGATGCAGATAGTACCAACAATACAACGTATTATACTTTACCTGTTAGTTTCCTTTCTTCTACTGTAAACAGTTTCTCTGCAGATGATGTTATTGTTATTACATTTGCTACTAATGGTAATAGAGGTGATGCTGGACCACAAGGACCACAAGGACCAAGTGGTGCTTCAGTAACTGGACCACAAGGACCACAAGGAGTATTAGGACCCCAAGGACCCCAAGGACCACGTGGCGCAGATGGAACAAGCGTCACTATATTAGGCACAGCAACTACCTATACATCATTACCAGGTTATCCAAGTAGTTATGACGGCACAAACGGAGACGGCTACCTAACCAGTGATGGGCATTTATGGGTATGGGGAGGTAGTAGTTGGATAGATGCAGGAAATATTCAAGGACCAAGTGGTGCTCAAGGTGAGACTGGGCCACAAGGACCGCAAGGTGAGACTGGGCCACAAGGACCGCAAGGTGTAACTGGTTCTACTGGACCGCAAGGACCCACCGGACCAAGAGGACCACAAGGAGTTCAGGGAAATATTGGACCACAAGGTCCGATGGGACCGCAAGGACCAAGTGGGGCAAGTGTTACTGGGGCAACTGGACTGCAAGGACCCCAAGGAGTTACTGGACCCCAGGGACCGCAAGGCGCACAAGGCGACACCGGACCCCAGGGACCGCAAGGCGCACAAGGCGACACCGGACCCCAAGGACCCCAAGGACCCCAAGGACCACAGGGTGTTCAAGGCAATACTGGACCCCAAGGACCACAGGGTGTTCAAGGTAATACCGGACCGCAGGGACCACAAGGACCAACTGGACCACAAGGACCAACTGGACCACAAGGACCAACCGGACCAATAGGCGGAACTAATCAACAAATCCTCTATAACAATAGTGGTGTAACTGGTGGCTTCGGAACTTGGAACGGAACTAGACTAACAGTTGCCGCTATTACTGCGTCAGATTCGACTGCTGCTAGTTCAGTTTCCACGGGCGCTCTAATAGTTACAGGTGGAGCAGGCATAGGTGGAAATTCTTATATAGGGGGTGTATTAAGGTTAACTTCAGGAACCGCTAGTAGTGCTTATACTAACGGAACACTGGTCATCACAGGCGGATTAGGTATAAGCGGGGCCACTTATTCAAATGGGTCTATCTATGCTGCAGGTGATGTAGTTACAAATTACTCTGATATTAGATTAAAAGATATTATAGGTCCTGTGACAAATGCTGTAGAAAAAGTAAAGGCTATAGACACGTTCTATTATAAACCAAACAATTTAGCAAAAGAATTAGGACAGGAAGATAAAATTAAAGTTGGAGTAAGCGCACAGAGTGTAAATTCTGTATTACCTGAAGTTGTTCACCCTAGCCCTGTAAATTCTGAATATTTAACTATTCAGTATGATAGGTTAGTTCCTTTGCTAATTGCTGCTATTAAGGAACAACAAACTGAAATTGAGGATTTGAAACGTAGATTAGGAGGTCAGTGATGGCTTTCAAGGATAATAATACCACGTTATTCGATAGTAATACAACTAACATTCCACAGTTAGCTACTGCCAGTTTACCAGCAAGTCCTGTAAAAGGACAAATTGTATATAACACCACTAACCGTAGAATGGAAATATATGATAGCGATGCAGCGGTATGGAAAAGTGCTGAAGATATTAGACGCAGTGTATTCCTAACAAGACAAACCATAACTACAGGCTATGTAATGGGCGGATATCAAAATACTAGCCCATGGAGAAATGTTAATCGCATGGTACATGCTACTGATGTAATGACTAACCTCGGTGACCAGATAACTAATGCCAGTGCATATACTAGCGGAGCCTGTAATTTAAGTAAGGGGTTTTTATGGACAGCGGACGGAAGTTGGCCAGGTAGTAGTGTCACTACCTGTGGATTTAATCTAGCCACCGAAACCAATGCTGGACTTAATTCTGCCTGGAATTTAAAAATAGGTAGAGAAGATCCTGCCACTATCTTCAATCAATTAGAATGGGCATTTATTGTAGGCGGAGCCAGTAGAAACGATGTAGAACAGTTTAACTTAACAACTGAAACAATGATAACTAATCTTTCTCCTGGATCAGGGTTCGGTTTAACATATACAAGTTATTATGATACGGTAGGTAGTGGATCTATTAGCGGCGAAGAACATGCCTATGTATACGGAGCAAATGGAGCATCAAAATTTGTATTCACCACAGGAATGGCTTATAATGTTCAAACAGGTGATTATCTTGCGACACAACCATCAGATTTAGCAACTAATAGACTTTGGAAAATTTATGCTCCTAATAAACCAGGAGACCTTACAACACATTCTCAACAAAAGGGTATTAGCAGTAAGATAGGTCGAGGGTGGTTCGGTAATGAAGGAACTTATAATGGTGGCTATAATCTACGTAGAATACAATTTTCAACAGATAGTAGTCTAGGAACTGTGGCCAAACCTGTAGGAAATAGTGGAGAAGAAAACTTCGACATGGGGCAAACTAGACAATATATGATGGGTATGTATGATGGAGCACAGAACAATAGAGGATGGAAGTTTACCTATTCCACAGAATCTGGCAGCGAATTAGGAGCAGGATCGGTTAGAACGGGTGTTCCGGGCGGTAGTTCGGGCCACTGTGTATGGAAATAATTATATGACTTTTTATATTAATAATACTAACATTGGTGATTTAAACGGGCTAAGGGTTCCTGTTTTAGGTACATCTACAAGGCCTGCCAGTCCAGTTGATGGTCAAGTAATTTATAACACAGCCACTAATAGAATGGAAATTTATGATTCTGGACTATGGAAAAATGTAGTTGACATGGAAACAGGAACTGGGCGTGCTTTCTTATATAGGCAAATTATAACAACAGGCTATGTTATGGGTGGGTATAAAGATTCAAGCCCGTGGAAAAATGTTAATAGACTAAATCATTCTACAGATGTAGCCACGAATTTAGGAGATTTGTTAACTTACGGTGGTGCCTATAATAAAGGTTGTGTAAATTTAACCAAAGGATTTTTATGGTCTACAGATAACTCATGGCCTGGAGCAAGTGCTACTACCAGTGCTTTCAATCTAGCCACTGAGACTAATGCCGGTCTTAACACTAATTGGAATATGACCACGGGCAGAAATGACATGACTAATATATGGAAAGAATGGTATTATGCATGGACTGTAGGTGGAGGAGGCACGTCTATGGATATGTTTAATATGACCACAGAGGTCATGAGTGCAGCCTCGGTAAGTTATGCAAATAGTGATGCAGGCACCGGAACAGACGGATCAGGTTCTTTTGTAGGCGAGACTAATGCATTTGCCTATAACAACTCTACTGGAACAAAATTTACCTTTGCTAATGCTACAGATTCATCTATTGCTGTAGGGTCAACAAATACATCAGTTAGAGGTGTTCATGGGCAACAAAAAGGAATTAGCTCAAAAGTAGGGAAAGGTTATGCAGGAGGCGACGGTAGTTGGAATGGGGGCTATGTTTTACGACGTTGGAACCTAGTTACTGAAACTTCAGCAGGAGCAAATGTTAGTAAACCTGTAGGAAATTGTGGAGAAGAAAACTTCGATATGGGACAAGATCGGCAATATATGCATGGATGCTATGATGGAGCACAGAACAATAGAGGATGGAAGTTTACATACGCAACTGATTCTGGTGTAGAACTAGGAGCAGGTTCTGTTCGAACAGGAGTTCCGGGAGGAAGTTCGGGATGCTGTGTATGGAAAGGATAACGAATGGCGTTTTATTATAACACAACCAAGTATGCTGATAACACTGGAATAAATGTTCCAACTTTTACTACAGCAACTAGACCTGCTAGCCCTGTAGAAGGACAGGTTATATATAATGCTACTGCCGGTGCAATGGAAGTTTACATAGGTAGTACCTGGAAGCCGATTGATAACGAGTCAACACCATTTGGTTCACCATTCACATATAGACAAATTATAACCACTGGGTATGTAATGGGAGGATATAAAGATAGTAGCCCATGGAAAAATGTAAATCGTATGGTACACGCCACTGATGTTATGACCAACTTAGGAGATTTACTAACTTATGCTGGAGCCTATACCAGCGGATTCTGTAATTTAACTCGAGGTTTTTTATGGTCTACAGATAATACCTTTCCTGGGACCAGTGTAACAACTAGTGCTTTTAATTTAGCAACCGAAACTAATGCAGGAACTAATACTAACTGGAATATGACAGTTACTAGAAATGACATGGGCACTTTTTTCAAAGAACAAAGTTATGCATGGTTAGTGGGAGGTGGAAATACCGGTATTGATTTCTTTAACGGTTTAACAGAGACTATGAGTGCTACCGGTCAAACCAGTATGGCGGGCGATAGTATGCAAAGCGGCGTGGCTACAATTAGCGATGAAACAAAAGCCTTTGCCTGGGGGAATGCCACTCATAAATATAGTTTCGCAAGCGGTAGCACAATGACTGTAAATACTTCCGGAACAGTTAATGGTAGCGGTAGTCAACAAAAAGGTATTAACAGTAAGATAGGAAGAGGTTATTGCGGTAATGAAGGAACATATAATGAGGGATATAATCTTAGACGTTGGAATCTTGTTACTGAAGTTAACCTAGGAACTACTGCTAAACCGATAGGTGATTCCGGAGAAGAGAATTTTGACATGGGTCAAGACCATCAATACATGATGGGTTGTTATACCGCAGCAGGACAGAATAATAGAGGATGGAGATTTAGTTATGTCACAGAAACCGGATACGAACTCGGTTCAGGATCAGTTAGAACAGGTGTCCCAGGAGGAAGTTCGGGACATTGTGTGTGGAAAGGTTAGAATTCCCGCAAACAAATTTAATTACACAGCAAATGGATTAACAACTAATACAGAATTTTTAACAGAAGATCATAAAAAACTTATAGCACAATCACTTAATCAAAAATGGGTAGTTCCAGAATTCAAAGTTAAAAACTTTATTGGTAACGCTCAGATAACACCCTATGCTAAAATTAAGCAATATTTGCTAGAACTTAATACAAGAGAAGCGGCAGTTGAAAATATGGAGTATGAAGTTCAGAAGATTAATTTTGAAATTGAAGTACAAGAAGAACTTAAAGCAGAAACACCCAGTATTGCTCAGAAAAAATTACATGACTTAGAAATTATTAAATTAGAAAGAGTACAGCGTAAAAGTATTGTTAGGTTGCGTGATGCCTATATTGAGCGTGATATGTATCTTAAGTTAATTGATGAATTCAATCAAACTCCTGAAGCATACCTAGAGGACGGACGTAGAATTATGGATCTCGTCGACGATCCTGTTGAAGCCGAAAAACTTGAAAAACATTATTGGACATTAAGATTGGCTAAACAAACTGCATTAGATATGATTGCCTACGGTCGTGCTGGAGTCGGTAATATGGAAGCAGTAAGTATGCTAGAAACTGACCAACAATATGAAGTTATGCAGATAGCCTGCGACTATTTTGTACGAAATGAAATGCGTACAAATAGTTTGTTAAGTAATATTAATGAAAATATTCAAAAGTTAGGATCAAATGCACCTATTACAGAACTGTCTAAACAGTTATATCTAACACAAGAAGGAACCGAAAATGTACCTACTATTCAAATCAGTAAGTGATATGGAACTTGGGCTAGTGCGTAGAGCCGGCCATTACCAAGACTATGTAATAGGAATGTTAGATGATAGTGTAAAAGATATAGCAAAATACGAGCATCTTAATGCCACTGTTTTACCAGAAAATGTAGCCATGGGATGGAAATTTGCAGGAAATTATAGTGGTTACCTTAGTGTAAGAGCCAATACTGCTGCTAACGAACAATTAAACTATATTGTAAGCAGTGCCGAGGAAGAATCAGTAAAGGTAAAATACTATCTTACTGATGAAGATAAGAGCAATGGTGCAGCATTTATGAAAGCATTACTAAGAAAGATTTTAGATGATGTTTACGATAAAAGGTTTGCGCAGATAAACTTACCAGTATCTAAACTAGAAGAAATTAGTTGGACACAACAACGATCTGAAGCAGAAGCCTATACAGCAGATCCTTCAGCACCTACTCCATTATTAACAGCATTAGCACAGAGTAGAAATATTACCTTAACAGAAATGGTCACTAAGGTAATTACTGCTATCAATGTTTATAACCAGGAAGTGGCCACACTATTGGCAAGAAAACAAATGGTAGAGACCGAAATTAAATCATGTGCAGGTATCGAGGACTTAAATATACTCATACATAACAGATTTGGTTATAATATGCCTGCTAAACAGCAGCAGGATTTAGGAATAACCACATCGAGCACATATGATTTATAAATGAAAATTTTTAGTGTCCCAATAAACCCAAAACTAACACCTGTACAATTTAATCTTTTTATAAGTTTTTTAGAAGACTATAAAGACTGGATCTACGATCTGTATTTTACCAGTAGAATGCCCCCGTTTATTCAAGATGCAATGGGGGATGTTTTTGTCCAAGGTGAAATTGCCGCAATAGAAACTGCATTAGAAATACAGGAAAAGGTCGGTATACCGATCAGTGCTACGTTTAACAATACCTTAGTTAGGCCAGATCAGAGAAATTTAGATCTGTTTATTCACAACTTTAGACAGTTATATGCAGCAGGTGTTAGGTCGGCAACTATTCCACATACACACTGGTTAATGACCAAGCAGATCCAAACAGAATTTCCCGAACTGTTTATTAAAAATACAATATTACGAAACCCTAATACAGCAGGTGAAGTTGCTAAGTTAGCAGAGGCAGGATATCACTATGTTAATTTAGATAGAGACCTGATGCGTGATAAAGATATGTTAGAAAAAATGCTTAGGGTAAAAAATAAGTATGGGATAAAACTTAGTCTATTAGCGAACGAAGGATGTTTAGGTGGTTGTCCTGTAATGGATGAACACTTTCATTTTAATAATTCTAGATTAGGTACAGCACCTCAATATTTTAATGATCCTATTAGTAGAGTAAGTTGTCCTAAATGGGATAAAGAAGATCCTAGCACACCATTAAAGACTGCAAACTTTACACCGTGGCGTGAAGATTGGGTAGAATTATTACAATATGTAGATGTGCTTAAAATGCATGGTAGAGAAAGTTCTAGTAAATTATTTGAAACTATTTCTATCATACAGAACTTTGCTAACAATAAAGAAATCTTGTTTAATACTTTTGACGAGTATATTAATGAAACTAATCTTGTAGAAAAGCCTATATATGCCTGGCGTAAAAAGATTAAAAATTGTAAATTTGATTGTTGGGAGTGTAATTTTTGCGATAAAATATATGAGGCAAAATCTGATATTAAAACCAATCCACTAGTATTAGCAGTTACAAAAGAACTAGTAGATAGTGTGAATATTAAACTTGATATCAATACGATCGGATTGACCAGTGCTCGTGTACAAAAATTGCTTCATAGATTATCTTTTCATTGTAAAAATTATTTAGAAATAGGTTGTGCGTTAGGTGCTACTGGTACCGCTGTAGCAATGAACCCTAATATAGGAGTTCACTTTGTAGATAATTGGAGTGAAGATTTACAGCCTGAAACCGGTCTATTCGAACTGCCCAATAACGATAAAAATATTTTCATAGAAAATATTAGAAGATCAGATGCAGTCGTTGTAGATAGTGATTTTCTTAAAGCAGATAAATCCAATATAAAAGATATAGATTTATTCTTTTATGACGGCCCGCATGACAAAGAATCAGTGAAACAGTCTGTTAATTATTATAAAGAATGCTTTGCTAAATCTGCTATATTAATATTCGACGATGCTAATTGGGAAGGTGTCGTTCAAGGTGCCAATGAAGGCATTGCAGAATCTGAGTTGATGCCTATATATAGCAAAATGATGCTAAACCAAGTCGAGAGTGCAGACCAATGGTGGAATGGATTGTATATTGTAGTGGTGAAGAATGATTAAAAGATTCCCTGTAGTACACGCTGACATATTCTACAAAGGAAATGTAGGCTCTGAAGAACAGCGTTTAAACTTATTGGCTCAAGCCTGGGATGAACACAAACGAAATAACCAAACAACAGCCTGGACTAATAGAGGATGCTGGCGTAGTTATTTTCTTTATGAAAACATTGATTGGTTAATGGACGAAGTCAGAGATAGTGTAAACCAGGCAGGATATCATTATCAAAAAACTGACCCTATATATACAAGGAAAACAAAAACATTTAGCGGTAGCGAAATTAAGTATTGGACTAATATTAATAAGCCAGGCGGAAAAAACGCACTACATGATCATAAACTTTGGCACTACGTTGCCGTATATTATTTAGATGCTACTGGTACAGGGGATATTGTATTTTATAATCCTATGAACTTAACAGAAGGATGTAATCCTTATGCTCCTTTTGTTAGTCCTATTACAATTAGTCCGAACACAGGTGATTTATTAGTATGGCCTGCTTGGTTACCACATGAAGTTGAACATAACTTTTCTGATCATCATAGAGTAAACATTGCAATGAACATGCGATTCCATGCTCCTATGAGCACAGAAGAACTGGAATACTAATGGATAAAATCACTTTCTTTTCGTCAATCTTAGGAGTGGCGGAAACCTTTCCTATTAAGCCTGCTAGAGAATTTGTGCCGAAATGGGCCTATGTAGCAAGACAAGATTATCTAAAAAATAAAGACAAAAAGGAAATGCATATCTATAAGTGCCCTGGCATATTCGATTCTTTTGGAACTGGATATATTATACCAGCTTGGCACGATTTAGAACTTGAAACAGACGGTTTAAAATTTAGAATGACTATTCCTGACAATAAATTAAACGAGTTGTTGGAAAAAGAAACAGTTCAAGAACAAACTTGGAATGCAAATTTAACTAAATTTATTCCCAAACCTCCATGGGCTGTTAAAAGCATATTAAAAATTAACACACCTTGGCACGTGATAGCACCAAAGGGAGTAAAATTTTTAATGATACCTTTGCCCTATCCTGATGAATTTAATTTTCAAAGTTGTATAGGTATATTAGATCCCGGAGTAAGTTCTGAATTAAATGTACAAGGATATTGGAATAATCTTAGCCCAGGTGTGCATACTATTAAAGCGGGAACTCCATTGGCTCAAATCATACCTATTACAGAAAAAACCTATGACTTTCTAGTAAGGGATATGAATGAACAGGACAAAAAATGGATAGAGAAACGAAAATATCTAAACTTTTTCGGATTTATCCTTAATCGTGCTAAGGTAAAAGAAGCATATGAAAGAATGTTAGGAAAATGATCTGGGAAACTGTTTTAAAAGGACAAGAATATCTATTAATGATAATTTTTGTTCTTATATCTGTTGGTCTAATTAAAGAACATATGCTGTTTAACAGCACATTTTATTATATAAAACAGGTGGTAAAAAGTAATAGAATGTTGGTTGCTATATTAAGTGCTATAGGCGGATTACTACCTATATCAGGCAGGGTAACAGTAAGCGCAGGTATGTTAGATACTGTGGCGCCGAAACGAGGACAGCCTGGCAGGGAAAACTATGGTATTGTGGACTATCTTAGTACACATCATTACTATATATGGAGTCCATTAGAAAAGACCGTACTAGTTCCTATGGCAGCGTTTGGGCTCACTTGGATATCTTTAATGTCTATATTATGGCCTTTACTGGCTGTAAGTGCTGCTCTTATACTTTTTTATATTTTTTATTATATAAAAGAAGAAGATGTTGTAGTTACACCAATAATAGATTTTGATTTTAAAATAAGTGATGTAATTAGAAATATATTACCTATGATTGCAGCCATTGTGTCAGTAATTAATGGGTATAACGCTATTTGGGCATTTGGTTTGCTAGTTCTTTACTACTGCTTATTAACTAAAACCTGGAACATCAAACACTTACTGGCATATGTACATTGGGAAGTAATTTTTATAGTGGCTGTAATCATTGTATTTGGTAACTATGTTAAAGGATATGAAAAAGATATCACAGAGGTTATTAAATCAACACCATTTAACTTTGACACAATTACCGGAACTGTTTATCTATCTTTATTGGCTTTAGGATCTGGATTTATTTTAGGTAGTAGTAGTAGATTTGCCGCGTTTACTGTACTTCTTACGCAACTATATGGAGCACAGTATTTTATATGGTTTTTTGCCCTAGAATATGCAGGATATCTGCTCAGCCCTGCTCATAAATGTGTAGCAGTAGGTAAATCGTATTTTGGAACACCTCTATTAAAATATTTCACTGTGTTAGGAATATGGGCATTACTGTTAATACTAACAGGTGGTATGATTACTTTCCTCTAAGATAATATCATACGGTATCTTTATAAATATTAGGATAACTAAGGTACCGATATGGCATTTCCAGTTTCTCCTACCAATAATCAACAGGCCACAGTAGGTGGCATAACCTATACCTACAGCTCTGCAACTAACAGTTGGACCAGAGTACAAATTACCAATCCTTATCCATGGCAGAGATTAACAAGTTCTTTCCTTGCTTCTAACAATGATAGGCTAATTTGCGATACTTCCAGTGGTGGTTTTACCGTAACCCTGCCAGCAAGCCCTCAGGAAGGAAACTATGTTATTATTACTGATGGTGGTAACTTTTTTACAAATAATCTTACAGTAGCAAGAAATGGTAGTACAATAGAAGGCATATCAGATAGTGTATTATTAGATATACCTGGCGCTACGTTTGAGTTTATATATGATGGCACAACTTGGCAGATTACTTCAACTGTAGGACCAGAAGGACCCAGTGGTCCAAGCGGACCAGGTGGTGGTGCTAATTTCACATCAGTTAATTCCCATATATTACCATCAGCAACATTAACTTATGATTTAGGATCAACAAGTAGTCAATGGCGTAGTTTATATGTAGGAACCAGCACAATATACATAGGTGACTACGCTGTAGGAATATCAACAGGTGGGCAAATAACTGTAACTAATACAGTTGAACCCGGAGCTGAACCTCAACTACAAATTGGACCAACTGGTCCTCAAGGACCACAAGGACCATCTGGATCAGCAGGGCTAACTGGATCGGTAGGAGACACAGGTTCTACAGGACCAGAAGGACCTCAAGGACCAAGTGGAGTTGAAGGACCACAGGGCGTAATTGGTCCGCAAGGACCAGAAGGCCCACAGGGACCTGCTGGCTCACAGGGCGACCCCGGACTAACTGGATCGGTAGGTGATCAAGGATCAACCGGACCACAAGGACCACAAGGACCCCAAGGCGTAGATGGTCCTCAAGGACCTCAAGGACCCCAAGGAGTAGCAGGTCCACAAGGACCACAAGGACCCCAAGGATCAACC
>Ga0172376_10004091_pt1 | contig 16790 bp, 16 predicted proteins | sample Lak35m_FD_121114 | JGI IMG/M metagenome (GOLD analysis project Ga0172376, IMG submission 121114) | Freshwater microbial communities from Kabuno Bay, South-Kivu, Congo - kab_092012_35m | ecosystem: Environmental > Aquatic > Freshwater > Lake | place: Democratic Republic of the Congo: South-Kivu... | reverse complement strand
TTAATTAATTGTTTACTAATAATAGTATCAGCATCTACTTCATTAATACTATCACGTTTACTTTGTAGCCATTCGTTAAAAGCTTTTTTACTTTGATTTCCAAATTTACCATCAATAGTAGCTGTATAAAAACCTTCTTTAGTTAACATCTCTTGAATAGCTATAGCATCTTTTTTATTCTTTGTAGTTTTAAGTAACTCATCACCTTCTGTCGTTAATTGATCATTAGCATTTTTTCTATAATTAGTTTCCATTTCAGTTAACTGGTCCGGTGTATATCTACGTTTTTTATTCCATTGTTCAATAGCTAATTGTTGAGCATACTTTGGTTGTTTTAATAATTCTTGAGCAACACCTTTAATAGTTTCTGGACTTACACCTTCTTGTTTAATTTTCAATAACCATGCAGGACTTAAATTTGTAATAGTTGTATTACCGGAATCTTTAATTTCTTTTATAACTTTCTGAGCTTCTTCCATAATATCTACAAATGATGTAGTATCTGCTGAAATACTTGCTCGTGTATATAATCCTGTATTAGGATCGTAACCAAAATCTTTTTTAGCAGCTTCTTGCAATTTATACATTGCCAAGTTTTTATTAGCACTATGTTCAGCTTTAGCGTCTTTATAATATTTTGATATTTCTTCTTGAGCTTTAGCATACTCAGCAGCTTCTTGTTCTAACTCATATGCCAAACCTCCAGCTTGCCAATCTCGATTCATATTTAACCCATAATCACGAAGCATTCTATCTCCTGCAGAAATATCTTTAGTATAAGCTGATGAAATATCATTAATAGCTTGATCAGTTTTTTGTTTATATTGACCAGCTAGGTCTACACGATGTGCTAAATGTTTAGGTAACTTTTGAGATAGTGCAACAGCAGTATCATATTTAGATTGTTTACCAGCTAACATTGTATTCCATGCTTCAAAGTCCGGTATGAACTCTTTTGGCATGTACCACTCCATATTATAATCGCGTGGTGTAAATTTATCAAATCTACTTATAGCCATAATTATCCAGATTGATTTTGTTTAACTTTATCAGTAGTTGCTATAAACTGAATTAATTCGTTTTGAGTAGCTTGACCACTTTTAATTTTATCTATAAAATCTTTTGTAAATCCAAAATTAGCATAATTGGAACCAATCAAAGCTAAACCTTGATTAATAGTTGCTTGACTAAGTTCTTTATTATTCTGCAACATTTCTTTATAACCTTGATATTGATTAAACTCTGTACCAATTTGACTAAGTTCAGAAAATAACTTTTGATCTGCAAGTTTAGCATTAGCCATATTTTGCATGTTATCAATCCTATTTTGATACATAGTATTTTTAACATCTATTGCTTTAGCAGTTTCATATTGTCCACGTTGCATTGCTTGTTGATTACGTTGCAGATTTTCATTCATACTAATTTGACCTAATTGATCTGCCAAGTTGCCATATGTAGATTGCATTCTTCCTTGATATTGATTAAACCCTGAAGAAGCTGCTCTATTAACATTAGCTGCTAAATTAGATGCTGCCATAGCATCTTGACGTGCTTGAGTATAATCTACATTAGTACCATACATTTGTCTATCAGAAGCATTATAATCTGTAAACATTGGTTTTTCTACAACAGGTTTTTCTAAAGCATCTGCTACTGATTTACCTAATGCTACAGCTTTTAAACCCATAGCTACAGCATTGTAATTAAACGGATTTTTTTTATCCGGCGGTGCTGTATAAGGCGTGTTAACTTTAGCATTATCATTTTTATATGGATTAGTTACCATACCTGCTCGTTCATCCATTGTAATAGATCTATCAGATACAGGATTATCTAATACTGTAGCATAACCTAGCTCTTTAGTTAAATCTACATTTAATGCATCTTCAGGAGATATCTCGTCATATTTTGGCATAGCTGATTTACTAAGAACAGGTGTCTTTGTACTTGTTGTTGGAGCTACTGTTGGAGTTGTAACATTTGCTACTGGTGTTGCAGGTTGTGTTGCTGAAGGCGTTGCTGGAGGCTGATATTTATATTGATTATTATCTGAACCATATGTTATTACGTTTGACCAAGGTTGTATTAATGGAAATGTTGATATACCAGGTGGGATTTGCCAACCTCTTTCTCCGTTAGAAAATAAATTAAAATCTGTACTATGATAATATAAATCAGCTTTATCAAGTGCTTCTTGTAATGGAGTATCAGGGTTATGTTGACCTTGAAAAGCTAACGCATCGGCAACAGATGTTGTTGCCATATTAGTCATTTTAGATAATGGATTGCCACCATACGCTTTTTTAAGTTCAGGATATTTTTCATATACATTAGCACGTACATCACTCCTACCATGTAATCCAGCTAACCTAAGAGCGTCGATAGCATCTGCTTTAGTTGGTATAGGATAAGACCTATTACCTCCAGCAAAATTATTAGATGCTACTGAAGGATATGGTTTTTTATCAGAACCTCTATCTTCACTAGTAAGTCCTCCGCCAGCTTTTTCTCTGAATCGTTCTTTAGATTTGAATTTAGAACCAGAACCATCCCAACCTCCAACATTTGTTGTACCACTAGCGGCTATAGCTATTACTTCATCTATTGATTTTGTTTTAGGTAAAGAAGATCTAGGATCAGCATCCATACTAGGATATGGAAGACCATTAGGATCTATACCTAAAGGCATTGTACTAATCAATCGATCAGTTGTATCACGAGGTTTTTCAAAAATATTAATAGGATAATAAATACTTTCTTGACTAATTTTAGCTGTAGGTATTAATGATTTACCAGGATCCGGTGGACCACCAAATGCTTTTTGAACAGAATCTTTCATATTACGCATAGTATCATTTAACATTGACAACCTATTCATTGTAAAATCTAATGCACGTTTTTGTTCAGGATCTGTATCAGCATATTTATATTTTTTAACAGCTTTTGCAGAATCTACATTAAATGTATTTCCAGTTTCAGGATTAACTAATACATCAGAATAAATGTAAGTTTGTTTATTATTAGTATAAGCATTTTCATTATTCTGTACAGAAGCGACTGCATTATTATTAGATGGCACACCATTTTCAGAAATTAATTGATCGTTACCACTAGCATGACCACCAGTACGATATTGTTTAAATTTAGATGTAGTATAACCACCTGATGCCATTTGACCATATATATCAGTATTCATTTGAACAGGTCTTGAATTTAACATATCTTGTTTAGCTTTTTTATCAGCTATTGTTTTATCTCGATACTGATCTGCTATTGAGATAAGTGGTGATATAACAGCACCATATCCAGGAATTAATGAAGCCATTGTGGAAAGAATCTGACCACCAGTACTATATTTTTTAGGATATACATCTGCAGTAGGTTCTGCCCATAAAGATTGCAAAGCTTTTTTTAAATTTGCTTCTTGCTTTTTCATCGTATTGATTGAAGTTTATTTGTTTGAACTATATTGATAACTTTTTTAGCGTCTACATCATAGTTATAAAAGTATAATCTACAGTTTACAACTTTACCTTTTAATAATTGGGTGTTATAACTACTTTTAGTAAAATCTATATTTGAATCATTTATATCATCCCAAAAAGTTCTAGCATTTGATTTAAGTTTAATTGTGACAGGAGTTCCTGTAGACATATCATATAAACCAGATATTTTATAATTATCATCTGTGCGAATTACATATTTTGAAGAATTGTTAAAACTTACATTTTGATATGGATTTTGATTTTGATCTATTAAAGTTAATGGTATTTTACCAGTACTTTGATCAATACTATAAAATAAACCATAATCAAATGTACGATTTAAAGGTATCCATTGAAAGTTTACTTCATCCCATACCCAAGTATTACCTACATAATGTACAGTTGATAATTGTTCAGTAGTTGGTTTATATACTTGCCATTCAACTGCAAATTGATGTTTAATATCATAATACTTTTGATAATTACTAATATGTCTATGTCGCCATATTGTATTAAATATCATACTATCAATACTTTCAGTTAAACTATTTTCAAAAGTATAATAATGGGTACTGTCAAAAAAAGAAACTCTGGGAATATATGAATGAAATGATGCCCATGAATTAGTTTCAAATGAAAATGATAAATTCCATGATTCATTAACTATAGGATAAACACCATATAAATAACTAGATACTACATCAGATGATTGTCTGTATTTAAATTTTTCTTCTTCAAAATCAAAATATATACCTTGATACTCAGCATCAAATTGTGCTTTTGTTTTAAATCCTTGATAGCCAATAGATCTAAATCCATAATCAGTTTTGGTAATTAACAATCGTTTATATCTAGGATCATAAACAAGATTTAATCCTATACCTAATTGACCATTATAAACTGAATGATATGGATACGGAATGCCATGAACTCTATAAAATTCAGCATCTAATTTAGATGGTAATTCGTGTTTAAACCAAGATGACATTCCACTTGCAGGATTAGTAAGTTCTTCTATTTTAGTATTAAAGTTAAATATTTGACCGCGTTTTTGATCTACCCAAATATGTCCGTATGGTGTACTAACACAATCAAGTTTAGTTTGCATGCCAGCATAACCAGAATCATTTTCGTTTATTTCTTGTGGAGGTATTCCTAAGAAATCTCCTGTACTAATATATACATTATTAATATCAGTAACAAATGATTGAGGATTAGGTTGTAATATAAATAATCCATTTTCAGTATGTACTAATAAATAATTATTAATATATTTTAATCCTGTTATTTTACCTTTACTAGCAGGTATATCTATATAATCGTTTATTTTTGATATTCGATATAAATCATACGCTTCTTCATCAAATGATTTAGGACTAAATATAATTCTGTTAGGATAGTTATATAAACAATCTGAGCAATAATCAAATGAAGATGGTATTGGTACTTTACTTTTTTCTACATTATCAACTGTATAATCATCATTATAAGCATAGTATTCAGTTTCTACATTTAGTGTTTGTATATTATTGCGTTGATTTAATACTCTATCTGTACCATCATAATAAGTTAACCTATTATAATTAATTTCATCAGTATCACCCATTTTAAAATACTTAAAGTTTTCACCAGTACCTTCATGACGTAATGCTGTATTAATATCATGTTCTTCATAATGATGACAAAATAGAGGTGTCATTATATAACTACCAGCAGTTTGAGCAGTCCTATAAAAAAAAGCTACTCTAAAATTAGCATTTTCAGTAATTAAAGTATCACCACCATAATAAACATTATCTTGCGCAAATACACTTGTAGTATAATTATGATGAATTGATTTATACTTACGAACTAAAAAATTAGAGTATGGGTTAACTAAAGCTTTCTTATAAGCATAAAAGTTATTAACTGCATATTGAGTATTATTTCCAAGATGCCAATCATCTGTAATTTGAGCTGGTAAAATAGAGTTTTCTAAAGTATAGTTTATTTTAGAAACACTATCACCTGTATATAAATCTTCACCAAGTATTTTAGGAAAGTATCCTTGAGCTTCTGTTATAGTATTTGGTTTTACTAATATAGATTGTAATTGTTTATGATTTAATCTACTTGTAAGTACATGATTGGTTTGTTTCATATACATAATAACAGATGCTAAGAACCCACCATCTTTTAATGGTGTTCTTGCATAATCTAAATCACCGTTAGTAGATATTAACCCAGAATCAAATCTATGAGCACGATTTAATTTATAATAATCAAATGCTCCTAATCTTTGTTTATATAATACGTTAGAAGATATGTATCGTAAAAAAGTACTATCAATAGTACTATTTTTAAAAGGGTCAGCTTTTGTAAATTCTGCTGAACCACCTACTCTATATTGACCTAATTTAATACCAATTTCTAATACTTCTGGTTTAACTGCCCATCCAGAATCTACTACAGTCTTATCAAATTCTGTACGTTCTGCATAAACAAATTTATGACCTACAACATCACTGTTAGGATATGTTATATCACTAAATTTTACACCTAATGGTATTAAATATTTAGCGTCTATACTTGTATGACTTACAATACGTCTATCAGGAAATTGAAACAATCTAACTTTAGTAGATGTTGTAATAACATTATCATCTGCATCAGTACCCCATATTAAATTATTATTACAATCTCGAATATCAGGATATGTTTCTTCAGTTTCATAAAAACCAAAATCACCTTCGTAAGAATAAGGATGTGTTACTGTTTGAGATGATGTGATAATAGCTCCATTTTTAAATTTCCATGATGGTACTTGATTTCCTATTTGATAACCTAAATGTTCAACATCAGATAACCATACTTCATTGAATTGTGGTAATGTAACTGTATTAGCAACTACTGTATATAAAAATGTATCACTTGGAATACTTGTTTTACCTATTAATGGAAATACTGGTGATATAGAACCATCTTTGTGTACAAACTGAACACCAAACATATATACTTCATCACCTTGGAATCCACGACCTACCCAATATGTTTCAGGATTTTTAGGATTACCTACAGATTCTATATTATTAGCTTCAACTTCTTTAGCTACCCATTTAGCTGTAATTTTACTAACATAGTTTTGATATTCAGAATAATCCCTTACATCTTGTTTTAAGTTAGCTCTTAATAATCTACCTTGCACTTGTTCCATTACATAAGCAGAATCATATCTAGCATTATCTATAAATTTTTCGTTTACATCAATAGGAAAATCTCCAGCCGCTGTATTTAAACCTCTATACGTCCAGTTAACTGTACCGTTACCAATAGATATTAATTCAGCTACCGTATGACCATCTAATTGATTAGAACCTGCAATTTTCCTAAATACATTGACTCTAATAAATTTAAACGCCGGGTTTAAATTATAAAACTTTAAAGATATAGATTTAGTAGTTAATGGTACCCCCCCAGATTCTGCTGAATATTGAGCTATATTTAATCCGCCGTTTATACGATTGTAATCTTCAGCCGTCGAGTTATCATAAATAACTACTTGAGGTGATACATCACTTGTGTATAATGAATTTTGATTTTCATCAAGTATTTCAGCTTGAAAATAATAAGAACCTAATGGTAATAAACCACCACCATTATTAACAGATAATAAATCCATTTTTATAGGAAGTATAGATGGTACAAGTTTAAACTTGTTTACATCAAATGCATTACCTGTTTTAAATTCTTCAGGTTTATCAAAATTATAAAAATAATCATTATTTAAAGCATCACACCAATATACTAATCTCTCGCATCCATTTTTAACTCGTGATTGCCCTGTAATAGGATTATCTACACTCCAATTAAAAAAGCTGGATCGTACATGTTCTGTATATTTATTTTTTCTAAATATACCTATTGTACAATCATTACCGTCTGTAGCAAATAAATATACTTCGTCATCTTGACCATATACTATACCTACTATAGTACTACCAGGAATTACTGCTGCAAATTCATTACCTGGTTCTGATTGATAATCATACTTACCACCATCATGACTATCTCGAATTGCGTTTAAAGCATAAGTAACATCTCCTTCACGTTGAAATGTTAAATCTTTATTTAAACCATTTTGTAATTGAGTGGCTGATTGTTTATCTAGCAAAGACATATCTTTCAGGTATTTTTATCCATTGATTAAATCCATCAAATTGCATATTTGTAATATCGTTCGGGTTAATACCTCTCATTATAAGTATACCCCGAATTTTTTTAAAGAATATTTCAGCTTTTATATACATATCTTGAGCAATTCTATCTGCTGATTGTTCTTTAACCATAGCTCTTTCTTCCCAATGTTTAGCCATAGCATAGTACGCTAAATATTGTTTTAATTCTGTAAGATCAGGAATTAAAAAATCACCAGTATCATCTTTCATTTCAGTAAAATAATCTACACATAAAAAACCATCTTTTATATTAGTATGTAGTATATTATTTTTATCTACCGAAAAGTAATTTTGACATGGTGAAAATCTATTGGGGCATTTAGTACACAAGATACTATCAGCATAATTACCTTTATATTGTAAAGGCATGAAATTATTATTATAATATTTTGAATCTAAAAACTGTTTATATGCTAATGTATATTGACATATATTATTAGTATCTGATTCTGTTGTTGTAGTTTCTACAGGATTTGTAATACAACCTGATAAATCATCTACATCTTCTTGATTAGGATTTTTAAACATGTATGTTAATAGTTTTATTTCTTTTATAACTTTTGGTAATTCTGCTCTATTATTAATAATTTCAATAAATTTAATTTTAGAATCATAAGTAACAGGTAAGTCTAATTGTCTAAATCCATCTAACATCCATGTTAGAAAATCAAGATCTGTAGACCTATCATATAAATTGCGAGGTATAAACCTCAATGCTGAACGAATTGAAGTATATCTAGTCATACATCTATTATACTATACTGATAATCAGGATCTTCTAAACTTTTTTGATATATTTTAGCAGCAAACGCAGAGTTCATTCTAATCTTCCAATGTTCTGCATTTTTAAATTTACATATTTTATAATTACGATTCCACTTTATAATAATCCTATATAAATCAGAATCTTGTATATATACCATTTTACCTTCTTGTCTAGTTTTCCCCCAATGTACCAGTTTTTTAAGTTGATATTTTTTAAGTTGAAATGTACCTAAGAAATTAGGTGTTTTTACTATTTTACCTTTAAATAAAAGTTGTGATACTTCATCAATATAATCATTAATAATAGACAACCATACGTCATATGTAATAGCATATTTATGATCTGAAACATCATTTTTTTTGACGTATGGTTGTGGTACGGTTTTACCTGTAAGTGGAGGATTTTTTTTATACGGATAAAAATAATAAATATCTTTTTCCGTAATCATCTTGTCTCTTTTCATTATGATCTAATTTCAGAATTAGAATCGTTAGTTAAATCTTCATTAAGTTTAAAACTAATATTTAATTGATCTAATACAATTTTATAAACAGGTAATTTCATAGTTTCACTTATTTTAAATGGTGAAGATTTAATATCAAAACACGGTGTTTGTTCATATTCACCATTACCATCACATTGTGGTATATCTGCCCATTGAACTATGTTTTCCCATACACCAGATACTAATACCATTTTAAGATTAAGATTATTCCAGATAACCAAATAATCATTTACAATAGTAGCAACTGGCTTATTAGCTTTAAAATCATTATACTTATTTAAATCTACATCTTGTTCAGTACCAAAATCAATTGTATGATAACTAAATGTAGTTACTGTTAATAAACTTTTTAAATTAGTTAACAGTGGGCGTGGTAATTTATATTCTGATCTTAAAATATCACAACCCACTGTTACACAACCAATCATATGTGATTTATCTTTTACCAGCTTAACTGGAAATTGTTGCCATTCCCATTCTGATATATGGTTTATTTTATTAAAAGTTTGTTCAATAAGCATATTCCTTGCACCATTTAACAAAGAATATAAAAAAGGATCTGTATAAATATTATCGTCTCTACCGTTTTCTTTTATTAACTGTCGTAGATCCGAAATATATTGATTTATTGTGTTCATTGTTGAAAAATTCTTTTACAGATTCGGTTAAATCTAAAACAGGAATTATTTCAAATTCTTCTTTTCTGTATGAAAAATGTGCTATATTACATTTACTTATTTTTAAATTAGTATTTTTTTCAATTAAATATTTGTATATAGATAGTTGCAAACTATATTTATTATACTCACAATCATCTATATTAAAAACAGATATTTTATTACCGTATTCAGAACTAAACTTTATTTCTTTATCTGTTTTGTAATCCCATAATTCTATTTCATTAGTTTCATTGTTATATACAAGTAAATCAAATGTACCAGCTATTTTTAAGTCTGTATCGCCTACAATAAACTCTGTAGTAATAGGTGTATATATTTTAATAAATTCATTGTAAAAATTATCTGCTAATTGATTTAATGTTTCTCTTGCTTTAATATATCGAACAGCATCTTTAACATTTAATCCAGTAACAAATTCAGGTAACGATTGATCTATATTTTTACGTAAAAACTTATATTCCATATTATTATGTAAATATGTACCTAATGTTGTACCTATTAAATTAGCTATTGCCCACTCTTGTTTTATATCTTCAACTGAAGGGTTTAAATCTTTATATAAAATATTAATATCGTCAAGTGTAAATAATTTACCTTCAACTAAAATATGATCTGGAAATCTTGGTGCTACTTTAATATTATTACGTTTTAATGCTATATATAAACTCCAAAACTTTGAATTATATTCAGGTTTTAATTTTTTAAGTAAAGTTGTAACTGATATGATTTGTTCACCTGTAGTTGTATCTACATATGTATGATTATGTTCTGTAAATACAATATGTTTAAATCCGTTATTCAATTCCAGTATCATAATCTTTCAATTATAGGTGTTTTAGAATCAAGTATTACAGTTACACCAATCAACCATTCTCTAGGGTCCATACGTCCATAATTAAACGCTAAACTATTTCTGTTAACACCTATTGGTGTTTGTACAGCAAATAAACCTTTAGCTGGAAAATCAATATAACTTTCACTATGACGATGTCCTTGAACAGCAGACATTTGTTTTTGTACTGCAGTTACTCTTGCAGTCACTCCTTCACCATGACAAAAATAAATATTATTATATACATAATCATTAACAAATTGCCAATTAACTTCTAATACATCTGCTATAGATTTTTGCCATTGACTACTAATTTGACTATCATACATTTTACGAGATACTCGACGATCATGATTTCCTGTAGTAACAACAATTTCGGGAAACGCTGCTTTCCATTTTTCAATTTCAATTTTAGCAAGTTCCATTTCGTAATAAGGTGATAAAGCATCAGGATGTGGTTGATGATATGTAGTAGCGTGAAAATCAAGAACATCTCCAATATGAATTATTTTACCACAATTCCATTTACGTTGAATATGTCTTGCAAATTCAAAATATTCAGGATGATTGTAAGGAATATGACTATCTCCCAATACTAATATATTATTAGGATCTCCTTGATATGGTTGTATATCAGCAGCTATATTTTTAGTTTTAACAAATGATTTAAACTCTTCCATTAAATTTGATACTCCTGGAGGAGGTTGTAATTTGTCATATAACCTTCTAACAAAATCAGCTTTCTTTTTATTAGTTATACGATTAACAGGAAGATCTGAATAAATTTGAAACTTTTCGGCAAGTTCACGCCAACTATGCGTTTTACCATTAGCAAGTAGATATTCTGTAAGTGATTGTATGTTTGTCATAATTTTAAGTTAAGTTTACCGCAAAGATAAAAGATTAATTTTAATCCGTTTCTGCAGCAGTAAAGTAATCTTTATTGACACAAAGTGTTACGGTAGATCCTTCATCAATAACTAAGTTACGAATAAAGTCATCCGAAAAACATCCAAAATCATAATGGTTAATTATATTTTTAACCATATCTAAGGATGCTGTTGAATCGCATTCAATTCCATATAAACCATCAGCTAATAAATCTAATAGTTTATTAAAGAATAAACACTTTACTTTAGTCACATCCGCAGGGAGAATACACATTTGAAGTAGAATTTGAAGTTGAAGTTGAAGTTGTTAATTTGCTAATTAAACTGTTATAAATGTCACACATTTTAGAACAGTCACATGAATCACATTCATTAGCAAAATCAAGTGCTTTAATTAACATTGGTAGTAATTCATCTTTTGTTTCATTATATTTAAGTACTGCTTTACATCTTGATGTTGTACCTATATAAATACAACCTCTTAATGTAAGTGTACCATCTACAGTATTTGAATTAGTACCTGCTACAGTAAGTATAAAATAGTATACACCATCAGGAAATACAGTATCGTTAGGAAATAAATCTGTTACGGCTAATGTGAGACTATTATTACTAATAGTTGGTATTTTAGATGTTAACGGTATATCTGCACTTAAAGTGCTACATGTTTTTTTATAATTTAATTTCATTGACGTAGCTGTAAAACCAGTTAATGACGTCGATGAAAATGTAATCTGATCGTAATCTAAAGATACGGAAATATTCATTGGTAAGTTGTTAATTTGAGTATAATAAAAAAGGGGAGTATTCCATATTGGAACCTCCCCTAATAATTTATTTATCGTCAGAGTCTACAAGACTTTGAACTATATTTACAATAAATTCACGCGCCATTTCATTTTTAGCATATTTTTCAGCAAGTAATTCTGCAAAGTTAATAGCTAAAGTATCAAACTCTTCTGATTTAAGATAAGACTCAAAAAGGTCTTTAATTTGTTCAGCGTTAGCAGTATTATCATCACCTAATACAGCAAAGAATTGTTCACGTAAATTTTCAGTAGCAATAAGTAAAGCAGCTACTTTAGGATTAGGAATTTTAGATACTATTTCTGCAGTAAGTTGTTTTTGAAGATCTCTAAACTCAGGAGATACTAATGTTTCACGAGCAATACGTTCAATTTGTTCTTTGTTGTTAGGATCATTATCAACAAGAGCTTCACCAAACAGAGTAAGACGTTTCATAGAAAGAACTACAATACGCTTAACCCATTCACTATTGATTTTACTAACAATAGCATTGTCAAACATTTTCAATGCTGAGATAAGAACTTTAATGGCAAATGATTTCATTTTTTAATTTTTATAAGTGAAACGATAGACATAACATTGTCATATATATTACTGATAGTTTGACCAAATCCCCAGTTAAAAATAGATTCCCAGTTTTCATCAATAGATTTTAATTCTCGTACTATAATTACAAAAGATAATCCAGCAAGGAATTTAAACTGCAATAATGATGATGAAGACTCAGTATCAACTAAAACAGCTAACATATGGGGATGAAACAATTTTTGAAACTGATTGTCAAACAGTTGAGCTAAAATTAATGCTGACATATAAAATACAATTTTATATACACTACGCATCATTTTACTAGACTTTCTTTTTTGATTTCTGTATTTAGCTGCAATAACTCCAGTGACAAAATCTACTAATACTATTAAAGAAACAAAATACAATAAATCACCTATAGGCGCAAAGAACGCTGAAATTATACTAGCTAGCAGCACAAACCAATTTTTTAAAGTTGCGATTAAAGATACTAAATATGTTTTAAACATTATTTTTATATTTTAGTTAATTCTATGCATTGAGCATCTGATAATACATTAGGTAAAAACCATAGTCCAGCTATATTTACAGGATGTAATGTTGGAGATACCGTTGAAAAATATTGAAAATTAGTAATTGTTATAGCATTATCTGTATATACTTTAACGCCATTTTCAAACACATTCATTACACTTCCATTCCAGGTAGCTAAAATTTTTACTTCATTTGCTGAAGTAGTATAAGCTCCATTTTCAAAAGTTAATCCTAAACGTTGTTGTGTAGAATCAGATGCTCCAGGTCTTATTTTAATACCTGAACCGTCAACATTAGGTCCAGAAGTTAATCCAAAAATAAAATTAAAAGTTAAAGTTCTTTTTATAGGAATATTATTAACAATATGTATAAAAAAAGATCCTGAAGTAGTCCCTATAATACCATCTGTAACCATATTAGATTTACTAAAAGTATCAGAAATTCTTGTATTTGCTGTTCCTGTTGATAAAAAATAACTTGTTACATAAGAACCAGTTTCTAATTGAGCGTACTTAACTGTTCCTGTAATAGTTAAAGTTAATGTTCCTGAACCAGGTGTAAATGAATATACAGTTCTAGTAGTATCATTAGTACCATTTAATGTAGCAGATACTACTCCACTTAATGTTATAGTTCCAGAACCATAAAAAGAAATAGTATAATCTTGTGCTGTTACAGAAATATTTTGTGTAACTGGATTTTCTGAATTTAATATAAAATTTGTTCTTTGAGGTAATATGTTTAAAACAGGCCTGTTATTAATATAATTAATTCTAGGATAATGTGCGTTATTTGAAATACCTAAAGTAGGTAAAGTAGGTAAAGGAATTGTACCTTCGTTTATTTGAAGCCCCCATATTGAAACATCACATATATTATTTACTCTATATACATATATATTAAATTCAGAAGCTATACTTTGAGATAAAACTGTAAATGATACTTTACTCCAATTATTTGTAGCAGTTCCTATAGAAACACTACTATTTAAATTTGTTACATTATATGTATCAGAAGTGTTTGATTTTACCCAAAAAGAAAATGTATAGTATTTACCGGTAACTCCTGTAAATATTGGGCGTAAAGAAACATATTGTGAGTTGTTAAAAAATCTAGTAGCATTAGTTATACCTATAGGACTTAACGTATAATTAGAAGTTTCAGTTGTACCATTTAATAATGTATAACCATTATTATTAATAATATATGGTAATCGTTCTATTTGATTTTGATTATTAATTCTTGAATCTCCGCCAGAACTTCTTGAAAATGTAATATCATAAGTACGAATATTATTTAATAATTGTAAATTAACATAAGTATAAGCAGATGGTACTAAAAAAGTTGGATTTAATCCACTAAGAATACTTTTAGTTTTTTCAATATCGTAATGTAATTGTTCAGGACTTTCTAAAACTCCATTTTTAAGATTAGCATTAATACTACTTATATAAACTTGTGGGTTGTATTGTAATGGTGCCATCATAGTTTAAAAATTTAACATGTAAGCACCATAAAAATTATCACTAGTTCTAACTAAAGTAATAATATCAATTTTATTTGCAGTTGTGCTAAGTGTTGGAGCAATACCTCCAGACCATTTTACAGTTGATGGCCAAGATGTAATAAGTCTACCACCAACATTATCTTGAATTAATTTAAAAACATAAGTACCTAGTTCCCCACCTGTAAAATTAATATTAGTATTTGATTGTAAAGTAAGTTCAATAATGTTACCGTTTGATAAATTAATAGTAGTGTTAACCGTAGTTATAGTTTGTTGATTAACACTATTAACAGGTTGTTTAGAATCTAAAACTGCTTGTAAATCAGTTTGACTAGATAACGTTCCAGTTAAAGACCCCCAGGTTAATGAAGGAATTGTAACGGTAGCCCATGATGCAGTGCTACCGTTAGTTGTCAAGTATTTACCATTATTACCTGATTGATTTGGTAATGATGATCCACTTGAAGCTGTAGTCCAAATAAGATCAGTACCATCGGTAGAAATTACTTCTCCAATATGAGAACCCTGCGTAGTAAGGATTCTCCTAAACTGACGCAGGGTTCTAAGTACATACTCTTTCCAGACCTCTTCTTGAGTCTTTCTTTGCATGATTAATTAAAGTTAAACTTACCGTTTAGCTTTAGAAGTTTTTTCAGTTTTTACTTCTTCAGCTTTTTCTTCTTTAACAGGTAAGTCGTAAACGTGAATTGATTGAAAGTCTTCGCTAAAGTAAATACCTTCTTTTTGAAGATCAACACCATCGTTAATACAAACACCAGTTACGTAATTTACTACTTGTTGACTTTTAATTTTAATTTCTTCTTCAAGTTTACGAACTTCAGTATTAGTTGTTACAATAAGATTTTTAAGGGTTTCGCTTACAGCGATTTGACGTTTAGATGTAGGTTGTGACATAGTCTTAAAATTGTTTAAAGTTTAAATTAGAGTACAATATCTCCGAATGAAATACCATTTAATTTTTGGTTTTTAGCCCATTCAATACCTTCTGGTGTAAGAGTACCATCACCATTAAAGAATCCTATAACATCGTCATAACGATTCTCTACACCATATACAGGTTGAACAGGAACTAAGCTATTTATTTGAAGTTGTACAGTATTAACTTCTTCTTGTTTAGCAGTTATTTGAGCAAGTAGTGCTTCTGCTTCAGGAGTTGTTTGATCTTCTAAAGCATTATAAGTTTCTTGTAAAATAGTTAACTCTGCATTAAGAGTATTAAGTTGTTCATTAAGATTCTGCAAAGTTACATTATATTCATCAATTTGATCTTGATTAATTACAGTATCTGCAACAAAACCTTCTTGTGTAATATTATAAATGTGTAAAGGCCATACATTGTTCTCATCTTTATCCACAACAAGTACTATAATCTGCAGCGCTTTAGCTTTAGCATTAGGTCTTGCTTCATAAGATAACTGAAACTCGTCTTTAGGAAATAGGATATAACCTTTGTTTGGATTACCTGTTGCAGGTACTTGTAAATCTATTTTAAGTTGAAATGATGTTTGTGACATGATGTTTATTTTAAAATTTTTAATACCCCACCTCGGTTAAATAAACCGTTGCGACAACCCTGATAACCGTAGTGGAGCCCGCAGTCGTTGGCGGTGTAAATTCAATTTTGAGAGATTCGCTTTCTGTCGCATCATCCGCCGTTATAGTCACCACCGACGAACTCATGTTTGCGCCTCGATTGTAACGGCGAAAAATGCGATGATGAAAAGAGAAAATATATGCTTCATTTCGTGTTGTTTTAGTTAATGATGAAAAACCCGACCGACGTTTCAGCCGTAGCCGCCGCGCCCAGTTCGATAGTAAACGAACCCGAACCCGGAACCACGTTCTTAATATAGGCCGTTGCGTCGTTTGTGCGTACCGTTGCGAACACGATGGAGGACGTTGTGCAAAGTGCATTTGTGACTACCTTTGTAACGTCTGCAGCCGCAAAGTTTATAGTACCACTCGGCTTGTCTATGGTCTGTGGGGCAGTCGTACCGGCGGCGGTGTTGGTGGCCCAG
>Ga0172376_10004086_pt1 | contig 16802 bp, 16 predicted proteins | sample Lak35m_FD_121114 | JGI IMG/M metagenome (GOLD analysis project Ga0172376, IMG submission 121114) | Freshwater microbial communities from Kabuno Bay, South-Kivu, Congo - kab_092012_35m | ecosystem: Environmental > Aquatic > Freshwater > Lake | place: Democratic Republic of the Congo: South-Kivu... | reverse complement strand
TTCGGGGCGCCCAACGGCGTCTTTTATTTCAATTCGACGGTTTCGATTTCGCAGTTGACCGATGGCACGAGCCAGACGGCCCTGATGAGCGAAAGCCTGATCGGCGACGGTTCGGCCAATGGCGTGCGCGGGCCGGGGCTGGACGAATCGATGGTGGCCGTGCAGGTCGCCGGCGGCAGCCCGGTTTATACGCCCTTGTCCGAAGGCGAATGCGGCTCTGCGACTTCCACGTTTTTCCGCCGCAATTCGGCCTGGGTGCAGGGGAGTTTTCAGCATGCCCTGTACAATCACTACCTGACGCCCAACAGCGACACGCCGGATTGTTACCGCCAGCAGTATCACGGCTGGAAGGCGCCCCGGAGCCGGCATCCGGGCGGGGTGAACGTTCTATTCGGCGACGGTTCGGCGCGGTTCGTCAAGGACACGGTCGATCGTGCGAGCTGGCGGGCGATCGCCACTCGCAACGGCGGCGAAGTCATCAGTGCCGACGCGCTTTGAACGATTGGCCTGGGGTGATCGTCACGATCGTTGTCCGCATCGAACTTTCCGTTCGCCGGAGTCATTCATCTCATGCTCGAAGCCAGATCGCTGAGAAAAGTCTATCCTGGCGGCACTGCTGGGCTATTGGCTGGCCAATACGTTCGTGGCGCCGCGCGTGGCTTCGGACATCGCCGCCCGGGCCGCGCCTTTACCGACGGGTGTCGCCTTCCGGACCGGCATCGCCGAGGCCAAGCGGGCCCAGTTCGGGCATGACGACACCCACCCGGCGTTCGTGGCCTTTCGTGACCGCGTTCTGCGTGAATATGGCGTCGCCCGTGTCGAGGATCTTCCCGTGAGCTTCCGCGGGCTTTCGCTGCGCGAGGACGACGAGGCCGGCTATCGCACTTTCGACGAACGCTTCGGACGCCTGGTCGATCAGGTCGCTCGTCAGGACCGCATCCGGGCCCTGGCAGGCTTTGCGTTTCCGCTGCTGGCGCTGCAGCCGGTTTCGATGGCCATGGCGGGCACCGATAACGCCCATCACGCCGATTTCGTCCGAGCCGCCGAGGCGCATCGAAGAGTCATCCAGACCGCCGCCAGTCAGGACCTCATCGACAATGCCCGCAACGGCGACGAATCGTACAAGGCATCGCCGGAACTCTGGTCCCGCATCCCGCCGATGCGATACGAGAGACCTTCGCCGAGCCTGGCCTGGCGTGGCCAACTGACGAATCTGGCCGCTGTGGCGATCTGGTGCGGCGTCTGTTGCTTGGCGGCGCTGGGGGCCTGTTCCCGGCCTCGTCTGTCCTGACTGAGGTAAGCCCATCATGGCGACGACCGTCCGAAACGACGAACCGATGACGATCTTCAGCCGGCCACCGCTGAAAACCGTTTTGGCGAGTGCCGCAATTTGCCAGTGGCGTCTCGTCCGGACCGATCCTGCCTGGTGGCTTGCCGTGCTGGCCTGTATCGCGTGCATGGCTTACGCGGCATCCAGCGGCCAGAACCACGTACGGCACCGCCGTCAGGCTCTGGATGAGGCATTTCGGGCGGAGACGGCCCGCGTCAATGCACTGCGTGCGACGCTCGGCAAGATCGAACGGGGTGAGATGCCGCCGCCGGCTGCCCCCTATCGCGACCCCCGCAACGCCATCTACGTCGGCCGCGGGCAGGGATCGGCGGTGGCGCATCTGCCGGATGCCCCGCTGGCGGCTGCCGCCGTCGGTCTTTCCGACATCTATCCTCAGGTGATCGTCGTCTCGGCCGCCAGCAAGGACACGTTCCTGTTCGCCGACGAGATCGCCAACCCCCTTCATAGCCTCAGCGGCACGTTCGACATGGCGTTCGTCGTCGCCTGCCTGCTGCCGCTGATGATCCTGGCGGTCGGTTACGACGTCGTCTCGGTCGAACGAGAACGGGGCACACTGGCCATGACGGCCGCCACCTCGGCCCCGCTGGCACCGGTTCTTGCCGGCAAAACCCTGATTCGTACGGGCGGTGTCGCCATTGCCGCCGTGGCTGCGTTCTGGCTGTTTCTGGCCGCCAGCGGCGGCGGTTCGCTGGTTGACCGTCTGCCGGCCGCCCTGGGAATGACGCTGACGATTCTGCTGACCTGGCTTTTCTGGGCCGCCGTCTGCCTGTTCGTCAACTCGCTGGGCCGCGACTCGGCCACGAACGCCGCCATCCTGATCCTCGTGTGGGTGGTGCTGGTCGTCGTCGGCCCTGCCTGTGCCAATGCGGCCGCATCGCTGGCCTTTCCCGCCCCGCCCCGCAGCGAACTGGTCCTGGCCGTTCGAGAGGCGTCCGTCGATACCGAACGCAACCTCGACGCCGCCGATGCCCGCTTTCGCGAAGAACACGCCGGTACGAGCGAACTGCGCCGCGACGACCGCACCGCGCGGACACTGGAAGTGACCATCGCCGCTGATGCCCGCGCCGACGAAATCCTGGCCCGCCAGGAAGAAGCCGTCCGCCAGCAGCGCCGAATGGCCGAACGGCTCTCGCTGCTTCTGCCCGCAAGCCTGATCGATGACGCTTTCGCCGAAATGGCCGGGTCGGGGCATTCACGCTGGGACGATTACCTGGCCCGCCTCGACCGGTTCCATGACCAGTGGCGGGCCTTCTTCGTGAGTCGTGCCAGGGCCGGCGCCCTGCTGACGACGGCTGATTACGCCGCCTTTCCACGCTTCGACGCCATGACGGAACCCAGCGCCGCCCGCTTCGCGACCGCAGCCCGTGTGGCGGGCTCCCTCGGTCTGGTCGCGGCGATGACCTGCGGGCTGACTGTCGTGGCCACTCGCAGACTTGGCCGCACCGAAATCTGAGCCCCCCGCAATCGGGGCCACATTGACGGGCGACCAAGAACCATCGCAAGCCCGGTCGAATCCGGGTGCGGCCGCCGTACCGGTTCGCAGGGTTCTTCGTTATCGACCGCCCCCAATAAGCCATTTCGCCCGATCGGCGACACGTTCTTGACTGGATCTCTGTCGGATGAACCGAGAAATGAAATTTCCGGCAGATCCAGTCAGTTCGATTCGCCCACGATAATCCCTGAATACCCGATATTTCGAATCGGGGTTCGAAGCAAAAGCGCGGAAGTCGAGACTGTCGTGATCTCGATCAGAACGCCGCCTCCGGATGCTGCGAAAGAGCGATCGATATCATGTTTTCGTAGCGAAAGATGGTACGTCGATTTCGAGCGACGAATCACGGCTTGAGGGCACTGCTCCGCCGGTACGGCTCACAGATCAGGGGCGACCCGATCCGCGATAAGTGGCGGGCTGTTTTCGCAGGCCACATGCGGGGTCCGTTCCCGTTTCCCGGTCATTCAGGGGCAAGCCCTGGCCTCGATGCCGTCTGGCCGATCCGTCGTCGCTGGCTTCGCTCAGGCGGCGTCCTCCAGTTTCCGGATCATGGCGAAAGGCTCAGGTGACAATCCCGCAACCGCACACTAAAATCAGTCGTCGTCGATCGACATCGATCCCTTGCAACCGTAACGGGGCCGATCGATCCAGATCACGTGGAATGAGATCGAGTTCATGAAATCGGCGCAAGCGGACGACGGCAACCATCCTGGTCAGACGCATCGATCCCGGGCCGGTCTGATTTCGCGGGACGCATGGATCGTCTTTCTGATTTCATTGGTGGTGCGTCTGGTTCTTGCGTTCGGCATGGGCGAGGTATTCGACGAATCGTCTGATACGAAACGATACGTGGAGTTGAGTGAGCGTGTCCTGGCGGGCAGCTTCGATTTCGAAAAACCGGAATTCATCGTATCGCCGCTCTACCCGGTCTTTCTGGCGTCGATCAGACTGGTGGCCGGGGGCCAGTGGATTCTGGCGATGGAATTGGCGCAGTCATTTCTTTCGGCTCTCGAAACCGTATTGTTGTACCGGATTGCGATGCTTCTCTGGAACCGAAAGCGCGTATCGTGGCTGGCGGCGCTAGGGCACGCGTTCTATCCGCTGAATCTGAGCTACGTTTCCCTGGTCGGCCAGGAATCGCTTTTCGAATTTCTGTGGGTGGCATGCATTTTCTGGCTGATCGTATCAGGCCGGCGGCGAAACTACGGTTCGGTGATCGCTTCGGCGGTCTTCTTCGGCCTGGGATACCTGACGAAATCCCACATTCTGCTGTATGCTCCGTTCGTGTGCGTGCATTATCTGCTCAACGGCGATTCCATTTCGGATTCGGTCAGGAAGATCGCCCTGTTCGGGTCGATCTCGTTCGCGATTTCGATCCCCTGGGGCATTTACAACTGGCAGACGAAGAATGCCTACATCCTCAGTTCCTCCGGATACGGGTCCCATTTCCTGGGGGCCCATCATGACGAATACTACGATTTTCTCACGAAGCCGCCGGTGCTCCGGTCGGACGAATGGTACCGGGCGATGGCCTGGTGGAAGCACGACGTCTTTCGGGAAGTCTTTGCGAAACGCACGGAATCAGGAATGAGCGACAGGGAATTTCAAAGAATGTGTTACGAATATGGCCTGAAGTGGTGCCGCGAGAACCCCGACAAATACTATTGGCTGAAAGTGACCGACCTGGGCAGGCTGGTCCGCCCGGGCATCAGCCGGCATCATTATCGTTTCGAAATCTGGCTGGCGAGTGCCCTGATCTGCACCCCGGTGTTCCTCATGGCCTATGCCGGCATCGCCTGGAACCTGCGGGCCGATTTCAGGCGGCATTTCTGGATCCTGGGCATCATTCTCATGATGGCGATTTATGTCGTTTCGTTCTACTACCAGGGGCGATTCCGCGTGATCACGATCGAAGAGTTCTATCTGGTGTATGCGGCCTTTTCGGCGGACCGGTTCCTGTCGTGGCTTTCGAAACGTAATGCCATCGTGGAAGCCTGAGTGCAACCCGCACTCACGGCGGAAATTCAATCGGTGCAAATGTCCCGAACCCGCCCGGCGATCTGGCGCACAAGGTCGCAGGTCAATTCCGGGTAGATCGGCAGGCTGAGTTCTTCGGTGGCCCAGGCTTCGGCTTCGGGGAAGGGCCTCACGGCCAGGCTTTCGTAAGCCTTCAGCCGATGCACGGGGAATGGGTAGTGAATGCCGGCCCCGATACCGGCGGCCTGCAGGCGCTTGACGCGGGCATCGCGGTCGCGCGTGCGGATGGCATAGATGTGATAGATCGGCCGCCGATCGGCATGGTCGACAGGCTGCCCGAAGCCGCTCAGGAGTTCGTCGTAAAGGGCAGCCCAGCAGCGGCGGGCGGCGTTCCAGGTATCCAGATGCTTGAGTTTGACGCCCAGGATGGCGGCCTGGATCGTGTCCAGGCGGCTGTTGAGGCCCGGTTCCTCGTGGTGGTATTTTGTGCGGCTGCCCCAGTTGCGCAGCAGCCTGAGGCGTTCGGCCAGGGCGTCGTCATGCGTGGTGATGGCCCCGCCGTCGCCATAGGCGCCCAGATTCTTGCCGGGGTAGAAGCTGAATGCCGCGACGTCGCCGAGGCTGCCGGCCGGCCGGTCGCGAAAAGCGGCCCCATGGGCCTGGGCGGCGTCTTCGATGACTTTCAGGCCATGGCGGCTGGCGATGGCCGTGATGGCGTCCATATCGCAGCATCGGCCGTAGAGGTGCACGGGCATGATGGCCCGGGTGCGCGGCGTGATGGCGGCTTCGATGCGTTCCGGATCGATCAGGGCGTCGTCGCGGCGGACGTCGACCAGCACGGGCGTGGCCCCGGCCTGGGTCACGCCGAGGGCCGTCGCCACGAACGTGAACGCGGGCAGGATGACCTCGTCGCCGGGCCCGATGCCCAGCCCCCTGAGGATGAGGTGGATGGCGTCCGTGCCGTTGGCGACGCCGATGCAGTGTTTCGCCTGGCAGAACGTGGCGTACGCCGCTTCGAACGCGGCCACTTCAGGGCCGAGAACGTAGCCGCCGTGGTCGAGTACGCCCTGGATCGCGGCGTCGACTTCGGCCTTGATCGAAGCGTACTGGGCCTGCAGGTCGACCAGCGGAACGTGCGTTTGGGAGTGGGTCATGGCGATGTTTCGATCCTGGGGCGAAGCGGGCGCGTCATGCGATCTCGCTGAGAATCGAACGGTTGCGCATCGAGAATTCCGCCGCGGCGAGTTCCCGGACGACCTCGGTGGCCATTCGGGCCGAGTTGACCGGTGTCCTGCCGGTCAGGACGCAATCGACGAAATGGTTGATCTGGTTGGCCACCGGTTCGCCGCCGACGATGTGGGGGATGACGATATCGCCGTGCTGGATTCTCGTGAGGAAGCTGCCGTAGGAATCGACGTAATCGGATTCCTGCGGCACGTCGATCGATTTGGAGAAGACGCGCACCGGGCTGTCGACGCTCATGTCGTCGAAAATGGCCATTTTCTTCTGGCCGACGACCGTGATTTCGCGCACCTTGCTCGGGTTGAGCCAGCTGGCGTGCACGCAGGCCAGGATGCCGCCAGGATAGGTGTAATTGGCGACGACGACATCTTCCGCCGGCGGGTTGAGGAACGACTGCCCGCGGGCGGTGACGAGCGTCGGCCGGGCTTCGAGCCAGAAGTCGATGATCGAAAGGTCGTGGCTGGCGAGATCCCACAGCGCGCTGCAGTCGGTGCGGACGGGGCCGAGATTGGTCCGGGTCGAGAAAATGTAATTGATGCCGCCGAGTTCGCCGGAGCGGATCAGGTCCCGGATCGCCAGCACGCCCTTGTTGAACAGGAACACATGGCCCACGGCCAGAATCAGGCCGCGGGCTTCGGCCAGAGCGGTCAGTTCCCCGGCTTCGCGCACGTCGAGCGTCAGGGGTTTTTCGACGAGAACGTGCTTGCCCGCCAGCAGCGATCGTTTGACCAGGTCGAAGTGGGTGCGGGTCGGGGTGGCGATGACGACGGCGTCGGCCCCGGGGTCTTCGATGGTCGCGATCGGGTCCTTCGAGGATGCCCGGATCGACGGAATGTTGCGCATGACGAGATTCGTCCGCGAATCGTCGAAGTCGCAAACCGTGCCGACACGCACCCGCGAATTCATCGAGAGGGCACGGACGAGATTCGGGCCCCAGTGCCCCAGGCCGATGCAGTTGATGGTCAGGTTTCGGGGTTCGTTCATAGGCCGTTCGCATTTTCCGGGGCGCCTGGGCCGATGGCGAATGGCACGTTCGCCGCGGCATTCGTCATGATCATTTCCTGAACCCGAAACCGAGAAGAAAGATCGGCCTGAGAATGCTCCACCAGCCCGTGACCGGTTTCATTTTCGTGATACCCAGGTTTTTCGGCGGATAGATCTTCGTACAGGGCACCTCGCCATGCCTGTAGCCCTCGCGGATGATCTTGTATCGCAGATAGACTTCCATTTCGTACTGATCCAGCCAGGGCTGGTCGATGTCGATGGCCGGGTCGTCGAAAACGCCGAGATGAATCGCCCGGAAGCCGTTGGTCGTGTCCGTGAGCCGCATGCGCACCGCCAGGCTGAAGAGCATGGGGTGCACGAACTGGGTCGTGATGCGCCGATACGCCGGCATGTTGCCGAAATCGCCGCCCGGCAGATACCGGGACCCCTGGACGAGGGCAAACCCCTGAAGCCGCACGGGGTCGAGAATCCGGTGGATTTCGTCCGTCCGGTCCTTGTCATTGCCGGCCATGAACATGATCACCTGATAATCGTGTTCGCGGGCGATCCGGATGGCCGTTCGGATCGCGGCACCGACGCCGATGCAGGCGCCGATCCTGTGGACCCGGAATTCGCCGGTGTCGATCTTTTCGATCGAGCCATCCGTCGAGCCGTCGTCCACCACCAGGACGTCGTAATCCCGCGCGGCCCGGGGAGGAAACCGGCCGAGGGTGCGCTCGAGCTTGACGCCTTCGTCGTAGGCGCAAATCACCATCAGCGCGCGGGCGTGGGGGTTCGGCTCGAAAGACCGGGACCCGCCCTGAACCGGAAGGCCGCATTCCCGTATCGAAACAGGACTTTTCCGCGGGGATTGCGTCCCAAGGGTTTCTGAGCCGGGGTGTGACATTGCCAGTCGTCCGTTTTCGCCACTGCCCTGGCAAGTGCGCTGGTTCGATGATTGAAAGGTCATGAGAATCGATTCGATCCGGATCGAATCGGCATCGTATCAATTATAGGTTCGCCTGAACAAGAACGACCATGACCGACGCAGGATGATTCGCCCCGTCGTTTTTTGTGCACAGATCGCCCCGGCCGGCCAATGCTCAGCGCCGGGCCGATTTCGGGCCATCCGCCGCTCATTTCCCGCCAGCGCGTGATCGATATTCCGCGATGGCCGCGTAAACGCGGCCGACGACTTCGTCCATCGCCGGCCAGGCGGCTTCGGGATAGGCGTCGCGAAAATGCCGTGGCCAGGGGGCCTTCAGGCCGTGCTCGAAACTGACGAACCGGTCCAGCGTCGTGAAAACCCGGGCCGGGTCGCCAGTGACGCAGTGAATCGCCGGTACGTCCGACCGCACCACGCTGCCGGCACCGACGAACGCCCCCAGGCCGACGCGCACGCCCGGCATCAGCAGCACGCCGGTGGCGATGACAGCCATGTCGTCGATGGCGACCTCAAGGCACAGGTGCGACGGCGGAAACGGGTCATTCGTGAACTGAACGCGCGGGTAAAGCCAGACGAAGTGGCCGACACGCGCCCCCTTGCCGACGTGCACTTCGGAATGGAGCCGCACCCAGTCGCCGAAGACGGCGTCGCCCTCGATATCGCAGTTGGATCCGATACGAAAGCCCCGGCCAGCGACGGTGTTTTCACGCACCAGGACGCCGTGGCCGGTGGCCAGCCCTTCGCCCAAAGTCGACCCCTGGTAAAACACGGCGTGGCTGCGGATGGTCGAACCGGGGCCGATCACCAGCGGCCGGCCCCGGGCCATCGGGTTCGGATGGCCGATCACGCAGTGGCTGTCGATTTTGCAATCGTCGCCGATTTCGACGTCGTCATGAATGACCGTGAAATCGCCGATCTCGACGTTCCGGCCGATCCGGGCCCTGGGCGAGATTTTCGTGAAGGAACTCATGGCGTGCGGGCTTTCTTGAAACGGTCCGTGTGCTGCGGCCCTGCGGCAATCTCCACCTTCACCGGCACCTGATGGCGCTTGAGCATCGCGGCGCAGTGTTTTTTCAGCCGAGCCGTGATTGCGGCCCGGTCTTCGGGGTCGACAAGCGTCACCCGGGCGCACACGATCTGCCCCAGGATCGGGTTCTTCTCGCCGTAAACGGTGACGTCGGCAACGTTGTCGAGCGTGCGCACGGCGTTCTCGACCTCGGCCGGATAGACCTTCTCGCCGCCGACGTTGATCAATTCCGACTGCCGGCCCAGGATGCGCACGAAATCGCCCCTGCGCTCGACCATGTCGCCGGTGACGAACCATCCGTCGTCCGTAAAAGGGCTGGGGGCGTTGAGATAGCCCAGCATGGCCGACCGGGCCTTGACCTGCAGGATGCCGTCGACCACGCGCGTCTCGTAGCCCTCGCCGGCCAGCCGGACCCAGAGCGAGTCGGAACTTTCCGACCGGGTGCGCAGGATGCCGACCTCCGAAAGCCCGTAGTTCTGGTGGAACTTCACCGTCGGCAGCAGCTCGCGCAGCCGTGCCAGAGTGCTTGCGGGCATCGGTTCGGTGGCATAGGCGATCACCTGCAGCGAACTCACGTCATGCCGGCCGATCGCTTCGCTCAGGAGGACGAGATTCAGGAACGTGGGCGAAGTGGGCAAAAGCTCGGCCCGGTGCCGCGCCAGGGCGGCCAGGACGCCGTCCGGCGAGCGGTCGGCCACGGTGATCAGGCAACCGCCACTCGCCAGCGTGTGCAGCATCGTGTTGATACCGCCGATGTGGTCAAAAAGCAGAAACGCGATCGTTCGCAGCGCCGCCCTGGGCGTGCGGTAATTCTCCAGCAGAAGTTCCAAGTCATGCACGACGCCCTTGCTCTTGCCCGTCGAGCCCGACGAGAACAGCACAAGCCCCGCGTGCCCGGCCGTCCGCAGCTTCGCGAACAGCTCATGAGACGGCTGGCCGCCGTGCGTTTCGAAAACGGCTTCGTCGTCGGCCCCGATGCGCACCCGGTGCGTGCACTGGCCAAGTGCGAGCAGCTCGGCCCGCTTGGCGTCGCCCACGGCCGGCGCGATCGGCAGAACGACGCACCCATGTCCCGCCAGCGCCAGCAGAAGGGCTGCGGCGTTGGGCGAAAAATCGGCCTCAAGGGCGACATTCGAAGCGGCGGGCAGGCCAGCTTCGCTGATGTGGCGCCCCCAGTGCCGGACACGATCGAGCAGCCATCGATAGCTGAAAGCCTGGTCGTTCCAGACGATCGCCTCGGCATCGCCGCGGACCGCGAACCGTTCGAGCAGAAAGTCGATGGGCATGGCGGTCGACTCCGGCATTATGGTCGCGAAGATTCGAGGACGATCCGCCCGGATGCCGCTGGCTGATGTGGGCTCACGCGATTCATTCGCCGCAGACCCCGCCCAGATACATCACCTGGCCCGTGACGTAATCGCTTTCGGGCCGCAGGTAAAAGTCGATGACGTTGGTCACGTCGCGGAATTCGCCGAACCGGCGGATGGCCTGGCGTGCCAGCAGGGCGTCCATCTTTTCCTGCGGCACGCCCCGAATCAGGTCGGTCGGGATCGGAGTCGGCCCCAGGGCGTTGACCGTGATGCCCATCGCGGCGACTTCCCGAGCCAGGATCCGCGTCAGGCTGACGACAGCGGCCTTGGACGACGCGTAAACGGCCTCGCCTTCCAGGTTCAGCGGCGTGGCCACCGTGGCGAAGTTCACGATCCGGCCGAACCGGCGCGGCTGCATGAGCTTCGCGGCTTCGCGACAGAACAGGAACGTGCCGAAGACGTTCGTGCGGTAGATACTCTCCACCGTCCGCATCGGCGTGAGCAGGAAGTGGTTCATCGACGCGATGCCGGCGTTGTTCAGCAGGGCATCCAGCCGCCCGTGGCGGCGGCGAACCTCGGCGAAAATCCGCACGACGGCCTTCTCGTCGGCGATGTCGCAGCAGTGGTGCTCATAGGCGTCGTGCACGAAGTCGCCGGCGTTCCGGCTGCAGCCGATCACGGCGTAACCCTGGGCGACGTAATGCTCCGCCAGGTGCCGGCCGATGCCGCGGCTGGTGCCGGTGATGAGCATCACAGGGCGGTCAGGCAACGTCGCTCTCCTGAACGATCGCCAGAATGTAGTCGCACAGCGTGCCCACCGTGCGGAACGGCGACTGCTTCTGCGACATCGCCCGCTCGTCGGCCAGCGTGATCGCCACGCCCGCTTCCGCCAGCCGGGCCTCGGTCGCGACGACGAGATTCACCAGACCCAGCGAATCGAGCTTCGAACCACGGCCGAAAAGCTGCGTCTCCGGCGTTTTCTCGATCTGCCGGTCGGGCGGCAGCATCGGGTTCACCTCGTCGATGGCGGCATAGATCAGATTCAGAATCCCGGTTCGTTCCATGAGCGTTCCCGCATGTCACATCCTGGCGCTATCGCCGCTCCGGCATCAGCCGAATGGCAGCCCGCAGCTTCGATACTCAGTCATACCCGCCCTCCAGAAGGGGTGTCAATCGATCGCCCGAAATCACGACGCATCCGCTCGCCCAAACCGTCTGGCCAAATCCTGAAATCGCTTCGGGCGAGCGTGTTATCATTCATCCTGAGCCTGACAGGATCGGGATCAAGATTCCGTTCGCAGGCGTACACCGAAATGCCACCATCTCATGACCACTGCTGGAACATGATCTACGAATCGGTCATTTTCGACCTCGACGGCACGCTCTCGGACCCCAGCGATGGCATTTTCCGCAGCCTGCATCATGCCTTCGACACGATCGGCCGGCCCGAGCTGAAGGAACAGGACCTGCGCTGGTTCATCGGCCCGCCGGTGTTCGATTCGTTCCGCAGGATCCTCGAAAACGCCGACGACGAAGCCGTCCACACGGCCCTCAACCACTTCCGCACCCGCTACGGCACCGTGGGCAAGTTCGAAAACCGGCTTTACGAAGGCATCCCCGAATTGCTCGGCACGCTTCGAAGCCGGGGCGTCCGGGCCTATGTGGCGACATCCAAGCCCCACGCCTTCGCGCGCGACATTCTTTCGCACTTCGGCCTGGCGGATCTGTTCGACGACATCCAGGGGCACGACGTCGCCGCCCCGCACGAAACCAAGACCGACGTGCTCGCCCGGCTGCTCGAACGCAACCCGATCGCACCGGCGAAGTCGATCATGGTCGGCGACCGCCATCACGATGTGCACGCCTCGCACGATTTCGGCATTCCGTGCGTCGGCGTGCTCTGGGGCTTCGGCGATCCGGGCGAGTTCGATCATCCCAATGTCGTGGCCACCATCGCCGCCCCGGCCGACCTGATCGGCGTGCTCGAGCATCCGCCGGCGTCTCGCAACCCACCCGATGGAATTTCGATGCTTCCGTGATGCCTGCAAGGCATTTTCGAATGCCCGCCGCAGGCAGGATCGCTCTGGCGAATCGATCGACCTCGACGGATCGACCCGGCTGAAGGGTTCACCCCCGGCATCGCCGATCGACTCAGGCTTCGGCATCCCCGTTTCTCAGATACCGCCGTTCCAGCCCGAGTCCGCAGCGAATGCACTGGGCATCCGAAAACGTCCAGGTGCTCCCAATCGATGGGATGAACTTCCTGCCGCAGCGGGGGCAGCGAAACCTCTGCGATCGGCGGCTCGCGACGAATACCACGATCATGCACGCGAGAAATGCCATGGCCAGAACGAATGAAATGACCAGGCGGATCGCGGAATCCACCCGGTTTTGCAGGATTTGATCCAGCTCCTTGACACAAATGATGACGAATATGCCGCCAATGAAGAACCGCCAGAACGTCCGCCGCACGGAATAATATCGGCGCGATGCCGATCGGATCGTCTCGGGCGGCACGTCATTCATCGGGAATTTTTCCTGAGTGATGAGCGGGCAAGGGCTCGATTCGCTCACGAACACGAGATGCCAACAGGCCCGTATTCGACGATTCCGGATCGTTCTCCGTCGATAAGTCTCATCCGCAGACTGCCTTTTCGATCCTACGGCTTTGCGCGAATCGAGTCCATCAATCCGCCTTGCCCTCCGCTCGGATATCGCCGAATCCGCCGCGGTTACACTACACTGATAAGGGCAGGAAGCGGCGCGACCCACCCGAAGCGGCACCGCCGCCCCTCCGGCACGCCCCCTGCCCCCGGGAACCACGACCATGAAGCGACTTTCCGCCCCGCTGGCCTGCGCCGCCCTTTTCGCCGGATTCGCGGCTGCCGCGCGTGCCGAACACGCCAAGGTCGAACTGACCGTCACCGCCGGCGACAAGCAGGTCACGTCGTTCGTCGACCAGACACCGCCGGCCATCGGCAAAACGCCCCGGCCCGTTCTGGAAGTCAAGGCCGGTGAGCCGATCCGGGTTCAGTGGTTCTTTCAGAACGTCTATCCGAACAAGACGCTGGAAAACGTGGTCGTGCACTTCTATGTGGCCCGTGCCGAAAAGGTCGGCCAGAAGGATCTGCCCGACACCACCGGCGATGTCGAGCTGGAAACCGCCTTCGACATGGACTTCAAGCCCGGCGCCAAGGCCGGCGCCCGCAGCCGGTTCGTGATCGACAAGCCCGGCATTTACATGATGCGGGTCGAAACCCTCCAGACCCAGAGCGACCACGAACACTTCTCGGCCATCGACATCGTCGTGAAATGAAATCGCAGCCCGGCGAAATTTCGAATTTCGCCGATGCCGCTCGATTCGTAACCCGCCCTCCACCTCTCCGCTTCAGGAACTCGACCGAAATGAAAATCGTGAGCGTCGGCCGCCCGACTCCCGTTTCGAAAACGATCTCGCCCCGGCTGCGCGGTCAACTCGTCTATTTCGCCGCGTCGCCCCAGGGTCAGGATGTGCCGCCCCTGGGCGAAAACGAATACTTCTTCCGCCTCGGCGAAACCCAGAAAGTCCTCGAAGACGGCGTCATCGAACTGATCAGCCCCCTCGATACCGCCAATATGACCGAAGTGGAAATCACCGAGGAACAGGAAGAACTCCTGGAATGGCTCGCCGCCCATGAGCTGGAACACGTCAAGCTGCTCGACTGACCCGGAATCACGCCCGCTTGACCGCCGCCGCTGGCTGACATCCGCGGCCGGGGCGCTGCTCGCTTCGAACCAGCTTTCTTCAGCAGGTTCGTTGCCCAGCGAATCGCCATACAAGGCATTGCTGGACCGGCTATGCGAACCGCCGGCTGGCCCGGCTTCGGCCGACAACCTGATGACCAACGAGGACTCGATCGCGTCCGTCCTCGATCGTCTCGCCGAACTTCCCGCCGGAAACGCCTATTTAGGCGTCGGGCCGGATCAGAACTTTTCGATGATCGCCGCCGCCCGGCCAGCGAAGGCCCTGATTCTCGACTTCCGCACCAAAAACCGCAACCTGCACTTGCTTCATAAGGCGATCGTCGAACGATCGCCGGACCGTTATGTGTACTTAAGAACATTCTGGGCACGCTCGCCCGTGACCGAAGTCGAGACCGTAGCCGACCCCGCCCGCCTGGCCGCCGCCTTTGCCGCGGCCCCCATGAAGCCCGAAGTTCTGGCGGCAGCTCAGCGGGATGTGCGCCGATTTCTGGAGGCCGAAGGCTTCCGCGCCGAAGACGACCTGGCCGACATCGCCAAAATCCAGGCCCGGCTCGCAGGCCCAGGCCCCGAGGGCCGGTTCCTGGCCCTCAGGATGTATCCCGCGATCGGCCGCCTTATGGCCATGAATAGCCGGTCCGGCCGCCCCGGTCACTGGCTGGCTGATGGCTCACTTTACGAAATCGTACGCAATCTCCATCAAGCCGATGCCATCCTGCCCGTGGTCGCCGACTGGGCCGGAACGCTGGCAATGCCGAAAATCGCGGCCTATCTAAGCGAGTTGCGCGCGAAAGTCGGTTGCATTTATGTTTCCGACGTCGAGTTTTTCCTGTTTCGGGCCGGCTCGTTCGACCGCTACGTCGCCAATCTCACCCGGCTGCCGATCGCCGAGGAAGCCGTGATCGTGCGCACCTCGACCCGCGAAATCGACCATCCCGAGCGCGTCGCCGGCAACTCGTCGACCACCATCGTCCGCAGCTTGCCGGCGTTCCTCGAAGCCGCCCGGGCCGGCAAAATCCGCCGGTGGGACGATCTGTTCTGACGCACGGTCCCTCCGGAACGACTTGATCGCCGACCTGGTGCGAATGCCGGCAAGCCCGCTGTCTCCGTCGTTATCCGCCAAGCACTTCGAGGGTGTAGGCGAACGAATTGCCCGAAGGCACGACGAACTGCACCGGAATTCCCAGCGAACCGGCCGTGGGCACTGATGCGTCGCCGATGTTCAGGAACCTGTCCGGGCCTGATTGCGTGCCGCCGACGACCGAGACCTCGCCGGGCAGGCCGACGAACCTGAACGTCCTGGGCTTTTTGGCCGTGGGCGTCAGGTTGGTCAGGGTGATGATCTGCCGATAGGTTTCGGTGGGGACAAGGTACAAAAATCCGCTTCTGGCCACCGAGAAACTGGCGGTGATGTCGCCGACTTTCGTCACCACCACATCGTTGCCGTCGCCACTGGTATAGCTGATCTGCATCGTGTGGCCATTGGCGGTGAAAAGTGCCCCCTGGGCCAGCCCGGCGAAGGTGCCCGCCGTGGCCGCGGCCGAGACGTTGTCCACCAGCGTGATGGCGTCACCGGCAATCAGCGTGGCTGTGGAAAGGTCGAGGCTCAAATTCGCCCCGCCCAGGTTCACGCCGTTGGCCACGATCTTGTCGAAGGCCGTTTTGGATGTGCCGTTCATGGCCACGGTCGCTGAGGCCGGAAGGCTCAGCGACTGCCCGAAATTCAGCGTTCCCGGCCCGGTCGAAAGCCCGCCCGCGCCCGGCGCGATCGTCACCGTCGCACCAAGGGTGATCGGCGAGGCGATCAGGCCACTGCCGCGCACCGTGCCCGTGCCGCCGATGGAGAGCCCCGCCGTGGCGAGCAGCATGCCGCCGTTGAGCGACAGCACATCGGCCACCGTCACGGCCAGCGTGCTGGAAACGAAGCTCGTCCCGGAACCGACCGCCCAGTCATCGGCGAAGCTGACGAGGCCTGTGCCCGCCGTGATCTGCAAATTGCCGGAATAGCCGAATGCCCCGGCGAAGCTGACCGGGTCGTTCGAAGTCGTGATCGTCACGCCCGCGACGCCCGTGACCACCAAGGCCGGGCTCATGTTGGCGGAAGAGGCCGCGTTCGCGGCGAAGTTCATGCCACTGGGTAAGGGTGTCAAAAGGTTGACTTAAACCGCCCCGCCGAGGGTGGGACGACGAACGAGAAAGGAGCCGTTGACGGTGTCGACCACCGGACCGTTCCATTCGGTACCGACGATCGAGTTGACCGTACTCACCGCCCCGTTGATCGAGCCCGTAAGTGTCGCCCCGCTGGCGCCGCTCATCCATGTGACCGCGCCCGCGTCGATCGCCGCGCCGTTGTCCCAGTTCGCACTGGTGACCACATAATTCCCATTGGTCAGTGCCGTCACGAAGTCGCTGCCGACATAATCGCCCGCAGTCGACCCGACCAGGCTGTTCGATGCCGAAACCAGGCCATTGACTCCGGTGGTTCCCGAACCCCAGGCGACCGCGCCCGCGTCGGTCTCCGCGCCGTTGTCCCAGACCGTACTTTGGACCAGATAATTGCCGCTGTTCAGGACCGTCACACTGCCGCCCACACCGTCGCTCGCCGTCGAACCGGTCAGCGCCGAGATCAAAACCCCCGTGGCTCCGTCGTACAGATACACCGCCCCGGCGTCAGTCGCCACCGCGTCGTCGCCCGCGTCGCTCACCACCACGTTGCCCGTCGATAGCGCCAC
>Ga0172376_10004082_pt1 | contig 16815 bp, 14 predicted proteins | sample Lak35m_FD_121114 | JGI IMG/M metagenome (GOLD analysis project Ga0172376, IMG submission 121114) | Freshwater microbial communities from Kabuno Bay, South-Kivu, Congo - kab_092012_35m | ecosystem: Environmental > Aquatic > Freshwater > Lake | place: Democratic Republic of the Congo: South-Kivu... | reverse complement strand
TGATGCCGGTTCCTCAACAGGAGCGTCATTGCGGCTGAGATGATCCACACACGCCGCGACGGCGATGTCGCCCGTCACGTTCAAGGTCGTGCGACACATGTCGAGCAGCCGGTCCACTCCCAGAATGATGCCGATGCCTTCCGGAGGAACGCCCACCGATTTCAGCACCATCGCCACCAGCGGCAGCGATCCTCCAGGAACGCCGGCCGTCCCGATGCCAGCCATGACGGACATCAGCACCACCGTGATCTGCTGGCCGATCGTGAGATCGACTCCAAAAACCTGCGCGAGGAACAGGACGGTGATGCCTTCATAAAGCGCGGTGCCGTTCTGATTCGCCGTCGATCCAACGGTCAGCACAAAGGTGGAAACATCCTTTCTCAGACCGAGCTTCTCATCGGCCACACGCAGCGCCGTCGGCAGTGTGGCATTCGATGAGGCGGTTCCAAACGCCGTGAAGATGACTTCGCGAATCCGTCCGAAGTATTCGATCGGTGACCATCCCGCGACGAACTTCAGCACCAGCGAGTACACGCCGAACATGTGCAGCGACAAACCCAGCAGAACGGTGGCGACATACCAGGCGAGCGTCTGCAGGATCTCCAGTCCCAGTACGGCGGTCAGTGAAAACATCAGCCCCGCCACGCCGAACGGAGCCAGCTTCATCGCCCAGCCGATGATGACCATCGAGACGTCGTACAGACCTTCCAGCACTCCGGTCAGCGGCGCCATCCGCTCTGGATGCAGGGCCATCGCCACCCCAACCATCAGCGAGAAGAACATGACGGCCAGCATGCCGCCTCCCGGAGAACTGCCGTCGAGCGCGCCGACGGCTTCCTGCAGCGGGTTCCGCGGAATGATGTCGAGAATTGAATCCTTGACGCTCTTGGCCGACTCCGCCTGCTGCAGCGGCTTCAAGTCCTTCGTCGCGAACCGCTCGCGCAGCTCGACACGTTTCTCCGGAGTCAGCTGGTCACCGGGACGCAGCGTGTTAGCCAGGATCAGGCCGATGGCCACCGAAGCCGACGACAGCAGAACCGTCAGCATCAAGGTTCGCAGGCCGATGCGGCCGAGCTGACGGACGTCGCCGATTCCGGCCACGCCCAGCGTGAGTGCCGAAAACACGAGCGGTACGACAACCATGAAGATCAGGCGGAGAAAGATATCGCCCAGTGGCTGAGCCACATTCTTCGCGAGGTTCTCCACCAGCGGATGCACATTCCCATCCGCACCGCGCGGGAAGAACGAATTCATCAGCAGTCCGGTCACCGCGCCGATCACCAGGCCGATGACGATCTTCGTATGCAGCGGCATGCCTTTCGGCATTCGTTCGTCCGACATCCTGCAGTCTCCCCGCAACAGTTGTGTTGTCGCGAGGAACTGTAACAGGTCAGCGTCCTCATCGGTGCCGCTGTCACTTCATGCCGTGAATGGCAGGATCAGGCAAAGAGTTTCTCAACCGGCTTCGCGTGATTGCCGAGCGTGAAGGGCCGTCCGTCCGGCGAATGAATCTCTTCGTCGTGTGGAATGCCCATGGCCGCCGCGATCGTGGCGTTGAACTCTTCCGGAGTCACTCCGTCGGAATCGACCCGGAAGGCGTTCTCGTCGGACTTGCCCCAGACCTGACCGCCCTTGATCGGCCCGCCAGCCATCACGCACGAATATGCCGCGGGATGATGATCGCGGCCCGTGTTCTGATTGATCTCCGGCTTGCGGCCGAATTCGGTGCCGATGACGACCAGCGTGTCCTTGAGCAGACCGCGGCTGTTGAGGTCCGTCAGCAGTTGAGACACCACCTTGTCGAGATCCGCGCACATGGCGGGCAGCTTGTCCCACAGTTCGTAATGGTGATCCCACGAACCCAGCGACACCTCCACATACCGCACGCCCTGCTCGACCAGGCGCCGCGCCAGCAGACAGCCGCGACCGAAGCGCGACGTCCCGTAGGCCGCCTTTTGATCTTCCGGTTCTGCATTGATGTCGAAGGCCTTGAGGTCTTCACTCCGCAGCAGGCCGATGGCATCTCGATAGAGGTCATCGTAACCGTTGACCTTGCGATTGTTCTTCGCCCGCGCGCGAAAGCCGGAATCGAACGTGGACGACAACTGCATGCGTTTGTCGAACGATTCGTTCGTGAGATAGGCCGGCGATTTCGTGTTCTGCAGTCCAAGGGCTGGATCGCCTACCGGAACCGGTGCGTACTGCGCTCCCAGATAGCCCGGTCCGACCCCTCCGCCCACCTGCACGGCCACCGGCAGTTCCTTGTGAATGCGTCCCAGGAACTTGTGGATCCACGAACCGAGTCCGGGGTGCTGCGTCGTCGCGATCGGCTTGAAGCTGGTGCTGGTCAGATACCGGGCTGCGTTGTGATCCGCAGTCGATGTGTTCATGGATCGAATCACAGCCAGCCGGTCCGCCTGCTTCGCCAGTTCGGGCAGATACTCGCCGAACTGCACGCCGGCGATCTTCGTCTGCACGGGCTTTGTCTCGCCCTGCACCTTGCTTTTCGGTTTTGGATCGAAGGTGTCCAGTTGAGACATTGCTCCGCCCATAAACAGATAGATCAGATGCTTCGCGCGCGGCTTTGAGCCATAGGTCTTACGAGTCGCGGGCTTCGCTGTATCCGCTGCCAGAGCCTGTTCCAGCGCTGGCGCGAGCAGGCTGACACCCAGACAACTGCGGGCCACCTGCATCATCAGATGGCGCCGGGACAGGTCGTCGTTCAGAAAGACCGGATTACTGGACATGATCGTTCTCGAAGGGAAGAGGTAATGTCTGCGTTCTGGATGGGATCTACTGCACAAACAGGAATTCGCGGGTATTGAGCAAAGCCCAGATGACGTTGCCGTATCCGGCCGGTCCAGCGGCTTTGATTTCCTTCTGCGCGGCCGATCGTTCGGAGGCATTCGGGCGACGGCTGAGCAGACACAGGAAGATGCGGTTGATCTGATCTTCGGTGTCCTTCTCCGCAACGACTTCGTTGTAGATGACCGATCCGCGTTCCAGCATCATGTGCGTGACCGGGCCGTTGAACATCGTCAACAGTTGCGGCACCGTGCCATCGGTATGGCTGTCGTTGATAACGGCTCGATCGCTCTGTCCGAACTGCCGCAGGAAGTGTCCTTCCGGAAGAGGAGTGGGCAGCTCCGCCGCCCGCACCAGCTCCATGCCTTTGTAAAGCCGCTTGTTCCGCTCCTGATTTTCGGCCTTGCGCACTTCGTCCAGTTGTTTCGCCTTGTCGATGACCTGCTGAGCTGTTGACGTCTGAGTCAGTGCGATCGTTTTGACGTACCGATCGTCTTCCGGGCGCAGAATGGCATCCGGAGTTTCCAGCGTCAGCGTCAGCAGCGAATCCCAGACCTGCTCGGCCGTCAGACGCCGCAGCAGCGGGCCGGGAAACAGATACGGTTTTTCCGGGTCCAGTTCATCGTAGGTCACTCGCCGCTGATAGGTCTTTGTGTAGTAAATAATCCGCTGGAACTCTTTGAGATCGAACTTCAGCCGTCTCAGTTCATCGGCGAGGAACTTCACCAGTTCCGGATTGGTGGGGACGGAGTCGTCCTTGAGATCGTCAACCGGTTCGATGAGTCCGATCCCCAGGGCCTTCCGCCACAGCCGGTTGGCCATCGTCAGAGCGAAGCGCGGGTTGTCCGGCGACGTCACCCAGTCGGCAAAGACCTTGCGGCGTTCCTTCGGAGCGATGGAGGAGGGAGCGGCTCCGAACAGCACGGCCGGGGTCGCAATCTGATCCGGCTTCGCATTGTCGTACTGATAGTCGTGCGGAAACTTGAGCTGCCGTTTCTCGTTGTGGAAGACGACATCGCGGTTGAACCGCAGAATCGCCCGGCCATTGCGGGCCTCCATGGACTCGATACCACCCGGCGCGATCGTATCCACATCCCTGTTATTGATCTTGAAGTTCATGCTGCCGGGCAGACGGTACTCCGTGCCGGCTGTGAAGGCGGCGAGCTGATAGAACTCTTTCTGAGTCCACCGATCGAAGGGATGATCGTGGCATTGAGCGCAGCCGATCCGCGTGCCCAGGAAGATCCGGACGGAGTTGTTGAGATTGTCGAGCGGCATACCGGGATCGCGCAGTACGAATCCGGCGGGCGGATTATCCCAGACCCGGCCTTCAGCGCTCAGCATCTCGTTCGCCATCCGATCCCAGGTCACGTTGTCCCGCAGGCACTGCTTGACCCAGTCGGAATACGGTCGCAGATATGTGTTGCCATCCACGCGATCAACCAGCCGCAGAAAGTCGCCCATCCAGTTATACATCTGACTGGCGTAGCCGGGTCGGCTGAGCAGCGCGTCCACCAGCACCGTGGCTTTGCTGTCGGCCGAAGCCCGCAGAAACAGTTCGGCCTGGCGGGAGGTCGGAATCGTGCCGGTGATGTCCAGGTACAGGCGTCGTACCAGTTGTTCGTCGCTGGCTTCGTCATTCGGCTTCTGGCCCGCCTTGTTCAATGCGGCTTCCACGAGCCGGTCGATCCGCGCTGCAGAGCGCAGAGCCTGCTCGCGCAGTTCCGGTTTGACCGGCGCGACTTCGACATCGGTCTTGGGAGCCTGAGTCGGCAGGTTGACCCTGGGAGGCGCGGCCTTTGGAACCGCCTTACCGCTGGCGGCGTTCTGTGGCGCCGCCTTCGACTTGCCTGACGTCTTTCTCTGTTGAGCGAAACTTCCGGTCACATCGCTGGCCAGAATCACCAGCGTCAGACTGAGGATCACTGCGACGCGCAACATGCTTTGCTCCCGAACGGGATACCGTTGAAAAAGCGGTCGGACTGAATTCAGCGGCGCGACAAAGAATCGACAGCGCGCAGGCTGGATGCAAGATTCCGCCGGTCACGCCGCCGGATTATTCGCCGCTGCGAAAATGTGCCGCAGACGCGGATCGGAGGTCAGTTCACCTTCGCGCGACGGTGTTTCGCGGATCAATCGCTCGATGACTTTGTCCGATGTGATACCGTCGCTCTGTGCAGAGAAGTTCGTGACGATGCGATGCCTCAACACGGGTTGAGCCAGCTCGGCGATGTCTTCTGTGGAAACGTGCGTCCGGCCATTCAGCAGCGCCCGCGCCTTGCCTCCCAGCAGCAGGAACTGCACGGCCCGCGGACCCGCTCCCCAGCTCAGCCATTCGTTGACGAAGTCCGGGACGCCCGGTTCGCCAACTCGCGTCTGCCGAACCAGAGCCAGCGCGTAATTGACGACGTGATCCGTGACCGGCACCTGCCTCACGATCTGCTGAAGTTCGAGGATCTCATCTCCGCTGAGCACGGCGGAAATACTGTCCGCCACCAGTCCGGTCGTCTGCTTCGCGATCTGCTTCTCTTCTTCAAAGGTGGGATAGCCCACGAAGACCTTGAACATGAAGCGGTCCTGCTGAGCTTCCGGCAGCGCGTAGGTTCCTTCCTGCTCGATCGGGTTCTGCGTTGCCAGCACGAAGAACGGATCGCTCAGACGGTGTCGGGTCTGGCCGACTGTGACCTGCCGCTCCTGCATGGCTTCCAGCAGCGCGGCCTGCGTCTTGGGGGGCGTGCGGTTGATTTCGTCTGCCAGAACCACGTTGTGAAACAGCGGACCTTCGATGAACCGGAACTCGCGATGTCCGGTCTCGCGGTTCTCCTGAATGATGTCGGTCCCGGTGATGTCGGCGGGCATCAGATCCGGAGTGAACTGGATGCGATGAAAGCTCATCGACAGGCACCGCGCCAGAGTGCTGACCATCAGCGTCTTGGCGAGACCTGGTACACCTTCCAGCAGGCAGTGGCCGCGGCTGAAGAGGGCGATGAGCAGGTGGTCGATCACGTGCTGCTGACCGACAATCACCTGCGACATCTGCTGATGAATCGCCTGATAAGCCCGGTTGAGACGATCAATGGAGTCCGAAGTGACGGCCGGTTCAGTCATGCCAGTCCTTTGTGGATGCCGCTCCTCCGGCGCGAACAGAACGGCCTTCAGCCCGCCTCAGGCTGTTGGTCAGAAATCGACACGGCGAGCAATGTCCTCGTCGATGACCATTCGTCCGCAGTCCCGGAACAGTCAGGGACCGGGACTGTAGCGGCGCGGAAAGGCTGCACGATAGCCACCGGAACGGCGCTTTCGGCGGGAACTCAGGCCAGCACTTCCTGGATCGGTTTCGCGCCGAAGTCGGCCAGCGGAATCGGCCGGGCGCCGATGAAGTATTCCTTGTGCGGGTCGATGCCCAGCGCGGTCATGATCGTTGCGAACAGATCGCCGGCTCCGGCCTGGCCTTCTGCCACCGTATGCCCGTCCGGATCGGTTTTGCCGTAAGCGACTCCAGCTTTGATTCCGCAACCGCTGAGGCTGCAGCTCCACGCGCTGGCGAAGTGATCGCGGCCGAGACTGGCGTTGATGCCCGGTGTGCGACCGAATTCACCCAGCGTGATGATCAGCGTGTTCTCCAGCAGGCCGCGCTCCTGCAGGTCGTCGATGAGCGTTGCCATGGCATGGTCGAGATCCGCGCAGAGTTCGCGATGCGTCTCGAAGTTCTGACCGTGACTGTCCCACCACGCGCGGGCCACCTTGACGAACGGAGTGCCCGCTTCGATCAGGCGACGGGCGACCAGGCACTGCTGAGCGAACTGAGTCGGCCCGTACTTCGCGCGAACGGATTCGGGTTCCTGCTCGATGTCGAAGAGCTTCTCGCTGCTCATCAATCCGCGGACTCGCTGGTACGCGCTGGTGTGGCTGTTGACCGTTTCGCTGTGGCGGTTCTGCACGAACCGCTTCGCCAGCAGATCGCGGAGCGCGGCGCGATCCTGATGATCAATCTGCGAGATCGACTCCAGCCGCCGGATGTTTTCCGGGATCATGCTGTCCGACAGAAACATCGGCGCATAGCGCGCACCGAGAAACCCGCTGGTGCCTTTACGCCGGCCTTCGGTCTCGGTGTAAAGCGACACATAGTCCGGCACCTGACTGTCGGCCCGGCCGAGTTCGCGGGCGCAGATCGCACCGATATCCGGATAGTCAATGCCGGGGTCATCGCGGCGTCCGGTCTCCATCAAGGTCGCGCCGCCACCGTGATCGGCGTTCTTCGTATTGAGCGATCGAATCACCGAAGTCGTGTTCATGCGCTGGGCCATCTTCGGCAGCAGTTCGCTGATCTGCACTCCGGTGGAGTTCGTCTGAATGGCCCGGTAAGGCCCGCCCGTCGGTCGGCCCGGTTTTGGATCCCACGTCTCGAACTGAGAAGCGCCGCCGGCCAGCCAGAGCAGAATCACGCGTTTGCCCTGCTTTTTCACTTCCGCCGCAGCCGCCGGATTCTTCAGCAGGTCCAGCCGCGTCATGTCGGCTCCCAGAGTCGCAGCGGTGGCCGCCGCAGTTCCCGCCAGGAAGCCGCGGCGGGAAAGTCCATGTTCGGTCGAACCACAGAAGAAGCTGCCAGGGAGACGAGACATTTCGAGATTCCTCGTGAGGTGTTCCTGCTTCAATCGAGCGTTGCAGGGACTTTCATGATCGGGAGATACGATTCAACCAGTAGCCGGGTTCCCGGCGAGTGTGTGCGACCGCAATGACGATGACCCGTGAGTCCAGAACCATGTAGATCAGTGCATAAGGAAACCTGCGGAAAAGAATGTATCGCACGCCATTCAGATCCATTGCCCATCTCAGTGGATGTGCTGCAGCCAGTGAAACGGCCAGATCAAGTTCTTCGACAAATCGGCTGGCTGCCTGAAGAGATCGTTCCTCGTACCAGAGTCTTGTATCCGTCGCCTCCCGTATGGCATCGGGATGAAATTCAATGGGCAGCGGCGGCATCGCAGGTTCCGGCGATCATCTGCCTTGCCTGCATCCAGGGAATGGTTGCAACCCGTCCTTCCCGAACTTCGTTCACTCGCCGTTCGATCTCTCGTCGGAGCGGTTCGTCGAATGGCTGATCGATCACTCCATTCAGACTGCTCAGCAACTGAATCACCAGATCAGCCCGTTCCGCATCCGGCAGATCCAGCGCTTCATCCAGCAATTGCGTGGTGGTTCGAGCCACAGTCAGGCTCCCTTCAGGAAATCAGTAGTTGAATCGGAGTTCCGGACTGGCGAACAAGGCCCAGAGTACCTGTTTCATGGCCATCGGCTGATCCGTGCCGCGAGCCTTAAGGTACTCCTGCATCGCGGCGGATTCTTCGTCACCAGGTGGTCGCGACAGGATCGCCCGGCAGGCGGCATCAATGGCCGCTGCGGGATCGGGCAGCGTTTTGAGATAGCCTGCGAGCCGATCGCCGGAGTCCCTGAGGAACTCGTTCTCAAACCGGTTGCTGTTACTGACCAGCAGAGCTTCATCGACCGCGACCTGGAAACCCTCGCCCGGCACTTCAAACTGACCGGCCCAGCCATTCGCCGCGTTCTCCAGTTGTTCGCGGCGCGACTTCCATTCGGTCGCCTGATCCGGTTTCGGCCACTGCTCCGGATGATGCGCGGCGACCAGCAGCGACAGGCTGTACTGCCGGGGTGTCAGAGCACGCGGAGTCGCGACCGCGAAGTACTCCGGACCGGGCAGAGACTCACTGGCGGTCCATTCGCTGGAACGGGCATAGGCCTGGCTCAGCACGATGCCGCGGATGATGCGCCGCAGATCGTATTGATGAGTCGTCAGGTCGCGGGCCAGCCAGTCGAGCAGTTCGGGATGGCTGGGCGGATTCGCGGAATGCAGTTGATCGGGCGGATCGACCAGGCCTCTTCCCAGCAGGCGGAGCCAGACCCGGTTGGCGATGTTGCGCGAGAAGAACCGGCTGTCGTCATCCTTGAGAGCAACTTCGACCAGTTTCTCACGCGGGCTGAATGCCGGGCGGCGCAGAGGAGCGTCATCCTTCTGCTGCAGGTTGCGAACTTCCTCGTCGAGCTTCTTCTTTTCTTCGCCGGACAGTTCCACTTTCGGTTCTTCGATCATGGAACCGGTCAGGAACATGAACGACGCCTGCTTCTCGACGCCTTTGGTCGTGGTGAACTTCACTTCGCCGTAATGCTTCTCGGCGAGCACGTTCTTCTTCGTCAGAAAGGTGCGGCTGAAGAAGGACTGCATGCCGTAGAAATGATCCTGCTTCCAGTCACTGACCAGCGGATGGTCGTGGCATTGAGCGCAGCTCACGTTGACGCCGAAGAACAGCACGGCGGTGTCGTTGGTCAGTTCCTCCACGCGCCGCGCCCGGGCCTTGAGGAACGCCAGTGCTCCGCGCTGATTCTCGTCCTCTTCCACTCCGATCAGCATGTCGCGGAACATCGCATCCCAGGGACGGTTCTGTTCCACAGACCACAACAGGTACTTGCGGAAGTCGCCGTCGTTTGGTTTCGGCTTCATCAACAGAATGTCCAGCTCGTTCCGCTGGTGAAACACGAAGTCGGGGCTGGCCAGCAGTCGATCGACCAGTTCGACGCGCTTGTTCGGCGATGTGGATTCCGCGAAGGCTCTTGATTCCGCCGTGGTCGGAATGCGTCCGGCCAGATCCAGCGTGACGCGCCGGATGAATGGCAGGTCTTGAATCTGAGACGCCGGCAGAATCTTGTCCTGAGACATCCGCTCGGCGATGTAATGGTCGACGACCTCTTCCGCCGGGCGGTCCGCCGGAAGCAGCTCCGCTCGAACGGAATCGGCACAGAACAGCAGCAGAAGACCGAGTGTGAATAGCTGAGTGCGCATGTCGGAGCCGGGCGGGAATGAGTCGGAAACAGGTGGGAGCCGTCAGTCGCGGCCGGTTTCGCAGTGTGTTGAGGCCTGCCAACGTAACAACGAACCGCCGACTCATCAAGAAGTGGTTATGAGATGGCCCGGCACCAGCGGGAAGACGCGGCAAACACAGGACGCCAAGCGGCTGATACCGAGCTGGATACGGTGTCGAAGTTTCTGCATTGTTCCTCGTCTGGCCGGGTCTCAGAGCTTGTCATCCGTGCGTTTTTCCTCTTCTTCCATCTTATACTTCGTGCGGCTCGCAGTGAGATGTTCGTGACCTCTGATGCCTTCGTTTGACCCGCAGCCGAAGGCGCAGGTGTTTTCGGAGTTCGGCAGCCATTCGACGCCTGCGCCTCTGGCTGCGGGTCAAACAATCGAAAGCCTCATCTCTGTCCGCTTGCAGGCGGTATGGCGCAAGGAATCGCAGGCGTGGACCTCAGAAGCGAATTGAATCAAGTGCTCGATGCCTTTCAGGATGCGGGAATTCCGTATGCGCTGTGTGGTGGCATGGCGCTGGCCGTGCATGGATTGCCGAGGTTCACCCAGGACATTGATCTGTTGATTCAAGAGTCCGACCTGCCGACGGTGCAGGCCATTGCAGGGGCTGCGGGTTTCACAGTCGAAACCGGCTGGCTGGTGTTCGCGGCCGGCACCGATCGGGAACGGCGGCTGTTCCGTCTGCTCAAACCGGTCGGGAGTGAGTCGCTGATTCTTGATCTGCTTTGCGTGACGGAGATCCTGCAACCGGTCTGGAATTCCCGTCTGACGTTCCAACTGCCGGGACGCACGCTGTCTGTCGTTTCGCGCGATGGCTTGATCGCTATGAAGCGACTCAGCGGACGAGCGCAGGATCTTCTGGACATCCGCCATCTGGAAGGGCCGGGCGATGAGTGAACCGACTGGAAGTTCCGGACACACGCCGGATGACTCAAAAGTGCTGGTGGATATGTCCGGTGAGTCAATCAACCAGCGTCTGGACCTGGTGTCTTCGCTGCGGGAACTGGGCCAGTGGCTGCGGCAGGCTCAACCCATGTCGGACTCCTCCGGGGAAAGCCGGAGCATGAATCTCGCTCCGGAACCACGCCGCTCCCTCTGTGATCAGCGCGACGACTTGCCCATGTGAGCGGCAGAACGCAAGCCGTCGGTGGCCTGTCCTCGCCAGCGGAGCGAGACGGCGGACGAAGCCCGCCCTGCTTTTCAGTCCGCTCTTGTGGAGCATTCCGGGCAGTCGAAGGTGGCATCGCCGTTGTTCAGTGAGCGGTCATTGACCGACATATACCTCACGCGGTCAGGAATGAGACTCTCGATTGTCTGGCCCGCAGCCGAAGGCTCAGGTCGATGGCGGTCGAACGCCGAAAACGCCTGCGCCTTCGGCTGCGGGTCAAACGAAGGCTCAGTGGTCACGAACATCTCACTGCGAGCCGCACGGACATATCACCGATGGTTCGGACCATCACGCAGCGGCCGGATGTATTCAGTTTATCGAGCGTCATCAGCTACCCGTCATTTCCGGGGCAGGCCTTCTGTCGATCCAGAGCTTTGCCTTGTTTGATGCGGAAATCGCGGCAACTCCAGCATGTGCGGCGCGGCTTTCGCTCCGAGCCTGTGGAACTTTCGCAGCGGATGTCACCAGACTTCTGATATCCCGGCTGAACCGACCTCATCATGAGTTCGCCGGTCCGTTTCTTTCGCACTCTCTCCGCGCGATCTGGTCCATGCATGCTGCCGGAATCGCAAACCGGGACGACTCCTGCTCAGCGCCGGCACATCCGGGAAAACGGAGCCGCACATCGTCGGTCTGTCAGAACACGATCTCCAGCTTCTGCTCCTCGTTGAGCAGCTTTGAGCGGACTTCGATGGTATCGCGGACCAGGCTGGAGGCGCCTGGGACATTCACAATCAACTGCACGTGCCTGTCTACAATCTTCAGAGAGTCAGAGGGGCGGATTGGAACCAGACGATCGCCGCGCTCGGTGACGGTCGAGCCTCTTTTTTGAGGGTCGTAAGGGATCTTGTGCTGATAGCCGTCCGTTCCGATGACTTCACCGCTGAGATCGGACACGCGATAGCGGCTCGTGTTTTCCGGCAGCCTGACCCGGATGACAATTCTGTAATCCTGCCCCGGACTGGGATCCGCAGGAACAGTCCAGGCGGAGAAACTGCCTTTGTTAACAACCTTGCCGCCTTCGGGCATCGTGAACAGGAACCCGAAGCCTTCGTCACTGCTGCCTGTGTTTTCGCCATCTCCGTCTGATTCAGCGACATTGAACGCCGCTTCGCCGGACAGCAGCGTTCCCAGAGGGTCCACCGGAAGTTTCTGAAACTGCGATTCGACGCGCTCAGCGGCCGGCGGCTCAAAAGCCACTTCCACAGAATCGGACACGTTGAACGGCAGCGATTCCGCTTCCGTGACGATGACCGAGACGGATTCATTCCGTGAAAGCTGCGACACGACGATGACCGAAAGCACGCCCAGGATTCCCGCATGCAGCAGCAATGAAACGCCGTAGCTGGTTCCTGCCGCTCCCAGCAGCCAGGCGAGCAGCCACTGCTTCCACGTCGAACGATGCTCCTCATCCGCAGAAGCATGAATCAGTACGGGAGCCGGATGGACGCTCCCGGACCGGGCGGTGTCCGGTTCAGGCGGCAGAGCCACGGGGCGGCCGGTGGAACTGGAGGCGGTCGTCTTCTTCCTCTGAAACCATGCCGGTGGTTCGACGGTGTCCTGTGCGGATGCCTGGCTGTCATCAGTCTGTCGAGCGAGTTCATCGGCCGGGCGGAACCCGGCAAATTCGACTCCATCCGCCGGGACATCCGACAGTGCGGGTCCGGCCGATGGAATCGAACGTGCTGTCGGACGGGAACTCATGAAACGCTCGGATTGTGTCGGAAGAAAGGCCCTCACAGCCTGACGCGAAATGCCAGGCTGAATCAACACCCGGAATTCAGACGTGACGCAGATCGGCCGCGAGCGGCGGAACCTGGACCCGGTACGGCACCTGCGGAAGAGTGTAGCCGTCCGTCCGGATCGTGCGTCGCGAATTCTTCCTCAGACTCTGACTGCCGGGCAACACAGTACCGGAACTGACGAATCCCGTTTGTGAAACGGCTGAATCGCGCCGTCCGCCGATCCCTGACTGCGACTCGATCGAACCTGACAGACACGCGAGACTTCGCCTTTACAGTCATTGGATTGCATGGCCATGTGATCTGAAAGATACAATGACTTTCATGTCATGATGAGGCGGTCGAGACAGCGGTTTCGCGGGAGAAGGCGAGTGTCTGCATGCGGTCCATCATTTGAACGCGCGAATCGCCGCTGTCCGCTGGTGGCAGTCGTCATCTGCTTTGCCGCTGGAATTCTCGCCGACAGGACGCTGACGTTTTCTTACCTGGCTCTGATGACCGGAGCGGGGTGTCTGTTGCTGCTGTGGCTGGCGGGGCAGCGAACGGGCTGGCCGCGTCTCGCGGTGGGCAGCGTCCTGCTTCTGGCGACGGCTGGTGGTGCTCTTCACCATCACCATTTCCAGCGCGTTGTTCCAGAGAACGACATCGGCCGTTACCTGTCGGACGAACGTCGGCTGGTCCAGATGCGGGTTGTTCTGATGACTCAGCCGCAGGTGGTTTCAGAATCGTCATCACACCTCAGTTCGCTCCGTCGTCCGCGGGGCGAGTACAGTCGATGCATCATTCGCTGCGAACAATTGAGCGTCGAAGGAGGTGAGGAGCCGGTCAGCGGTTTGATGCAGATGGTGCTCAATGGCCGGATGAATCTGCCCCGCATCGGACCAGGCGATGAGCTGAAACTGACAGGCTGGGTGACTCGTCTTTCCGCACCGGACAATCCTGGTCAGCACGATTTCCGAAGACAGCTTCAGGCTGAAGGACTGCGCGGCCTGATCCGCGTGGAGCATCCCGATCTGGTCACGGTCCTGCGGCGCGATACGAATCCGCTGCGGCGATTGCGTACCTGGCTACGTCACCGTTGCGAGACGGTGCTCGACGCAACGATCAGCCCGCAGGCCCGGCCACTGGCAAAGGCCATGCTGCTGGGTATTCGTTCGGAGATAGACCGCGGCATTCGCGATCGCTTCGTCGAGAGCGGGACCGCTCATCTGCTCGCGATTTCCGGTCTGCATGTCGGAATTCTCGCCGCCTTCATTCTGACTCTGTCGCGGATGACCGGATTGCGAGAACGCTGGAGCATTCCCTGCGTGCTGCTGCTGCTGGCGGCTTATGTCGCGATCGCGGATTCGCGGCCGCCCATGATCCGCGCGTATGTGCTGGTCGCCGTGTGGTCGCTCTCCCGCTGGCTGCGTCGACCACTGACGGCGGCCTGTTCTCTGTCGGCCGCCGCGTTGATCGTGCTGGGCCTGAATCCGTCCAGTCTTTTCGACGTGGGAGCGCAACTATCCTTTCTGGCGGTGGCCACGATTCTCTGGATGGATTCCCTGCGACTCGCGATTCGACGACCGGTGGATTCCGAGAGGAAACCGGATTCGCCGTTGCTCATTCCTCGCTGGCGCCGCTGGCTTCAACCGGTGCTGCGGAGTGCCGGGGAAGGCTGTCTGATCTCAGGCGCGATCAGCTTTGTCTCCGCGCCGCTGATTGCCGCGACATTTCATGTCGTGTCGCTGATTGGAGTGCTGGTCAATGTGCCTCTGATTCCGCTGGTTGGTGCCGGCTTGTGTTGCGGTTTCACGGCCATGCTGATCGGGTTGGTATCAACCACCGCCGCACTGGTCCCCGCCTGGTTGTTCGATATCAGCCTTCGCCTGCTGCTGTGGAGCGTCGAGCTGAGTGCGGCGGTTCCGGGTGGTCACTTGAGAACGGCCGCGCCGCCGGACTGGTGGCTGGCTGGATTCTATCTGGGAGTGGCCGGAGCCATGCTCATGACCTTCCGTCGCATCCGGCCGCAGTGGCCGAGGATTGCTCTGTTGCTCTGGATAATTTTCGGCCTGTCCATCGCCTCAGTCCGGCCCGCCGTCGAAGGATTACGCTGCACAGTGCTCTCGGTGGGGCATGGACTGTGTGTGCTCATCGAACTGCCAGGCGGGCGGACGATGGTTTACGACGCCGGAAGTCTCAGCCGCGAAGACGGCGCGGCCCGGGCACTGCAGGATGCACTGTTCGCTGCCGGGAAAACGAAGATTGATCTGTTGCTGATCTCTCATGCGGATGCGGATCATTACAATGGCGTTCCGCGGCTGCTGGAGTCCGTGCCGATTGGCGTTATCTGTCTTTCGCGGCACTTTCCGGATGCCGCTCAGCCGGGAACACTGCAGGTCTGCGAGGCAGCCGTCTCGCATGGAACGAAACTGCAATGGACGGCGGCTGGAGACCGGTTGCTGCTCGATCCCGATGTCGAACTGCGCGTACTGCATCCACACGCCGACCGCGTCTATCAATCCGACAATGCGTCGAGCATCGTTCTGGAACTTCAGTATCAGCAGCAGCGGATCCTGCTGACCGGCGATCTGGAGGCGGACGGGCTGGTGCAGCTTCTGAAACAGCCGATGCAGCGAATCGATGTCCTGCTGGCGCCGCACCACGGATCACGCGCAGCCAGCCCGCCGGATCTGGCCCGCTGGGCTGTCCCGCGTTTTGTCGTGGCCAGTTGCGGTCATCGCGTTTCTCTCGATGTCCTGCAGGAAGTCTACGGCCCTGCGACCGTCTTGTTCGCGACGTCGCGCGATGGTGCCGTCGAGTTCACGTTGCGCGGCAGAACCATCGAGACACGAACGTGGAAATCGTCCTCAGAGAATGATCTCTGAGGACAATCTCTGAGTCGTTTCAGTTGATTCAACAATCACAGCGCTTCGCAGTTACCACACCGGCCCGTCAATGGTGACATTGAAGCTGGGCTGGCCCGGGAAGTACCACGGCCGCCGGTAACTGTAGTAAGGATATCGCACGTGACCGGCTTCGCCGCGTGCATTCGTCAGCGGTGCGAAGGACGGATCCATCGTGGACTGCATGTGTGGCATACCGGGAGCCACCATCACGGCAGCAGGCTGACTGGCCGGAACGGTCTGAGCTGGCGGAGCGTAGTAATACCAGTAGTAGGCTGGTGTGTAATTCTGCACTTGAGTGGCCACCGGCTGTGCTCCGTATGGCAGAGCTACCGTTGCCGGAGCGGGGCCAGCCAGCGGAGCCGCGCCATAGATCTGCGTCTGCTGCAGCGGTTGAGTCAGTGGCTGAGCAACCGGATTGTAAGTCGTCGTGACAGCTGTCGCCTGTTGCGGTGCGATGGCCACAACGCCGCCGGGAATCGGAGGGACTGGAACGGGATGCACGACCACATTGGGAGCGATCTGCACCGGAGGAGCGGCCGATGGTGCGAGGACTGGAACCGGCACAGAGACGGCAGTTGCCGCAGGTGCGGGAGCCAGAATCTGAGTGGCGATCACTCGCGGGGCTGAAGCCGGAACGACCGGGGTTGCGCCGTAGGGAGCGGTGGTCACCATAGTGGGCGCGCCAGGTGTGACCACAATGGTTTGACCGGGAATGTTCGCCGGTGCCTGAGCCAATGCACTGGCGGCTCCCAGAACTGTCAGCAGACCGAGAGACGAAAGTCCGAGACGAAGCATCAGAATCCCCTCAGTTAATGAAGCCATCTTGAGAAAGATGGCCGGATTTCACTCAAGTCCAGGATGGCAGCCGGCTGTCCGACCGACTGCTCACGGAATCAGTAGAAGCACTACACGCCGCCCGCAGTCGGCTGCCGCCTTGTTTTGCCGACTCCTGCGCGGCTCCGCCGACCGCTCCAGGACCGGCACCGGATCGAGGGGATGATCCGTTTCCGCTTGTCGAATCGTTGAGTTCGCAGGCTGGAGAAGATGCGATGGATGGAAAAAGTATAACCGGACTCGAAGCGGTCTTAAGAGGGCCTGTGAACTCCCGCCAGGTTTGCAGAATTCGCCGCGGTGAGATTGACGAATAAAGGGGATGAACCAGCCGCGCGCAATCTGCCGTCCTGCCCGATCGGGCACGATGTAGCGCCTGAACGGTCTGGCTGACGGGAGAAACGGGAATGCTGAGCGAATGCGTGGTGGCTCTGAGTCTGGCGATCAGTCCTGGCCAGTGTTCAAGCTGCGGAACCGGCGGCGGCATGTATTTTTCAC
>Ga0172376_10004075_pt1 | contig 16836 bp, 13 predicted proteins | sample Lak35m_FD_121114 | JGI IMG/M metagenome (GOLD analysis project Ga0172376, IMG submission 121114) | Freshwater microbial communities from Kabuno Bay, South-Kivu, Congo - kab_092012_35m | ecosystem: Environmental > Aquatic > Freshwater > Lake | place: Democratic Republic of the Congo: South-Kivu... | reverse complement strand
GGATGAAATCATCCGCGCCGACCGTGATGGGCGGGGTTGGTGAAACACATGTATCTCGACTCCTGCGTCATCGTAAAACTGGTCAGTCACGAACCCGACAGCGCGGCCTACCATGCCGTCGTTGCCGGGTTTCCCGTTTTCACCTCCGAACTCGCCGTGGCGGAAGTGCGCTCCGCCTTGCTCACCAAGGAGCGGATGGGGCGGATTTCGCACGCGGACCGGGTCAAGGGCTGGCGGCTGTTTCAGGACAAGGTGCATGACCAGGAATTTCACCTGCTGCCGCTGGACCGCCGCGTCATCGAGCGCGCCGGAGCGGTGATTGACCAATGCCATCCACACGTCGCGCTGCGGACGCTGGACGCAATCCACGTCGCCACAGCGGAACTGCACGGTGGCGAGCCAATGTGCAGCAGCGATCAGCGGGTGCGCGACGCCAGCGACTTCATCGGCCTGTCGCTCACGCAGGAACCTGCAAAGAAGTAGTTTCATCATGTCCGAAGAAATCCCCCCCACTCCCCCGCCCGCGCAGCCCGCCGGCTCCGCCTACACGCAGGGCGAAAAGATCACCAAGATCAACGTCGCCGACGAGATCAAGAACTCGTTCCTGGACTACTCGATGTCCGTCATCATCTCTCGCGCGCTGCCCGACGTGCGCGATGGTTTGAAGCCCTCGCAGCGCCGCATCCTCTACGCGATGCACGAGCTGTCGCTCTTCCCCGGGCGCAAGCACTACAAGTGCGCCAAAATCTGCGGCGACACCTCCGGCAACTACCACCCGCACGGCGAGGCCGTCATCTACCCCACGCTCGTCCACATGGCCCAGCCGTGGGTGATGCGCGAGAAGCTCGTGGACGGCAAGGGCAACTTCGGCTCCGTCGAGGCCGACCCGCCCGCCGCGATGCGTTACACCGAGGCCCGCCTCACGCACCTCGGCGCGGCCCTGATGCAGGACATGGACCGGGACACGGTGGACTTCGTCCCGAACTACGACGAGCGCATGACGGAGCCGACCGTCTTCCCGGCGGCGTTTCCCAATTTGCTCGTCAACGGCGGCACCGGCATCGCGGTCGGCATGGCGACGAACATGCCGCCGCACAACCTCGGCGAGGTCATTGACGGCATCTGCGCGCAGATTGACGACCCGACCATCAGCATCGCGGGTTTGATGAAGCACATCAAAGGCCCCGACTTCCCCACTGGCGGTTTCATCTGCGGCATCGAAGGCATCAAGAACTACTTCGAGACCGGGCGGGGCAGCATCAAGCTACGCGGCAAAATCGGCAGCGAGGAACTGCGCGGCAACCGCGAGCAGCTCGTCATCACGGAAATTCCATTCAACGTGAACCGCGCGGCGCTCGAATCGAGCATCGCCGACCTCGTGAACCAGAAGGTCATCACGGACATCTCCGCAATGCGCAACGAGTCCGACGAGCACTGCCGCCTCGTCATCGAGCTCAAGCGCGACGCCCTGCCCAAGGTCGTCATCAACAATCTCTTTCAGCACACTCAGCTCGAGATTTCCTTCAGCGTCAACGCGCTCGCCATTGACCACGGCAAGCCCAAGACGCTGAACCTCAAGCAGCTCATCTCCGCCTACATTGACCACCGCCGCGAGGTCATCCTGCGCCGCACGCGCTTCGAGCTGAAGAAGGCCGAGGAGCGCGCCGAGCTGCTCGAGGGCTACCTCGTCGCGCTCGCGAACCTCGACGAGTTCATCCACATCATCCGCAGCAGCGACAACAAGGAGGAGGCCCGCGTGAAGCTCCTCGCCTACGAGTGGACGCGCGAGCAGGTCGAGCGCTGGGGCATCCTCATCCGGCACGAAAGTCAGCTCACGGACGGTCGGTTTGCCCTCAGCGAGCGCCAGGTGGACGCCATCCTCGAACTCCGCCTCTACCAGCTCACCGGGCTGGAAATTGACAAGGTCGAGGCCGAATACAAACAGCTCCTCGAAGTCATCAAGGACCTCCTCGACATCCTCGCGAAGGAGTCGCGCGTCATGGCCATCATCAAGGCCGAGTTGAAGGCGATTAAGGAGAAGCACGCCACGCCGCGCCTCACGCAGATTGTGCCCGACGAGGGCGAGATCGCCATCGAGGATCTCATCGCCAACGAGGGCGTCATCATCACGCTCACCCACGCCGGCCTCATCAAGCGCACCGCCGTCTCCGCCTACCGCGCGCAGCGCCGCGGCGGCAAGGGCGTCATCGGCATGACCACGCGCGAGGCCGACACGCCGGAGGAGAGCGATTTCATCGAGCACCTTTTCACCGCCAGCACGCACGACTACCTCATGTTCTTCACGAACACGGGCCGCGTGTATGTCGAGCGCGTCCACGAGATTCCCGACATGGGCCGCGCCTCGAAGGGCCGCAGCATTGCGAACCTCCTGGAACTGAAGTCCGGCGAAAAAGTCGCCGCGCTCATCCGCATCCTGTCCAAGACCGACGCGAACAAGGAGGACGTGACCTGGCAGCAGCCCGGCGAACTGTTCTTCGCCACGCAGCAGGGCACGGTGAAGAAGACCACCCTCAACGAATTCGGCAACGTCCGCAAAGGCGGCATCATCGCCATCACGATTGACCAGGGCGACACGCTCATTGACGTGAAGCAGACGCGCGGCAGCGCGCCAGGCGGCGACGATGGCGACGACGTGATCCTCATCACCAAGGACGGCATGAGCATCCGCTTCAGCGAGTCCGACGTGCGCAGCATGGGCCGCAGCGCCGGCGGCGTGAAGGGCATCACCCTGGAGAAGGGCGACGAGGTCGTGGCGCTCGCCGTGGTCGTGCCCGACGCGGCGCTGCTCGTGGCCGGCGAGAACGGCATCGGCAAGCGCACCTCCTTCGACGAATATCTGGTGCAGGGCGAGAGCGGCACGCGCAAGCAGTCGCGCGGCGGCAAGGGCCGCATCACCATGAAGGTCGGCGACAAGACCGGCGGCGTGGTGGGCGCGCTCACCGTGCGCGACGCCGACGAAATCATGCTCATCACCGCCGGCGGCCAGATGGTCCGCATCCCCGTGCAGGGCATCCGCGAGGCGGGCCGCAACACCATGGGTGTGAAGCTCGTGAACCTCGACCCCGGCGACAAGCTCCAGGCCATCGCCCCCGTCATCAGCGAGGAACGCGGCGACGAAGCGCCGCCGGCCTGAGCCGGAGCGCAAGGTAGGGGGCGGTGTCCTCACCGCGCCGCCGAGTGACGAGGGCGTGTGGGCGGCCGACGGCGGGGTGAGGACACCCCGCCCTACCAGCCGCAGGCCCAGCCGGCGCGGGGAGCGGTGCGAGGGACGCGCAACCTGAAGGTGGCGACTACACCGCAGCCGGGAGACATCTCAGCGCTTCCTTTTCAACAGTGGTTGCATCGCCACTCCGACCTGCTCCGGCGTCAGAAAGATCGTCAGAAAGGGCTTCTGTGCTTCCGCGATCTCCGAGGCAAATTTGTCCGCTTGGTTGAAGGTGTCGAGCGGGTCTTTCAGTGATCGCAGGCAAAGATGGTGGCACTTGGACTCGGAGGCAGAATCGTAAGCGCTCGCCACCCTTTCCGCCTTCGCCAGTGGAACCGCCACCCATTTTCTAGCCGCGCTTTGTTGTGTCGGATCTTTCCATAACGGCACGAGACCCACCCAAGCTCGGGCAGCGGTGGTCCAGAAGGAGAAGAGGTAAGCGTCCCGCACTTTGGCGTTCTTCCCCTTCTCGATCAGTTGTGGAAACAGCGTGTCAAAATCGCTCGCCACTTTGCTCCCTGTCTTCTTGAAGGCATTCCGAAATTGTTCATCGCTGTATGGCACCCTCAGCACCTTTGCCAGAACCGTGGCGGAAAGCAGATCCTTTGCGATCTCCGTTTCGTTGTAGACTTTGGATTCCGATGCAAACCAGATTATCGCGCACTGGCGGCCCAAGAACGCCGCATTGGCTTCATCCTTCTGAAGACGGAACAGCCCTTCGAGCGCAGCGGCATTTGTGCCCTCCGCAAGTGCCCCAGTTGCCTCGCGAGAGGTGTTTTGCGCACGAACCGGTCCATCGCATAACGCCAGCAGAGCAACCGCAATCGCCACAAGACACAGGTTGGGGAGAGCAGTCTGTTTCATGTGACCAAGGTGCTGCCTACCGCTCCGGAAACTCAAACTCCACCTTCCCACGCTCGGCAAGCTTGAGGTGCGCGGGGAAGGGCTTGCCAGCCTTGCTGATGAACTGTGTGAGGAGGTCGGTCTTGCCGGTGGCGAGAAGCTTCTTCACCTGCTCGCGGTCCACGGGCTGTTGCAGCACCGCCTTGCCGGTCTTGAAGGTGCAGCGTTTCGCGTCGAGCTGGCTGCGCTCGCACAGGTAGGTCTCCGGCCCCTCGAAGACGTTGCCCTTGCACTTGGGGCATTTGCCCAGCGGCTCCTGCCCGGTGAAGTCGAGCTTCACGGCGGGCGTGGCGTCGGCCTTCGCGCCCTTGGCCGGGAACTTCCGCTCGCGCGGCGCGAACTCGAAGCTGACCTTCGCGCCGTCGAACTTGAGGAACGCCTCGAACTTGCGGCCCGTCTTCTTCGACACGAAACCTTTCAGCAAGTCCGTCTTGCCCTCCGCGAGCAGCTTGACGATTTGCGGCTTCTCGATGGCCTGCTGGAGGATGATGGCCCCGGTGCGGAAGTCGCACTGGCGGTCGGGGCCGGTCGCGCGTTCGCAGATGTAGTTCATCCCATTCTCGAAGACGCGGCCCTGCTTGCACTTGGGGCACTGGCCGAGCGGCTCCTTGCCGGTGAAGTCCACGGGCGCGGCGTTCTCCTCGTCCTTCTGGTCGTTGCCAAAGTCGAACTTCGCCTCGCCCTCCGGCGAGAGCTTCATCACGGCGGCAAAGGGGAAACCCTGTTTGCTGCGGAAGCCTTGCAGCGGACCGACCTGCTTCTCGCGGAGCAAGGTCTCGACCTCCTCGATTTCAAAGGCGCGGCCCAGAATCGTCTTCCACATGTTCCACTCGCACTTCTGGCACTGGAACTTCTTGTAGTTCTCGTGGATTTCGCCGCCGCACTTGGGGCAGGGGACGTTGAGCTTGCCGAAGTCGCCGGGGATGGTGTCGTGCTCGTAGGCCTTGGTCTGGCCAACGATGTGTTCCGTCAGCGCGCGAATCTCGGCCATGAACACGTCGCGTCCAAGCTGGCCGCGTTGCATCTGGCGCAGCTTGAACTCCCAGTCGCCGGTCATCTCCGGCTTGGTCAGCTCGTAGATGCCGAGTCCGTTGAGCAGCGCCATGAGCGTGAAGGCCTTCGCGCTCGGCACCAGCTCGCGCTGGTTGCGGTGGATGTATTGCTCGTAAATCAAACCCTCGATGGTGGCCGCGCGCGTGGCGGGCGTGCCGAGGCCGCGCTCGCTCATCGCCTCGCGGAGTTCCTCGTCCTCGACGAGCTTGCCCGCGCCTTCCATCGCGCCGAGCAACGTGGCTTCCGTGTAACGCGCGGGGGGCTTGGTCTGGCTGCCCTTGACCTCGACGTTCGCGGTCTTCACCTGCTCGCCCTGCTGGACGGGCACGAGGCTGGGCGCGTCGTCATCGCCGACGGCGGTCTTGCCATAGACTTCAAGCCAGCCGGCCTTGACGAGCACCTTGCCGGCGCTCTTGAACGGCTCGCCCTCGACGCGCGTGATGCGCGTGGTTTCGAGAAATTCCGCCGCCGGGAAGAACACCGCAAGGAAGCGGCGCGTGACGAGGTCGTAGAGTTTCTGCTCCGGCTCGGAGAGGCCCTTCGGCAGCACGCCCGTCGGGATGATCGCGAAGTGGTCGGAAATCTTCGCGTTGTTGAAGATGCGCTTGTTCGGGCGCACCCAGTCGCTCGTGAGGATCTTCTCGGCGGGGCCGCTGTAGCCGGCGAGGTCGCGCAGCGAGTCGAGCGTCTTCTTCACCGTGGGGATGTAATCCTCCGGCAGCGCGCGGGCGTCGGTGCGCGGGTAGGTGAGGACCTTGTGCTTCTCGTAGAGCGCCTGCGCGAGGCCGAGCGTGTTCTTCGCGCTGAAGCCGAAGCGGCCATTCGCCTCGCGCTGGAGCGTGGTGAGGTCGTAGAGGCCCGGCGAGAGCTGCGTGCTGGGCTTGCTCTCCTCGGTGACGATGCCGGGCTTGCCGAGACACTTCGCGGCGAGCGCGTCGGCTTCGGCCTTCGTCCAGAGACGCTCGGCCTTGAGTTCGGCGTCGGCGTCCTTGGCAGTGTTCTTCTGAAACTTCTCATCGAACCAGCGGCCCTCGTATTGGCCGGCCTGGGCGGCAAACGTGCCGAGCACTTCCCAGTAGTCGCGTGGGACGAACTTGCGAATCTTCGCCTCACGCTCGACGAGGATGGCGAGCGTGGGTGTCTGCACGCGCCCGACGGTCGTGAGGTTGAAGCCGCCGGTCTTGTTGTTGAACGCGGTCATCGCCCGCGTGCCGTTGATGCCGATGAGCCAGTCGGCCTCGGCACGGCTCTCGGCGGCGTCGGCGAGCGGGCGCATCGAGGCGTCGCTGCGGAGCTGCGCGAAACCGTCGCGGATCGCGCCGGCGGTCATGGACTGAAGCCAGAGGCGCTGGATGGCCTGCTTGGCCTTCGTGTAGTCCGTGATGCGGCGGAAGATCAGCTCGCCCTCGCGCCCGGCGTCGCAGGCGTTGATGAGCGTGTCCACGTCCTTTCGCTTGATGAGGCGCTGGAGGACTTTGAGGCGGTCGGCGGACTTCTCGATGGGATTGAGCGCGAAGCGGGGCGGGATGTGCGGCAGATGGGTGAACGTCCACTTGCCCTTCTTCACGTCGTGCTCCTCGGGCACGCTGAGTTCGAGCAGGTGCCCGACCGCCGACGAGATGATGTGCGTCGCGCTCTCGTAGAACTCGCCGGACTTGTCCTTGGTGAAGCCGCCGAGCGCCTTGGCGATGTCGCCGGCGACCGAGGGCTTTTCTGCGATGATGAGGGCTTTGCCCATGTGATAGCGCGGGCTTCTACACGAGCGACGGGATGGAGCGCAACAGGAGTTTTCGCGGCGGCCACGCTTTCAACTCCTGCTCCTGATCGTAATCTTGATCCTGCTCCGGCCCGGAACCGGAGGGGATCAGGAGCAAAATTACGATTACGCGTCGAAAGGAAGGTTCGGAAAATCTCGCTTGCCCCGCCTCGCGGAAAGATTTACCTACGCATCGTCCCCCGCGATGAATGGCGGTGGACGGACATAATTGCTTTGCGAGCTTCGGCTCGGTCTCATCCGAAATCCGGCAGATTTCAATTACGAAGACCGTGTCGAGCGCGCGCCCGGCTGGGCGCGCCTCGATGCATCTTCGTGAGGGCCTCCTGCCGGATGCCTGGATGAGGTGCGCGAGTGCGCGCCTCTTCCGGCGGGGAGACAGGAAAACAAGAAACCAATGACCACGCCAAGGAGCAAACATGAGCGCCAACGCAACGGACACCGTCACCGCCCCCGTCACCTACCTCATCGTCGAGGATGACCCCAAACTGCGCCCGCTCTGGCAGCGCAAGCTCGCCCGCGAGCCGGGCTTTCAGTGCGTGGGGAGCTTCGCCGACGCCGAGAGCGCGCTGGTCTGGGTGGGGAAGCACGGGCCGCCGCGCGTGGCGCTGGTGGACTTGCGGCTGCCGGGCATGCAAGGCGATGAGTTCATCCAGAAACTCAAGGCCGCGCATCCCCAAGTGCAGGTGCTGGTCATCAGCAATGAGGATGACTTGGAGCTCATGCTCGCCACCTTCGCCGCCGGGGCGGACGGCTACATGCAGAAACCGGACGAGCTGGCGGACCTGCCGCGCAATGTGCATGATCTGCTGGCCGGTCGCGCGCCGCTGTCCGTCCGCATGGGACGGCTGCTGCTGGGCCGGCTGGCGGCCCTGGCACCGGCGCAGCGCCTGGCCGCCCGGCTGACCATCCAGGAAAACGTCGTGCTCGAGCACATCGCCGCCGGCCACCCGGCCAAGCTGATCGCCGAGCTGCTCGGCATCTCGATCCACACGGTCAACACCCACAAGAAAAACCTCTACGACAAGCTGGGCATCCACAGCGGCACCGAGGCGGCCGCCCTTTGGTATCGCACGCACGGGTGACCCGCCGCGGCCGCCGGGCCTCGGTGGCCGGCTTTTCTGCTGGCGATGGCCCCGCCGTTGACCGCGCGTCGGCCTCACCAGTTTTGGGTATGGGCGGGGACGCCGCTGGTGGCGTAGAACCTCCCGCCATCAGATGAGCTTGGAACTGGACGGCAAGATTCCCACCGCCCTCGCGGCGCACGCTGCGGAGTCTGCGTTGGCATCCACGCGCCCCGCGTCGCGGGCCTCTGCGGGTCTCGCCCGGACGCGTGTGGGTGCCAACGGAGACCTCGCGAACACCAACGGGCCCTGCGTGGGTGCCTGCCGCCTCCGCGTTGGCCCCCACCGGCTTTCCGTTGGAGCCAACGCACGCTTCGTTGGCGTCTCCCTGCGGTTCGTTGGTGCCAACGCGCTCTCCGTTGGTGCCAACGGACTCTCGGTTGGTGCCTACGAGCCGTTCGTAGGCGCCTACGAGTCATTCGTAACCCTTGATTTTCAGCCAGTTAGCTGAATTGCCCCCAAAAGAACGCAAAACCTAAAACTCAGAACCCAAAACACAAAAACTATGGCCCAGCAAGACTACGTTCCCCGTCCCGACCTCGAGTTCCTGCCGATGCACGACCAGTTCAAAACCGGCCTGACTTCGCTCGGCGCGGACCTCGGCGTGACTCCGGCGGAGATCACCGAAATCACCAACGACAACACCGCGCTCCATACCAAGAGCACGGCCGCAGTCAGCGCCGCCAGCGCCGCCAAGACGGCCAACGCTGACTTCCGCGCCACGCGCAAGCCGGCGGAAAAACGCCTGCGCAACCTCGCCCAGCGCATCAAGCCCCATCCCGCCTACACCCCCGCCAAGGGCCAGACCCTCGGCATCATCGGCCCGGAGGACACCACCGACCTGACCACCGCCAAGCCCACCCTCGTCATCGTGTCCCTCGGCCAGGGCGTGACGGAAATCTCCTTCAACAAGAGCGTGTCCGACGGCGTGGCCATCTACACCCAGCGCGGCGCCGAGACGGCGTGGACCTTCCTCTCCCGCGACACCAGCAGCCCCTACGTGGACAACCGCGCATTGCTGGTGGCCGGCCAGCCCGAACTGCGCCGCTACCGCGCCAAATATCTCCTCGGCGACGAGGAAGTCGGCCTGTGGAGCGACGACGCCAGCGGCACGGCGCAGCCGTAAGACTGGCAAAACTCTCCCCTCCCTCGCCCCCACCGGGGGAGAGGGCCGGGGTGAGGGGGCAAACTTCGAACTCCGATCTCCAAAACTCCAACCCCTGCGCTCTGAAAAAAAATGAAGACCCGCCTCCTCCCGCTGATCGCCGCCCTCGTGTGGGCGCAAGTCCAGTTCGCGTCCGCGCAAGTCAACCCGCCCGGTGACGGCGGCGGTGGCGGTGGCACGCCCAGCGGGCCCATCCCCACCGCGCCACGCGGCTCCCAGATTGACCTGGTCATCCAGCACATTGGCACGCTGCGGCTGGAATTGTTCGACCAGGACAAGCCCGTCACCACCCGCAATTTCATCAACTACATCTTCAACGGCGGCTACTCGAACTCCTTCATCCACCGCTCGCTCACGAACTTCGTGGTGCAGGGCGGCAGCTTGCAGCTCATCACGTTCAGCGGCGGCTCGCAGGCCATCGCCCCCGTGCCCGAGGAGGCGGCTGTGACCAACGAACTGACCGTCAGCCGCGTCCTGAGCAACCTGCGCGGCACCATCGCGCTGGCCCACTACGACGGCGAAACCAACAACGGCACCTGCCATTGGTTCATCAATCTGGCCGACAACGCGTGGCTCGACGCGGCGGACACCAACCATGCCTACACCGTCTTTGGTCGAGTCGTCTCCGGCCTGGAACTGCTGGACAAGATGAACCCCGGCACCAACGCCAGCACCGTGACCATGCTGGACATGGGCGGCTACCTGACCGAACTGCCCGTGCGCCAAGGCGCGACAGCGGCCAACGTCACCTACAACGATCTGCTCACGACTACCTACCGCATCGTGCAATTGGAAATGGGGGTCCGCATCGCACCCCAGCCCGACGGCAGCCGGAACCTCTCCTGGCAGAGCGTGAGCAACTTCGTGAACACGGTCGAATACGCCACCAGCATCCTCGGCCCGTGGCAGACGCTCCACACCACCAACGGCAACGGCGCGACGCAGACGGTGAACGACGCCGCCACCGGTGCCCAACGCTTCTACCGCGCCACCTACCACTGAACCAACCTGAAGAAGCTTCCCATGAAACTCCGCTGTCTCCTCCCCGCCCTCGTCTGCCTCTGCGCGCTCACCGTCTCGGCGCAGACCTTCACCGACGATCTGGGCACGAAACGAACCAACCTGATTTACCAAGTCCGCGCCCTTGGTCCGCTGGCTCCGACGAACTGGGTGACGAGCACTTACACCTGGGTGCCAAACCTCATGGGGGCCTTGCCCGACGATCTCAGTTATGCGATGGGCAACTACGCCTATGTCAGCCACAACGGGTGGGAATGGTTTTATGGCTACGCAAACAGCGGCCTTTGGATTGGCAGCGACCCGGCAATAGCCAATCCGGCCACCCGGATGGACTCCTTCGGCCTCCACGACGTGGATCCCGCCTACCCTTACAAATGGGTGACGGATGCCGAGAACTACAACATCGCCGGGCTGCGCTACCTGTCGTTGACGGTGATCGTCGGCCTGAGCGGTCAAGGAGCGCCGCTGGGCTGGACGTTGACGCCGGGCACGACCTTGATTCCCAATCTGGGGCCTTATGACTATGCGCGCACCTTTGACCTGGCCCAGAACGTCGAGCGCCCGGTCTTCAAAGCGGCTGACTATTGGTTTGGTTATTGGCCAAACTTCCCGCAGGACGCCACCCTGCCGCAACCGCAGAATTCCCTGAGCCAGAATGCCGGGGCCTTCTTCGTCACCCCCGTGAACACTTGGCTCGACACCCGCATTTGGGTCAAGGAAGGCGTCTATCGCCCCGGCCTCACGCTCCAGCCCGGCTACTCCTCACCGCGCCTCTATACCTTCATGGAGCAGTATGCGGACGCGCTCTACCAGACCGATCCCGTGACGGGCACCGTGCCCCGCACCAGCACGCCCAACTGGAACAACGTGGGCCGCATCAACACCAACAGCGCCGTCCGCACTGGCGTCGTGGACGTTGGCTACTACGTCCGCACCTCGCAGCCGGGCAAGGCCGTCCTCACCACCCGCCCCTTGGAGGACGGCTCCTACGGCGAGCTGCCCCTCTACACGCTCGCCATGTTCGTGGACAAGAACCGCGACGGCACGCTCGACACCAACGACGTGACCACCGCCAGCAACCCGCATGTCTTTTGGGTCAACAATGACGTGGATCGGTATGTGTTTGAATACGACCCTGCCAACTTTAGCGACCAGTTGGATTTGAACCCGGCCCAGAACACGACCAATGACGCGTTTTGGGCCGAATCGTTCCAGCAAATTCCCTGTCGGCGCGATTTGGAGGATTACGACCGCCTCCACCTCCGTGGCTTGAAAGAACTCTGTCGTGATTTGCCAACCGGCTGCACCGTCACGCTGTCTTGGAAGCAGGTGCTTTGGGGCGCACCAGCAATCTGCCTTTTCAAATCGGTCGAAAATGACGGTGGCACGAAATACCTGACGGATTTGCTGGTGGCAGACAGCCAGGTGTCACCAACTCAAGCAGGCGACACGACCCCGCGAAGCGAGCCGAAGCCTTTAGCAATGGGAAGCGTTGATCCTGCCAATACGCTGACGATGCACACCGACTCGTCTCGCGGCACCAACGACTATTTCATTTATTGCGGAACTGGGCGAGGTGCGGGGGAACTGGCACTGCGCGTGACCAGGCAAGGGACAAACATTTTTGAGACCACTTTGTTTCTCGAAATCCGTGACGTGAAGGAACTCTACGAGCGCTGGGCGGTGGGCGATGCCGAGGGCGCCGCTCCTTACAGCGATGCGGTGCTGGCAACCGATGGCTTGCCGGCGGGAGCCTCCGCCACCGCCTTTCTCGCCGATACGAACCAGCCCTACATCCTCTTTGTTCACGGCTGGAACATGGAGGTGTGGGACAAGCACGCGTTTGCGGAGACCGCGTTCAAGCGGCTCTACTGGCAGGGTTACACCAACCGGTTTGGTTTTTTCCGCTGGCCCACGGCCAACGGCTTTACCGGGAAATACGCGGACCTGCTCTTTGACGCGCGGAACTTTGACCGCAGCGAATTCTCCGCCTGGCGCACCGGCGAGCCGTTGCGCAAGCTGCTGGTGAACCTCAACCAGCGCTATCCCGGCAAGGTCTATCTGCTGGCGCACAGCATGGGCAACATCGCGGCGGGGGAGGCGCTGGCGTTGCAGGCGGAGCGGGTCGGCGGCGCAGCCATCGTGAACAGCTATGTGGCCAGCCAGGCCGCCGTGTCGCTGCACTGCTACAATGGAACGAACAACCACCCCGACGTGCTGCTGCAGTTCCAATACGATCACCCCAGCACGGTGATCCCCTTTCTGCTTTACGGCCCCTCGACGCCGAACATCTACGTGGACTGGCTCTCCACCAACCGGCTCGCGGCGAGCCGGCGGGTGAATTTCTTCAACACGAACGACTTCGCGCTGGCCATGCCGCTCTGGGGCTTCAATCAAATCTTGAAGCCCGCCAACGGCTACAATGGCCTGGACACCAAGCTCTACACCTACAACGGCTTTGCCGGTCAAACACGGCTGCCCGGCATCACCTTCGCCAATCCGTTTGTTTCCAGCCACCTCATCCCCTCACCGGCCCGACGCGGCCTGACCCGGCCCTTTGCGCGGGTTTCGCCGGGTTACTTCATGAGCTTCGAACTGCCCTTCCCGCGCGCCCTCGACTTCGAATACCGGCTCCCGGACATGTATGAGGCCATGTCCTTCGCCGCCGAGTCGCGCGTTCAACCGCTGGGGGTGGTGGGGGATCAGCGCGCAATAGAGGAATCAGTAAATTTGCACTCGGTTTGGGTGAGCGATGTTTTTCCGACAGATGATGGCAGAATCTTCGCCCGCCACAAGTGGCACAGCGGACAGTTCCGGATGGAAAATTCGGAGCAGAAAGCTTATTGGAAGGCGTTGCTTGGCTTGGACGGATTCCGCATCTTTCTACAGTGACGATCGAATGAAACGCCCACTCCTTTTCACGCTCATCGCGCTCGCTCTGGTCATCGGCTCGTTGACGCTGACAAAATTTGTATTCTCCCCCGCCAATCCAGATGCGATCCAGAACGAGGTTCCCGCCAACAAGTTGAAGCCGCTGACCAAACGACCGAACGGCGGCTGGAATCTCTGGACGAATGCCGATGGTGCCATTTACCACCGCGACGGCACCAACCTCTGGTGGGCGGGCGGCGAAATGCCCAAGGAGTGGCTCCCCAACGTGAAGAACCTGCCAACGCTGGAGCAGATGCGTGCACAAGCCGAGGAGCAGCGGGCCAATCAAGCCAAGCAACTGTCGGCTTACAACGCCATCAACGAGCAGCCAATCCTCTTTTACGGCCGCGTCGTGGACGAGAAAACCAACGCGGTCGGCGGGGCCACGGTGCATGCCAATGTGGCCATGCGAACGCTCAACAGCAGCGGAGAGAAGAAGTTCACGGTCACCAGCGGCGAGAACGGCTACTTCACCATTTCCGGTGTGTCGGGGGAGAATCTTGCCGTGGGCGTAACCAAAGAACCGGACTACTACTTCGCGCCCGTGCAGTTGTTCCGCTATTCACAGTTCTACGGGGCCACGCGTCATCAACCCGATCCCAACAGTCCCGTGGTTTTTGTGCTGCACAAAATTAAAGGGCCGGAATCGCTTCTGTATTGGGACCGCGCTTTTGGTGCCCCAAACACAGGTGAGCCGGTGCGGATTGATTTCACCACCGGAGAGAAAGTCATCAGCGGAGGAGATTTGGTTGTCTCAATTATGCATCCTGAACCTTACAGCAACCTAAAGCAACCGGCTTGGTCCATGAAAATCGCCGCGATGAATGGTGGCTTTATCCACACGGACCAAATCCGTTTGGAATTCATGCACGAAGCTCCCGAATCCGGCTACCAACCGGTAATCGAAGTCGTCATGGAATCCGATGATCCCAACTACCGCCGGCAGTTCGAAGGCTGCTACTACGTAAAAAGTCGCAACGGCCAGCACTACGCGAAAGTGCGTTTTCGCATGAACACGTATTGGGACGAACGGGGCGTGCCCTTCGGCATCCAGTGTTTCGTGAACACCAACGCCTCCCGGAATCTCGAAGTCCCCTTGGGCGACACCCCCAACGTCTTCAACGTGCGCACCCAAAGCAAAGAGCGGTTCCGGTGAACGAACTTTCCATTCGGTTGCGATGAATCGAAAGCTCCACCAGCGATGTGTTGTCCTGCTGTGCGTGGCGCTGCCCGTCGCCGCAGTGCGCGCGGATCCCGGCGGACCCTCCGGCGATCCGTATAGGGTCGAATTGAATCGCTGGCTCGCAAACTGGATTGCCGTGTCCGCCATCGTCTTGTTGATTCCAGCAACACGCATCTTTGCGCGTTTGTGGAAGAGTCGCGTTGGAGCCGAACCAGTCGCTTTGTTCACCGGCTGGTTTGCCATCGGGTATGCGGCCTTCGCTGCAATGCTGTTCGATTGGTGTCGTCGTTGAACTACCTAAATTTGCCGAATGATCTTCCTGTTGCTGTTGCTGGCCGGTCTGTGGTTGGCGGGGGCCTATCCGCTCTGGCGGATGGGATGGTCAGGCACCAGCGGGTGGGATGCGTGCGGTCCGTTGAGTCCGCCGTTCCTCTTGCGGGCCGTGCTTCGCGCGTTGCCTTTCGCTTACCTGTTCAGCCCGGCGGGGATAGCTGCTGGGTTTGTCGGTATTCCCGTGCCCGCTTCTTTACTGCTGATCGGGGCCATCTTATCTCACTTTGCAGATTCCAAAGACAGCGCTGCCTTTGCAGGTCCAACCATTTTAGCGACAGCTTCCTTCTCCTTTTGTTGGTCCCTGTTTAGCGTGATCACCTACAGCGTGGGCACATGGCGCTTTTTGACCCGGCATCCAAACTGGCCTGGCGGAGGATTCCTCAACTACCCGACCATTGCCCCGCCGCCCAGCGCCTTTTCAGCCGACTACAAAGTCGCTGATTACATCGCGAAGGCACGAACCAAGCAGCCACGGGCTGACCTTGTTCGCAGCGGTTTCCTGTTGGGCCTGATTCTGCTGGGCGTTGTGCCGACCATTTACTGGGTCAATCGGCTGGCCTTGCACTGGTGAAGGCATATGCGTGCTTCATCACAGTTCGTGTCGTCGCTCGAATCCGCACGGGCGCTCCCCTTTGGAATCAAGGCGGTGGTCAACACCAATACCTCGCGGAATCTCCAGACGCCCCCTCCCCGATAAGGCACCAACCACCTCTTGACCGTGAACGCCATCAACCGAGCCATCAACTCACCCTCTCAGCGCCGCAATCGGGTCGCGGCTTTCCTCGGAGCTTGCTGCTGTGCTGTGACCAACCTTCGAGCCGACCCCGGCGGGGGGACGAACCAGTGGCCTGTAGTCCTCATCTTTGGGGGTTACATGGCACTCGTCATTGCCGGGGTAGTTACAGCGATCATCGCTCTGCCCTATCTGGCAGTAGTCGCCTACCGAACTGTTCGGCAGCGGCGGCAAACTGGAGCCTTCCCCCACCACACTTACTTCTTGAAACATGTGCTGATTCTCGGCGGCATCTTTCTCGCCGTCTTCCTCGGAATTGTCGCGGCGGCTTTATTTTTGTCAGTCTAAGCTAAGGTCTGGTCCATTTTCCCGCCCGCGTGGGCGGGCAGCCGGTTGGGGTGAGCCTCACGTGTGCCGCCCCAGCCGGCTTTTCACGTTCAGCAGGCACCATCAACGATTTCCCCACCCTTTGACCACCAAGTCATCTACGCCGGTTGGGGCACAAGGCGGCTAAAAGGGAGACTAAAAACCCCTTGCCAGCCGCCGCCCGGCCGCTACTGTCCGCCCCGCCTGAACGCCGTGAGTGCGGCGCTCATTGAGGCTGAGAAACGTCGGTCAACAACGCAACCTAACCTTCAACCTCCGTTGCCCTGCAACGTCGGTCGTTAGGCAATGGAGCCTTCGCCGGGCCTTCGCCCGCCCAGACTCCCGCAGTCACACACAGCCAGTATGCTAACCATGGAAGAAGCCATGCGCGCGAGCTCCAAGCGCTTCGCCGCAGGTGAAATTGTCAAAGGCATCGTCCTCGAAGTCCGCAACAAGGAAGTCCTCGTGGACATCGGCTACAAGTCCGAGGGCGTCGTCTCCCGCGGCGAGTTCCTCGAACCCGAGGCCGTCAAGGTCGGGGACGAGATTGATGTCCTCATCGAGAAGCTCGAGGACAAGGAGGGCATGGTGATCCTTTCCCACGAGCAGGCGGAGTTTAAGAAAAACTGGGACCGCATCCGCACCATCTGCCAGGAGGGCGGCACCGTCTCCGGCAAGGTCAAGGCCATCGTCAAGGGCGGCCTCATCGTCCACATCGGCGTCGAGGCGTTCCTGCCCGCGTCGCAGATTGACATCATCCCGCCGAAGAATCTGACCCCGATGCTGGGCAACAACTATGACTTCAAGGTCGTCAAGATCAACGAGGACCGCCGCAACGTGGTCCTCTCCCGCCGCGAGCTGATCGAGGCCGAGCGCGCCGAGCGCCGCGGCAAGCTGCTGGGCGAGATGACCCCGGGCGACATCCGCAAGGGCACCGTCAAGAACATCACCGACTTCGGCGCGTTCATTGACCTCAACGGCCTCGACGGCCTGCTGCACATCACCGACATGAGCTGGGGCCGCAT
>Ga0172376_10004070_pt1 | contig 16846 bp, 28 predicted proteins | sample Lak35m_FD_121114 | JGI IMG/M metagenome (GOLD analysis project Ga0172376, IMG submission 121114) | Freshwater microbial communities from Kabuno Bay, South-Kivu, Congo - kab_092012_35m | ecosystem: Environmental > Aquatic > Freshwater > Lake | place: Democratic Republic of the Congo: South-Kivu... | reverse complement strand
CCAATGGGGGTCTGGCTCCCGGCTTTGGGGGTGCCTGACCCCATTGGCGTCCGCTTTGCCGACCTGGAAAAAAGCCGGATGACTTGCCTCCGCGAATCCGCACAAGAAAATCTGGTCACACCCAAACCGAAAAGAGATGGAACGTGAGTGTTGACAGGTTCGAGGTGATCGGGTACTTTCTTACTTCCGCTGCATCGCCAGAAGCGAGTGGGAAATTTCCTGTCGGAGGTCGAAAGGGTCGATTTCCGGCATCTCGACTGCGGGTCGGGGATGATTCAGAGCAAGGGCGCTAACGCGTAACGGGGTTATGAGCAACGATCGCATCCGGATTCGAATGGAAGCCTACGATCACACGATTTTGGACCAGTCGGCCAAAGAGATCGTGGAGACCGCTCGACGTACGGAAGCCCAGGTTCATGGGCCGATTCCGCTGCCGACCCGGATCGAGCGTTACACGGTTCTCCGTAGTCCGCACATCGACAAGAAGTCGCGTGAACAGTTCGAAATTCGGACTCACAAGCGTCTGATCGACATCATCCTGCCGACGGCCAAGACGATTGACGCTTTGAACAAGCTCAGTCTGCCGGCCGGCGTCGACATCAAGATCAAGGCCGGCTCCGGCGGCAACTGATCGAAATTTCCGTGAGCGGTTCGGCGTCGAAACGATTCCGAACCGTGTACGATTTTGGGGTGGAATGGTATTCTACGCCGCTTCGAGTTCGAAACCTGCGTCGTCCAGACGTTGAAGTCGACTCGCCACACAGGTGGATGCGGCATTCATGGCCAGTGTCGGGATTCGAGCCCGGCAGCCTTCAGTCCCGAACGAAGTCGACCGGTTTCGACCGGACGGCTGGGGATGATGGGGCGACACCTGTGACAGGTGTCCAGAGCAAGTCGTCAGTATGGAGCGAAACCCGCCGTTCAGGGTCGTACGTTCCGTTGGAGATGCGAAACGATGAAAGCTGGATTGCTCGGTCGGAAAATCGGAATGACCCAGATTTTCCAGGAAGACGGCACGATCGTGCCGGTCACGGTCCTGGAGTGCGGTCCCTGTACGGTGCTGCAGGTCAAGACGCCTGAGAGGGACGGTTACTCGGCCGTTCAGATCGGGTTCCTGGACAAGCGTCGCAAGTCGGCGACCGCGGCGGAGCGGGGGCATGCCAAGGCGGCGGATTCGGAACCGAAGAAATACGTGAAAGAGATCCGTCAGGAATCGCCCGCGGCTCTGGAAGGCCTTGAGCCGGGCAAAGTCCTGACGGTCGAGATGTTCAACGACATCAAGAGCGTTGACGTCATCGGCACGAGCAAGGGCCGTGGCTTCGCTGGCGTCATCAAGCGTCACGGCTTCAAGGGCCTGCGGGCGTCTCACGGTGTGAAGCGGATGCACCGCCACCCGGGTTCCAGCGGTCCTTCCGCGGATCCTTCGAGAACTTTCCCTGGCGTTCGCAAGCCAGGACATTTCGGTGTGGCGAGGGTGACTAGCAAGAACCTCAAGGTCGTGAAGATCGACTCTGAGTCGAATCTGCTGCTCGTTCGCGGAGCCGTCGCCGGACCCAACGGGGGATTCGTCACGGTGCGTCAGTCGGTCAAGGCATGATCGGTCGAGACCGTTATCGAAGCGATGAAATCTCCAGGAGCGAATGAGGACCGATCATGTTGAGCGTACCGGTATACAACACGAATGGCGAAAAGGTCGGGGAAGAGTCGATCGACGCCTCTTGCCTTGGTGGCGAAGTCAACAAACAGTTGCTGCACGATGCGGTTCTGATGTATCAGGCGAATCGGCGTGTCGGCACCGTCAATACCCGGGGTCGGGCTGACGTCGCCGGCAGCGGCAAAAAGCTGTTTCGCCAGAAGGGAACGGGCAACGCCCGGGCGGGTTCCAAGCGGACCAACAAACGGGTCGGCGGCGGTGTGGCATTCGCTCGTCGGAATCGGGATTATTCTTACACGATGCCCAAGAAGGCCGTTCGGCTGGCGACGCGAATGGCGCTGCTTTCCAAAATTCAGGATCGTCAGATACTGATTCTCGACGGCCTGAATTCGGACGAGATCAAGACCAAGGCGGTCTCTCGGGCATTCGCGGCGCTACAGCGTCCCGACATCGAAAAGACCGCGGCCGAGACCAAGGCCCAACAGGCCAAACAGACGCTCGCCACGGCGACGCTGCTTCTGGGTCTTCCCGAACACGATCCCAAGCTTTATCTGTCCGCGCGAAACATTCCAGGCGTCGAGATCGCACCGGTCAGCGATTTCAACGCTCTTGTCCTTTTGAGGCAGCGTTATCTGGTTCTGACCAGGGAAGCGTTTCAGAAACTCAAAACCAGCGTCGAACGTCCGATTGCCCGCCGCGGTTCAGCGGCTGTGGAGGCCTGATTCCGTCATGGTGACACTTCGTCGACCCCCCTCTGGCACGCGACCTGGACCTGTCCTGGAACCCTATCAGGTTCTGCAGCGTCCGATGATCACGGAAAAGGCGACTTTCGCTGCCGAGCGATACAATTCGTACACGTTTCAGGTCAATCCTCTGGCGACCAAGACTGAGATCAAGAACGCGGTCGAGACGCTCTTCGACGTGAAGGTCGTGGACGTCCGCACCGTCAACCGGAGCGGCAAGAAGCGCCGCTACAAAAACCGGATCGGCATGACGACAGGCTACAAGAAGGCAGTCGTGAAGTTGTCCGACGAGCATCGCATCGACTTCTATTGATGCGTCCGTGCGGACGGTCACGGCGATCACGAACATACAGTACGAAGGTGAATCATGGGTATCCGATTTTACAAACCGACGAGTCCGGGGCGGCGCAACGCATCGGTCTCCGATTTCGCGGACCTGACCGACAAGAACAAGAAGCCTGAGAAAAGCCTGCTCGTAGCTTTGAAGAAGCGTGCCGGCCGGAACAATCAGGGTTTCATCACGGTGCGTTCCCGAGGCGGCGGCAGCCGTCGGAAGTACCGTCTGATCGATTTCAAGCGGGTCGATTTCGACGGGATCGCCGGCAAGGTGACTCACATCGAGTACGATCCGAACCGGACGGCCCGCATCGCACTGGTCGAGTTCGAGAACGGCAAGAAGAGTTACATTCTCGCCCCCGAGGGTCTCGCCGCGGGATCGGTGATCAATTCCGGCCCGCAGGCCGAGCCGAAAGTCGGCAACTGTCTGCCCCTTTCGAAGATTCCGACCGGCCTTCAGATCCACAACATCGAGATGGTCCCTGGATCGGGCGGCAAGCTTTGCCGTTCGGCGGGATGTGCGGCCGTACTGACTGCCCGTGAAGGCGATTGGGCCCAGATCACGCTGCCGTCCGGGGAAGTCCGTCGGATTTCGGCCGACTGCCGTGCGACGATCGGCATCCTCGGCAATTCCGAACACATGAACATCCGCATCGGCAAAGCCGGCCGGTCCCGGAAGATGGGGATTCGTCCCCACGTTCGTGGCACGGCCATGAACCCGCATGACCACCCGATGGGTGGTGGTGAAGGCCGGACATCGGGCGGTCGTCATCCGTGCAGCCGGACCGGGGTTCTCGCCAAGGGCGGCAAGACCCGCAAGCGTCGCAAGCCTTCGAACAGCATGATCGTGAAACGTCGCAGGTCCGTGCGTTACGGCCAGCTCAAGGTCTGATCGGACTTCGCAACGAGAGAGTGAGAAACCATGGCAAGATCGCTGAAAAAAGGGCCGTACGTCGACGAGCGGCTTTTCGAGAAGGTCGAGAAGTCCGAGGCCGCGGGTAATCGGGAAATGATCAAGACCTGGGCTCGTGCTTGTACGATCGTACCGGAGTTCGTCGGTCGCAACTTTGCGATTCACAACGGCAAGACGTTCGTGAAGCTTTTCGTGACCGAGGACATGGTCGGTCACAAACTGGGTGAATTCGCCCCGACCCGGACGTTCCGGAGCCACGGCGGCAAATCGGCCAAAGGCAAGAGATAAGTCGTGATCGACGCACGAGTCACTCAGGAATAACGAGTTCAACAATGCAATACGTCGCTCAACACCGATTTGCGCGGATCTCGTCGCGCAAGCTCAAGCCGGTTCTTGACCTGATTCGGAACAAGTATGCCGACGACGCTCTGGACATTCTCAAGCATCTTCCTCACCGTTCGGCGCGGATGATCGAGAAGGTGGTCAAGAGTGCGATGGCCAACGCGGAAGATCAGGGCGTTCGAGACCCAGGCGATCTTGTCGTGATCGACGCCCGCGGTGACGGCGGACCGATGATGAAGCGAATCATGACGCGGAGTCGCGGCATGGCTAACACGATCCGTCGCCGTTCCAGCCATATTTCCATCGGATTGATCGATCCGACGATGATACTCGAGGATTGACTCGTAATCGCACGGCATTCAGGAGCATCGAATCATGGGTCAGAAAGTCAATCCGACTGGTTTCCGTATCGGCGTCATGGAAGACTGGCGGAGCCGATGGTACGCCAGCAAGCAGGAATTCAAGGATCTTCTCGGCGAAGATTTCAAGATCCGCAAGTACATCAAGCAGTACTACGGCAACATTCACACTCGTGACAAGTTCCGTGGCAAGGACAGGGACAAGGACAAGAAAGACGCCCCTGTCAACGCTGGTATCCCGAAGGTCGAGATCGAACGGACGCGTGACGCGGTCAAAGTGATCGTTCACACCGCGCGTCCCGGGATCATCATCGGCCGCAAGGGCGAACAGGTCGAGAAACTGCAGGAGAAGCTGCAGGCTCTGACGGGCCGGCGGATCGAAATCAAGATTGAGGAAGTGACGCGGGCGGAAATCAACGCCCAGTTGATCAGCGAAGACATCGCCGAGCAGCTCCAGAAGCGGGGCAGCTTCCGCCGTACGATCAAGCGAGCGATCGAAAACACGATGGGTGCCGGAGCGAAGGGCGTGAAGGTCCTCCTCTCGGGTCGCCTGGGTGGTGCCGAAATGAGCCGGTCCGAGAAGGCTTCGTCCGGGTCGATTCCGTTATCGACCTTGCGAGCCAAGATCGATTACGGGTTCGCGGAAGCCAAAACGGCCCAGGGACATATCGGAATCAAGGTCTGGGTGAACCAAGGCGATTATCTCGAAAGGGACGACTCCAATGCCAATGATGCCCAAGCGGGTCAAGTATCGAAAAACCCAAAAAGGCCGCGTAAGAGGTAATGCCACTCGGGGCAATTTCCTGGCCTTCGGAGAATACGGTCTTCAGGTTCTGGAAAGCGGCAAGATTTCGGCTCAAACGCTCGAAGCGGGCCGGATCGTGGCGAGCCAGTCGGTGAAGGGCGGCGGCAGGTTGTACATCCGGGTCTTTCCCCACAAGAGCGTGACGGCGATTCCGGCTGAAACGCGGATGGGTAAGGGTAAGGGTGAAGTCGAGTACTGGGCCGCTGTCGTGAAGCCTGGCAACATCATCTACGAACTGGCGGGCATCAACGAAGACGTGGCACGAAGGGCACTTGCCCGGATCGCCTACAAGTTGCCCATGGCGTGCCGTTTCGTGACGCGACGTCCGACACTTTGAGCTGGGAAAACGGGAGCGTAGGTTCATGAGCGCAAAGACCAAGACACGCGATCTGCGAGAGCAATCGGACGATCAACTCGCCGCATCCCTGGCCGACGTGCAGAATCAGCTTTTCAGGCTACGGGTTCAGCGGCAGACCGAGCGTCTGGAGGCCCCGAGCGAAATCATCAAGTCGAAGCGTGAGATTGCCCGGATCAAGACTCTGCTTCGCGAACGGGAACTGAAGAAAGCCTGAGTGGCGTTCGTCGTACCGTCGAAATTCGAATACGGATCACTTCTCCAGTTGAGCTATCGAGGAAGATCGTCATGAGTTCCGCCGCCCAGCCTGATCGCGGCAGTCGAAAGAGCGAAATCGGAGTGGTGACCTCCGACAAGACCGCGAAGACGAGGCGTGTCGAGATCGAGCGTCTGGTTTCGCATCCGAAGTACGGCAAGTTCCAGCGTCGCCGTTCCGTGGCGATCGCACACGACGAAGAGCAGATCAGCCACGCCGGCGATCTGGTCGAAATCGTCGAGACCCGGCCGATCTCCAAGACCAAGCACTGGCGTGTCGTCCGTGTGATCCGAACCTCGGCGTCTTCCTCCGACCAGGCCGACACCTGATCGAACAGGTATTTTCACGCAGAGAGGACATTCGATCATGATTCAGATGCAGACGCGACTCGACGTCGCAGACAATTCCGGTGCGAAGGAAGTGATGTGCTTCAAGGTCCTGGGCGGTAGCGCGAGCCACTACAAGCGCCGCATCGCCGGGGTTGGGGACATCATCATCGCCAGCGTGAAGAAGGCTTCCCCCGGCGGTGACGTGAAGGCCGGCGACGTCGTCCGGTGCGTGGTGGTCCGGACACGGAACCAGACGCGTCGGAGTGACGGTTCGTACGTGAAGTTCGACAGAAACGCCGTGGTGATCATCAACAATGACGGCGAGCCCCGGGGAACGCGGATTTTCGGCGCTATCGCCCGGGAATTGCGTGACCGCCAATTCACGAAAATCATCAGCCTGGCCGCGGAAGTGGTCTGAACCGAACGAGCAGAGGACGATTGGTCATGTTGATTCGTAAAGACGATCTCGTGGTCGTCATCACCGGGGACGACAAGAGTCCCGAACCGCGGAAGGTGATTCGTGCCTTCCCTTCGCGGGACAAGGTGCTCGTGGAAGGCGTCAATCGGGTTTACAAGCATTTGAAACCCAGTCAGCGGAATCAGCAGGGCGGGCGTCTTTCGAAGGAAATGCCGATCGCCGTTTCCAACGTGATGTTCTATAACCCGACGTTGAAGCGCCCCGTTCGCCTGGGCATCCGGGTGGATGCAAGCGGACGCAAGGAACGCTACTGCAAAGTTTCGAAACAGTCCATGGGACCGATCGGCAAGGCCAAGCCTTCGAGGGTTACCGCCAAGTCGACCGCTTCGAGTGAGAAATCCTGAACATGGCCCGCCTTTACGACCAGTATCGTCAGACGATCGCACCCGCGATCCAGAAGAAATTCGAAATTCGCAACGCTCTTGCCGTTCCGAAGATCGAGAAGATCGTCATCAACATGGGCGTCGGTAAGGCGACGCAGGACAAGAACATTCTCGAGCAGGCGACCGACAATCTTTCGAAGATCGCCGGCCAGAAGCCACTCACGACGAAAGCCCGTGGTTCCGTCGCTGGTTTCCGCCTTCGCGAAGGCAACGCGATCGGGGCCAAGGTGACGCTCAGGGGAGCCAGGATGTACGAGTTCCTGGATCGTCTGATCGCGGTCGCACTTCCCCGGATCCGTGACTTTCGCGGCATCAATCCGAACAGCTTCGACGGTCATGGCAACTACAGCCTGGGGATCAGCGAGCAGGTGATCTTTCCGGAAATCGAAGCGGACAAGATTCAGCACACGCTGGGCATGGACATCACGATCGTGACCAGTGCGAAGTCCGACGATCAGGCTCGCGAACTGCTGACAGCCTTCGGCATGCCATTCAGGCAACCCGGCCAGCGCGCCGGCGGTAAGTGAACAATAAGAACAGGGCCGCATCGTCATGTCCACGAAAGCGAAGTTTCTCAAGTCACTCGCGACACCCGAGTTCAAGGTTCAGCATCGTAATCGCTGCCAGCTGTGCGGACGCCCTCGTGGCTACTACCGTAAGTTCGGCATTTGCCGAATCTGCCTCAGGAAGATGGCTCACCAGGGTCTGATTCCGGGCATGAAGAAAGCTAGCTGGTAAGTCGTCAGTCCCGTACAACGAGGCATCTTCAGGAACCCATCACGCCGCCTGATCCGACGAATCGTCCGACAGTGACCCGTGGTGAGGAATCGAGGCAAGTTCTTCCATGATGACCGATCCGATCGCCGACATGCTGACGCGTATCCGCAATGCGGTGCGCATCGAAAAGCCGTTCGTGAGCATGCCGACTTCCGCCATGCGTTGCGGGATCGCGCAGACGCTCAAGGACGAGGGGTACATTTGGGATTTCGAAGAAATCGATACGACTCCGGCCAAGACCCTTCGAATCCATTTGAAGTATGGTCCGAATGGCGAACGCCTGATTTCCCGGATCGATCGTATTTCGAAACCGGGCTGCAGGGTCTACGCGGGTTACAAAGAACTCAAGCCGGTCCTTTCGGGTATGGGCATCCAGATCCTCAGCACTCCCAAGGGTGTTTTGAGCGATCGGCAGGCACGTACCGCGAAGGTTGGCGGCGAAATTCTGGCCCTGGTCTATTGATTTCCACCGAGCATCGAAAGAGGTCAGGACGATGTCGCGTATCGGACGCAAACCTGTACCGGTTCCTGCCGGCGTGAAAGTCGCCGTCAGCGGTCAGGACGTGAAAGTCGAAGGGCCGAAGGGCAAGCTGGAGCTGGCCGTTCACCCGGCGATCAAGGTCAAGATGGGTGAAGGGGACAAGGAAATTCTTGTCGAACGGGGCAATGACGAGCGGGAAAGCCGCGCCCTGCATGGTCTGTTCCGCAGCCTTGTCAACAACATGGTTGTCGGTGTGAGCCAGGGTTACGTCAAGAAACTGGAAATTCAGGGCGTCGGTTACCAGGCCCAGATGAAGGGCAAGACGGTCGCCCTGCAGGTCGGCTTCGCCAATCAGATCCTCCTGGATCCGCCGACCGGAGTGACGGTGTCTCTTCCCGATCCGACGCACATCATCGTCAGCGGCGTCGACAAGCAGGCTGTCGGCCAGTTCGCGGCGGAACTTCGCAAGGCACGTCCCCCGGAACCTTACAAGGGCAAGGGTGTGCGTTACGAAGGTGAAATCGTCCGTCGCAAGGCTGGCAAGGCCTTCGGATCGAAGTGACGAAATCTGGACCATTCACTTGAACCGGCGGTGCCGTCCGGTCGGAAATCGGGCGGCATGAACCCCGGAAAGGACATCGATCGTGAGCGAAAAGAGCATCGCAGTCGTCAGACGTCGCCGTCGTCAGCTACGGATTCGCGGGCGTCTGCATGGTACGGCGGAACGTCCCCGGCTGGCCATTTTCCGGAGTTCGAAGCATATTTACGCGCAGCTCGTCAACGACGATCTGGGTGTGACGCTGGTTTCCGCCGGAACCGTCGAGCCGGAAATCCGCAAGGCCGCCCCCTACGGCGGCAACAAGGCGGCAGCGGCGCATGTCGGCAAATCGATTGCCGAACGGGCCAAAGAGAAAGGAATCCAGGCGGTCTGTTTCGATCGTCGTGGATATCGGTATCATGGACGCGTGGCGACTCTGGCCGACGCCGCCCGCGAAGCCGGATTGCAGTTCTGAACGACACACGAGACGCAGCGTTCCTGGCAGATCGCATTCGCCGGGATCCATCATTCGGATCGATATCGACTACTTCGTACGACGGATAAAACCTCATCATGGCAAGCGATACGAAAGAAAAAGACGGTTGGGTCGAAAGCGTCGTTTCCATTCGACGCTGTTCGGCGACCGTCAAGGGCGGCCGCAGATTCACGTTCAACGCTCTGGTCGTGATCGGTGATCGCCAGGGCACGGTCGGCTGGGGCTACGGCAAAGCCAACGAAGTTCCCCCCTCCGTCGAGAAAGGCGTCAAGGACGCCAAGAAGCAGCTCCGCAAGATTCTGCTCAGGGGCGGTACGATTCCGCATCGTGTCGAGGGGCGCTACGGTGCCAGCCGAGTCGTGATGCTTCCCGCGAATCCTGGTACCGGCGTCATCGCTGGCGGTGCCGTTCGTGCGGTGGTTCAGGCCGCCGGCGTGACCGACATCCTGACGAAGTGCTATGGGTCGACGAACAAGATGAACCTTGTCAAGGCCGCGATCGATGGCCTGACGAAACTCCGGACCAAAGAAGATATCGCCCGACTCCGTGGCGTGGAGCTCTGACCCATGCAGATTCATGACGTCAATCAAGGTGTCAAAACGTACAAAAACCGGAAGCGAGTCGGTCGTGGTACCGGTTCGGGCCACGGCAAGACATCGAGCAAGGGGCACAAGGGGCACTCTTCGCGGCAGGGCTTCAAGCTGAGCCCGTTGTTCGAAGGTGGTCAGACGCCTCTGATCCGGCGGATTCCGAAGCGCGGTTTCAGCAACGGCTTCTTCAAAAAAGACTACGCCGAAGTGAACATCGCCGATCTCGATCGGGTCTACGCATCCGGCGACGTGGTCGACGAAGCGTCTCTTCGTGCCAAGGGCCTCGTCAAGGGCCGTCACGATGCGGGCGTCAAGATTCTGGCCAACGGCGAGATCTCGAAGGCTCTGACCGTGCATGCCGAAAAGTTCTCCGAAGCGGCAGCCCGCAAACTCACGGCTGCCGGCGGCAAGGCCGTCCCCAAGGCGGACTGAGCGAACGTCCCGTACCTGGCTGAATTCACGATACGAACGGATCCCATCTGACCGTATCCCGACTCCGACACCCAGCAAAGGTCCAGCGTAACGTGGAAAAACTCGTCACCATTCTCTTCCGCGTGCCCGAACTTCAACGCAAGATCCTTATCACGGCGGGCTTCCTGGCCCTATTCCGGATCGGGTCCTACATTCCGCTGCCGATCGTCGATCAATTGAAGCTGGAGAATCTTCGAGACCAGCTCAGTCAGACGTCGGCCGGTCGGGTCATGGCGACGGTGGCCATGTTCGGCGGTACCCAGATCGGCATGTCGACGATCTTCGGCCTGGGGATCATGCCCTACATTTCGGCCTCCATCATTTTTCAGCTACTCGGCTCCATCGTGCCGAGTCTGGAAGCGATGATGAAGGAAGGCGAGAGCGGGCGCCGGAGGATCAACGAATACACTCGCTACGCGGCGGTGATCATATGCATCGTGCAATCCGCGTTCTGGGTCCGGTATATGATGAATTCGATGGACATCGTTCCGGAGGCCGAGAAGACGCTCTGGAACGGAATGGTGAGCGTCGCCATCATGACGGCGGGGACGATCTTCTTGATGTGGATCGGGGAACAGATCGACGAGTACGGCATCGGCAACGGCATCAGCCTGATCATCATGGCCGGCATTCTTTCCCGGATGCCGACCTCGATCTTCAATTTGTTGATGAACAGCTCCTTCCAGCTCAATCCCGAACCTGGCAAGTACGGGATCATGGTGCCCATCATCCTCGTCATCCTGTTCATTGCGGTCGTGATCGGGGTCATCGCGATTACCGAGAGCCAGAGACGGATTCCGACGCAATCGGCCAAGCACGTCCGGGGACGCCGGGTTTACGGCGGCACGCGGCAGTATTTACCTTTGAAGGTCAATCAGTCGGGCGTCATGCCGATCATTTTCGCGTCCAGTCTTCTGATGTTCCCGCTGTTCCTTCTGTCAGGGCTTGAGTCAGCGACGGCTCCGCTTCTTGCCAGCGAGAACATCTGGAAAAGTGGATTCGCCGGGATCATTCGGGAGTTGACGGAGGACATCCGCAATCACGGATTCCTGTATACGCTTCTCTACATCGTCCTGATCTACTTCTTCTGCTACTTCTGGACGGCCATCATGTTCAATCCGAAGGACGTGGCCGACAACCTGAAGGACTACGGCAGCTTCATTCCGGGGTATCGCCCGGGTGCACGCACGGCGAATTATCTGGAAAAGGTGATGTTGCGGATTACGTACGTCGGGGCCGCGTTTCTGGCTCTGGTGGCCGTGATTCCGGCCTTGATCCAGGCGGGCCTGAACGTCGATTACGACATTGCGTCGTTCCTTGGCGGAACGGGTCTGCTGATCGTCATCAGCGTGTGTCTCGATCTGATCCAGAAGATCGACAGTCACCTGATCATGGGCAACTACACCGGCCTTATGGGCCGCAAGTGAGGAAAGACGTTTCGGTCGAATGAACGGATCTTCAGGCTGGCTGGGCAAATCGTTTCCCGAAGGAGTTCGCTCGCGAACTTCGCGCCCCCGTACGGCCTTTCAGTTGAAGAGTCCGCGCGAACTCGATCTGATGCGAGAATCCGGCAGGCTTGTGGCTCAGGCGTTAGACAAGGTGCGACAGGCGATCGCTCCGGGGGTGACGACGGGCGAACTGAACCGTCTGGTCAGCGAGCATTTCGAGTCATTCAAGGCCGTTCCTCTGTTCAAGGGCGTACCGTCCTCGATGCGGGGCAAGCCTGCATTTCCGGCGGTGATCTGTGCCAGCGTCAATGAGCAGGTCGTGCATGGAATTCCCGGGACACGGGAGTTGAAGGAAGGGGACGTGATCTCGATCGATACCGGTTGCCGATTCGGTGGCTGGTGTGGCGATTCGGCCTATACCTTTGCGGTTGGGCGGATTCCCGAGGACAGGCAGCGGCTTCTGGACGTGACGCGTCAAACGCTCGATCTTGCGATCGAGCGGATGAAGACGGCCAGAACGTGGTCGGAAGTGGCCCATGACATGGCTCAGTTCGTACGGAGCCACGGGATGTCTGTCATCGAACAGTTCGTGGGCCACGGGATCGGGCAGACGATGCACGAGGAGCCCCAGGTTCCCAATTACGTGAGCGATTCCTTGCGTAAGCAGGATTTCGTTCTGGAGCCTGGGCTAGTGCTTGCGATCGAGCCGATGGTGGCGTTGGGAACCAAAAATGTCCGGGTTCTGCCTGATGGCTGGACGGTGGAAACGACAGATCGAAGGGCGGCAGCCCACTTCGAACACACGGTCGCGATGACGATCGACGGTCCCCGAGTTCTGACCCTCCTCGAGGATTGACGTGAAACGGTCTTGCGAAACGCATGCCGGCTCGGTTACGATGACGAACTTTCCCATGTCGGAGAACGAGCTCGATTCGGATCGACGAGCCGTCCGAGGGTCCAGAGTCGAATCGAACTTCCCGCGAGGTGGTGAGTCATGAAAGTACGTGCCAGTGTGAAGCGGATCTGTGATTCCTGCAAGATCGTCCGTCGCCGGGGCAAGGTGTACGTGATCTGCGAAAATCCGCGTCACAAACAAAGACAAGGTTGATCGATCCTTTTCGGATCCTGATTTGACGGAGATCGGACAGATATGCCTCGTATCCTTGGCGTCGACATCCCCAACGACAAAAAAACGGTCATTTCCCTGCGATATATCTACGGGATCGGCCCGCATCTCGCCGCACAGGTTTGCGAACGGGCATCGATCGATCCCGCCAAACCGGCTCGCGACCTCACTGAAGAGGAACTGGCGAAGCTGGCGGGTCTTCTCGACAACGAATATGTCGTGGAAGGCCAGCTTCGGCGTCAAGTTCAGCAATCGATCGCCCGTCTGCGGGAGATCGGGTGTTACCGGGGTCTGCGCCATCGCCGCAGTCTTCCGGTTCGCGGGCAGCGTACCCGTACCAACGCCCGTACCCGGAAGGGACCGCGCAAGACGGTCGCCGGCAAGAAGGGCGTGAAGGATCTGCGTTGATATTTCTCCGATGCGGCCGCTTCCGATCGCCGAAGGGCCGCAATCATTCCGTACTCTCGTAGGTGCCGATTCTCCAGGAGTTTCCGAACGTGGCCAAGGCCAAGAAACGTAAGACGCGGCGTAACGTCAGCAAAGCCGTCGTCCATATCAAATCGACCTTCAACAATACCCTTGTGACCATCACGGACCCCAACGGCGATACCCTCTGCTGGGCGAGTTCCGGGACAGTCGGCTTCAAGGGAAGCCGAAAAAGCACGCCGTTCGCGGCGCAACGTGCCGCTGAGACGGCTGCCAGCACCGCGGGCAAGTACGGCGTGAAAGAGGTCGAGGTCCGTGTGAAGGGGCCTGGAGCAGGTCGTGACAGCGCGATCACGGCGATTCACGCCTCGGGATTGAACATCAAGGCGATCGAGGACGTGACTCCGCTGCCGCACAACGGCTGCCGCCCGCCCAAGAAACGTCGCGTCTGATCCTGGCACCGGTTTTTCCGAATTCTTCGAACATCAGGCGGTCGTCGCTGAGCCGCTGGTCTGACTCAGGTGAATAGAGACTCATGGGACGTTACATTGGTCCGGTCTGTCGGTTGTGCCGGAGAGAGGGCGTCAAGCTCTTTCTCAAGGGCGCTCGTTGCAACTCTTCCAAGTGTGCCATCGAAAAAAGTCGTGGCATTCCCGGCATGCACAAGCTGCGTCGTGGCAAGCCGAGCGAGTACGCGCTTCGTCTGCGCGAAAAGCAGAAGGTCAAGCGGACCTACGGCATTTTCGAGCGTCAGTTCCGAAACTACTACGAAGAAGCGACCCGTCGGCCCGGCAACTCCGGCGATGCTTTGCTGGCTCTGATCGAGCGTCGTCTGGACAATGTCGTGGCACGGTTGGGCTTCGCCCAGAGTCGTGCCCAGGCCCGCCAGATGATCCGACATGGTCACTTCACGGTGAACGGTCGCAAACTGGACATTCCGAGCTACCTCGTCAAGCCTGGCGATACGATCAAGATCAAGAATCGCGAGGCTTCGATCAAGCTGGCGGCCGAGGTGGTTCTCAACGAGGCCGGGCCTTCGGTTCCGTCCTGGCTGGACCGCATTTCGACCGAACCCCCTGAAGCCCGGGTGGCTCGTCTGCCAGGTTCCGAGGACGTCTCCCGCGAATTCAACACTCAGCTGATCATCGAATTGCTGAGCCGTTGACCGCTCATTGACGTTTGGCTCTCATGCCTGCCGCTTCCATTCGATCGGTCCCGCGCAACTCGGGCCGGCGGGCAAGCGGCACCGCTCGCTTGACATACTCACTGAATTCCCATATGGCACCGGAGCTCTCTCGATGCGAATCAAATGGCGTGGACTGGAACTGCCCAGCCGGGTGGAATGTGACCGTCAGACGCTGTCGGACAATTTCGGCGAGTTTCATGTCGAGCCCTTCGAAAAGGGGTTCGGACACACGATCGCGAACAGTCTGCGGCGGATCCTGCTTTCGAGTCTGGAAGGCAGTGCTGTCACCAAGATCAAGTTTCAGGGTGTCCAGCACGAGTACAGCTCAGTCCCGGGAATGGTCGAGGATGTCACGGATCTGGTCCTCAATCTCAAGGGCCTGATCGTCAAGAATCATTCTGACCAGCCCCGCGTGATCCGCATCGAGCGACACAAAAAGGGTGAGGTGCGGGCCTCGGATATCCTGACCGACGAGTCGGTCGAAATCATCGAGCCCGAGCATCACCTCTGCACCCTGACGGAAGACATCGATTTCAACCTCGAAATGACCGTCGCGAACGGACGTGGCTACAAGCCGGCCGCCGAAGGACATACCGACGATCTCGAAATCGGCGCCATTCCCGTCGACGCGATTTTCAGTCCTGTTCGCCGTGTCGAATACAAGATTCAGGAAACGCGTGTCGGCCAGCTCACGAACTACGACAAGATGATCCTGAGAATCTGGACCAACGGCGTCATCGGGCCGGAGATGGCCCTGGTCGAGTCCGCCAAGATTCTCCGCAAGCATTTGAACCCGTTCGTTCAGTATTTCGAGCCAGGTCCGGGCGTTCCGATCGCGGCCGGCGCTGGCGAAACCGGCGCTTCGCTCGGTTCGAACGAACTGCTTCGGCATAAACTCGACATGAGTCTGGCGGAACTCGACCTTTCGGTTCGTGCGACGAACTGCCTCGAAAGCGAAGGGATCACGACGGTTCGCGACCTTGTGAGCCGATCCGAAGACCAGCTTCTGCACGTCCGGAACCTGGGCGAAACCACATTGAAGGAAGTCAAGGCGAAGCTCAGCGACCATGGCCTTGCGCTCGGCATGGACATGGCGGGCATTCGCTGAGATCGATTGATTCTATCCCTCGGATCCTGATTCGGATTCCCAGGAACCCATAACGAAGTCATCCATTCTCCTGAGGTCATAGCGATGCGGCACCGATCTGCCGGAACGAAACTGAAACGCGAACCGGAACACCGCAACATGCTGTTGCGCAATCTGGCGACATCCGTGCTCGAACACGGCAAAATCACCACGACGCTGGCGAAGGCGAAGGCGACCCAGCCTGTCGTCGAGCAGCTCATCACGCTCGCCAAGGGCGGTTGGGATCTCAACAAGTTCCGCCGTTCCCTGACGGTCGTTACGAAAAAGGACATCGCCTGGCGGCTGTTCAAGGATTACGTGGACGCTGACGAGAAGACGCACAAGGCGATTGGCCTTCGGTATGCGGATCGTCAGGGTGGATACACCCGGATCTTCAAGCTTGCCAAAGTCCGTCAGGGCGACTGCTCGCAAATGGCGGTTCTTTCGCTGATTCCGGAAGACGAGAAGCTATCGCAGGAACCGGTGGCCCCGAAAGTCAGCAAGTCCTGACAGACGGCGTATCGCGAGATTTCGGCGGGAGCAATGGCTGGCCGATCTCAATCTCGAGATCGGCCTGACCGCAATCGGCGGCAGACGGGGCCCTGTGACGAATCGGTACCGATCCGATGGATAAATGTCTTTTTTGCGGCATCATCGAGAATCGGATACCGAATCGCAGAGTTTATCAGGACGAGACCTGCATCGCGTTTCTCGACATCCATCCCGTGAATCGCGGGCATGTGCTTGTCGTTCCTCGAATTCATCACGAAAACCTGACCACGCTACCTCCCGAGGTCGCCGCGGCCGTCGCTTCGAAGCTGCCGGCTCTTTGTGCCGCAGTCGTTCGAGCGACCGGGGCCGAAGGGTTCAACGTGATCGTCAACAATGGCGAAGTCGCGGGCCAGACGATCTTTCATGGACACTGGCACATCATTCCGCGATTTCATGACGACACCGTCAACTGGCCATGGCCTCAGGGCACATATGCTGGCGACGAGATCAACCAGGTCGCGTTCGCGATCGAAAAGGAACTCGAAGGGTTCTTCGAAGCGGACTGACTTTACGGTCGTGTCTATTTCGACAGGTCCCGGATCCAACTGTTTTTTGGGTGTGACCAGAATTTCTGGTGAAGTTTGGAGATTTGGGCTGTCAAGGCAAAAAACATGGACGGCAAAATTGGCTGGAGTCGATCGTGGTGCGGAATCGTGGGTCCCGGGTCTTCCGATCT
>Ga0172376_10004069_pt1 | contig 16846 bp, 18 predicted proteins | sample Lak35m_FD_121114 | JGI IMG/M metagenome (GOLD analysis project Ga0172376, IMG submission 121114) | Freshwater microbial communities from Kabuno Bay, South-Kivu, Congo - kab_092012_35m | ecosystem: Environmental > Aquatic > Freshwater > Lake | place: Democratic Republic of the Congo: South-Kivu... | reverse complement strand
GGAATCTCGTCGCTGGCGGCCCAGAGGTCTTCGGCGCTCACGGCGTAGCCGGCGATGCGGGCCACGGCCGCCACACCCTCGGCATCCGGTGCCGCCGCCAGCACGCGCTGCAGGTCTGCATCGGCTTCCACCTGCTGCAGAAAGGCATCCAGCTCACTCTGGGGGGCCGTAGGGGCCAGGCTCACGATCTCCACCATCCGGATCACCTCCGGAAGCTCGCCGCTGGCTTCCAGCAGATCGGCGGTGGAGACGGCGAAACCGGCAGCCGTGGCGATCGCCGCCACCGCAGCCGCGTCGGGCGCCTGCGCCAGGGGATGCTGCAGCGCGGGTTCGGACTGGGCCAGAGCGAGAAAGGCCTCGAGTTGCTGCAGCGACATGGCTCGGGAAGGGGCTACCACCATCCCTAGCCATCCCGGGCGTCGACGCCCAGCCTCGTCTGCGGCACCCTTCGGCGCCGGATCCGGCACGACTTGCAACGAGAGGGGCGATCCACTGCAGTGCGGCGGCGGCATGGTGCAGGATGGCGCCAGTGCCCGATCCGCACCACGCCGATGCCGGCCCCGATCACGTTGTCCGCCCGGGCCGGAGCGCTGCAGCCCTCGCTCACTCTCGCGATCACCGCCCGGGCGCGCCAGCTGCGCAGCGAGGGCCAGGATGTGATCAGCCTCTCGGCCGGCGAGCCCGACTTCGACACCCCGGCCTTCATCCGCCGCGCCGCCGCCGAGGCCCTGGAGGCCGGCCACACCCGTTATGGCCCCGCAGCGGGCGAACCGGCCCTGCGGGACGCGATCGCCGCCAAGCTCAGCCAGGACAACGGCGTGCCCGCCACCGCTCCGGAGGTGATGGTGACCAACGGCGGCAAGCAGGCGCTCTTCAACCTCTTCCAGGTGCTGCTGGATCCGGGCGACGCCGTGCTGCTGCCAGCCCCCTACTGGCTCAGCTATCCGGAGATGGCGAAGCTGGCCGGCGCCGACGTTCAGGTGATCCCGGGCAACCCCGCTTCTGGCTTTCGCCTCGATCCGGCGGCTCTGGAGGCGGCCATCACCCCCGCCAGCCGGCTGCTGGTGCTCAACAGCCCCTCCAATCCCACCGGCATGGTGCTCAGCCGCCCGGAACTGGAGGCGATCGCGGCGGTGGTGCGGCGCCACCCGCGCCTGCTGGTGGTGTGCGACGAGATCTATGAATTCCTGCTCGCCCCCGGCCACAGCCACCACAGCTTCGCGGCGGTGGCACCGGATCTGGCGCAGCGCAGCTTCCTCGTCAACGGCTTCGCCAAGAGCTGGGCGATGACGGGCTGGCGGATCGGCTGGCTGGCCGGCCCCCGCGAGGTGATCGCGGCAGCCAGTGCCCTGCAGAGCCAGAGCACCAGCAATGTCTGCACCTTCGCCCAGTACGGAGCCCTGGCCGCGATCACCGGCCCGCGCGACTGTGTGCGGACGATGGCGGAGGAGTTCAGCCGGCGCCGCCGCCTGCTCAGCGAAGGCCTGGCGTCGATCCCGGGTCTGTCGCTGCTCCCACCGGAGGGAGCCTTCTATGCCTTCCCCGATGCCAGCGCCTGGGGGCTTGATTCGATGACGCTCTGCAACCGGCTGCTCGAGGAGCAGGGGCTGGCGCTGGTGCCCGGCATCGCCTTCGGCGACGACCGCTGCATCCGCCTCTCCTGCGCCGCCTCCGACGACGCCCTGCTCAGCGGCCTGGAGCGCCTGCGGCGCTTCCAGGCCAGCCTCTGAGCAGCGGGCCGCTGATGCCCTCTCCCGCCGTGCGCAAGCTGGTGGTGCTCGGCGACAGCGGTGTGTTCGGCTGGGGCGACGCGGAACAGGGCGGCTGGTGTGAGCGCCTGCGCCGCCACTGGATGGGCACACCCTGCGGGCCTGTGGTCTACAACCTCGGTGTGCGCGGCGATGGCCTCGAGCGGCTGGCAGCCCGGCTTGACGCCGAGGTGCGCCGCCGCGGCGAACTGCGACGTCAGCTGCCGCAGGGAATCCTGATCGGCATCGGCCTCAACGACAGCGGGCGCTTCGGTCGGCCGGACGGCCGACATCAGCTCGACCCCGAGGGGTTCCTGTTCGGCCTCCAGCAGCTTCTGCCGCAGGCCCGCGCCCTGGCTCCCACCTTCGTGCTCGGCCTCACCCCGGTCGACAGCGAAGCGATGCCCTTCGCCGACGTTCTCTGGTACGACCTGGCCAGCGTGCGCCGCTACGAGGGCCTGCTCGAGGAGGCCTGCCTCGAAGCCGATGTGCCCTTCCTGCCGCTGCTCGACAGCTTTCTGGCCGCCCCCCGCTGGCTCGCGCTGCTCAGCGCCGATGGGCTGCATCTCAACGAGGACGGCCACGAGCATCTGTACAGGAGGGTGCGGCACTGGCCGGCGCTGCTGGAGTGGGCCGGGCTGGAGGAGCAGCGGCAGGTGAGCGCCAGCCTCTGAGCCAGGCGGGTGCAGCCCGCTGCCACGGTCTGAAAGGAGGTGGAGCCGTGCCGGCTCTCGGGAGTGTTGCCGTGCCGGCGGAGCCAGCCACGGCAGCGGGGCGGGTGATGGCAGCGCCGGCGAAGCTCACCCGATCGGGTGAGCGGCATTCCCACCCGCTGGCGATCCGGCCCGCCCGCTGTGGCTCGCAGCCTTGGAGCAGCCGTTTGCGCAGACCATGCTCAGCCCCGCCTCCGGTTCCGATCACGCCCTGCGCCGCCGCTCCGCCGACGGCCAGCTGCCCCAGCGGCAGCGCCGCAGCGCGGCGGAGCGCCGACTGAAGCGCCGCAATGCCCTGGTCACGGCCCATCTGCCGCTGGCCCGCAGCATCGCCGCCCGGCTCAGCCCTCTCCGCCACGGCAGTCTCGACGACATGGCGCAGGTGGCGAGCCTCGGACTGATCCGGGCCGTGGAGGCCTTTGATCCCCGCAGAGCCGTGAGCTTCAGCAGCTTCGCCGTGCCCTACCTGCGCGGCGCCCTGCTGCACGAACTGCGCGACCGCCAGTCGCCGGTGCGCATCCCGCGCATGCTCTGGGAGCTTCGCCAGCAGGTCGCCCGCCTGCAGGAGGAACGCCGCAGGAATGGCCAGAGCCCCCTCGATCACAGGAGCCTGGCGCAGCGGCTGGCCTGTGGCGTGGAGCAGCTGCAGGAGGTGGAGTGCCTCGGGGCGGTCAGCACCCCCCGCAGCCTCGATGCCCCCCTCGCCGGCGCAAGCGATAGCGAAGCCGGTGCCACGCTCCTGGACCGGCTTGCCGATCCGCTCAGCCTCCCGGAAGGCGCCCGCAGCGCCAGCGACATCGCAGCAAACGACCCGGCCGAACGCGCCATGGTGGGCTGGCTGGCCGAACAGATGGCCTCGCTCGATCCCCAGCGGCGCGAGCTGCTGGAGGGCCGGCTGAAGCTCAACTGCACCTGGGTGGAGCTGGGCCAACAGCTGGGCATCCACCCGCGCATGGCCCAGCGGCGCTGCGACGCCACCCTGGCGGATCTGCGCCTGGCCGCGGCCGCCTGGCTGGCGGGTGGGCCGTTCAGGGCAGCGGAAGAAGCCCGGGCACAGCCGCCAGCGCCAGGGCGAGGGCAGCCGCCATCAGGGTCTGCAGGCCGTTGACCAGCTCGTTGCTGAGCCAGGCGAGGCGAGGCTGCAGCGTCGCCCCCACCACGCTCTCCAGCAGCGTGGCGACCATCGCCGCAGCCACCACCACCAGAAAGGCCGCTGGCGTGGGCAGGAACCCCAGCAGGCTCAGCACCAGCGCCATCAGCACGGCTCCGGCCAGGCTGGCGGCGGTGCCCTCGAGGCTCACCGCACCCTCCGTGCCCGGGGGAACCGGGCGCAGGCTGGTGATCAGGATCGTCCGCCGACCCCAGCGCTTGCCGATCTCGCTGCCGAAGGTGTCGGCCAGCTTGGCGGCAAAACTCGCCGCGAATCCCAGCAGCAGCGGGCCGCGGGCAGCCAGGGGAGCGCGGCAGGCCAGCAGGGCGAGCAGACAGCCCACCAGGGCGGAGCCCCAGACGTTCTCCGGGCCGCGCCGGCCCCCCCGGGCCTCGGCGAGCCCGCGAGCGCTCTTCTCCCGCAGCCCGAGGCGGGTGACCAGCGAACCGAGCACCAGGTAGGCCACCACCGCCAGCCAGCCCCGCCAGCCGAGGGAGCCCCAGAGAAGGGTGCCGAGGATGCCGGCGTGCACCCAGCCCGCCTGCGTCAGCAGCGGCGCGCGCCGGGCCAGGCTGATCAGCACCGCGTTGAGCGCCAGGGCCAGCAGCCAGTGGCTGAGGGTCTGCGGAGCAGGCATCGGGATCGCGGCGGCAGCGGCAGAACTGTTGCACTGATCGAAGCGGCGGGCTCCCCGGAGCAGACGACGGCGGATAATCGCTGTACTGGTCTCCGGCCGCTCCGATGTTCTTCAAGCCCAAATTCTTCCTCGACCTCAGCGCTGAGGGCGACAAGGCGCCCGAACCCGCCAGGATTGCCCCGGTGGAGCCGGCGCCGGAACCGAAGAGCCCGGCCGCCGCTGCCGCGGCAGGAGTGAAGCCCGCCAGCGAGCCGGCGGCTGTGCAGGCTCCGGCGGCCATCGGCACAGCAGCGGCTGCCACGCCGGCTGCGCCGGTCTCGGGGATGACCACCGCCGAAGCGATCGCTGCTGAGCTCGCTGCTGCCCAGGCCGATCGTCCGGAGCCCAACCTGGCCACCTTCGCCCCCGACTGCCTGGTGCCGGGAAGCGCCAACCCGCCCCGCCGCCGCCGTGCCGGCGCCAACCTGGCGGGCTTCAAGGAGATCGCCCGCTCCTACCTCAAGGCCTGATCCCACCGCACAGAGCGAAGCGATCGCCAGGCCGCCAGCTGGGCGGCCACCGCCACCGCGGCGGTGCCGCTGCGCAGGATGGTGGAGCCGAGGCTCACCGCCTGCCAGCCGGACTGCTCGGCGGCCTCCTCTTCCGCCGGGCTCCAGCCGCCCTCCGGGCCCACCGCCACCAGCACCGGGCCGGCTCCGGCAGCCAGGGCGGCCAGTCGTGCCGCCAGCAGCGGCAGCCCCTCCCGGCGCGTGGTGGCCAGCAGGCCCACGCCGGAGGGCGATCCGGCCAGGAAGGCAGCGGCCGGCAGCGCTGCCTCCAGCGCGGGCAGCCAGAGCCGCTCGCTCTGCTCACACGCCTCCGCCACCACGCTGCGCCAGCGCTCCAGCGGCGGCTCGCCGGAGGGTGCGCAACGCTCCGCCAGCAGCGGCTGAAGCCTGTCGATCCCGAGCTCGGTGGCCATCCGCCAGACCAGCTCCAGATCCCGGCGCGGCAGGGCCAGCGCGAGCCCCAGCGCAGGCAGCGGCGCCGGCTCCCGCTGCAGCGGCGCGGCGAGCGGCTGCTCCAGCAGCAGCCGCTCGCCCGCCAGCAGCCGGGCGGTCCAGAGGCTCCCGCAGCCATTGACCACCGCCACCCGCTCGCCATCGCGCAGGCGCAACACCCGCCGCAGATAGTGGCGCTCGGCATCGCGGAGCAGCACCGCCTCAGCTGTTCCGACTGCCGGTACATCGTCTGCGGCAGGGGGCACCCGCGGCGGCGGCACGGCCGGAGGCTCAACGCTCAGGCGATCCGGCGTGATCAGCAGCCGCCGCAGCTCACGGGCCATCGAGAGCGAAGGGGCTGTCGGGGTCCTCATCCACCGGCCAGTCGTCGTTGACACCGCCGATCACCAGCTCGGCGATCTCCACCACATCCCGATCGAGGCGGGCCAGGGTGTTGATCAGCACATCCAGCGCGAAGGCATCGCTGGTGCCCAGATCCACCCAGCAGCGCGCCCAGGTGTGGTTGTACTCGAGCTGGGCGAGGTTGTGCATCAGTGCCGGCAGCGCCCGCTCCGCCGCCTCGGCCTCGTAGGGCATCCAGCTGAGATCGGCGCCACCCTCATGGGCCTGCAGATTCTCGGCGTTGAAGCCGCCGAGCTTGCCGAGAAAGAACCAGCTGTCGAACACGGTCTCCACATAGCCGCGCTCACCGGCACCGGGAGGATCGGCGAAGCGCAGCCAGATCCAGCAGCTGAAGGGATCGATCTCGCGAAAACGGATCTCCATGGCGGCCGGCACGCGGCGAACAGTTCCCTTCACATGCAACCATGCGGCCGGCGCCGCCGCCGGCTGGTCTGCGGCCAACCGCGCCGGCTCCGGTGGGCATGCTGGGGCCATGCTCGAGCTTCGCGGTCTGCGCTACCACCCGCCCACCGCCCGGGAACCGGTGCTGCGGGACATCTCCCTGCAGCTCAGCAGCGGCGCACCGCGCCTCGTGGCGGGCCGCAGCGGCTCCGGCAAGAGCACCCTGCTGGAGCTGATCGGCGGCCTGGCGGATCCCGATGCCGGCCAGATCCTCTGGAACGGTGAGGAGCTGGGCAGCCGCCAGCGTCGCTGGCTCTGCGGGCTGGTCTTCCAGTTTCCCGAGCGCCACTTCCTTGGGCTGAGCGTGGCTCAGGAGCTCCGCCTCGGCCGCCGTCGCAGCGACACTGCAGCGGTGGATCGGGTGCTGGCCCAGGTGGGGCTGGCCGGCGTGTCGCCGCAGCAGAGGCCGGAGCGACTCAGCGGCGGCCAGCAGCGAAGGCTGGCGCTGGCGGTGCAGCTGCTGCGCGATCCCAGGGTGCTGCTGCTCGATGAACCCACCGCCGGGCTCGACTGGACGGTGCGCGACGAGGTGCTCGGCCTGCTCGGCAACCTGGCCCGTGAGCGCGCGCTGCTGGTGGTGACCCATGAGCCCGAGCTGTTCCGCGGTGTGATCGAGACCGGCTGGCGGCTCGATGGGGGTGTGCTGCGTCCGCTGAGCAGCTCCGCAGGGGCCCCGCTGCCTACGATTGCCGAAGACGGATCGGCCTGATGGCGGACGAGCTGCTTCGGGCCACCGCCGCGGGAGGCGGCATCCGGATGGTGGCGGTGACGACCACCGAATGCAGCCGCGAGGCCCAGCGCCGGCATGGCCTCTCCTTTCTCACCACCGCCCTGCTCGGCCGCGCGATGACCGCGGGTCTGCTGCTGGCCAGCTCGATGAAGGTGGCCCATGGCCGCGTGAATCTGCGCATCCGCTCCGACGGCCCCCTCCGCGGCCTGATGGTGGATGCCGGGCGCGACGGCAGCGTGCGCGGCTATGTGGGCAACCCCGGCCTGGAGCTGGACCTCGCCGCGGCGCCCGGCGAGACGCCGCACTTCGATTTCCGCAGCGCCACCGGCACCGGCTATCTGCACGTGGTGCGCGACATCGGCGAGGGCGAACCCTTCAGCAGCACCGTGGAGCTGGTGAGCGGCGGCATCGGCGAGGATGTGGCCTCCTACCTGGTCCATTCGGAGCAGACCCCCTCCGCCCTGTTCGTGGGTGAGGAGATCGGCAGCGATGGGGTGCGCTGCGCCGGCGGGGTGCTGGTGCAGGTGCTGCCGAAAGCCGCCCGGGAGCCGGCCCTGGTGATGCTGCTGGAGGAGCGCTGCCGGGAGGTGAGCGGCTTCGCGGCCCGGCTGGCGCACCATGCCGGGCAGCTGCAGGCCCTTCTGGAAGACATCTTTCCCGATCTCGATCCGGAGCCGCTGGCATCGGCCGAGGCCCGCCAGCCGCTGCGCTTCCAGTGCCGCTGCAGCCGTCGCCGCAGCGTCGATGCCCTGCGCCTGCTGGGCCGCGACGAACTCGGCAGCATGCTGGCGGAGGATGGCGAGGCGGAACTGGTGTGCCACTTCTGCAGCAGCCGCTATCGGGTGGAAGCGACGGAGCTGCGTGAGCTGATCGCCGAACTGGATGTGGCCTGATTCGCCGTGCCCGCCAAGCTGGGTGCCTGCAGAGCAACACCCCGATGACCGGCAGCGGCGATCTCCAGGCCCTCCCGGGTCACCGCCGGCGCGGCGGCGGTGACCATTCCGAGCGCCACAGCAGCCACCGCATCGGCTGGCTGCGCGCCGTGGTGCTCGGCGCCAACGACGGCACGATCTCCGTGGCCAGCCTGGTGGCGGGCATCGCCGCCTCCGGTGCCGACCGCTCCCAGATCCTGATCACCGCCCTGGCCGCCACCGCAGCCGGAGCGGCATCGATGGCGGCCGGCGAATTCGTCTCGGTGCAGTCGCAGGCGGATACCGAAGCAGCGGATCTCGCCCGCGAGCGCCGTGAGCTGGCGAATGATCCCGCGGGGGAACTGGCGGAGCTGGCCGAGATCTACCGCAGCCGCGGACTCAGCCCGGAGATGGCCCAGCAGGTGGCCCTGCAGCTCACTCGCCACGACGCGCTCGCCGCCCACGCCCGCGATGAGCTGGGGCTCAGCGACGCTCTGCGCGCCAGGCCCCTGCAGGCGGCCCTGGCCTCGGCGCTGAGCTTCTGCCTTGGCGCGCTGGTGCCGATCCTGGCGATCCTGATCAGTCCGGCGGGGAAGGTGGGCAGCGGATCAAGCCTCGCGGCTCTCCTGGCGCTGGCCCTGCTGGGCGGTCTCTCGGCACAGGCTGGCGGCGCCTCGCGGCGGCGGGGCATGCTCCGGATGCTGCTCTGGGGCAGCCTGGCGCTCGGAATCACCGCCCTGGTGGGCCACCTGATCGGAGCCGCGGTGTGAGCGGCGGGATCAGGCGATCAGCAGCGCACCGAGGAGAAGCACCAGCAGCGCCGGGATCGCCTCCAGCTGCACTGGAAGCAGCGGGAGAGCCGGAAGTGACAGCAACGGCACCACGGCCTGCAGGGCCGCGCCGAGCAGGAGCCCCACCAGCAGCAGGGCGAAGGACCAGCCCACCGAAGCCAGGAAGCGACCGCTGCGGCGCTGCAGGTTGAGAAGGGTGGCGGCGGTGGCCAGGGCGAGCAGGAGGTCGGCGGGGGCGGCCGGCAGGGCAAGCAGCAGGAGCAGCAGCGTGCCGTGGGTGGCAAGGGGAAACCAGCGCTCACGCCCGGTCGCAAGAGACAGGGCCGGGAGTGACAGGCGTCGATCGGAAAGGCGGGCGGCCGGAAGCTGAGGCAGGCTGGGCAGCGCCGGCAGCGCCGGCCTGGTGGGCGGCGGCGTGGCCTGTTCGCGCTGGGAGGCGCTGCGCGCGGCACTGCTCACCTTGCCCTGCTGACGCTCCTTGAGGCGATTCATCAGGATCGCGTCGTAGGCGGCCTCCACCCTGGAACGGGCCATGGGATCGTCTCCGACGGCCTCGATCCGGGCGGCACGGGCGGCCTGCACGGCATCAAAGGAGGCATCGGCCGCAATTCCCAGCAGCGCATAGGGATCGCTCCCCCCTGCTGCGGAGCCGGCTGAATCGGGTGGTGGGGGAGGTCCGACGGTCATGGGAACGAGCGTAGACAGCCCGGCTCAGAAGAGAGGCTCACTGTGACGGAATCCGGCTTCCTGCTGGAGGGAGCGGCGGCAGGCTTCTGCCTCGGCGGCGCCGAGCCGGCGACGACGCTTGAGAAGGGGCATCTGCGGCGGCAGATGACTGCCCTCACGCACCTCCACCAGATCCTGGCAATCCAGGAAGCTCACGTAGTCGCTGCCGCCGTCGCTGCGCGGCCGCACCAGCCACAGCGGCCGGGTGGCCCGACCGGGGAGCTGGCTGGCAGCGCCGGCAGACGGGTGCAGGGAAGGGGGCTCGGAGGCTGCTTTCGGCATCGCGGGCAACCGTGCGGGCGGGTCACGTTTTGTTGCCTGCATTGTGGCGAGCCCGGCCGACGATCGCGGTAGCGAACACCGCCATGGCCCTCTGCCGGGCCGCGAAGGATCGGTTCAGAGGGCGATCGGCTCGACGCCGCTCACCACCGGAGCCACGGCCGCCAGTTCGAGCTCCGGGTGATCCTCCTGGAGCTGGCGCAGGTTCCAGTCGTTGCGGAAGAGGAGCACCGGACGGTCCCAGGGATCGCGCACGGTGCGGCAGTTGAAGATGCGGCCCACCGCCTCCAGGGCCGGCCAGCCACCGCTCAGCCAGCGGGCCACACTGAACTCCATCGGTTCGAGGCGGGTCTTGACGCCGTATTCGTTCTCCAGGCGGTACTGCACCACCTCCAGCTGCAGCTGGCCCACCGCCGCCAGAATCGGATCGCGCTTGCTGGCATCGGTGTCGTAGAGCACCTGCACCGCCCCTTCCTCGCGCAGTTCGTTCACCCCCTTGCGGAAGCTCTTGAAGGCGGAGGGATTGGGATTGCGCAGCCAGGCGAAGATCTCGGGGCTGAAGCAGGGGATGCCCTCGTATTCCACCTTCGGGCCCAGATAGAGGGTATCGCCGATGGCGAACATGCCGGGATTGTTGAGGCCGATCACATCACCGGGGTAGGCATCCTCCACCACCTCCCGATCCTGACCGAAGAGCTTCTGCGGCCTGGAGAGCCGCAGGGTGCGGCCGCTGCGGGCGTGCTGTACGTTCATGTCCTTCTCGAAGCGGCCGCTGCAGACCCGCACAAAGGCGACACGGTCGCGATGGCGCGGATCCATGTTGGCCTGCAGCTTGAACACGAAACCGCTGAATTCCGGCCGCAACGGATCCACCGGGCCCTGGCGGCTGCTGCGGGCGGTGGGGCGCTGGGCCAGATCGAGAAAGGCATCGAGGAACGGGCGCACGCCGAAATTGGTCATCGCCGAGCCGAAGAACACCGGGCTCAGCTCGCCGGCATGCACCCGCTCCAGATCCAGCTCCTCCCCCGCGCCGTCAAGCAGATCCAGCTCCTCCAGCGCGGTGCTCAGCAGCTCCTCCTCCACGGCTCCCCGGCGGCGGGCCTCCTCCACGCTGAGGGTGATCTCGGCGGCCTGCCGGCCGCGTTCAGCACGATCAAACAGGATCAGCTGGCGGCTGCGGCGGTCGATCACGCCGCGGAAGCGGTCGCCGCCGCCGATCGGCCAGTTCACCGGCCAGCAGGCCAGGCCCAGCTCCTGCTCGATCTCATCGAGCAGCTCGAGCGGCTCGCGGCCGGGCCGGTCGAGCTTGTTGATGAAGGTGAAGATCGGGATCCTGCGCATCCGGCAGACCTCGAACAACTTGCGCGTCTGCGGTTCGAGGCCCTTGGCGGCGTCTTCGAGCATCACCGCGTTGTCGGCGGCGGCGAGGGTGCGGTAGGTGTCTTCCGAGAAGTCCTGGTGGCCGGGGGTGTCGAGCAGGTTGATCGTGCTGCCGTGGTAATCGAACTGCAGCACCGTCGAGGTGATCGAGATGCCCCGCTGCTTCTCGATCTCCATCCAGTCGGAGGTGACCTTGCGCTGCTCCCCCTTAGCCTTCACGGCACCGGCCTGCTGAATGGCACCGCCGTAGAGCAGCAGTTTCTCGGTGAGCGTGGTCTTGCCGGCGTCCGGGTGGGAGATGATCGCGAAATTGCGGCGCCGCGCCACCGCCTCGGCCAGGGCCCGGGTGTCTGGATCGTCCGCCGCCACCGGTGCGGACGCAGCCGCGGAACGGGGCGCCGGCGAGGCCGGCGGCGCGGAGGTGGCAGGGAGATCGGCGCTCATCGTCCCAGCCTGCCAGCCGACCCGGGCAGGCTGCTCAGCGCTGCCGTCCGTCGGCCAGGGGCGACCCGGCGGCCAGGGGCGGCCAGAGGCGGCGGGCCGATCAGGGAAGCGATCCCCAGACATCGAGGTAGCGGTCCCCTTCCGCCGCCACCTGCAGCTGCGGCAGTCCTGCAGCCCGCAGCTGCCGCACCACCTCCTCGGGGCGGAAGGCGGCGCGCAGCGAGTGGGCGAAATCGCGGCGCAGCACCGCCGGCGCCCGCGCCGCATGGCGGCGCACCAGCGCGCGCAGGGCCGTGGGGTTGAGCGGGCGGCGCAGATCGCGCAGCACCAGCAGCGCCCCCGGGGCCGCAAACCCACGGATCGCGGTCCAGAAGACACCGGGTTCATGGAGATGGTGCAGCACGCTGTTGCTCACGAGCACCTGGTACGGAGGCTGAAAGGCCTGCGGCAGCGTTCCCAGTGCGCCGGGGACCAGCGGCAGGCAGGCGAGCTCGAAGCGCAGAGCTGGCCAGCGGCGTGGCTCGAGGGCCTGACGATCCCGCGCCAGCCGCAGCATCGGGGCCGCACCATCGAGCGCCAGCAGCGTGGCCGCCGGCAGGGCTTCGGCGATCGGGAAGCTGAGGTTGCCCGGTCCGCAGCCGAGGTCGAGGATGCGCAGTGGCCTGCGCTCCGCTGCGGGTCCGCCCCAGGTCTGCAACCGCTGCCGGAAGCGGGCCAGAAACGCCGCATCGCTGCTGCGGAAATCCGCCTCGGCATAGGCCCGAGCCTGCAGCGGCTCCTCCATCAGCTCGGGCTCGCGGATCCTCTCCATCACGGCGCGCTGGAACGTAGCGGCGATCATCGTGGCGGCAGTGGGGCCAGCGGGGCAGCACCACCGCTGCTGGTGGGAGTGCCGGCTTGACCCCACCACCAATGGCGTTAGGGTTTCGCTCACCCAGGTCCGCCCCACAGTGACCCTCTCCCCCTCCCGGCCGGACGTCCGGCCCGAAGCCGCCCGTCTGGAGGACGAAAACCTGCGGTGGTCCGCCAGCAGCGACGCCACCAGCACCGCTCCGCAGGGCTCCATGGCGGATGGCGGCCAGGACGTGTTCCCCGCCACGGCGCCGGCGGCGAACCCGGTGTTCTATCGCACCTATTCCCGCCGTACCCCGGCCGGCCGCGAGAGCTGGGAGCAGGTGGCGGAGCGCAACCTCGAGGGTCTGCGTCGCCTCGGCCATCTCGATGCCGGCGAGGTGGAGCTGCTGCGCCGCATGCAGCGCCGCCAGATGGCGCTGCCCTCCGGCCGCTGGCTGTGGATCGGCGGCACCGAGTGGATCGAGCGCAGCGAGAATTTCTCCGGGGCCTACAACTGCACCTCCACCAACCTGGTGGACTGGGACGCCTTCGCCCTGATGATGGATCTGGCGATGATGGGCTGCGGCACCGGCGCCATCATCGAGCCGCATCTGATCGAGCGGCTGCCGGTGGTGCGCAACCAGCTGCAGATCGAGGCGGTGAGCCCGATCGGGATCACGCCGGCCGGATCCCGCCAGCAGACCACCACCCACACGATCGAGGGCAACCGGGTGGCGATCAAGGTGGGCGACACCCGCGCCGGCTGGGTGGAGAGCTACCGCCTGCTGCTGCAGCTCAGCAGCGACGAGCGCTTCGAGGGGCCGGTGCAGATCCGGGTGGATCTCTCCGATGTGCGACCGGTGGGCGAAACCCTCAAGGGCTTCGGCGGCATGGCCAACCCGGTGAAGCTCGGTGATCTCTACGGCCGGGTGGCGCAGATCCTGGCGAAGGCGATCGGCCGCCGCCTCACCTCGGTGGAGTGCTGCCTGCTGATCGATGAGGCCGCCGTCACGATCGTGGCGGGCAACATCCGCCGCAGTGCCGGCATGCGCCAGTTCGCCGCCGACGACACCGCCGCCGCCTCAGCCAAGGACAATCTCTGGCAGCAGGACAGCGAGGGCAACTGGCGGATCGATCCGGAGCGCGATGCCCTGCGCATGGCCAACCACACCCGCGTGTTCCACACCCGCCCCGGCCGCCAGACGGTGCTGGAGGCGGTGACCCGGCAGTTTCAGAGCGGTGAGGGCGCCATCCAGTTCGCCCCCGAGGCGATCGCCCGCTCCAACGCCGATCTGCTCACCACCCCCGAGCTTCGGGAGGAATTCGTGGGCATCTACTGCGACCAGGGCCGCGAGGAAGCCGGCCGCTGGCTGCGTCTCCACCATGCCGGCATCAGCGACGCCGAACTCGAGCACCGCCTCGGCCGCTACGGCCTCAATCCCTGCGGCGAGATCCTGGGCGCCGATTTCCACTGCAACCTGGCCGAGATCCACCTCAACCGGATCGATCCCCACGACCACCAGGCGCAGGAGGAGGCCTTCAAGGCCGGCGCCATCGCCGTGGCCTGCCTGCTCAACCACCGCTTCGAGGTGGAGCGCTACCGCCAGAGCCGCGCCTGGGATCCGATCGTGGGCGTGAGCTTCACCGGCCTGTTCGACTTCTTCGTGCATGCCTTCGGCACCCCCTGGCTGCAGTGGTGGGAGGCGGGCCGCCCCGATTCCGAGGAGGGCCGTGCCTTCCGGGCCGAGGAGGCCCGCTACCTGAGCCGCTGGAAGGCGATCGTGAACCAGGCGGTGTGGGAGTACTGCGACCGCCACGGCCTGCGTCGCCCCAACCGCTGCACCACCGTGCAGCCGGCCGGCACCAAGAGCCTGCTCACCGGCGCCTCGCCCGGCTGGCATCCGCCCAAGGCGCAGCGCTTCATCCGCCGCATCACCTTCCGCAAGAACGATCCGGTGGCGCTGGCCTGCATGGACTTCGGCTACACGATCGTGCCCAGCCAGAGCGACAAGGATGAGCAGGGGCGTCTGCTCGACGATCCCTTCGATCCCCGCTGCAGCGAGTGGCTGGTGGAGATTCCCACCGAGGTGAGCTGGGCGAATCTGCCCGGTGCCGATGTGGTGGAGATCAACAATTTCTCGGCTCTGGCCCAGTTTGACTTCTACATGCAGGTGCAGAAGCACTACACCGCCCACAACACCTCGGCCACGGTGGAATTCCGCGAGCACGAGATCGAGCTGCTGGCTGATGCCATCCACCGCGCCATCGACAACGGCGACGGCTACATCTCCGCCGCTCTCCTCGCCCGCTTCGACGCCAACGCCACCTTCCCTCGTCTGCCCTTCGAGCCGATCGACAAGGCCACCTATGAGCGACTGCACGCCGAGGTGGCCGAGCGGCGGCGCACAGCCGATTTCTTCGAGGCGCTGCAGCGCTACGACCGTGGCGAGAGCGTGGAGGCCGGACCGGCCGGCTGCGACTCCGACAAGTGCCTGCTGCCCCTGGCGGCACCGAAGAGCTGAGCGCAGGCCTGTTCCGCAGGCAGCCCTCAGCTCACCGCCAGGGCATAACGATCACGGCCCAGGCGCTTGGCCTCATAGAGCGCCTCATCGGCACGCCGGAAGGTGTCGGCATAGGTTTCGCCGCCATCGTGCTCGGCCACCCCGATGCTCACGGTGAGATGCACGGCACCGCTGGGCAGCGGCAGCGAGATGGTGCGACTGGCGGCAAGGGTGCGCTCCGCCACGCTGGCCGCCGCCACCAGATCGGCGCCGCTGAGCAGGGCCAGAAACTCCTCGCCTCCCCAGCGGGCACAGAGGTCGCCATCACGCACGGAATGGCGGAAGGCCTGGGCCAGGGCCACCAGAGCCTGATCGCCCACGTCGTGGCCATGATCGTCGTTGATGGTCTTGAAGTGATCGGCATCGATCACCAGCAGCGCATAGGTTCCGCCGAAGCGTTCCAGCCGTCGGTCTTCCTGCCGGCAGCGCTCGCCCATGTAGCGGCGGTTCACCAGCCCGGTGAGTTGATCATGGGTGGCGCTCTCGCGCAGGGCACGGTTGAGCTCCTTGAGGGCGGCCTGGTTGCGGTCTGAAATGCGGATCACCCGTTCCAGCATGCGGAGCTGCCGTTCGTAACGCGCCGAGAGATCACGCACCTGGGCCTGGGCCGAGGCCTGATCACGATCGGAGATCGCCGTGATGCGCTCCAGACGGTCCACCTGCTGCGCCATGCGCTGCCAGAGCTGCTCCAGCAGATCGCGCAGGGGATGATCCCGAAGCAGTGGATCGGCGAGGGCGGCGAGGATGCTCTGATCGAGCCGATCGGTGGCTTCGCTGAGGCGGCGTGCCCTCATGGATCCAGGGCGAGAATGGCAAAAGGAAAGCTGTAGTCTTCGCGGAATTCCTCACCCAGTTCAGCAGCGCGAGGATTGCGTGGGTCGTGGTACCAGTTCACGGACACCTGACGGCCGGCATCGGCCGCTGCCTGGAGCTGATCAAACAGCTCGATCATGGCCCGCACACTGCTGGTGTTGAGATAGTTGAGCTCGAGTTCGAGCTGCAGGGGCTGAGCACCGGCCTCGAGAAATCCCTCCAGCCAGGTCAGGATGGAACTGTACAGCTCAAAACTGTTCTCCGGATAAGATTCCCCCTTCATCCGCAGAATGCCGGCATCCAAGTCTGTCTGCACCATCGGGCTCGACAGGGTTGGCTCGAGGCAGAGATCATTCAGTCTGTTCTGGATCATCGGCTCAGACCGTCACCTTCAGGCTGAAAAAACAGCGGCCGCCCCGCTCGGGATCCAGCGCGGCCTGCAGCGGACTGCTGGCGCGCCGGGCGATCTCAAGCAGTCCAAGCCCTGCTCCGCGCAGGGGATCTGGGGAGGAATCCGGGTGGCACAGACGTTGCTTATAAAGCCTTTTCAAAGCCTCCTTATCCAGGCTGGAAAGGGATTGCACCCGTTGCAGCAGAGCGTGGCCATCCACCTCCTCCACCAGATTCACCGCCGAAACGGAATAATGACTGGCCGGCAGCGCAGCGATCACCACGGTGGCGGTTGCTTCATGCTCAGGGTAGCGCTGCCTGAGAGCATAGTTGCGAATGTTCTGGCTCATTTCGATGTAAACACTGAACACATCCATCGCCAGCGCCTGTTCACCCTCTGTACTCGTGATGTGCTGCTTGAGCGCCTTGCCGATCTCGCCGATCAGCGCCTGGTTGGTGGGACCGTTAAAACAGATCATGATGCGCTCCTCACTGAAGAAGGATCGCAGCTTCTGCAGTGTGTCGATCGTCGGGCCCTGCCGCTCGGCATCCACGCCGGGGCTGGCCGGATCCCACTCACGGGCCTCAAGCTGCACGGGGCGACCGGCCGACATGGATGATCGCTGCAGCGAGCTGGCTCGAATCTAGGTGGGCTCAGCGCTGCGGGCCGGGCGGCGCCATCAACCGGAACGCCAGGAGTGTGATGTCGTCGCGCTGGGGATGCTCGCCCCGGAAGTCCTCCAGCAGCTGTCGCAGGCGAGGCAGCTGCCCGGAAGGCGGCAGGGCGGCCAGCTCCAGCAGCCAGCGCTCGTAACCTTCCCGGCCGAGGCTGAAGCCCCCATCACCACCGCCCTGATCGAGCAGACCATCGGTGCTCATCGTGTAGGTGGCGTCG
>Ga0172376_10004068_pt1 | contig 16848 bp, 17 predicted proteins | sample Lak35m_FD_121114 | JGI IMG/M metagenome (GOLD analysis project Ga0172376, IMG submission 121114) | Freshwater microbial communities from Kabuno Bay, South-Kivu, Congo - kab_092012_35m | ecosystem: Environmental > Aquatic > Freshwater > Lake | place: Democratic Republic of the Congo: South-Kivu... | reverse complement strand
CTTTTTTTTTTGGAAGGGGATAGCCGGAATTTGAAACCTGATCGGGATATTTATTGTGACTCATCTCCTCCCCGGATGGATATTCCCTTCGAAAAAGATTGTGAGCCATATCCTTACCATCATGCCCCTGAAAATCAAGCGGTTAAAAACAGTTCCAGAGCAAGCAAATTAAAAATATAATCCTTCTGCTTTCGCTGTCTCGTGACTCAAACGGGAATGCCTTGTCCCTCTGTCAAACCTAATACAGGATATAAAAAAGAATCATGCTATCAGATCACATGTCTCTACAAGAGAGGCAGAATTGTTATGACAAAGAATCTCTACTCGCTTGTGCCAGGGGAGAATTGTTTGGAGAAGGTAACGCGCAGCTTCCCCTGCCTCCGATGTTGATGTTTGATCGAATCATCAAAATCAATGCCGATGAAGGCAGATACGAGAAAGGCATCATTCACGCTGAGCTCGATATCGATTCTGATCTTTGGTTTTTTCATTGCCACTTTCAGGGTGATCCTGTCATGCCAGGCTGTCTTGGGTTGGATGCCATGTGGCAAATGATCGGATTTTACCTTGGCTGGATGGGAGGCAAGGGAAGAGGAAGAGCACTGGGGGTTGGCGAGGTTAAATTTCGTGGACAGGTATTGCCCAGCAACAAACTGGTCACCTATCGAATACATCTTAAAAGGGTGATGATGCGTAAACTGGTGATGGGATTTGCGGATGCTGAAATGGAATGTGATGGAAAAGTGATCTACCAGGCAGAGGATCTTCGTGTTGGACTCTTCACAGCGACCGATGCGTTCTAGAGAGGTAAAAAAATGAGGCGTGTAGTAGTCACCGGTATCGGTATCGTGTCCAGCATAGGCAATAACAAAACCGAGGTTATCAGTGCCTTGAAACAGGGTGTTTCAGGGCTTGCCTTTAGCGAAGAGCAAAGGGACATGGGATTCAGAAGTCAGGTCGTCGGGGCTATCCATCTTGATCTTGATGACCTTATTGATCGAAAGATAAGACGTTTCACCGGCGATGGAGCCGCCTTTAATTACCTGGCTATGCAGGAAGCAATCAAGGATTCCGGACTTGAAGCCCATGAAGTTTCAAATCCGGAAACTGGACTGATAGTGGGTTCCGGAGGGCCATCTACTTCCAATTTACTGTTGGCCTGGGATACTTATCGTGAGAAGGGCGTAAAAAAAGTGGGGCCTTACATGGTTCCCCGAACCATGTCCAATACCAATTCGGCCTGTTTGGCGACCCCCTTTCAAATCAAGGGAGTAAATTACTCCATTAGCTCGGCCTGCGCCACCAGTGCGCATTGCATAGGGAACGCAGCAGAACTGATACAGTTGGGCAAGCAGGACATCATATTTGCCGGTGGGGGTGAAGAAATTCACTGGACGATGACGGTGCTTTTTGATGCCATGGGCGCGTTATCGTCAAAATATAACGATCATCCCACCGCAGCCTCAAGACCCTACGATGCCAATCGGGATGGTTTCGTGATTTCGGGAGGTGGTGGAATTCTGGTTATGGAAGAACTCGGGCATGCGAAAGCGCGTGGTGCCAAAATTTATGGCGAGCTAGTGGGCTACGGGGCTACGTCGGATGGTTATGATATGGTTCAGCCTTCCGGTGAGGGCGCGGTACGTTGTATGAAAATGGCCATGAAATCAGTACCCGGTAGGATAGATTATATCAACGCACATGGCACCAGTACGCCGGTGGGGGATATCAGGGAGTTGCAGGCTGTTAAAGAAGTTTTTGGAACCGACGTGCCCAGGATAAGTTCCACCAAATCACTCACCGGACATGCTCTCGGGGCAGCGGGTGTCCATGAGGCCATTTACTCACTGCTAATGATGCAGGAACACTTTATTGCGGCCTCGGCAAACATCGAACAACTTGATCCGGGTGCATCAGGTATTCCGATCGTTGTTGAAAGGCTCGATAGCGTACCACTGGATGTTGTAATGTCCAATAGCTTTGGGTTTGGCGGAACAAATGCCAGTCTCGTGTTCCAACGTCATGACAGATAGTGATACGCTCACACTGAGCGAGAAGAAACGCTACGATTACAACAAGTTACGCAAGCGTTTGCGTCGCCTGGTTGGAGAAGCTATTGCTGATTATGGAATGATACAGGAAGGCGACAAGATAATGGTCTGCCTTTCAGGCGGAAAGGATTCTTATACACTGCTCGACATACTGATGAGCCTGAGGGGTCACGCGCCTGTCCATTTTGACCTGGTGGCGGTCAATCTGGATCAAAAACAGCCTGGTTTCCCTGAACATGTTTTACCTGCCTATCTCTCCGGGTTGGGTGTTCCTTATCACATCATCGAAAAAGACACCTACAGTATTGTCAAGCGGGTCGTACCTGAAGGAAAAACCACTTGTGGTTTGTGTTCCCGTTTGAGACGAGGGTTGTTATATGGCTACGCGGCGCAGAATGGCATCACCAAAATCGCTTTGGGTCACCATCGGGACGATATACTGGAGACGTTTTTTCTTAATTTGTTCTTCGGCGGAACACTCAAGGCAATGCCTCCCAAGTTGCTCAGCGATGACAAACGTCACATAGTCATTCGTCCGTTGGCGTATTGCAGGGAAAAAGAAATATCGAAATATGCAACAGTCAGGGAATTTCCCATAATTCCATGTAATTTATGTGGTTCTCAGCAGAATCTGCAACGTCAAGCCATGAAAGAAATGCTCAAGGTATGGGACAGGCAACACCCGGGTCGTCTGGAGAACATATTGGGTGCGCTCAGAAATGTTGCACCCTCTCAATTGGCAGATGGGGTGCTTCATGATTTTCGCGGATTGGAAGCTCACAGGGTACTCGATCCAGCTGGATTTGTTGAGAACCTGGACACATCCTGCGGACTTGAAATTCTACAGATGTAACCGGACTAGATGCGAAAAGAGACAAATCATCACGGAATGGTCGTATCGCGTCTGCCCATAGGCGACCGGGTGACACGTCAGGAAATGGTTTCCTTCGCGTCTGGATTGGCCTTGTGTCACGCGACCACGCATGAGAAATGCTTCGACCCTCTTGCAATTTGGTACGAATTTATTTATAAATTGTCCCGTGCTAAACGCACTACCAACTAAAATTTTAAGTTTTGAAATTGAGGAGGATTCTGATGAAAAAGTTGTTTTGCATTCTGAGCCTGGTAATGGTGTCACTGACCGTAGTAGGTTGCGGTAACTCTACTGATGGCGACAAGCAAAGATTGTCTGCTCCGGTTTCTGCACCGAGCCTGTAATTTTTGATTGCACGAGTTCCGGGTAAACCGGGCAAAGTGTGATACCAGATAAAAACCAGCAAGTATCAAGGTTAAAAACCTTCATACTGATGAAATTTTAATGTCTAGCCTGGGTGAATATTCACCCAGGCTTTTTTTATTCGCCGTGATTCTGAGCAGGAGAGGGTTAACATGACCAGTACCGTATTGATTACTGGGGCTAACCGGGGATTGGGTTTGGAGATGGCCAGGCAGTACGCGCAGGCAGGCTGGGATGTTGTGGCCTGTTGCCGGGAGCCGGAAAATGCCCAGCAGTTGTCCCGGTTGGCGCAGCAGTTTCAGGATTCGGTTTTTGTACATCCACTGGATGTAACCGACTTCGAGCGTATCGACAGGCTGTCCAGTGAGTTGTCGGTTCGTTCCATTGATGTGCTTGTCAATAATGCAGGTGTGTATGGCGATACCGCAAGTACCTGTTTTGGTAGTATCGACTACATACGCTGGCAGCACGTTTTTGCCGTAAACACTCTCGCACCCGTAAAAATGGCGGAAGCGTTCATGCCGCATATCGCTCGTGGCCATCATAAATTGATAGTGACCCTCACCAGTCTGATGGGTAGCATAGCGGATAACAAGGGCGGAGGTTCCATCATGTATCGTTCAAGCAAGGCCGGGTTGAATGCTGCACTGAAAAGCATGGCGATTGATCTGAAATCCCGTGGGGTTGGTGTGCTTATAGTGCATCCCGGCTGGGTAAAAACCGATATGGGTGGAGAAAAGGCACCCACTTCGGCAGAAGACAGTGTACGGGGATTGAGGCATCTCATTGAGCAGTTCACACCAGAGGATTCCGGACGTTTTCTGGATTTTAGAGGCACAGAATTACCCTGGTGAAGTGAATGATGAAAGATAACTGCAAACGCATTTTTTTAATCTTGTTGCTGATGCAAAGTGTGAGTTTTGCCCAGGCCGATAGCTATTTCGATCAAGTGGGTGAAAAACTGGCTGTCGGGACTTCAAACGTAGCACTGAGCTGGCTGGAGATACCTAAAAATATCCTCGTGACCAGTCATCAACATAATGTTCTTGTGGGCGTGAGTGCAGGGACGATGAAAGGTGTTTTACACATGATGGGGCGTACCCTTCTTGGTGCGTTCGATTTGGTAACATTGCCCATACCCAGCGAGTCCATTGTCAAGCCTGCTTATGTCTACCAAAACTTCAAGGTTGAAACCCGGTACGGCCCTGTTCCCTTCTGAGGCAAAGCCTGAGCCGTTGATTGATGCGCTGCTGAATCAAGTCTCCGGTGCGGTATGTATTTTACGACTGCCCGATTTGTCACTCATGGGAATGAGTGCCAAAGCCAGACAGTTGATCGGTTGCTCTGCGAACAACTGGGCTGGCCTCAGGGAGGATTTATTGGCTAGGAGCGACGGAGATAGTGCCGGACAAACCAGAACCTTTCGCTGCCACAGGCAGCATCATGCCCCCTTTCAATTAAATTACGTTTCCCGTCTCCTTGCCTACGGTGAAGGCTTCTGCCTTTTCCTGACATTCACAGAACAATCCACATACCCCGCCGCCTGTGTGCTTGATACACCTGCGCAGGATGAGTATTTGCGGGTTCTGACGGCTGCCCTGCAGAAAAGTCGTGGTGCTATTCTGCTCACCGATGCACAGGGTACGGTGACTTACGCCAACGAGGCCTATAAACAGCTAACCGGTTACGAGGATTCAGACATCATCGGCAAACAGCCGGGGGCATCCTCACCTGATTTCCATACCTCAGAGCAATATCAGGGATGTGTCTGGCTGGGTGATATACAGGGACATAAAAAAAATGGCGAGATATACTGGGCATCCGGGGTTATCGTTCCTCTTGGTGATAGCGCGGGTGAGCGTGTGCATTATGCCGTCATTCAAAGGGATATTACGGACTGTGTTAATGGCAAGGAAGCCTTGCGCGAGAGCGAAGAGCGTTTTCGCGCTGTAACGGAGATGGTCGGTGAGTGGCTATGGGAACAGGATGCAGAAGGCAGGTATACGTGGACCAGTGCAACCGTCACTAAAGTACTTGGCCTGCAACCCGGGCAAATTCTGGGTAAACACTATCTGGACTTTCTCATTCCGAAAGCTTGTGAAAGCCTGCCCGGCACGGTTGCGGTCAATCGGGATAATAAGAATTCGTTTCGCAATGTTGTCAACAGATATATGCACCGTGAAGGCTATGAAGTATATACCCACTCAAGTGGTGCACCTGTTTTCGACGAGAAGGGCCACCTGGTCAAATGGCGAGGCGTGGATCAGGATATCACCGCGAGCAAGCAAGTCGAAGATATACTCAGAACACAGGAACGGGCCATGGAATCGGCCAGTGTGGGTATCGCCATTTGTGATGCCAGACAGTCAGGGTTTCCGGTCATCTATGCCAACCCGGCACTCTGTGCCATTACCGGGTATTCCCGCGAGGAATTGACCGGAACGAGTCTTAGAATATTACAGGGTGCCCTGACTGATCCAGCGGCCATTGAAACCATTCGTATTACGCTGAAAAAAGGCTTGTCCTGCAAACTTCATATTTGTAATTACCGGAAGAATGGAACCCTGTTCTGGAATGAACTGCTTTTATCTCCGGTACGTGATCCTGAAGGAGTTGTGAGCCATTATGTCGGTATCCAGAGTGACATCACTGAACAACGACTGATGTCGGAGGAAAGGCATCAACTCGAGTTGGCCAGAAATATCCAGTTGTCGTTGTTACCCAAAAAACCCATGAAGGTTGCAGGCATGGAGCTGGCCGGTATTTGTCTGCCGGCAGCACAGGTAGGTGGTGATTACTTCGATTATTTCTACAGGGCAGACTGGCTGGATATTGTCATTGCCGATGTATCAGGCCACAACGTGGGGGCGGCATTGATCATGACGGAACTGCGCAGTGCGCTAAAGGCCGGGTTATATCTTACCGATTATCAGCAATCAGATTATTCGCCTGCCTATTTCCTGTGGGTTTTGAATGAACTGCTGTACGATGATCTCAATAATGCCGAACTCTTCATATCCATGTTCTACTTGCGATACAACATCACTACCAGGACGCTGTATTATGCCAATGCAGGTCATAACAAGGTCATGCTCGCACGTCACGGTTTCAGTAATCATCAGGTACTGGATGCAGAGGGCATGATTCTGGGGGTTAAGCGATCAGTCAATTTTGAAGAATGTTCAATGGTGCTCGAACCCGGTGATCGTTTGCTCATGTACACTGATGGGGTCATTGAGACTCAGGATGTCACGGGCCAATTTTTTGGTGAAAACAGCCTTGCCAGGCTGTTTCTGGACAACAGCCAGGATTCTCCCCAACAATTACTGAAAACGATTGAAAAGGAATTGACCTGCTTTGCTTCCCAATCTGATTTCCGGGATGACATTACCCTCGTTACAGCCACTGTTACCGCCTCTCCGTAAAAGACGATTGCCATGCGTATATTGTTTGTTCATCAGAATTTCCCGGGTCAGTTCAAGCACTTGGCACCCACCCTGGCAAAAAATCCCAAACACAGGGTCTATGCGTTTTCGATGCAGAAAAACGCACCCGCTAACTGGCAGAATGTCAGGATTATCTCCTGTCAGGCCGACAAGGGAACCAGCCCGACGGTTCACCGCTGGGTATCTGATCTTGAAACCAAGGTCATTCGTGGCGAAGCGACTTTCAAGTCCGCGCTTCGAATGAAAGCGGAAGGCCTGCGTCCTGATATTATCGTAGCCCATCCAGGATGGGGAGAAAGTCTTTTTCTGAAGGAAGTCTGGCCCGATTCGAGGCTGGGCATATACTGTGAGTTTTTTTACCGGGCCGATGGAGCCGATGTCGGGTTTGATCCGGAATTTCCGGCTCAGGAATCAGGTGATGGCTGTCGCCTCAAGCTCAAAAATGTCAATAACTGGCTGCATTTTGAAATAGCCGATGCGGGGATTTCACCCACGGAATGGCAGGCCAGCACGTTTCCTCCGGCATTTCGTGACAGGATCAGCGTAATTCATGATGGCATTGATACCGATTCGCTGATACCCAACCCGGAAGTCACCCTAACCCTCAACGAAAATCTCAAACTGACACGGGCTGATGAAATAATAACCTTTGTCAACCGCAATCTGGAACCTTATCGGGGTTATCACATCTTCATGCGGGCACTTCCTGAAATCCTGCGTCGCAGGCCCCGTGCCCGGGTTTTAATCGTAGGCGGAAATGATGTCAGTTATGGGGCCCGCCCTCCTGAGGGAACGACCTGGAAAGACCAGTTTCTGGCCGAGGTCGAAGGGGAGCTGGATATGAGCAGGGTGCATTTTCTGGGTAATGTCCCTTATCAACATTTCATACCCTTGTTGCAACTGTCTACCGTGCACGTCTATTTGACTTATCCGTTCGTGTTGTCGTGGAGTTTGCTGGAAGCCATGAGTGTGGGTTGTGCCATCGTCGCCAGCAATACGGCACCCTTGCGCGAAGCCATCCATGCGGAAGAAACCGGTCGCCTGGTCGACTTTTTTGATACCAAAGGACTGGCCGAATCCGTCTGCACCCTGCTGGATGACCCCGCTGCGCGGGCACGTCTGGGCAGCAATGCACGCCAGTTTGCCCGGCAACATTACGATCTCAAACAGGTTTGTCTGCCGCGTCAACTGGCGTGGGTCGAAAGCCTCAAACACCTTTGATCCTGTTATCCGGAAAATCCCGTCTCGCCGGTTACATCAACCCAAAAGCAGGGTAACCCCAGCGTTTCAAGCCAGTTTATACCGGCTTTACCCTTGAGCATGGCGATGGTCGAGGCACTCCCGGCCACCACGCACAGCCCGGCCCACACACTGACCGCAGCCAGTTCCTGCACCGGCCACCCGGTTCGGGGGTTGAGTATATGTCCATAGCGTACGCCATCAATGACCAGGCAACGGGCATAATCACCACTGCTGGCCAGGCCGCCTTGCCGCAGTGCCAGCGTATGGATCAACGCCTCCGGTTGTCGGGGATGCTGAATCCCCAGCCGCCACGGTTGTCCATCCGGATGTGGGCCTACGATCCGGACATCCCCGCCCAGATTGATCAGCCCGTGGCTAACCCCGTGATCCCGGCAAAGTGTAGCCGCACGGTCGGCAGCATACTCCTTGACGATGCCTCCCAGATCCAGGGCCATGCCGGGAACGGGGAAGGTGAGTCGGGGTGCTTCCCAGCGGAGTTTGTTCCAGCCCACCTTCTCCAGCAGGGTATCGATCAGGGTCTGATCCGGCAGCGCACCCGATTCGAATCGCCAGGCTTCCCGCAGCACACCCGAAGTAATGTCGAATAATCCATCGCTTTGCCGGTAACAGGTTTCGGCATAATCCAGCAGGTAACGGGTTTCCGCATCCACTTCAAGACTGCCACCGGTACGCGCTACGGCATTGATGCGGGACAAGTCGCTGTCCGGGCGATACCTGGAGTAACGTGACTCCAGGCGACTGACATCACGCCTGACGGCGGCCATGGCCGTGTCAATCCGGTTTCTGTTGGCCGCATAGAGCTGCAACTCGCACGGCGAACCCATGGCAGTGAAACAGTGTCGATGGAAAGCAGGAGAAATCGCAGGCATCAGTGAAAGTCACAAAGGATTAGGGGCGGGATTGTGCCGAATTATTTTCCGGCTGGACAGTCTACTGTCGCCTAAGGTCGAAACCCTGTGTTACCGGGTTGCTAATGGCCTGAATCCACTTTGAAGCCCATTTACCCTCCTCGCCACCGTTGCCATGAAAACACGTCTGCTCGAACCGGAGGACATGGATGATCCTGCCCTCGATCCTGCCGCCCACCGGCTTGCCCTGAAGGGGTTGGCCCGGCTCAACCGCATCAGTTTCAGTGCTGAAGCCATCGGGCAGGTACTGGAACGCGAATACCGTGCGCTTTTGTCCCGGTCGACCACCCCGCCTGCCTGGACGATCCTTGATCTGGCCACCGGGGGTGGTGACCTGCCGCTCCATCTGGCTATCCGGGCCCGATCCCGGGGCTATGACTGGCGATGCCAGGGAGCCGACATCAGCCCGGTCGCCCTGGAACATGCCGCAGAAAAAGCCCGTGTGGCCGGGGTCGCGGTTGACTGGCTCAGGCTGGATGCCACCCGGGATACACTGCCGACTTGTGACTGGATCGTCAGTTCGCTATTCCTGCATCACCTGGACGATGCCGCTGCAACTGATCTGCTGCAACGCCTGGCTGACACGGTGGGTTCGGGGTTTTTGATCGACGATCTGGAGCGTACCCGATTGAACCGGGGGCTGGTCTGGCTGGGAGCGCATCTGTTGAGTTCCTCGACCATCGTCCACCGCGACAGTGACCGTTCGGTACGGGCGGCCTTCACCCTGCCGGAAATCGTCACGCTCACCCGACAGGCCGGTCTGGTGCCAGCCCGGCTCGAAAGCCGGTTCCCGGCCCGTTTGCAGTTGCTATGGAAACGCTGAACCCTTCGGCCTCCGTCACCTGGCCGGAAGTCTTGAACACCGATTGGGACGTAGTGGTGGTCGGGGCCGGGCTGGCCGGAATCGTGACAGCCATGGAGAGCCACCGCCAGGGACTCAACACCCTGCTGCTGGATAAACAGCATTATCCCCGCGACAAGGTGTGCGGGGGCTGCATGAATGCGGTGGCTTTGGCCCAACTGGAGGCGTTGGGGTGCGCCGATCTGCCGGATCGCTTTGGAGCCCTCCGGATCGATCGGTTCGTCATGGGGCTGGAGGGTCGCCAGATCCGCCTGGATTTGCCCACTGGCCGTGCCCTGTCCCGACGCACCTTCGATGCGGCCCTCTTGAGCGAAGCCCTGAAGCGTCGCCTTTGCTTCATGCCCGGGGTATCGGTACAGGATGCCGGTTGTTCCGACACACACCGGCAACTGAAGCTCAAACACTCGCAGCACACAGGCATCATTCAGACCCGCTGGGTGGTAGCGGCCGACGGCCTGGGTGGACGTTATACCGGCGGATTGGCTGGCTGCCAGTCGCAAACCCGGCCATCCGCCTACCAGGGCGTGGCCACCGAGGTGGAGGATGTGTGCGATTACGACCCCGGAACCATTCACATGGCCTGCCACGGTAAAGCCTATGTCGGTCTGGTACGTCAGGAGAATCACCGCCTGCACCTGGCCGCTGCCGTGCATCCCGAGACCTTGCGTCAGAGTGGCTCACCGGCGGGGCTGATGCGGCAGGTGCTGGCACAGACCGGCTGGCCGGTTCCGACCGATCTGGAGGATGCCACCTTTCAGGGTACTCCCTACCTGACCACCCGGCGGCGACCGGTTGCGCTGGAACGGGTATTTCTGGTGGGGGATGCCGCCGGTTACATCGAACCTTTTACTGGCGAGGGCATGGCCTGGGCCTTGCTCGGAGGGCGTACCGTTGCCGGGTTGTTGCCGAATGCCGTGTCGGCTCAGGACTGGCGTGCGGCGGCCTCGGCCTGGAACCGTGACTATGACCAAACCCTGGTGCGGCGGCAAGCGGTTTGTCACTGGACCACCCGCACCCTCCGTCATCCCCGCCTGACGCAGGGGATCGTTGCCCTGTTATCCCGTCTGCCCGGCCTGGCCCGCCCCCTGGTGCAAACCATCAACCTGACCTGAATAAATTTCATGAATATCGCATTATTGGGAATTGGCACGGCTGTCCCGCAACACCGTCTTCAGCAGGAAATTGCCGCCGGGATGGCCGTTGACTGTCTGGGACTGGAGGCAGTTGCGGCCCACAGCGTCGAGGTGCTATACCGCCGCACCCAGGCTAAAACCCGGGGTAGCGTGCTGATACGTCCCGAGTCCGGAGGCAGTGGCATGCACTGGTTTTATCCGGCTGCACCGGCATCATCACCTGGCACGGCAGCGCGTATGCAGTGTTACCGTGATGCCGCACCTCCCCTGGCCGAATCCGCCTGCCGCAAAGCCCTGTCCACTGCGGCTACAGCCATGCCGGGGTTGACGGCAGAGGATATCACTCACCTGATCGTCATCAGTTGCACCGGTTTTTTCGCCCCCGGCCTGGACTATGAATTGATTCAACGGTTGTCACTTGCCCCCACCGTGCAACGCTTTGCCATCGGCTTCATGGGGTGTCATGGCGGCTTCAACGGTTTGCAACTGGCCACGGCACTGGTGATGGCCCAGCCCGATGCCCGGGTGCTGTTATGCTGTACCGAACTGTGCAGCCTGCATTTTCAGTACAGCCCGGATCCCGGGCAAATAACGGCCAATGCCTTGTTTGCCGACGGTGCCGGTGCCGTCGTTGTGGGCCGTTCAGAGACCGAAACCGGCTGGTGCTGGCGGCAGAGCGGTTCCTGCCTGATTCCGGACAGTCATGATGACATGAGCTGGCACATTGGCGATCACGGCTTTGAAATGTTCCTGTCGAGCCGGGTGCCCGGTCTCATTCGGCAAACCCTGCCAGACTGGCTGCTGGCCTGGCTGGAACGACAGGGTAAAACACCGGCTGACATTGCCCACTGGGCGGTGCATCCCGGTGGCCCACGCATCCTGTCAGCCGTGGCCGAGGCCTTGCGTCTGGGCGAAACCGACCTGGCTGCCTCGCGTCAGGTACTGCGGGAACACGGCAACATGTCATCGGCCACGGTGTGGTTCATTCTTGAGGCACTCCGCGACAGGGGGGCCAAGGGCTTGTGTCTGCTGCTGGGCTTCGGCCCCGGATTGATGGCGGAAGCGGCCTTGCTGGATTTGTCGTGAAGGCTACCCGCGTTTGAGCCCTGTATTATAATGGGCTGGTCGGGTCGATCCGCTCCACACCGGAGCGATCCACCGGATATCTCCTTAATAACCCTCAAAAACTTCAGGAATAAAAATTATGTGTTGGAGCGGTGAAGCCTCGGCAGTGCTGGCGACTGTCGGTTTTGGAACGGCCACTTACGTGGCCTGGAAGGGAGAGTCCAAGGAGCTCTGGATTCCATTGACCTATTTCGCCTGCATGGAACTGTTGCAGGCAGCCACCTACATCTACATCAATCTGTGCGACGCGCCTCCCAATCAGATACTCACGCTGTTTGGGTATCTGCACATTGCCTTTCAGCCGTTTTTCGTCAACATGGTCGCGATGTATTTCATCCCCGACCCGGTCAAGGAGAAGATCAAAACCGGTGTCTATGCCCTGTGTGCGGTGGCAGCACTGGCCATGCTGGTCAAGATGTATCCCTTGGCCTGGGCTGGAAACTGCATTATTGGCTTTGAGGGTTTTTGCGGGCAGGAGGCCTGTTCGGTGTCGGGAGACTGGCATATTGCCTGGCAGTTGCCACTCAATGGCCTGATGTCGGATTATCCTGATAACCCCTGGGGCTTTCGTTACGGTTTGCACGGGTTCGTTTACATCCTGAGTGCTTTCTGGTTACCGATCGTGTATGGTTCCTGGCGTTTTGTCGGTTTTCATTATCTGGTAGGGCCGCTGTTGTCCGACATTTTGACCGACAACCCCAACGAGTATGCCGCTGTCTGGTGTCTGTTCTCCATCGCTCTCTGCGTCTCCGTAATCAAGACACCGGTACGCCGTTATCTGCATGTGGAACAGTGGCCGTTCTATGCCTGCTTCGCCACACCACAAAAAAACCCGGCCTGATTCACTCCCCATTCGGTTGACGACCATGAAGAAAACCATCCTGTGCAAACTGCTGTTCCTGGCCTCGACTTTTCTGGTCAGTGCCTGTTCCCATACCGTACTCAAGGGCACTGAAACCCCGATGGCGTACCAGTCGACCCTGCTGCAATACCGCATCGTCACTGAAGGGGTTCCGGTCGCCAAAACCGCAAAACCAGACCCCAAAGCCGGTTTCGACTGGCTCAGCCTGACTGAACGTACGGTTGCCGGGGCTACCCTGCCGTTGTCTGCCGTGGTTGAAACGCTGTTTCTTCCGGTCACCTATGCCTATACCGGTTACCTCAATCATTTCTTCACCGACGGCTATCCGCTCTCACCGGAGCGAACCGGTATGTTGAGTCGAACCGAACCGGTTCGCTGAGGCCGGCATGGCGACGGTCATCGTCTGGTTGCGGCGTGATTTGCGGCTGACCGATAATCCCGCCCTGACGGCGGCCCTGCAAACGGGGGGGGCTGTCATTCCGGTTTATCTGCACGATGGTGAGCAGGCGACCGGTTCGGCGGCCCGTGCCTGGCTGCATCACAGTCTGAAGTCACTGGAAACCGCACTGGAACGTCTGGGGTCGCGCTTGCTGCTGCTGAGTGGTCAACCGGCCGATCTGCTGGAAACACTGGTCAAACAGACCGGAGCCACGGCGGTATACTGGAATCGTCAGTATGAGCCGGCCAGCATCCGGCGTGATACGGCGATCAAGTCGCGGTTACGCTCGCTGGGGGTTGAGGTGCAAAGCCATAACGCCAGCCTGCTGCATGAACCCTGGTGCCTGCAAACGGCCTCCGCCTCGCCTTATCGGGTGTATACCCCTTTCAGCAAGGCCGCCCTGAAGGCGGGTGTCAGACCCCTGGTACTGCCGCGTCCGACGGTCATGCCGCCGGTTCCGGTCGATCTGACCGGTACGGCACTTGCGGCGTTGAATCTGTTGCCATGCCGAGGTTGGGATCAGGGGTTTTATCGCCTTGGATTTCCCGGTGAAGCGACGGCACAGGCCCGCTTGCAGGCTTTTGTTACGGCGCACCTCGATCAATATGATGAGGCCCGCAATTTCCCGGATCGCACCAGCACCTCGGCACTGTCGCCGCATCTGGCGTTTGGCGAGATCAGCCCCGGCCAGATCATGGCGGCCCTGCCGGAACAGTCCGCCAGCAAGGGCCAGGACGTTTTCATCAAGGAATTGCTATGGCGCGAGTTTGCCTGGCATCTGCTGTATCACTACCCGGAAACGGTTGACCGGCCACTGGATCCCCGCTTCGAGGCGTTCGCCTGGGCTCAAGACTACGAGGCTGCCCTCAAGGCCTGGCAGCAGGGACTGACCGGCATTCCCCTGGTCGATGCCGGTATGCGCGAACTATGGGCCACCGGCTGGATGCACAATCGGGTACGCATGATCGTGGCCTCTTTCCTGACCAAAAACCTGTTGATTCCCTGGCAACGGGGCGCGGCGTGGTTCATGGATACCCTCACCGATGCCGATCTGGCCAACAATACCCTGGGCTGGCAGTGGGTGGCCGGTTGCGGAGCCGATGCGGCCCCTTATTTCCGTGTCTTCAACCCGGTTTTGCAGGCACAACGCTTCGATCCGGAGGGGCATTATATTCGTCAATGGATTCCTGAACTGGCCCGTCTACCCGCCGTCTGGTTGCCTCGACCCTGGGAGGCTCCGGCTGAAATACTGCGCCGGGCCGAAATACACCCGGGTCAGGATTATCCGCTACCCCTGGTTGATATTCACGCCAGTCGGGAACGGACACTCGAATGCTTCAACGCGATCAAATACATACAAATCACGGGTTGATGCCGAGTTCCCGAAGGTTCCTGACGAGTCTTGGTCAACCTTCAGCCTAAAAATACGCGCTGCTGAATGGCCAGTCCGGTTCCCCACCGTAATTCCTCGATTGCGCTTCGCTACATCGAGGCTACGATTGGGCTGTTCGATGATCGAGGCCTGATGACCCGTCTGGCTTACCCACCGTAATTCCTCGATTGCGCTTCGCTACATCGAGGCTACGAGTGGGCTATTCGATGGTCGAGGCCTGATGACCCGTCTGGCTTACCCACCGTAATTCCTCGATTGCGCTTCGCTACATCGAGGCTACGAGTGGGCTGTTCGATGGTCGAGGCCTGATGACCCGTCTGGCTTACCCACCGTAATTCCTCAGCCCAAAAATACGCGCTGCTGAATGGCCAGTCTGGCTCCCCACCGTAATTCCTCGATTGCGCTTCGCTACATCGAGGCTACGATTGGGCTGTTCGATGATCGAGGCCTGATGACCCGTCTGGCCCACCCTTCTTTGCAATTCAGGAAAATAGGCAAAGTCTGGTCGGCTCGTGTTGGCTCCAGCTACCGCACTCCAGAGCAATCGCATGAACTCACGTTTTGTTAACTGGCCAGTTCGTCCCGAACCACAGCCGCCAGCCGTTCTGCCAGGTGTTGTACCTGTTGCCAATCCGGGCCTTCCACCATGACCCGGATCAGGGGTTCGGTACCGGAGGCACGCAGTAGCACGCGCCCGCGTCCGGCCAGTTCGGTTTCAATTTCACTTCGGGTTCGAACGATACGCGCGTAATCCTCCAGACGCACCCGTTCCCGGATTTTTACATTTACCAGGGTTTGCGGGTATTTGGCCATGTCCTGCTTGAGTTCATGCAGGTTTTTGCCACTCTGTTGCAGGGCTTCGAGTACCTGCAGGGCCGCCACGATGCCGTCGCCGGTGCAGAGTTTGTCGCGGCAGATAATGTGTCCGGAGCTTTCACCACCCAGGGTGCTGTCGTGTTGCAGCATCATCTCGACCACATAGCGGTCGCCCACCGCCGCCCGCTGGAAGGCGATGCCCAGGTCGGCCAGGGCGTGTTCCAGTCCGAGGTTAGTCATCAGGGTACCGATGACCGGGCCATTCAGTTGACCGGCCTGGGCCCGTGAGCGGGCCAGCATGAATAAAATCTGGTCGCCATCGACGATTTCTCCCCGGTGATCCACCAGGATGAGACGGTCACCATCCCCGTCGAGGGCGATACCGAGATCAGCCCCCTGTTCCAGCACGGCACGGCTCAGGGTTTGCGGACAGGTGGCTCCCACGGCCTGATTGATGTTCAAACCATCCGGTTCTACTCCGATGGCCGTTACCTTCGCACCAATTTCTGCCAACACACAGGGGGCGATGTGGTAGGTCGAACCGTGGGCACAATCGACGATCACCTTGAGTCCGTTGAAATCCAGCCGGGCCGGAATGGTACTTTTGCAAAACTCGATGTAACGCCCCTCGGCATCCCGCACCCGGGCGGCTTTGCCGATACGATCCGAACTGACGGTGGTCATGGGTTCATGCAGTTGGGCCTCGATTTGCAGCTCCATGTCGTCGGGCAGTTTCAGTCCATCGGGACCAAAAAACTTGATGCCGTTGTCATAGTAAGGGTTATGGCTGGCACTGATGACGATGCCGGCCTGCGCCCGGAAAGTGCGGGTCAGGTACGATATGGCCGGGGTGGGCATGGGCCCTAGCAGTTTGGTGTTGACACCGGCAGCGGACAACCCGGCTTCCAGAGCCGATTCGAACATATAACCGGAGATGCGGGTATCCTTCCCGATCAACACATCATGATGGCCCTGCTCACGGGCAAAGACCTGCCCGGCAGCCCAGCCCAGTTTGAGTACGAAATCCGGAGTAATGGGGTAAACCCCGACAGTGCCACGGATGCCATCGGTTCCAAAGTATTGTTTTTTCATTTCGTTCAATGTTGTTGTTCGACGACCAGGGCCTTCAGGCGAAACAGCATATCCAGTGCCTGGCGGGGCGACAGCTCATCGGGTTGCAGATCGCGCAAGGCCTCGACGACCGGATGAGGCTTGGGTTCCGTAAACAGATCCATTTGCTGACGGGGCGTTTCCCGCCGCGAGGGGGTATGAGCCGACTGTTCCAGGCTCATGAGTTTCTCCCGGGCTTTTTT
>Ga0172376_10004066_pt1 | contig 16857 bp, 10 predicted proteins | sample Lak35m_FD_121114 | JGI IMG/M metagenome (GOLD analysis project Ga0172376, IMG submission 121114) | Freshwater microbial communities from Kabuno Bay, South-Kivu, Congo - kab_092012_35m | ecosystem: Environmental > Aquatic > Freshwater > Lake | place: Democratic Republic of the Congo: South-Kivu... | reverse complement strand
CGCTCGACCTGAGTCAACACACCGTCGATTCCCACCTTCGCAATATCTACCAGAAACTGCACGTCAACAATCGCGCCGGTGCCGTTGCTGCCGCGCTGCGTGACGGACTGGTCTGAGTGCTGCCTTCTCTCTCTATTCACATTACAGCAGGCCGCACTGTTTCAGCAGAGCCTGAGGATCTGGATCGCGGCCTCGGAAGGCTCGGAAAATATCCATGGGATGGCGACTGCCACCCAGGGCAAGGACCGTATCTCGAAACCGATGACCTGTTGCCGCGACAGCTTCCGGATTGTCGAGTCCCGCTTCCTCAAAGGCGCCGAACGCGTCCGCACTGAGCACTTCCGCCCACTTATAGCTGTAGTAACCGGCGGCATAACCACCGGCGAAAATATGAGAGAAAGTGCAGAGTGACCGGTCTTCCTCCAGCATCGGCAATACCGATGTCTTCTGGACGATCTCGCGCTGCACGTCAAAAATCGAACGTCGTGAATCTCCATCCGTCGGCGCAGCCGCTGCTTTGTGTAAAGCCATGTCCGTCATGCCGAACATCAACTGCCGGAGCGTCATCGTCCCTGCCCGGAAATGCCGGGACGCGCAGATTTTCTGAAACAGCTCATCCGGCAGCGGCTCATTTGTTTGATAATGCCCGGACACCAGCTTCATGGTGGGGGCGTGATAACACCAGTTTTCCATGAACTGGCTGGGAAGTTCGACAGCATCCCACTCCACTCCGCTGATTCCAGCCGCTCCGGACTCATCTATGACGGTCAGCATATGCTGCAGTCCGTGACCGAATTCATGGAACAGAGTTTCTACTTCGCGAAACGTCATCAGCGACGGTTTCTCACCAACGGGCGGAGTCCCATTGCAGACCAGGTGGGCCACGGGATGCTGTACCTGACCGTCAATTAACCGACGACCGAGGCAGGAATCCATCCACGCGCCCGGCCGCTTGTTCTCCGGACGGGAACAGGGATCGAGATAGAATGCGGCGATCTGCCCGCCAGCTGCATTCTCAATATGAAAATATCGCACATCCGGATGCCACACCGGCGCGCCATCGACAGCGCGAATCCGGATGTCAAACAGGCGGCCCGCCAGGTCAAATATGCCGTGCAGAACACGCTCCAGCGGAAAGTACGGCCTCAGTTCTTCATCGGTATAGTCAAATTTCTTTTCTCTGAGACGCTCCGACCAGTATGCAATATCCCAGTGCCGCAAGTCTCCCTGAAATCCTTCTGACTCGGCCAGTTGCTGCAGCTCCTGCATATCCTTCACGGCTCCCGGCCATGCGGCGGAACGAAGTGTTTCAAACATCGACTCGACCGCTCCGACTCCTGGCGCCATCTTGGTCGCCAGGCTGAGTTCTGCATACGAGTGAAAGCCCAGCAACTGAGCCTTCTGACGACGCAACTCCAGTATGCGGTCAATCAGCGGAAGGTTGTCAAACTCACCCGATGAAGCGCGTGTGACGAATGCTCGATAGGCTTTCTCACGCAGTTCCCGGCGACGACAATGCTGCAGGAATGGCGTCACGCTGGGGGCGTCGAGTGTAAAACGCCACGGACCCGTTTGAGCCGTTGCGCTCTGCGGTGTCGCTGGATGATCCGCTGCGGATTTTGATGTAAACGATTGAGCCGCCATTGCCAGAACGGATTCCGGCATTCCCTCGACATCGCCCGCATCGGTCAGGATCAATTCCCATTCCCGCGTGGCGTCCAGCACGTTGTTGGAGAAGCGGGTGCTGAGTTGTGACAGTTCCTGGACGATGGCGTTGAAGGCGTCCCGCTGCGGCCCTTCGAGGTCAATGCCGGACAACTGTGCTGATTGAATCCGCTTTTCAACAATCCGTCGCCGGGCATCGTTCAGCCGATCCCACTCTCCACTGTGCCGAATACCGAGACAGGCTTCGTAGATCGGACGGCTCTGAGAACAACGTAATCCAAAGTCCACGATTTTCGGGAGCACCAGGTCATAGGCTTCGCGCAGCTCCGGTGAATTCCGGACACCAAACAGATGCGAGATGGGATCCCAGGCGTAGTCAAACGGTCGATCAATCTCCTCGATCCGGCCGAGCGAGCCGTCCCATGTGGCGGTGACCGTGGCTTCCAGTTCCGTCATCTGCTCTTCAGCACGACTCAACAGATACTCAATCGCCGGGGCCACATGACGCGGTTCAATCAGGTCATACCGGGGCAGCCCCCCGATCATCAACAGAGGATTGGTATTCAGCGCATCCGGCAGCATTGCAGGTGATCCTGTTCAAGACAAAGAGCCATCCTGCGATGGCTCGTGAAACGCATACATGTCTCTCAGAACGTCCGCGGGCAGTCCGATTGTCAACGCGAAACGGCCAGAGTGAATGAGAAGACGCGTTCGTCGTCTTCATCTTCAGACAGCACCGGGAAGCCGAAGTCGAAAGCCAGTGGAGCCGGTCCCATCTGAGGTATGGACAGTCGCAGGCCGAATCCGGCCGCCAGCCGCACGCGGGATGCCGAGACATCGTCTTCCGAATCGGCCACAGTTCCCGAATCGACGAATCCAACGACCCGGATCATTTCGTCGGCCGTGATTGGAATCGAGTACTCCGCAGAGGCGAGGATCATGTTTTCACCACCGATACGCAATCCCTGAGCCACCGGGCTGACGCCGCGGAATGCAAAGCCGCGAAACGATTGATATCCACCGGCAAAATAACGTTCGAAGAGCGGCGTGCCCGTATCGCTCCAGTTGTACTCACCATGCAGAGTCAGGATATGCCGACCGGCCCCGTCTTCACGTTCGGTGATGGTGTAATACTGAGTTCCCTGCAGTTCGAGGCGGGGATAAGTGAAATCGCCGAAAGCCTGCTCAACGGCAGCCTCGACGAAGTGTCCTTCCGACGGAAGAAATGATGAATCCCGCGTGTCGTGAGCAACAGCCATGCGCACCGTGGAGAGCGTGCTGTGTCCCCTCGCTTCGGTCACGAGTGGAATGGCGATGGGGGGAAGATTGGTGATTTCAACATCTTCCAGCCGCAGGGCCGTTGAGAACGACCACCACTTGTCGAACTGATATCCCAGTGAGAGCCGGCCTCCCAGTCGCTCTTCGTCCCAGCCGGGCAGATAGCGGTTGTAGTAGAAGCCGCTGACACCGAAGCTGAAATCCGTGTCCAGGAAGTTGGAAGTCTGCCAGCTGACCATGTAACGGCTTAACAATTCGCCAGGCATGGCTTCGATCCGGAAACGCTCGCCGTTGCCGCGGAAGGCCTCCCCGCTCATCAGATCCTGCCATGAAGTGGGAAACCTGGTGATATCAAAATTATTTTCTTCGAGCGTGAACTGACCCAGCACGCCGGCATTACTGTTAACGCCGACTCCGAACATTAAGCGACCGCTCTGTGCCTCCGTGACATAAACGTCGAGGTCTGCTTCAGCGGAGGTCAACGCCCGTGAGAATGGACTCTGCAATCCGCCAAACGGGTCTCCCTGGCTGCCATCCTCATACAGCGGATTGAAGGGACGCGGTTGAGAATCATAAGGATTCTGGCCACGAACTATGGAGTCCAGACGCGGCGTTCCGGTGTTCTCGACGCGTGACACCTGAATGCGCGGTCCCTCTGCGCCTGTCGGGATAAAGATCTGCCCCTTCATGCGCTGCTTGCTCTTGTCGATCAGTTCCGGATCCGCGAGATCGCCGGGATCGAGAAGCATTCGATGCTGAACGACGCGTTCTTTGGTATGGGGATTACCGCCGGGAGCGTCGATATGCACGTTGACGCGACGAATGGTGTAAGGCTTGTCTTCGTCAATCTGATAAACGACATCGACGACTCCCGGCTGATCCTCAAGGAAACGCGGCACCGCTTCCACTCGCGCGAACAGGCGCCCCTGCGCCCCGTACTTTTCGCGCATAGCGGCCACGTCCTTGTTGAGATAGCGGGAATTAAACATGTCTCCCGGATTCAACTCGAACTTCGACGCGAGAGCTTCCGTGGGGAAAACCTGGTTTCCTTCGATATCCACATTGCGGACGCGATACCGGGCACCCTCATTGATCACGTACCTGTAAGTTGCGCCGACAGCCCGCCGGAAAGAGGGATATCTCACGTTGGGCATCGCGAATTCTCTGGACTGCCAGCCCTGCAGTGTCAGATAGGGGATCCGGTAAGGTTCCGGATCGGAATTGCGTGCGCGAAGCTCCGGAAGAATCTGAAACGTGTTCCGCTCGATCTGCCGGTCAATCTTGACGTCGAAGTATCCCAGTCCCTGGTAATACTGCTTCAGGGAGGCAACGTCTTCCGGGAGAGTCTCTTCATCGTGCTTTCCACCAAAGAGCGTGGCAAACGGCGCGTAGTGCAGGAGCCAGCCGCCCAGCGTTCGCTTCGATTTCAGACGGGTTCGCAGAACGCCGCTGCCGATGCTTTCGTTGCCCTCGAAGACCGTATTGTGAACGACAACGCGATCGCCTTCGTCGATCGCGAAAATCACATCCCGGTCGCCTGGATCACCGCCGCTTTCGAGCGTCACTTTCACGTCGGGGAAGCTTTTCTTCTCGCGATACAGTCGTTCGATGCGGCTGGCGGCCGAACGATTGCTGGCGACATCGAAAGGCGAGCCTGGTTCAATATTGATGTTCTTGCGAATTTCGCGCGTCGAAAAGGCCGTGTTGCCTTCAATGATGACGTTGCGGACCACAGGGCGTTCGACAACCCGGAAGACCAGCACCATTCCTTTCTCAGTCATTCGGAAACGGCGTTCAACGCTGAAGAACCAGCGGGTGGCATGCAGCGCGCGCAAATCCTCTTTGATCTGCTGCTCGTCGGCCGGGCGACCCGGCTGAGAGCGGACCTGTCCGAGGATCGCTCCGGTTTCGATCGAGACGTTTCCCTCGACCTGAATGTCCGCGATGGCATTGGACGGAGCACGCTCCGCATACACACCCTGCAGACGTCCCGGTTCAGATGCGGTATCTGGGGTGAATTCTTCGGGCGACTGCCCGCGAATAGCAGGCATGGACTGACAACCGGCGGCGAGAAGCAGCAGCAGAATGCTGTAGAGAAGGCCGCGGGTGGTGTCACCGCCGAGGGGCCGGGTTGAGGCCATCGGTTCGCTCACTGAAGGGAAGAGGGGGTGAAATCTGTTGTGAAGGGTTCTGGTCGCAAGCCGGAACAATTCACCGGGAGGCTGGGTCGCCGAGGCTGGCGGCCAGTTCCAGCAGACAGTTCCCCGGATGGGTTACACAGGAAGGGGTGGTAGTAGTAATTCAATCGGCGAGAGAACAACAAGGTGAGTTTTCCGGACGGTTCCGTAGACGGAAAGATCAGCCCGTTCGCCTCTGGAATCCGGTGTTCACGACACGTCTTGTCGCATTTCCCGAGCTTGGAATATCGTGCGGATGTCACCGACCGGTGATCAGTCACCATCAGGGATGATGGACGATCGGAATCCGGAATCACCCGGCGGTGTCACACGTCACTTCCATCTCATTTTCCAGCCTGATTTCAGCGAATTCCGGCACTTTAACGGCCGCCGCGATTTCCAATGGATCAGGAGTTCGGGCAAGGACGCCGACATGAGAGTGTCAATCAGGCTCAGCTTCAGGCTGGCCGTTCTCAGTCTGTGCGCGGGTTGCGCCACCCTGCAAAGCCCTTTCTCCGGTTCCGCCAGCCGCGAGGATGCTTCTCGCAAGCGTCTGGTGGCCGAAATGAACGCCCGCGCGGAACGAGGTGACATCGAAGGCGCCCGTCAGATTCTGGAACAGCTCGATCATTCGCAGCCCGGCGAAACCGTCACGTTCAATGCCGCTCAGCCCGGACTCAGCCGGACCGAAAAAGCAGAGATCATCGAAGAACTTCTCGCGAGTGAGCCGGCGGCTGAGCGGGAACGCAAACGGGCCTTGTACGACATGTATTCCCCGGCCCGGTTGCGGGCGATGCAGGCCAGCCGTCTTCAGACTCAGCAGATCGGCCAGCAGCAGTTGAATCAGCAGCAGATCGCCACGATCGATCAGCCGTCACTCCATCAGCCGCGAACGCAGCCAGGTGCATCAGGTGCCTTCGGCGCTCCCGGTGCGGCTGGATCGGAGATGGCCGGGACCGCTCCGGATCCGCGTCAAACTCAGGTGGCGGCTGGAATCAACGATCCCTGGACAAATTCTGCCGCGCAGCTTTTGCCATCCGGCCAGGTGGCTCCGGCTGGTCAGGCTCCGCTTCTGCCGGGCAATCCGTTCGAGCCATCGATCGGTCTGACCTCCGGGCAGCCCGCCGCTCAGACTCCTGTGCAGCAGCTATCGGGGACCGTCGGAACGGGCGGAGCGGTCCCGGCGCTGGGACAGTCTCTGCCGCAGTATCCATCCTCATCGAATCCCTTTCCGGCAGCGCCGCAGCTTCCTGTGATCAACCCGGCCGGAACCGGCCTGCAGCCGAACTTTTCTTCCAGCGGGAGTCTTCAGGGACCGGCGTCACCGGCGAACGGCAGCGGTGTTGAACTTCTGACGCCATCGTTTACCGGTGAAGCGGGAATCGGAACGACTCAGGCTCAGGCAACGGCTCCAGCCACAGCTCCTGCGGGAGGGTTAGATCCATACCGTCCCGCCGCGCCGTCTGCGTTTCTGATTCCAGGGCTGCCGGCAGGCTCTGGCGCGTCGTCAACGAGTGCCGCGGCAGCCGGCCAGGTCACTGATGAGCGGAGTCCTCAGAAGAGCCTTCCCGGTGTTCTTGGAGACCGGATGCAGAGCCTGCTTCCCGGCATCCGCAACGCCGCCGAACGAACGCTGCCGGAAATTCCTTCGATCCGCAATCTGGCTCAGAACAGTGCGATACCGGCCTCGGCAACGGCCACTGTTCCCGCCACCGATTTCAGCGTGCTGATCGCCAGCCTGGAACGGGAACTGGCAGCGGTGGCGCCGGGACAGACTGAAGGCGAGCGGCTCGAATACGCACGTCGGCACGTCAATCTGCGAATGCTTTACCTGATGGCCGGACGGGTCGATCAGGCAGTGGAGCCGATTACCGGACTCGAGGCCGCGGACCAGGAATTCTGGCAGCAACTGGCCTGGTCGATCGGGAACTACTTCGATGCGCGCGGGATTCCTCAGTCTGGAACGCGAGCGGCTCGCACTGTCGAACAGCTTCGCGCGGCGATGACCCAGCTGGCTCAGAAGGCGGATCTGCAACTGCGGAATGTGACGTTCTGCCATCGCATCGTGAGCTTCGGGAACTTCGAGCGATTTGCTCAGGATCGCTTCACGACCGGAGCGCCGGTTGTGCTTTATGCGGAAGTCGAAAACTTCACGAGCCATCGCGTGGACGCGGAACGGTTCCGGACGGCTCTGCAGCCAACGATCACTCTGTATCGCGCCGGAGATGAGTCGCGGCCGGTGGAAGTGATCCCCTTTGAAGTCACCGAGGACTTCTGCCGGAGCATTCGACGGGACTACTACCTCAGCCACATGTTCTCGATTCCTCAGAACCTGGAGCGCGGGAACTACACGCTGGTGCTGAAGGTGGTGGATCTGCAGGGCAACAAAGTGGCGACCAGCCGCGTCAACTTTGAAGTGGTGCTGGTCGGCGACAACTCGCGGCGCTGATCGCGCGCAGCGTTATACATCTCGTGGTCATGAATGAGACGTTGACAAGCACGAAGCGCCAGCAAGTGCGTTCAACACGTCGGACGCACTTGCTGGCGCTTCGTGCTTGTTGCAATGTCTCGCTGATATCCGCGCACGGTATCGTCGTCTGAATGCCGTTCGCGCCGCTGTCGCGCTCGCTGCCTCGCGCTTCTCTCAGTTGCTATCGTTCGCCGTCGTGTGGCTTGTTTGTGGCGGTGATTCCGAGGATTGCGATGAGCGTTATTTCCCGTGATGTGCTGGAGACCTTTGACAACCCGTATCCGGACCGGAACTACGAGATTGAAACGGTCTGTCCGGAGTTCACGTCCATGTGTCCGAAGACGGGGCAGCCCGACTTCGGAACGCTGACGATCACGTGCATCGCCGACCGGAAGTGCTACGAACTGAAATCGCTCAAGCTCTATCTGCAGCAGTACCGCAATTACGGCGCGTTTTACGAACGAGTCACGAATCAGATTCTGGACGATCTGGTCGCGGTCACTCAGCCCCGATGGATGAAGATCGCGGCCGCCTTCACGCCGCGCGGCGGAATCCGAACGACAGTGACGGTCGAATACCGTTCCGGCCAGTGACATGTCCGCGCCTCGCTCCGCATCTGAACCCCTCGCTGCCATCGAACCAGCTTCGCCGATGGATGGCCTGTTGACCTCGGCAGTCTGGGGCACGCTGCTGGCGCGCTGGTTCGTTCCCACGGAAGGCACGGCCCTGGGCGATACGTTGTGGCTCAGCACGCTGACGTCTGGAATCTGCGGACTGTGGCTGCTCTGGAACTCGCGAACGCTCAGCCAGCCCCCGGGACGAAGCCGTCTGGTCTTCAGTCTGGCACTCCTGGTTCTCGCGCAGGTGATCTCCGCACTGGTGGTGCTCGGCACCGAAGGTCAGAAGCGACCCGCCCTGAATCTGCTCTGGGAATGGCTGGCCATCGGAATGCAGGGGCTGGTGCTGCGCGAATCGCTGCGGCAATCGTCGATGAAGCAGTGGCTGACGACGGTCCTTGCGGTCTGGCTGGCGCTCTCCGCCTTTGGCATCTGGCAGCATCATTTCTGGTATCAGTCCAACTGGGCCGACTATCAGCAGCGACGTCTGGAGCTGTCGGAACTCGAAGGACGACTCGTTCACCTGGAGCCCTCCGAACGACAGCGGATGCAGGAACTGCAGGCGGAGTTCGTGCAGCAGGGAGTGCCGCTGTCTGCCACGGAACGCGGGCTGTTTGAGCGGCGTCTGCGCGACAGCACGGAGCCGCCGGGCTTCTTCGCGCTGGCCAATTCCTTCGCGGGACCAGTCGCGGTTCTGTCCGTCCTGCTGGCCGGACTGGCGCTGCGGAAAGGCGGAGCTGGAATCTCGCGATCGAGTCTTGTGACCGGTCGCCGTCTGGTCGTTGGACTGCTCTTGATGACCTTGTGGTGTCTGCAACTCACGAAGAGTCGCACGGCGTTCTGCGGAGCTGTCGCTGGAATCGCACTGCTCCTGGTGCTGCATTTCAGCTCGGTGAGTTCCGGGCGGATGATGCGTCGCGTTGCGGCTGGTTTCCTGAGCCTGATGGCCGGAGTCGTGGTTCTGTTCGGCATCGGTCTGGTCAGCGGTGCCGTAGATACCCAGGTCATCAGCGAGGCGCCGCGGTCTCTGCGGTTCCGGCTGGAATACTGGTCGGCCACGGCGAGCATGATCGCGGACCATCCCTGGCTGGGAGTCGGCCCCGGTCAGTTCCGCGATCATTACCTGCGCTATCGCCTTGCCGGAGCCAGCGAAGAGATTGCCGACCCGCATCAGATGCTGCTGGATGTGACGGCCAGCACCGGACTGCCGGGGCTGATCGCGCTGCTGGCACTGCTGACGGTCCTGTTGATGAATGCCATTCAACTGTGGAATCGCGCGCGCCGGGATGACAGCGAGAGTTTTCTCAGGACCGGACTGTGGTGGCAGGATCACGCAGGAACGCTGGCTGTGGTCGTGGCTGTGGGGCTGGTCGCGGGCTGGCAGATGCTGGTAGAGGCCGGGCCTCAGCCACACGTCCTCACGGTTGGATTGCTCGCTGGGGGAGTGAGCTACTTCCTGTCCCACCGGTCATTGGTGGATCGAGTTCCCGCCGCCGCGCTGCTGTCGGCTCAGGTCGCGCTGATGATTCACCTGCTGGGGGCGGGCGGGATAGCGATGCCGGCAATCTGCAGTCTGCTGGTGACGCTCGGCGTTCTGACGGAAGCGGCATTACGACCTGAGGACGCGGTAACTCCGGCGGTCTTCTCCAGCCGAATTCAGTTCGCCTGCCGGGGACTCGCCGGGCTGGCGGTGCTCCTGGTTTTCCTGTGCGGTCGAACGTCGCTGCTGCCGGTTCTGGAGGCTCGCGGCCTGATGCTCACCGGCGATTACGAAGTGGCGCTGACCGGCCGGCCGGAGTCCGGTGCGCCGCGATACCGAGCCGCCGCCGCGGCTGATCCGCTCAGTTATGAACCGTGGTTGCGACTTGCCGAACTGGAATTCCGCTCGTGGGATCTGCATCATCGCGCGGAGCACTTCGACAACGCCATCCTCTTCGCGGAAGAGGCTCGCCAGCGGGCACCGTTCACACCTCTCATCCAGTGGCGAATGGGGGTCTGGTATCGCCAGCGTGCCGAGCATGACCGGGACGAAGAGAAGGCTCGCAGTTCAGTGGAGCATCTGAAACGCGCGGTTGCGATGTCTCCGACGAACGCCCTCTGGCTCAGCGATCTGGCTTTCGCTGAGAGCCTGGCTGGACAGAGTGACGAAGCCAGAGTGTCCGCGACGCGCGCCATCGAACTGGATGATCTCAATCACCGGGCAGGACACATCGACAAGTATCTCAGCGACAGCATCCGCTCCCGCCTGGAGCCGATTGCAAAGCCGCAGACTGTCGCGCCGTGAAATCCAGTCCCGGATGAGCCCGGATCCGAAGGAACCGGATACGGAAGTGGTCTCGGACTGTTCCGCGGGAGGCCGTTCCGCCTGCTACTGAGCGGCGACGGTCAGTTCATTCCGAACGCTGCGAACGCCGGGTTCCATGCGGATGAGATTCGCCGCCAGTCTGGAAGCCTGCAGCGATGCCACTTCGCCACTCAGAGTGACTTCTCCCTGCGGAGTCACGTCGATCTTCATTCCCTTGAGAGCCGGTCCCTGAGACTCCAGTTGAGCGACCCGCTCCGAAAGCCGCATCACTCGCTGCTCAGCCGCCTGACCAATCTCCTGCATGTTGCGCGGAGCCGCCTCAAATCCCAGTCGCAGTGACGGACGAATGGTCCGGGTAGCCTGCGACTGATTGAATCCCTGGTTGAAACCGCGGCCGGTCGATCCGAAGCGGGATGTATTGAACCGGCTTGTCGTTCGTCCGGTTGTTGTTCGACCCGCTCCGACGGCCGAACCGGTGTACTCCATGCTGCCAAACGGGCTGCCTTCAAACAGACCCGTTCCCAGTTGTCCGACTCCTCCCGTCCCGGTTCCCGCTCCCGTGGAGATCGAACTGGTACTGGAACCAGTGCTTGACCGAGTGGATGAACTTCCGGTCGTGTTCGATGTTGATGTGGCGGATGTTGTGCTCGATGAGGAAGTCCGGCCTTGTATGAGACCGCTCAGACTTTGCGGAACCTGCTGGGCTTCGCACTGAGCAGTCACCAGCATCACGACCAGAACGGACATGGTCCGGAAAGCGGACAGTGACATGGGGCTTTCTCCCGCAATCGGTTGAAACACGCTGAAATCACCGTCCGCAGAATACCAGACGACCGCGGATCGTCGAGGTGCTCTTTCAAAGAACCTGAGTTGGTCAGAACCGGGTGAATCCGGCGAATTACGAACATCGTCGCCGTCGGGACGTCATACTCAACCTGAGCGTCCTGATTACCGGGCGAGCCTGTGCAGGCGGCAGGCGGTGAAATCAGCGCATGCTGTCGGACGCCGTCGAAGCTGCTCCTCACCGCAGAAACTGACCGGAGTTCTGCGGACTGTATGGCCAGATCTCCAACTGTGACGCATGCGGTTGCACCGGGCGGGGGTACTGACTGGCTCCCATCTGCTGAATCGGACGCGGGTCAAACGGCGGCGCATAACCCGGAGCCGGCAGATTCATTCCCTGCAGACGGGGATCGGCGGTGATCATGGGCTGAGGAAACCGCGACTGCTGCTGCACGAGTCCACGCAGTTCCTGAACCTGCTGCTGGAGAGATTCCATCTGCTTCCGGCAGGCGGCGACTTCGGGATCCTCAATCGTTTTCGGTGGTTCGGGAGTGGCGGGCGGCAGAGACAGCTCCGGTGTGACCGACGGACCGGACGGACTGGAGCAGCGCGGTTCACTGCACGGTCTGGATGGTTCGGCAATCCGGCGCAGTTTGACCACAGGCACTGACACGTCGGTCCAGCCCATCGTCAACGCCGAACAGGTTCCACCGCGCGGCTGCGGGCAACTGCTTCCAGATGCCGGTGATCGACAGGTTTCCGATGGCTGGTGATCGCGTTTGCAGCCAGCCTCATCCCGGCACGGATTTTCGCACGACGGCTTTGCTCTGGAGACACCGCAGCGAACCCCCGCGAAGCCGGAAGACATTCGCGGAGCACACTGACAACCGGCCAGAGAGACCGTCAAAGCCAGCAGCAACAGAGCACGCATCCGAGCCTCCAGCGGGACTGATCCGGCTTCCGCCGCGGACCGCGTCTTCCACGCGAATCCGTTGCGAACGTCGAAGTTCCGACAGCTCAGGGGAGATTTGAAGTGAGATTGCCATCCGGCAACTCTGACTCTTATCGGGCCGCTTTCACTTCTTCGCTGAGCATTCCGCGCAGTCCCGGCACGTCTGGAACAGCCCGCACAGCTTCGCATGAATCGGCGGGAATCTCTTTCAGATTTTGAGCCAGCCGGCGACGATCTGTCGCTTTAGCGAGTCACCGGCGGCATGATGTCGAACCGCAATGCCTCGCGACGGCCTCCGTGTCGAACAGAAACTTGTCCTGAGAAAGCCGCGATGACCAGAGGATGCCACGATTATTGCCGGATGATGCGATCCGCAGTGGTTGTTCTCGCGCTGTCGCTGACTCTGCCTGGCCAGGCTGTTCCAGCCGGGAATTCCCGTGCTGGTATTCCATCGGCCGCAGCGCCTCAGGAAGCCGCTCTGGCTTCCGGTCCGGTCGAAGGTCAGGCAGTGCAGTCGTTCTACGTTCGCGCCGTAACGGGACCGCATCGGAACCGGTCGGTCTGTTATGTCTGCCGGTATGGTGCCCGGCCGGTTGTGATGGTGCTCATTCAACGCCCCGATCCCGCGCTGCCGCAACTGCTCAAAGCCATCGACGAAACGGTGGATGCGGCGCGCGTCTCAGGTCTGCGCAGCTTTGGAGTGCTGATCACCGACGAATCCGCCCGCGCTGTACCAGTGCTGCAGACGATGGCCTTCGATGCCCGGATTCAGATGCCGCTGACGGCCGCGACATCCGTCGCCGCCGGAACGGGCGGAGCCAGTCTGCATCCCGATGCCGCCACCACAGTGGTTCTCTATCGCGACCAGAAGACCGTGCAGAGCAGCGGTTATGAACTCGGCGCGCTGGATGAAACCCGCATCGCGGACGTGCAGTCCGACATCCGCCGCCTGCTCCTGAATGAAACCGGCGAGCAGCGCTGAGACTGAATTCCGCACAAGGTATCTGTGCCCGCCGGGCGAAGCCCGGCCTACCGGGGGCCGGCCGGCGATTCGTCGCGCGGCAGGACGCCCAGCACGGACGTTTCAATCGTCCGGCAGATGTCTTCCAGCGGCAGCGGGCTGATGCCGTCCAGATCGAAGGGAAACTGCAGTTCCTCGCCGATCTCATCCACCAGCAGAACGGCCCAGGCCACCAGCAGCGTGATCAATGGAATGAGCCATCCAGCTTCAATGCGGTTGAGCAGTCCGAACGGCAGCGAACCCAGAAACAGCACGATGAAGTGACGGATCTTGATGGAACTGACCAGAGGCAGCGGCGTTTTCAGAATCCGTTCGCAGGCACCGATGTGGTCGATCAGAGCGGTCCGTTCCCGGTCGAGCTGTTGAAATTCGAAGCCCGTCAAACGCCCGGCATCCAGAGCGTCCTTGAGCTGTCAGCTGATCCGCACCGCGACATCGCTCGGCATGTGCGCGGCGGAAGCAACGGAAGCGGCCGCCTCTGGAGAGACCAGTCGCGCCACATCATCGAGATCGCGGAGGCTGCGCAGGCTCTGCCGGCAGGTGTGAGAGAACGACGCGATCCAGCGCAATGTGGCTTCACACCACGCCCGGTCCGAACGACCGAACGCCGCAACTCCGATCGCCAGATTGCGCGACTGATTGACGATCCCGCCCCACAGCTTGCGAGCTTCCCACCAGCGTTCGTATCCGGCGTTCGTTCTGAGGACGAGCAACAGACCCAGCACGGCACCCGCGATCTCATGGGGCGAAACCGGCAGAGCCAGCTTGATCTTCCAGTACGCCTCCAGCGGCGCATCGACGATCACGATCAACGTCGCAAACAGGCCGAAAGCCGCGACGTTGACCACGATGCGTGGCGTGGCTGAATCCTGCCACGAACAGGCTTCTTCCCAGAATTCGCGAGCTTCACGAAGTGACATGCAGCCTTCAATCCCGTGAGTGAACTCGAAAGTTGCCGACGACCCTGATAGCCTGGCGGGCGAGCGGATCTGCTCCAGAGGCAGGGGCGGGGGCGGGGGCGGGACAGTAACGGCGGAGCCGGATCGCTCAAAACGGTCTCACAGCTCCGGACTTCCCGGCGACCGTTTTATAGATTCGTCACCGTTCCGGCTGCTTCACCACTTGGGTCTATAAATCTCGTGGTCATGAATGAGACGTTGACAAGCTCGAAGTGCCAGCGAGTGCGTCCGGCGTTTGGAACACACTTGCGGGCGATGCGTGCCTGCATGAAATGTCTCGCTGATGCCCGCGCACGGTCTCATCGCCACACAGGTCAGCCACATAAGGGGGAAGGACGATGCGTCGCTGGATTCCAGTTGTACTGTGCGTCGCGGCGGTCTGTTCGAGCGCGATCGCTCAGGATTCAGGCAGAAACGCTGCCCGCAAACCCAGGACCGCACCTCCGAAAGCTGTTGTCGTTCCCTATCCGCCGACACTGCCGGATCAGCGACCGCATTTGTCGATCACCACCGATGAATTCATTATCCGGCCGGAGTCGCTTCAAGCCGATGTCGTCATGGCGAAGCGGGCACCGCAGGTCGATTTTCTCTACTACCCCGGCCAGACGTATGAAGGCCGGCCGTGGTCGAACTGGGGTAACAGCACGTTTACGAACGGTCGTTACTACTCCGCCATCGGCGATCACCTCGCGCCGCAGGGCAATGCCTTCGTCTACGAATACAATCCCGAAGCGAAGACGTTCCGGCTGCTGACCGATGTGAGTCAGACCATCAACCTGCCGGACGGGCATTACACACCGGGCAAGGTCCACAGCCACCTGGGACTGGCGAAAGACGGCTGGCTGTACTTCTCGACGCATCGCGGTTCGACAAAAGCCACCACGGCCGCGAATCACTACACCGGCGACTGGCTGCTGCGAGCGAATCCGGAAACCGGGGTCACTGAGATCGTCGAACGCGGTCCCGTTCCCAATCACTGCCTGCCGACCGGTGAAGTCGATGCGCAGCGGATGATCTTCTACGGCAGCACCGCGCCCGGCGACGGCGGCGACAACGCCGGCATTCAGTTCTTCGCATATGACCTCGCGAAACGAAGCATGATCTACGCCGGACCGGATGGTCCGTCCCGCGCCATGATCCTGTCATCTTCGACGGGGCGCGTTTACTTCACTCCGGGTCAGAGCGACGCGCCGCTCATGCGCTTCGATCCCGCGACCGGCCTGGCGCCGCAGGAGATTCCCGGAAAGATCGGGATCCGCGCCGTCACCGCCGAGACGCCGCAGGGAATCGTGTATGCCGTTTCGTTCGGGCGCGGAGACGCCGGCTCGGTGCTGTCCGCGTTTGATGTGAAGACCGAAACCGTCCAGGAGCTGGGACCGGCCGGCGTTGGCATCAACCAGTACATCGCCGCCATCGCCGCCGATCCGACCGGGCGTTACCTCTACTACATTCCCGGAGCACACGGCGGCAGCGAGAAGGACAACACGGCCATCGTTCAATACGACACAAAGCGGAACCGCCGGAAGGTCATCGCCTGTCTGCATCCGTGGTTCGAGAAACACGCCGGCTGCATTCTGAAGGGCACTTACACGGCGGCTCTGGACGCACGCGGCGAGCGGCTGTTTGTCACCTGGAACGTCTCGCGCGGCACAAAGGTCTGGGACTCCTGCGGCCTGACTGTGATTCACATCCCCGAATCCGAACGCCAGCCGTGACCGACTTTGCTCCTGTCGCGAACAGGCTGTTGCTCCCGATCGCTTCCGGAGTCCAACTCATGCTGCGTCTGCTCTGCACGATCGTTCTTTCACTGGGAACACTGCTCCCGTTCGTGAAGGCTCAGGATGCCTTCACGTTTGAGGACGTCACGGAAGCATCCGGGCTGGCGAAGTTCCTGGAACATCCGGAAGGCCGGCGTCCGTGGCGGTATGCGCACGGCGCAGCCTGGGGCGATGTCGATCAGGATGGTCGGCCCGATCTCTTTGCCGGCGCGTTCGCCGCGCGGAAGTGGTTCACCGGCGAGGATGCTCCCATTCCCAACGGGCTGTTCCTCAACCGGAGGCAGGGCTTCGAACGCGCTGATGCCGCTCCTCTGGAAGCGCGCGAGGGCCATGCCCGCTGTGCCGGAGCCGCGTTCCTCGATCTGGACCGCGATGGCGATCTCGATCTCGTCATCACGAATCATGTCCAGCGGAATTCGCAGGGCAGTCGTCTGCTGGAGAATCTCGGACAGGGCCGCTGGCGCGATGTCACTCCGGAGGCCGCTCCCTGGACCAGCGGGCTGGGCCTGCGCAATGTCGCGGGACTGGATGCCAATCGCGACGGGCACATTGACCTCGTGCTGACAGATGGTTCCTACGGTCGCGGCGCGGAAGAGCGGGCCAGGCTGTGGGTGCTGATCAATCGCGGCGACTGGAAGTTTGAAGACGGCAATGCCGCGCTCGGACTGCCGCTGGATCACACGCACGGCCTGGGCCTGGCGGTCGGCGATGTCAACGACGATGGCTGGTTCGATCTGTTTGTCGCGGGATGCAACCGGCTGTTCGTGACCACCGAAACCGGATCGTTCCGGGAAGCGCATCCGGGGCGCTTTCAAAGGACTCCCGCCGATGTTTCCGAAGGCGTTCACTGCG
>Ga0172376_10004065_pt1 | contig 16862 bp, 15 predicted proteins | sample Lak35m_FD_121114 | JGI IMG/M metagenome (GOLD analysis project Ga0172376, IMG submission 121114) | Freshwater microbial communities from Kabuno Bay, South-Kivu, Congo - kab_092012_35m | ecosystem: Environmental > Aquatic > Freshwater > Lake | place: Democratic Republic of the Congo: South-Kivu... | reverse complement strand
TAGCCGGCGGCGGGCCGGAGCAGGGAGTTTTTCTGAAGGGGGCCGCCGGCCTCGACGGAGTAGTAGGACCAAAGGGTCCGCGGGCACCGTTGCACGATCCGTTCGGGGATCGGCACATCGATCCCCACGACCAGGTCGTAGGAGGACCAGTCCACTTCATCCACCGAACGGGCGGCTTGGCCTGCGGCGGATTTTTCCCACGCCGCCGCGCGATCCGCCGCCTTGAGGCAAGAGGCGGCCGGATTGGGGTCCAGCGCATATTTGCCCTTCCATAGGTGGGTTTCAGGTTCGGGAGCCTGACGAACGACCCAGTAGTCTGCGCCCAAGTCGGCCAGAAAAGAAAACGGGCCGAAATGTTTCGCGGCGGACAGAACCGTGTCCGGCCACCCCGTGTCGACATCCGGGGCGTAGAGGCTTTGGTAAGCCGACTGCCGAACCAGGGCCACACGGCGGGAACGCCAGAAAGCAATGTCCGGCTCGGGATCGGCGGTGCCAAGATCCCTGGGCCAGCCCCGGATCTCCATGGCCATGAGCAAACGGCGGGGAAACACCCAGCCAATCTTCTCCCCGATCCGCGGAAGCGGAACCAGGCCGGCCCGGGATCTTTCCGCCGGGGTGGGGATCAAAGGGATTCCCACAAGTCGAAATCCTCCGGGCACACCTTGCGGAGCACCTCGCGAAGTTTCCGATCCTCACTGGTTCCGGTGGCGGAACGGGTGGTGTTGCGGCGCTCAAGGCCGGTCCGCCAGTCCTGGGGAAAGGGCAACTTTTCCAGGCAGGCCGGCAGATCCTCAAAGCGCAGGAGAAAATCGACGGCGGTGTGGCCGCGCCAAGTCACAAAAGAGCGTTGTGTCTTGAAGTGGTGATGACCGGCCTGGAGTTTATTCCAGAATCCCGAATCGAGGCAGGCTTCCGCGAGTTCCTGCGGATTCTGGAACGAGGCAAGGCGGGCCCGTGCAAAGGCGGCATCCTCTGCGTTCATCCCCCCGTCCTGGAGAAAAAGGAAGGCCGAGACGAAACGGCGGACGGGGTCGCGAACCAAAGCAAAGCTGGGGATTCCGGCCAGCGAATGGGGGAAGCGGTCCCGGTACCAGGCGACCGGATGATGGCCGATTTCCCTCCCGTACAGCGCGTGGGAGATCGAGGTGCCGGCATTTTTCGGGATGTGGATGAAGAGGATTCCCCGCTGAAGAATCAGGGGCGGGAAAGGACGCTTGCCCCCCGTGTTCCGGACCCATTCGTAGGCGCGGGCAAATCCGCTCGAAAAAATCCCCATACCGGGGATTATTTAAGGCCTCCCCCAAGGAAAAGCGATGCGACCTTTTCAAGCCCTTTCGAACCCCCACCGTTGGTTGCGCCGGCTCCGAGGGTATTTTTACCGGAGATCTTGCGGAGGATCCCGGCAAGCGCATCAGCGGAGACGCAAAGGATTTGAGCGGAGGTGTGGGGCGGAAGAGCAGGGGCATACCATGGAGTCGTGGTTGCGGTTTCTCCGGGACCGGGGCATGAAGCCCCTACGGGGATCGGTGGTGGTGGAGTTGGCGGCGGGCGACGGGCGGGTCGGGTCGCTCGGGGCATGGTTTGAAGGGCAGGAGGAGGGAGTGACATGTTTTTTGTGGGAGCACCGCGCGATTCCCCTGCGGGACGCCGTCCGGCAGCGCCCGGCAGCCCGGGTGACCGAAGGCCGTCTGCTGGATTGGAGCCTAGCGACGTTGCCCGCCAGGCCTTGGATCGTGACCTCCACCTGCAGCCGGCAAACCGCCCGGGTGTGGCAGGCGGTGCGGAGGGGGGAAATTCACCCGGCTTGGGTGGTGGTTTGGAATCCGACCGGAAGGTCGGCGTGGTGGCGGCGGGCCCGACGGGCGGGCTACCGGTTGCGCTGGGTCCATGCCAACCGGGAGTATTACCGAAGCCCGTGAAAGTGGCCTTTCATAATCCCAACGTCTCCATCCGTGGCGCGTTCGCCGCCATGGTGGACTATGCGGAGCTCAACCGGAGCATTCTCGGGAACGAGAGCAGGCTGTTTGTGCGGCGGAGTCGTGCGGCGCCCCATCTTGGGCAATGGCCGGCGCTCACCCGCGGGTTGCCGGTGGTGATGTACGAGACTCTGGAGGAATTGGGACGGGAAGTGCGCTGCTTCCAGGCCGATTTCTTTTATGAAATTTCTCCCGGGTCTTTCCATGCGCTTCCCCGGGTCGGTTGTCCGATCGGAATTCACGCCATCTTTCCCCATGCCGAATTTTTCGGGGACCGTTTCCGCTTTGTCTCCCCGTGGTTGGCCCGGGTGATGACCAGCCAGCCGGATGGTTTTGTGCCCCACCTGGTTCGGAAATACGAATCCCGGGAAAGCCTGCGGGCGGAACTGGGGATTCCCCCGGAGGCGACGGTTTTCGGGCGCCATGGTGGTGCGGACACCTTCAATATTCCCTTTGTTCACGAGGCGGTGGTGCGGCATGCGCGTCGCCATCCCCGCGACCATTTTGTCTTTCTGAACACGCAGGTTATTGTCGGATCCGAGGCATTGAAAAACGTCCACTATCTGCCCGCCACCACCGACCCCGGCCAAAAGGGAAGGTTCCTGGCCACCTGTGACGCCATGCTGCATGCGCGCCTTCACGGCGAGACCTTCGGGTTGGCGGTGGGAGAATTTGCGGTACTGGGCAAACCGGTGATCACCTATGGGGGTTCCCGGGAGCGAGCCCATCTGGAGATGCTTGGGCGGGGTGCAATCCCTTATCACGACGCCGCTGCATTGAGTACAATTCTGGAGTCGCACCAACCGGCAACCTTTGGGGAGTCATTGTATAAAACGTTTTCGGATCCACGGATTGTTGCGCAGCATTTGAATGAATTTTTTCTTTTCGAAAGGCCATCATGACCGGCTCTGCCTGCCCAAGCGGTCCGGCCGAGTTTGGCAGCCCTGCGGAAAAAATATGGGGGATCGAGATCCTCCGTTTTGCGAGCGCTCTAGCGGTCCTGGTGATTCATTATCGACAGCATTACGTGGCGATATTTCCGGAGATGAGCGGCATGACGCTCAGCCTGCCCACGTGGATGAGTACTTTGCTTTGGCCCTTTGGGTTTGGCTCATGGGCGGTTTCGGTCTTCTGGATCCTTTCAGGATATATTTTTTATCACACTTACATCCAGACAATTCATGGCGGCCGGGTTTCATGGCGAAAATTCTTTTGGCATCGCTTCTCCCGTCTTTACCCGCTTCATCTGCTTACCCTTCTCCTAGTCGTTCTTTTGCAGTTTGCCCTCCAAGCAAAAACCGATCTCTTCAACTTTTCTAAAAACACCCCCGAAAAATTTGCCCTGCATCTTTTGATGGCCTCGAACTGGTTCACCTCAGAAAGAACATTCAATGTGCCGATTTGGAGCGTATCCGTGGAAGTTCTGGTCTACGCGGGCTTTTTTGTGTTTGCAAAAAAGTTGGGACCGCGGATTTTGCCCGTGGCGCTGCTGATCCTCCCCTGCCTCTGGTTAAATCAATACAAAAGGTTCGAGGGCGGAATCATCGAGTGCGCTCTTTTTTTCTTCACCGGGGGCCTTGGATGGTTGTTGGAGCAAAAGGTTGGGCAGGGGTTGCGGCTAAAAGTGGCTTTGGCCGGGGTCCTGGGAATTATCCTTTGCTGGTGCCTTGGCTGGATGAATGCGCCCAAGACGGCCATTCTTCTGGGGGTCCCTTGTCTGATTGTCTGTTTGAAGTATTTTTTTATGAAGCAGGAAAGATTTTCGCCTTTTGCACGAAGGTTGGGCAATCTCACCTATTCAAGTTACCTCCTTCACTATCCGTTCAGTCTCCTCATGGTCTGGATCGTGCTCGCTCTTGGGATTGCGCCCGATCTTTTTCTTTCCCCATGGGTTTTTGGTGGGATCATCTTAATGGTTCTCGTGTTGTCCCATTTTTGTTATGAAAAATTCGAGAATCCTTGTCAGGTGACTCTCAGAAAAATTCAGCCAAATCCCGGCAACCGAAGAACTGACTCATCCCCATGAAAATCCTCGGGATTTCGGCCTTTTATCATGACTCCGCCGCCGCGCTGGTGGTGGATGGTAAAATTGTGGCGGCAGCCCAGGAGGAAAGGTTCAGCCGCAAAAAACACGACGAGGCCTTTCCCGTCAGAGCGGTGGAGTATTGCCTGCACGAGGCGGGAATCCGGAATGACGAACTTGATTTCGTGGCCTTCTACGAGAAGCCGCTGAGAAAGTTCGACCGGCTGTTGGAAACGTACCTGGCCCTGACGCCCTCGGGATTTTCCTCCTTTCTCCGGGCCATTCCGGTCTGGCTGAAAGACAAGCTCTTCCTGGCCAAACGCATGCGGGAGCAGCTGCCCGGTTACTCCAAGGCGTTTGTCTACCCGAGCCACCACGAATCCCATGCCGCCAGCGCCTTCTTTCCGTCGCCGTTTCAAGAGGCGGCCATCCTGACGATGGATGGGGTGGGGGAGTGGGCGACGGCCAGCATTGGGGTAGGGAGCGGGAACCGAATCGAGTTGCTTAAGGAGCTGCATTTTCCGCACTCGCTGGGTCTCCTTTACTCTGCTTTCACCTACTTCTGTGGCTTCAAGGTCAATTCCGGCGAGTACAAGCTGATGGGATTGGCTCCCTACGGGCAGCCGATTTACGCCGACCTAATTCGGAAGCATCTGGTGAAGATTTTCGACGATGGATCCATCTGGATGGATCAATCCTACTATAACTACGCCGGGGGTCTCACCATGACCTCCCGGAAGTTTGACCAGCTTTTGGGTGGCCCGCCACGGCGCCGGGAAAGCCCGATCACCCAGCGGGAGATGGATCTGGCGGCCTCCATCCAGGTGGTGACGGAAGAGATCATGCTGAAGATGGCCCAGCACGCCCATTGGCTGACCGGAATGAAACATCTTTGTCTGGCCGGCGGGGTGGCCCTCAATTGTGTGGGAAACGGTCGGCTTTTACGCGAGGGGCCGTTCGAGGATCTCTGGGTGCAGCCGGCCTCGGGGGATGCAGGCGGGGCGCTGGGGGCGGCGCTCTTTACTTGGTACCAGCTTTTGGAAAAACCGCGCACCGCAAAAACGGGGGATTTTATGGACGGTTCGTATCTCGGTCCCGAGCCCGAAGATGCCTCCACGCGTAGTTTTCTGGAAAGGGAGGGTGCAAAGTTTCGTCATATCCCCGAGGAAGGTCGCCTTTGCGATGAGGTGGCTGCCTTGATCGCTGCAGAGAAGGTCGTGGGTTGGGTCAACGGCCGGATGGAGTTCGGCCCGCGCGCCTTGGGGGCGCGCAGCATCCTGGGGGATGCCCGCAGCGAAAAGATGCAGACCCAGATGAATGTGAAGATCAAGTTTCGGGAGTCGTTTCGCCCCTTTGCTCCTTCGGTCATGGAGGAAAAGGCGCCGGACTGGTTCGGCATCGAGAAACGGCACCGCAGCCCGTACATGCTGGTCGTGGCGCCGGTCCTGGAAAAACACCGGCAATCCGCCAGCGCCCAAGGGGCTTCAGGTCTGGACCGTGTGAAGGAGCGGCGCTCCGCGCTTCCGGCCATCACCCACGTGGACTATTCCGCCAGACTTCAAACCGTGGCCGGCCACACCCGGTACCGAAAATTGCTTGAGGCATTCGAAAGAAGGACAGGCTCCCCGGTCATCATCAACACCAGCTTCAATGTGCGGGGGGAGCCGATCGTCTGCACGGCGGAAGAGGCCTACCGCTGCTTCCTGAACACCGACATGGACGCCCTGGTCATCGGAAACTTTCTGCTGCTGAAGGAAGAAAATGCCGCCGCCAGCGCCGAAGCCCGGGCGAAGTATCTCCAGAAGTTTGAATTGGACTAATAGGATGAACACCAAAGGCAGATCGGAGATGGCAGATGGAAGATGGGAATCCCCCAATCTCCCATCTCCTATCTTCCATCTACCCGAGAAGCGATGATCAGCATCCCGTGGCATCCGGAACAGAAGCAGCTCCCGCAAATCTTTGGCGAGAACCCGGAAATCCTTGCTTAAAATAAATCAAGGATTATAAGGATTCCATGACCACAAAAGTGACCGGGAAAAACATGGTGTCGATTCCCGTGGCGATGGCCCGGCATTTTGGAATCCGGCCGGGTTATGAGTTTGATTGGAAACCCTCCCGGCATCCCGAGGAGATGATTGTCCGGGTGATTCCAGACCCAAGGGGTCTTTCGCGCCGGCTTAAAGGTGCCGGAGCCAAGGCCGGGGGGCGGCGCTCGGCGGTAGCGGAACTCATCCAGGAGCGGGCGGAGGAAAGCGCTTGAACTATTTTTTGGACACCTCCGCCCTGCTTCTGCACTACCGGGATGAATCGGGGGCAGAGCGATTGCAGGAAATCTTTGAAGAAGCAGGGGCGGAATTCAGGGTGGCCAGCCCCAGCCTGACAGAATTTTTCCGTCGCATGGCAGCCTTGGAGGAGCCAAAGGAGAAGACCCTCAGGGCCTGGCACACCTACCGGCGGATGTTTCGGGAAGTGGTATCTGTGGGGGAAGAAGTGGCGACGGCCGCTGTTCGTCTGGGTGAGTCTTCGTCCGGACGACTGCCCTTGACGGATGCGCTGATTGCCGCCTGTGCCCTTGTCACCCGATCCCGTCTTCTTCACGCCGATCCTCATTTTGAGAGGATCCCCAAAAACCTTTTGAAGCAGGAAAGGCTGAGGGATTAAGAAGTTTACGGGCAATCCTCCGGCCTCAGGTCATTGGCTTTACCAAAGATTTAACTTCTCCATGCAGCTGACTGTCCCATCTTCCAACCCCCATCTTCGCCGGCTGCGATGATCAGCATCCCGTGGAATCCGGAACGGAAACAGCTCCGGCAGTTTGCCGGCATCTGGTTTCCCGCCTTTTGCGCCTTGGTGGGCTGGATCGTTGGCAAAAAAACGGGTCATTGGGGCGTGGTGGAGTTGGCCTGGATGGTTTGCGGGGCGATGGCCTTGGCGGGGTTCATCTTTCCGCCGCTGATTCGGCCGGTATTTGTGGGGTTGATTTTGCTTACCTACCCGATCGGCTGGGTGGTTTCCCATCTTCTGCTGGGCGCCATTTTCTACCTTTTGTTTCTGCCGATCGGCCTGGCCCTGCGCATGACCGGTCATGACCCGCTTCAGCTCAAGCCCCCGGCCGGAAACTCCCTCTGGAAGACCCCGGTTGGCAAAACGGACCCGGCCAGTTATCTTCGACAAAGCTGATGAGCCAAAACAAACCTCCCAACTTTGAGGAACAGGCCTCCCAGGATAGCGGAGGCTTTTTCAAGGAGTTTTGGATTTTTCTAAAAGAAAACAAAAAGTGGTGGCTGTTGCCGATCCTCCTCGCTTTTCTCCTGATGGGAGCGCTCCTCCTGGCCGGCGGCACCGGGGCGGCGCCCTTTATTTACACCCTTTTCTAGGTTTTTTTGTTGAAAGCCCGATCCGGACGGCAGCGACTGTACCGGACCTTAGCCTTGGGGCTGGTCCTGATCTTTTTTCTTGGGTTTGATTTTGCGGTTCGGCGGATTTATCTGGCGTTCGAAAACAAACCCGCCGGGCGCGTGGCGGATCCGGTGTTTGACCATGGGTTGCGTCCCAACTGTGCCTGGAAGGATCGCTACGGCGTGTATGAGGCCCCCTATTTCAGCAACTCCCTGGGCTTCCGGGATTCACGGATCCGGGACGTCCCCTTGACGAGCGGGCGCCCGCGGATTCTCCTGATCGGCGACTCCTTCACCGACGGGGTGGGGGTTCCTTGGGAGGAGACGTTTGCCGGGTATCTGGAACAGGCTCTCGCGCCGCGGGGAATCGAGGTTCTGAATGCCGGTTGCAACTCTTACACCCCGATCCTCTCCAAAATCAAAATCCGCCACCTGGTCGAGAAAGTCGGATTGCAGTTTGACCAAGTGTTCCTTTTTTTGGACATGTCCGACGTCAAGGACGAGCTGTTTTATGAGGAGGACGACCAAGGTCGGGCGCGCCTGATCCCCTATGGGCCCTTTGCCTCGGAGGCCGGTTGGGGCACCCGGGTGGAGGAGTGGTCGGAGATTTCCGAAAACTGGATTGAGCCGAACTTCGTGGTCCTCGGTGCCCTGAGCCGGAATCTCAAGCTTTGGCTCCGGAAGGCCTCCCGCAAGGAGTTGGGCAAGAGAGGGCTGTTCACCAACCAGGCTCCCCCCCGCTGGATTCTGGAGTGGGAGGATTACGATGGGCCGGAGCGCCCGGTGATTGAAGCCGGCGTTGCAAAGCTCAAGCAGTCCATCAGGGAGTTGGCCCAATTTCTACGGGCCCGGGACATTCCCCTCACGTTGGTGGTCTATCCCTATCCCTTCCACGTCCTACAGGGGAATCGGGAGGCCAGCGTGGTGAAGATCTGGGAGCCGTGGTGCGCGGAGCAGGGGATCTCTTTCGTGGACCTCTTCCCGGAATTTGTGGGCGTGGGAGCCGGACCCGAAACCGTGGCCACTTATTACCTCCAGGGAGATTGCCATTGGAACGCCGCCGGGCACCGCCAGGTGGCCGAGGCGATTCTCCAAAAATCCGACAGCTTGAAATTCCTGACTTCCCCGCCCTCCGCCTCTGGCCTGCCACGATGAGCTCCGATCCTGCCCGGGAACCGGCAAGGTTTCATGCCAAGCCCCTGCTTCTCTTTTTGGCCGCGATCATCCTGCTGATCGGCCTTGTCCTGATCCTTCAGAATCCGGAGATGGTCAGTTTTGAATATCGCCGTTTCTAGCCGCAGGCCGCCACCGGGATCCCTTTAAGCATGCGACGGATCCAAGTCATGCTGGGACACCGCGGCTTCATTTGGTTGGCTGGCGGAATCCTGTTCCTTGGTTTGGATTTTGGCGCCAAGTCGCTGGACCGGTGGTTGCGGCCGCCCCCTCCGCCCCAAACCCATCTTTCCATCCGGGTGGCCCATCCCGGCTACGACCACGGCATCCGGCCCAATGCGGCGGGCCGGGAGAGCTATGGCACCCAAAGCGCGGAATATTTCAGCAACTCGCTTGGCCTGCGGGACGAAAAAATCCGGAACGTGCCTCTCCGCGCAAACCTGCCTCGTTTTCTGTTCATGGGGGATTCGATGACCGAGGCCGGTCCGGTTTCCTGGGGAGAAACCTTCGTGGGACAACTGCAGAACCGCTGGCGGGGCAGGGCTGAGGTCCTGAATGGGGCCGTGGTGGATTTCGGTCCTGCCCTGATCCTTGCCAAGTTAAGGGACCTGCTGGCGGCCCAGGGGTTGCAGGTGGAAACCGTGGTTGTGGTGCTCAATCCGTCCGTCATCCGCACGGCTTTCACCTATGTCGAGGGGGCGGACGGGAAAATTCAGCACCGCCGCTACGGCCCCTACCAGGATCGGGCGGGGTTTTTCGATCAGACGGGGAAGCTGGAGGCCTGGCTGGAAAACGGCGTGGAGAAAAAATTCGTTCTCCTGGGCGCGTTGGTGCGTAACCTGCGGCTCACCTGGCGAAAGTGGCATCCCGACACCCGGGCCATGGATCGCCTCAAGACCTGGGTGGAGGATCCTTCCCAAGCGGACGCCGGGGAGCAAAAACTGGTGGAGGAGGGAGTCCGCCGGACGGAAGCCTCCCTCGACGAAATCCTCGGGTTTTTGCGGCCCCGGGGCACCTCCCTGGTTGTGGTTTTTTTGCCCTGGCCAAAAATGATCCTCCACCCGGATCGCCACAGCCGTCTGGTGGCCGATCTGAAAGAGTGGGCGGATCGGATGGGGGTGCCCTTCCTGGATTTAAGCGGGGCTTTGCGCCAAGAGGGTGCTCCCGCCGAAGTCATCGGCAAGTATTTCCTGCGAAACGACAACCACCTGACCGTGGCGGGGCATGCCTGGGTTGCCGCACAGCTCGCGGACAGACTTGAGCCCGTTTCACCCCCGCCCGCGGCAGTTCACGACGGTCCCAGACGGTAGTGCGGCCGGCGGCGCAGGATTGGATCCTCCACGAGCAGGTGGAACGCCGCGCAAAACACCGTGAGCACCCCCAAATAAATCCAGACTCCGCCGACCATTTTTCCCGTCCAAGGCAGAAAAAAGAGATGAAAGAGATAAATTGGGTAAGAGACGCGTCCTCCCCATAGCGAGACCCATGAAAGCCAGCCCGGGCAGCGACCGGGCTCCGCACGAAATGAAATCCAGAGCCATGTGCCGCTGGCAATCATTGCCGCTTGGATGAACAGCCATTTTTCCCACCCACCCAGGTCCTCCACCCCGGCCAAAGTGGTGAGCGCGGCCACGGAGGCGCCGAAAAGAATCCCCAGGAAAACAACGGTCCTGGGTGCGGGTCGATAATCCCGTGCGTGCCAAAGGAGAAAACCCATGGCGATCGCATCTAGCCGCCACCAGGTCAGGGTCCGGAGGGCTTCACCATGTCCCGCCCCCGCGGCCCCAAGCCGCAAGGCTTGGATGCAGGCACAAAAAAGCAGGGCGGCGGGGACGGGCCGAAGACCCCACCGCCGACCGAGGCAAATCCATGCCGGGAAAAGCAGGTAAAACCACTCCTCCACGGCCAGGCTCCAGGCCACAGGGTAAAAGGCGGTGGTCGGGGCAAAAAAACCCGCGTCCTGGAGGAAGAAGACATAAAGGAAAAAATCCCCGATCGTCGCCCCGGCCGCGGGGAGGGCCGCCAGCGCCAGGGCGATCCAGTAGGGCGGCAGGGTTCGCAACCAGCGGCGAAAATAGAAAACCGGCAAGTTTCGCCCATCCGCAGCCACCCGCATGAGTTGCGGGGCGAGGACAAAGCCGCTGAGGGGAAAAAAAAGCTCCACAAAAAAAGCCGCCCAAAATTCCCCCGCCGGGCTGCCCCGCTGGGCCCAGAAATGCGCCACCGCCACGCCGTAAGCGGCCACCGCACGGTAGACATCCAGCAGCACGCGATGCCCGCCGGGAGCGGATACCGGATCGGGGAAGCTCAATGGAGTTTGGGCCAAAGCCGACGACAGGTCTTAGTTCCGTGCGGGGTCTGGAGCGTGAAAAGGATGCGGAGGGGGCGGCAAGCCCCGCCGCCCGCGCCGTGGCGGAGGCGGAACCCAAGTTTGGCCAGGCGCATGCGGAGGGTTTTTCGATTCACATCCGCCAAGGCGTTTTCACCATGAGAACCAAGGCGCTTGGCGATGTCGTCCTCGTGCCAGGTGAAGATGCCGATGGGTTGGCGGACCGAAACCAGCTTAAGGCCCAGTTTCATCTGACGGCGGAACCAGACATGATCACCGACCACGCGATACTCGGCGGGATAGGGGCAGCGCTCGCAGATCTGGCGTCGATAAAGAAGGGAACAGCTTTGGACCGGCATGTGCCAGTCCGCATCGATAGGGCGGGGGACGGTGATTTGGTTGAAGAGGTAGAGGAAGTTCAGCTGGCCATCCAGCATGATGGTGGGGCCGAAGACGGCATCGGCCCCGGTTTGTTCCAGCTTGGTCAGGGCGTGGGCTAGGCCCGCCCGTTCGTATTGCTCATCGGCATTCAAGTGACCGAGGATTCGGCCGCGTGCGGCAGCCATGCCTTTGTTCAGCGCATCGTACATGCCCCGGTCGGGGCCGGGGATCAGCCGGATGTCTGGCTGTTGCCGCAGGTATTCCAAGGTTCCATCCGTGCTGCCCCCGTCGCAGACGATGTGCTCATAGTCCCGTCCCTGCAGAGCGTGGCGCACCGAGCGCACGCAAAGATCGATCCACCGGATGGAGTTGAACACCGGCGTGATAATGGAGATTTCCATAAATCAGACTTACAATCTCAAAAGAAGAAAAAATCGGATTGAACCCGAACCTAAAGATCGCGCCTTCACCTTTTTTTTATAAACGCCATCCAGCGTTCGGTCGAACCTCCAAGGAAGGTTGGTTTATGGTGGACCGGAAAGTCCACAGACATGGCATATCTCAGTCAACCCAACCCCTTTTCCCTCAAGCCTTAGCCACCGAAAACTAAAACATTAGAAATCGGTGGAAAACAGAGCATTAAGGATTAAGCTATAGCAAGATGGGTTGTACTAGAAAAAGCTTCCACATTTTCCTGTCTCCCTGTCTTTGCCTCATGGCTGTCTGGTCGGGGGCTTGGGCGCAGGAGTTTGCGCCCGCCGGCTCCCGGCTGGTCGCGGCGCCGGGAGGACAAAGCTTGGTCATCAGGGATGGCGGAGGAATCTGGGGATGGGGCTCCGGAAACTCCGCGGTGTTGGGAGGCTTGGATACGGCGGACCAGGCGTACCGCACCAACCGATTTCAGACTTACCGGCTGAGCAGCGACACCAATTGGCAGTGGCTGATCTCCATGGCTCCTTCCGCCGCAGTGACTTTTGGCATTCGGAATGACGGTTCGCTTTGGGGATGGGGACCCAACAACCTTGGCCAACTGGGCGATGGCACCGGGCAAGCCAGCACCCTGCCCGTGCCGATTGCCGGCACGAACCGGTGGCTGACCCTCTCCGCATGCCAAGACAAGGTCTTCGCAATCCGCACTGACGGCACCCTCTGGGCCTGGGGCAACAATCCTGCAAACTCCGGAAGCCTTGGGATCGGCCGTGGTCGTGACGTGAAACAATATTTACCTGTGCGGGTTGGGACGCTGGGGGATTGGCGGCGCGTCCAGGCTTCTTTCGGCACCGCCCTTTCCCTCACCAACACCAATTCCGTGACCATCACCAACGCCCAAGGAGAAGTGACGGAAACAGTTATCACTAACATTTTCTCCCGGACGTCTGGCAGCGGCGGGGCCGGGATCCGCGGGAACGGCGAGCTGTGGGCTTGGGGCACGACCCTTTCCACCCGCACCAACTTTCATCCGGTGCGCATTGGCACGGACGACGATTGGCGCCAGGTCGTTTTCGGGCCAAAGCCGTATGCCTTGAAGCAGGATTTCACCCTTTGGGAGTTTGATTCGGTCACGGAGGAGTTCACCCAGGTGGGTGCGGAAAGCGACTGGTCGGTGTTGGCCGGATCCGCTTCCCACATGCTAGCCGTGAAGACCGATGGAACGCTTTGGGCTTGGGGAGCAAATGGGTCTGGCCAGTTGGGGGACGACACCAAGGTAGACCGGGCCGTTCCAATCCAGATTGGTGTTGAGAGTGACTGGATCGACATCTCCGCTGGGCCGGTGCACTCAATCGCCATGAAAGCCGACGGATCGGTTTGGGCCTGGGGGGCGACGGGCTATTTCAGCCCGCACCAGAGAGTGCCGCATCGCATTGGCGCGGAGCGGACCTGGCAGAATGCGGTGGCCGGTTCCGACTATTCGCTGGGGGTGGATGGTGGGGGTGCGCTTTTTGCCTGGGGGTTTACGGATCTGACCAACCCGGCCGTTTTTTACGTGCCCACCGAAATCAGTCCCACCAACCGGACAGACAGCAGCTGGACGAACAGCGGTTGGACGAACGGGTTGACTGCCTATCGGCGAAAAATTGTGGCCCTGGATCCCGCTGGCGGATTGAGGATCTGGGGAGACGCCTTTGGAGATTATCCGGGAGATGATCGGACCAACCCGGTGGTCATTCCGCCCGACCTGGACCAGGCCCGCGCCTGGTGGGATCCGGAGCGTTACGAGCCAGGCTGGATCGAGCGGGATGGGCCCTGGCTAGCGGTTTCCGGAAACAGCGGAACCTCCAAAGAAGGCAACGCCGCCAGCGGCAATTTGCAGCCGGAGGGATTTGCCGCCGCCGTTCGCGCTGATGGAACCCTGTGGACTTGGGGAGCCAACACCAATGGTCAACTGGGGGACGGAACCAGGATCCCCAAGGATCTGCCGCTGAGAATTGGAACGGCAACCAACTGGTCAGGGGTGGAAGCGGGGGGGAGTCACATCCTGGCGTCCCGCCGGGACGGCAGCCTTTGGGGTTGGGGAGCAAATACGAATGGTGAGTTGGGTCTCACCACCAACCTTGTCCGGGTGACCAACAACTTTTCTTCCGGTAGCACGAACACCAATACTATCGGCCCCGCCGTTTTTACCGGCCGCACCCGGACCACCACCATCCTGCTGGCCTCCAACGTGCATACCCCGCGCCCGATTTTTTCCAAAGGTTGGGGCGTCCGGGAGTTTTCCGCCGGTGGGAGTCACTCCCTTGTGTTGGGGAGCAACGGCACCCTTTGGTCCATGGGCGCCAACGAGCAGGGCCAGCTGGGCTTGGGAGAAGTCAATCGTCCGGCCGGCGGGACCAACACCAACGGAAGCATTCGTCGAGCGGTCACCAACCTTTTTACCAACATCGCGTCTGTGCCTCCTCGGGTGGAGGCAAACGTGGAGGTCGTTGAGGACCAGGCCTCCATGTTCAAGCCGAGACGATTGGGCCGCCAGCTTTGGAAAAGCATCGCGGCGGGCGACCGTCATAGTCTCGGGGTGCGCCAGGACGGCACCCTTTGGTCCTGGGGAGATAACGGCAACGCGCAGCTGGGCAACGGCACGCTGGTGGGAACCAACCAACCACACCAAATCGGAGCAGGAAACCGGTGGGCTGGCGTATTTGCCGGAAAGGAGCACAGTCTGGCCCTGCAGGAAGACGGAAGCCTGTGGGCGTGGGGCAAGAACGACGGGCGTTTGGGGATTCCCCGGCCAAGTCCCAGTTACGTGCCCGAGAGGGTTGATTTTGGTCCGGCCGGACAGGCCACCATCCTGCTTTGGGCCGAGGGCAGAAACCGGGGCCGTTTGACCGGCTCCGGCCTGGCCGCCTTTTTTCCGCGTAGCGGCGCAGTGAATTTATCTTTGGCCCTGGAATCGGGCGAACGCGGCAAACAGGAGTGGTCCGGGCAAAGTGAAACAGCCTACGCCTTTCCCCGCGGGCAGTTGCATTTCGGAAAGAAAATCGGCCTAAGCCAAACCAGCGACAATGGCGGTGGAGGCTCGGGAACCGTGGTGACCAATCAGACCGGGGATCCGGCCTCTTTTTTATTGCCCCGCCTGGAGCCAGTGCCGGGCCGGCCGGGAGTTTATCTGGGTAGCGCCACGATCGACGGCATCGCGTGCCGGGTGCAATTCGCCTTTGATGGGGACGGGGACGGAGACGGAATTCCTGATGTGGCCGATGCCAGCCCTCTGGGCGGTGCCCCCCGTCTCGCTTCGGCCAAAAAAGCCCGGGCAACCCTTGGCGAACCCTTTACCTATGAGCTGACCGCGGAGGGAGGAGTGGTTTCGCCGATTTTGGGGACGACTCTTTCCCGGCTTCCCCAAGGTCTTTCCTACGGGCCGCAAGAAATCCAAGGGGTGCCGGTTGACGACCCGGCCAACCTGGGGACGTATCGCGTGGTGGTCGGGGCAAGCAATGATGCGGGAGAAAGTTTCCAAACCCTCTCCCTCGACGTGGTCCCGCCAGCTCCTGAAATCACCTCCGCCGACACGCTGGCCTGGACACAAGGTATCTCCCCTTTTGCTTTCCGGATCACGGCGACGAACGACAGTTATCCCGGGTATCCGGTCCGATACTCTGCCACCGACCTTCCCCGGGGCTTGCGGCTGGATCCGGCCAGCGGCTGGATCCAGCCTGGAAGGGGCAGCCCACTGGATCTGCCTTTGTCCGGCTCCTATCGGGTTAGGCTGGTGGCCGCCCATGCCGCCGGGGCCTCGACTAACTTTCTGAATCTGACGGTCTCTCCACCGGGAGCAGAGGAGTGGACGGCGGGGGCGCCCTTGATTTATACCGCCCGATTCCTGCCGGGTGCCATGGTTTCGGCCGCAGGCCTGCCGGCCGGGCTGAGAATCCATCCGCGCACCGGGTTGATCAGCGGTATTCCGGAGCAAGCCGGTCTTTTTGAAGTAGAAGTTGTCAGTCGATCGCGGACCGCAATCGAGACGAACCGTATTCTTCTTCCGATCCGTATCGGGCGGCCGGAACTGGTGGGCTCCCGGAAGTTGGCCTTCACGGGGACGGCCGCGCTTTCGCGGAACGAGCATTTTCGTTACCAGATCAGCGCCCGTTCGGCCGGGCAACCTTGGGCGGGGGCCAGTGATTTTCCTCCCCGGCTGAGTTCTGACTGGGGGAATGCAAGGAGCTTCGGGGCGAACCTGACCCAGGGAACGGCAACCCTTCGTTATGTCTGGTCGAGCAGCAACGCCGCGTTTGCCTCGCTGGAGTGGAACCGGCCCCTGCCTCTGGACACCGCTTGGCAGGTCTCCGTGGACGCCGGTTTCGCCACCAACCATCTGTCCGGGGTTCTGAGCGGAGACGAGTCGCTGGCCCTGATGTTGTTGGCGCTCAAGGATTCCTCGGATTTGTCCGGGGAAAGGGATTTTGTATCCACCTATCTGGAGGGTAACACCAATGTTCCGGCGGGGGCGGTGGTGGCCGAGGCGGTGGTGGATGGGACGACCAATGGAGCCGTGGGGGTGGCCGCAGTCGGGGGTCAGGGCGTGCTCTCCCTGCTCTATCAACCCACAAACTTGGCGGCGGTTTCCCGGACCGATGCGACGGACACCAACTCGGTCTGGACGGAATTGCAGACCAACTCTTTGGCGACCTGGACCAACTCCGCCGGCAGTAACAGCGTGATTCTGCGCTTGATGGGGCAATCCGAGGCCCCGACCAACCTTGTCGGCCTAGTGCCGTATTTTTCGCGGTTCGTGGTCACGCCCCTGGAGGGTTTGTCGTATTCATCCTCAAATCTTCCGGCAGGGTTAAGTCTGGATCCAAACACCGGACTGATCTATGGAACGCCCTTGTCATCGATCTCAAGGCACTCAGCCGAGGTCGTCATTTCAAATCTCCATGGAACGATCATCCTTCCGGTGGTCTTTGAAATAAAGTGACGGCCGTCAAAAAAAGCTTCTTGCGATTGGACTTCCGACTGGACCCAATCAACTAATTCTGAGGGTTGGCCAGATAGGCCTGCACGGCGGCGGGATAGGCGGCCTCGTCAGCCTCAGGAAAATAGGCGGCCAGAACGGCTTGACCGGTCATCCGGATCGATTCGTCGGG